>WBZR01000982.1_pt2 | contig 35100 bp, 22 predicted proteins | sample 5204231 | NCBI WGS metagenome assembly WBZR01 (sample SAMN12412403, study PRJNA552823) | activated sludge metagenome | isolation source: activated sludge from anammox sidestream of wastewater treatment plant... | place: USA: Virginia | collected 2017-08 | reverse complement strand
TCGGGTTTGAAAGTACGATGTTTTTGCATCTGTGGATTCCCCTTTCTGGACTGTATGCTGTTGATCGAAAACTGTCCAGTTTTTGGGGTCCACTACAGATAGTATCCTCCAGCCGTTTTACAAGTGAGTCAACAAATCTTGCACAATCGGATTGCTGTTGTCTATTACTCTGCAGAGCTTGTTGATTGTTTTGCTGTATCGCCACGCCGCCGCCGCCGCCGCCACTGCCGCCACCACCGTAGCAGAAAACCCCAAGAAACTCCCAAGTCTCGCCGACTGCCTTTCCATCCTCGTATGTTGTGGTGACCAAGAACCTGGCGAAACAGTCCAGCCCCGTCGGGTCGGTGAAGTTGACCGGATCATTCCCCACATAGCTGTAAAGGTTCAAACTCTGCGGACTCGTCGTTTCCGCTGCCCCTACCCCCAACGGATCGGCCTGAATGAACCGCCCCTTCAAATATTGGTAGCTCCGCGCATTCGCATAATCCAGACTTGTCGCCCAGTCGCGCTCGTAGCCGGTGAACTTGCGGCTGTTGCTGAAACTGCCCGCGCCGTAATTCACCACCTCCAGCAATACCTGTCCGTATGGATCGTATTCGCCGCGATATGCCACCTGCCCGCTCATGTTCGTCAGCCTGCGCCCGCTGCCCAGACGGTCGCCATGCACCCAGTAGAAATCACCGTAGTAGCTTTGCAGCGCCAACATCTGTCCACTGGGCGAGTAGACATAAGCGCGATAGACGCTCGTGTACGTGCTGTCTATCTCGACCACCGGCTGGCCGAGCACGGATGACCACAGGTAGTATACCGGATTGTAGCCGCCCGCCTGCTGCTTCACTCTGCGCCCGTCGCCGTCGTAATCGTAAATGTTCCCGGCTCCAGCGGTCTTCAATCTGTTGGCGGCGTCGTAAGTATACGTCACCCCGCCCGCCAGCTTCATGTTGCCAGCCTCGTCGAAATCGTAACCCGCGTTCGCGATCCGGTTGGTCGTCGGCACGCCCTGCGCCGTTTCGGCGTAGCTCAATGTGTAGTTCGGCGCGTCGCCGCCAAACCCGCTCACACTGCGCAAATTGCCCCAGGCGTCATACGTGTAGCTCCGGCTGAAGTTGCTTGCGGACGCGCTTTGCAGGCGATTGTAATGGTCGTAGGCGTAAGTCGTCGTGAAGCCGGAGTCGAGATTATCGGTCACTCTCTGGACACGCCCGTTGTTTGCGCCGCCGTTGTTGTAATCGTAGCTGAGATCATAAGCCGGGTTGCTGGCGTCGGTTTTACGCACCAGCAGACTGGTCAGGAGTTGGCGGTGGTGGCCGTACCCGGCCTGCAGCCGCTGGCCATTGCCGTAATCAATCTTTTTCACGCCGCCGAAGCCGCGATATTCAAAGCCGCTGGCGATGTTGTTGTAGACGTCCTTGCCGGCCACGCTGATGAGGTCGGTTCCGACGCTGTCCATTGAACCCGCGTATTTGTACTTGTAGTTGATCTGCTTGACCCAGGTGTTGACGGTGGATTTGACGAACTTCAGCGCGTTCACCTTGTTATATCCGTACTCGACTTTGAACGTGCCGCTCAGTCCGTTGAACTGGCGTATCTCCTCGCGCAGCCGTTTGTAGGAGTCGTAGTTGTAATCGGTGCGCGCGTAGGGCTGGCCGGTCGAGGTCTTCTCCTCCATCCACAACCGTTCGCCGTATTCGCCATAATTGTAGAAGACGTCGGGCGTGCTGTCGTTGTAGAGAACCTGCGTCGGCAGGCCGCGCCCGTTGTAATTGAAGGTGATCGAGAGGTTCCGCTGGTTGGTCGCTGTCTCGACCAGATCGTGCGGCTTGTAGGTGTAGCTGATCGTCCCGGCTTCCGGCGTCGTCTGGTTCTGCAATCGCCCGTAGCCGTCGTAAACGAAAGTGCGTTGCTGGTAATTGACCTCGTTGGAGCCGCTGTGCTCGATGCGCAGCAGCCTGTCGCTTTCGTCGTAAACGTATTTCGCCTGGTTGTAAACGGTCGGGTTTGACGGATTGGTCACGTCAAGTTCCTGCGCCTTCAGCAACCGCCCCAGGTTGTCGTAAATCTGCCTGCGTTTTTTCTGCCGCTCGTCGCGCACTGTCACCGTATCGCCGCCCGCGCAGCCGCAGCCCGTGTATTCAAACACAATCGTGTTGTTGTCCGCGTGCGTGATCTGCGTCTGTCGGTCGAGCGCGTCGTATTGAATCGAGCGGTAAAGGATGCCGTATCCGCCTTGCGTCGGGTCGTCGTCATCAATCGCGACCATCGCGCCGCTGACCGAGGTTTCAAGTGAAGCCCTTGTCGTTCGCCCCACGGCGTCGTATTCGTAGAGGCTCGCCCGGTATTTCCCGGCCAGTCCGTTCGGATGATCCGCGCCGCTCCATCTCAATTGCCCGGCGCCGTCGTAAGCCGTGAAGCTGTATTGAGTCAGACCGGTGTCTATGTCGGTGTAAACGCCGGTGGCCAGCCAGTTGTCCCAGTACGCCCAGATTGTTTTGCCCTGATCGGGCCGGGTCACGATGTTGAGCCGGTCAAGAGTGTCGTAGCCGTAAGTGACGACGTTTTGCGGCGTGCCTGATCCGGTCGTTCCCGGAATGTGATAGGTCTCGACCGGAGCGCCCGTGTGCCAGTTGTATTTCGCCCCGTTCCAGAAATTGTCGGGGTCTTTGACGCGCGTGACGAGGGCGCGAGTATTTCGATTGATACCGTCGCTGAAATTATCTTCGTAATAAAACTGCGAGGAATTGCCAGCCGCGCCTGTGATTATCGTGACCTGCCCGGTTTTGTCGTAAGTCGTGCGGCTCACGTTGCGCGAGCTTGCGCCTGGAACTTCGTATTGCTTGACCGTCGTCAGGTTGCCGCGCCCGGTGGCCGTGCTGTAGGCGCTGTCGTGCTGGATCACAGTGAAGCCGGTCGAATCGAAATAAGTCGGTTCGTCGTAAAAATACTCCGTCCTGCCGATCAGATTCGCAGCGCCTGAGCCTTTGTATATCAGCGTCTCTCTGGGTAATCCGAAGATGTGCAGGCTGCTGTAGGTCGTGTCGGTGACGTAATTGGTCACGGTGTGGCGGTATACGTTTGCGCCGTTGTTATCGTATTCGGTCACGTCGTAGGGCAGAGACACTCCGGCCACGGTCGTATAAGTGATGCTGGTTCTTTTCGTGTTTGCGCCGTCTGTGACATAAACATTGCCCACGCGCATCCCTTCGGAATCGCTGCTGTAAATGGTCGTCGTTGTTTTGAGCGCCGCGCTGGGCGTGGAGTCGCTGCCGTAAGCGGTTTCATTCGTCCATGTGCGGCTGGTGTGCGTTAACCCGTCGCTGCTGATGTCAATACGGTAGATTCGCCCCACCGGGTCTTTGATTTTGGTGAATGTGCCGCCACCGCTGCTTGATTGAGTGTAGGTGTAACGGGCGACGTAATGACCGGAGCTTAAAATCCAGCCTACTGCGGCGTCGTTGCGGCTCCAATTCTCGCCCCACTCTTCGCGCGTGGCGAACTTCGGGCAATCCGTTTGTTGATTGCTATTGTTTGCCGCGTTCCTCATCGGCCCCTCCGGTAGCGATTGTCCGCTTATCGAAGGGAGATCGTACCAGGTGTATGCGATGAGGCGTCCCGGCCCCTGTCCTTCAATATTCGGCGCCCATTTCTCGATCTGGTAGGCCTGAGCGTAGCTCGTGTAAAAGAAGCGATAATTCATCCGGTTCGGAAACTCGATGAACCACGGCTCCCAGACCTTCGTCTGCCCATTGACGATGACCGGATTGATTGGGACGTTGAAGCTGACGTTCATCGTGATCTCCGCGTACGAGATGCGCGCGAAGACCTGGTAAACGCCGCCGCGATTTTGCCGCACTTCACGGAGGAAGCCGTTCTCATAATAGAACTCTATCTGGCGGTTCATTGTGTCGAGGATGCTGACAATTCCCCACCTGCCGTTGGGAGTCAGAGCATTGTTGATTGTAATGATATTGCCGTTACGATCTTTGATTTCGTTTGGCAGCATCTCGTTTCCGATAGCTTGCCCTCCGCTGGTCGGCGTAGTGAATCTGATCTGCGTGCCGTTTGCCAGCCGCAGCACGCCGGTCGCCTTGTTGTACTCGATGTGAGTCGAGTCGTTGCTGGTGTAGATGTTGTTTGATGACGATGTCGTGCCGACCAGTGTGCGGCGCGTGCCGTCAGGCTCAACCCAGATGTAAGTGTATTTGTTGCCCACCTCGCGGTTCACGAAAGGCGGGATCGAGGTTCCGTTGCTCGAAGCGCCCTGCAATTGCCCGAAGCCGATTCGCCAACCCGGAGAAGGAGTGCCTGTATCCGAGTTGAAAGTCAGCTTACCCGACCACGGATCCTTGAGCCAGACGCGGCTGTTGTAGCTCATCGCCAGAACGATGCCCATGCCGGCGCGTCCACCCCATGAAATTATTGGGGCGGTGAAGTTGATGTTCTGCGAGCCGAGGATGATGGACTGCTTGCCTGTGGCGCTGGAACTGATGGTCGGATCGCCTTCGCGCCCAACCGTGCTGGAAGATCGCCCGATTTCGTTACCGGGTTTGCTCGCCGCCGCATAGTAATCATCGTAACTGCCGCCAGGCGCAGGGTCGTCGTAGTCCGGGGGAGGAGCGAGATTGATCATCACATTAGGCTCGGCTCTGTTTGGAGTGTTGTTGCGCATGTAATCAATGTTGATCCCGCTTGGCTGGCCGCCACCGCCGCCATTTCCGCCGCCACCATTTCCGCCGCCGCCACCGGTTCCACCGCCGCCGCCATTTCCGCCACCGCCATTTCCGCCGCCATTATTGTTCTGAGTGAAAACCGCGATAGCGTCGCCCGCCGACACTACGCCGCTACTCGCCACCTTGCCGTTGAGCATCGGAACGACGCGAGCGCCGTCAATGATCGCCTTGCGAACCGATTGCGCCGAGACCCAGCCGCGAATTGTTTTCAGCAATCCCGCGACGCCCGCAACCAACGGCGCAGCCGCCGACGTGCCGGTCAGCGAGACGTATCTGCGGTTTGGATAAGTCGTCAGAACGTCAATGCCCGGCGCGGCTATTTGCGTCGGGCCTCCGAAATTCGAGAACGTCGCCAGCAGGTCGCCGTTCGTCGTCGCCGCGACCGTGATCAGATTGCTCGCGGTGAAACTCGCCGGGTAATACGGCGTCTGCGACAAATCCCAGCCTTTGTTGCCCGCTGAAGCCACTACGAGCGCGCCGGACATTGACGCGCGGTTGATGGCGTCGAGCAGTGATTGAGAAAAAGCTTCCGTGCCGAAGCTGCAATTGATGACCGAAGCGCCGTGATCAGCCGCGTAATCAATCGCCTCGACTACGTCGGAGATCGCGCCGCTGCCGGTCGAATCGAGAGCTTTGAGCGGCATAACGCTCGCCTGCCACATCACGCCTGCGATGCCTGCGCGGTTGTCGCCTTCGGCGGCGATGATGCCGGCCATCGCCGTTCCGTGCCCGTGATCGTCGTTGACGTTGTCGTTGTCGCTGACGAAATTCCATCCGTTGATGTCGTCAACGTAACCGTCGCGGTCGTCGTCTTCGTGCTTCTTGCCTTTGTCTTCGCGTTTGTTGACCCAGATGTTGTCGGCCAGATCGGGATGCTTCACGTCAACGCCAGTGTCAATCACAGCGATGATGGTGTCGCGGGAACCTGTGGTCTTGCCCCACCCGCCGATTGCGTTGATGTCGGAGTTGGGGACGCCTCCGCCCTGGCCGGTGTTCGCAAGCGCCCACTGCGAGGCGAACTGTGGATCGTTGGGCGTGGTCGGAAGTTGGGCGGAACGTCGCTTCACCCGCTCGCTACGGCTCGCGGTACTGACCAGACTTCCAGCGCCGGAGACGATGTAATTCGGCTCTGCGAATTCGACGATCTCATTGAACTGCTTGAGGTCGAAGATGGTGTTGGCCAGGTCGAGTCCGTCCTTGATCGTGAGCTTGCTCGCCTTGCCGCGCCCGCGCAGTTCTTTCTCGTTTTTGGCGTAAGTCTGAACGATCTGATCGCGCACCTGTTTCGGCGTGTCGTCTTTGAATTTGATGATGACTTCGCCGCGTTTGTGAGCTTTGGTGATCTGTTGCGGCGTCGCGGCCTTTTTCGGCGGAGCGGGCGATTCGGCTCTTGCGGGATTGAGCGAATAGAGTGGGCCGTAAACGAGACAGAAGATCAACGCGAGAGCGATGACGAGACGGAACGAGCGATTGGCGGCGAGACGGATCATGGCTAAACCTCCGGTTGCAGAAGACACGAATAGAATCATCCGCATCCGCTTACGGGAGCGTATGCGGGCACATTACGACCCTTGCATTTGTTTGTCAGAATGCCGAGCGGAAAGAGCGAGACGAATCAGGGGGAAATGGCAAAGTGAGATGGACAACGAACTGAATTGGTTTTTGATGTTTGGCCCTACGGCGGGAAATATATCCAAAAGTGGATGCTGGGATCGTTCAGTCAATTGAAGGATCGCCAAATCTTTTGAGAGCGGCGTTCGGATCATCTCTGTATGAGACATGATCAGCGATTATGGAAGGGAAGACCGAAGAGGCGCTGAGAGTTGATTCGTCGGCGTCATTCTGCGGCGAACGACGCCGGCGAAGTAGCTGATGGAAATTTACGATTTATCCTTCGTAGCGCTTGAACAGCAGCGCCGCGTTCGTCCCGCCGAACCCGAAACTGTTCGAGAGCGCGTAATGCACTTTCGCCTGCCGCGTCTCGTTCGGCACGTAATCCAGATCGCATTCGGGATCGGCTGTTTCGTAATTGATCGTCGGCGGCAGTGTTTGTTGCTGCACGGCCAGCGCGGTGATGCCGGCTTCCAGTCCTCCGGCGCCGCCCAGCAGGTGGCCGGTCATTGATTTGGTCGAACTGGCGGCCAGTTTGTAAGCGTGGTCACCGAACGCCGCTTTGATCGCGTTGGTTTCGTTCTTGTCGCCTGCGGGCGTCGAGGTGCCGTGGACGTTGATGTAATCAACCTGATGCGGTTCGATGCCTGCGTCCTTGATCGTCTTCAGCATGACGCGGCGCGGGCCGTCCAGGTCGGGCAGCGTGATGTGGAAAGCGTCAGCCGACATTCCGTAGCCGACTACCTCAGCGTAAATCTTCGCGCCGCGCGCCTTCGCGTGCTCCAACTCTTCCAGGATCAAAACGCCGGCGCCTTCGCCGATGACGAAACCATCGCGGTCTTTGTCGAACGGACGCGATGCGCGGGCCGGATCGTCGTTGCGGGTCGAAAGCGCGCGCATTGCGGCGAAGCCGCCGACCGACATCGGCGTGATCGCGCCTTCGGTGCCGCCGCAGATCATCGCTACGGCGTCGCCGCGTTGAATGATCTTGAAGCTGTCGCCGATGGCGTGCGCGCCCGAACTGCACGCGGTCGCGGTGGCCGAATTCGGCCCTTTGGCGTTGTTGTAGATCGAAACGTAGCCCGAAGCCAGATTGACTATCGAGGCGGGAATGAAAAACGGCGAAATGCGTCCGGGGCCACCTTCCATCATCTTCGTGTGTTCGCGCTCGAAGACGCTGAAACCGCCAATGCCGCTGCCGATGAAAACACCCACGTCTTCCGACAAATCGTCAGTGATCTTCAGACCGGAATCGTCGAGGGCTTCTTTCGAGGCTGCGACGGCGAAGTAGATGAAATAATCCATCTTCTTCAGCTCTTTCTTCTCGATGAATTTCGCGGGGTCGAAGTTTTTGGTTTCGGCGGCGAATTTGACTGTGTGCTGGCTGGTGTCGAAGCGGGTGATGTAATCAACGCCGCTGCGCCCGGCGAGCAGACCTGCCCAGGTTTCTTCGGTCGTGTTGCCGAGCGGACTGACCAGGCCGATGCCGGTGACTACAACGCGTTTTTTTATGGTGTCGCTGTTCACGGCTACCTTTCTTCTTCCTGAAATTGAATCAGCCACAAAAGGTCACGGACGACGCGGAGCCTGGGCGGATTTTTGTCCGCCAGCCGCGCGTTCGCGCGCCTTTTGTGGCCGGCTGCGGGCGTCGCGTTATTTTCGATGCTCATCAATGTAGGCGATGGCGTCGCGCACGCTCTGAATCTTTTCAGCGTCTTCGTCGGGGATTTCGATGCTGAACTCTTCCTCGAATCGCATCACCAGTTCGACCGTGTCGAGCGAGTCCGCGCCGAGATCGTCAATGAATCTGGCGTTCGGAGTGACTTCCGATTCCTCGACGCCGAGTTCGTCAACGATAATCTGTTTAACCTTGTCCTCTATTGATTCTGCCATGAGTTCCTCCGGGAAAATTTGGGTGTTTGGGGCTGATGTCAAATGTTTGAACTCAGAGATTGAAAACCGAAGCTCATCTCTGACGCTTCATCACATGTACATTCCGCCATTAACGTTAATTACTTGACCAGTGATATAGCCTGCCTCATCCGAGGCCAGAAATGCAACCGCGTGAGCGACGTCCAGATCGGTTCCGGGCCGCTTGAGTGGGATCTGTTCGAGCATCGCGTTGCGCGCCGCTTCGTTGAGCGCCGCTGTCATCGGAGTCTCGATAAAGCCGGGCGCGATGGCGTTGACCGTGATGTTGCGCGAAGCGTATTCGCGCGCCACCGCCTTCGTGAATCCGATGATGCCCGACTTAGCCGAAATGTAATTGACCTGTCCGACATTGCCCGATTGCGCCACGACCGAAGTCAGATTGATGATGCGCCCGCGCCGGGCTTTGGTCATCATCGGCAACACTGCTTGCGTCATCAGAAAGACGCCGGTCAGATTGGTGTTGATCACGTCGTCCCAGTCATTGCGCTTCATCCGCAGCATCAACCCGTCGCGCGTGATTGCGGCGTTGTTGACCAGAATGCTGACGGAACCGAGTTCCGACGAGACTTTTTCGACGGCGGCTTTGATCTCGTCCGCATTGCCCAGATCGCCTTTGACGGCCAGGGCGCGTCGGCCCAGCGCGGTGATTTCTCCCGCGACGGCTTCGCATTTATCCATCGAGCGCGCCATCACAGCTACATCCGCGCCGCATTGGGCCAGGGTGAGAGCAGTGGCGCGACCGATGCCTTGCGAGCCACCGGTCACGAGAGCGATTTGTCCGTTGAGACTGAACATAGTTTGATTGCGGTTTGCAGATTGCGGATTGCGGATTGCGGATTGCCGCAACACACAGCCGCAATCAGTTATGGAGATTGCAGGGCTTCGACCGTCGCCCGCAAACTCGCTTGATCTTCCACGTTGAGCAGTTTGACTTCTTTGCCTGCGTCTTTGGCCATCGCCTTGATCAATCCGATGAGAACCTTGCCGGGGCCGACTTCGACGAACGTTTCCACGCCTTCGGCGAACAGTCTCATCACAATATCCGTCCACCGCACTGGCGCGGGAATCTGCCGGATCAGCGCGTCGCGTGATTGCGAGCCGCTGGTTACAATCGCCGCGTCAACGTTGTTGATGATCGGATATGACAGATCGTTGAACGTCGCGGCGTTGAGCGGCTCGATCATCTTTTCCTGCGCCGGCCTCATCAATGCGGAATGGAACGGCGCGCTGACCTTCAACATCATCGCGCGTTTCGCGCCGCGCGCTTTGCATTCTTCAACGGCGCGCTCGACGGCTTCTTTGTGTCCGGCGATGACAATCTGCGACGGAGAATTGAAATTCGCCGGAGCGCAGATTTGACCTTGAGCCGCAGCCTCGCAGGCTTCAGCGACTTTTGCGGCGTCAATTCCAAGGATTGCCGCCATCGCGCCGACGCCGACCGGCACGGCTTCCTGCATCAACTCGCCGCGACGGCGAACCAGGCGGGCGGCGTCGCTCAAACTCAACGCGCCGGCCGCAACCAGCGCGGAATATTCGCCGAGGCTGTGGCCTGCGACGAAATCCGGCTTCACGCCTTTTTCAGCGAGAGCGCGAAACGCGGCGATTGAAGCTGTCAGGATCGCAGGCTGCGTGTTGGCCGTAAGCTGCAAATCCTCTTCCGGACCGTTGAAACAGAGATTGCTCAGACTGAATCCAAGCGACTGGTCGGCTTCGTCGAAAGCGGCGCGCGCGGCAGGGAAGTTGCCCGCCAGATCGCGCCCCATCCCGGCGCTCTGTGAACCCTGTCCGGGAAATATGAATGCAAGTTTGGTCATGTTTTGGTGGCTGGTGGTTGGTGGTTGGTGGCTGGTGGCTGGTATAAACCGCAACCAACCACCAATCACCAGTCACCAACCATCATTCTTACTCGCCGCTGGTCAAAACCGCTTCACTGAGTTCGCTCTCGATGCGTTCGCTCAGATTGGCTTTGTAAAACTCCTTGGCGATGCGGATCGCGTTGCGAATCGCTTTCGTCGTCGAACTGCCGTGACAGATCAACACGATCTGTTTGCAGCCGAGCAACGGCGCGCCGCCGAACTCCGAATAATCCAGACGTTTCTTGACGCTGCGGAACGCCTGACGCGAAAGGATCGCGCCGGTCTGCGTCAAAACGGTTTGCCCAAGCTCGGTTTTGAGCAAGCCCATAATCGCTTCGACCAGCCCTTCGCTGGTTTTCAAAATGACGTTGCCGGTGAAACCGTCGCAAACGATCACGTCTACATCGCCAGTGAAGATGTCGCGCCCCTCGACGTTGCCGATGAAGTTGATCGGCGCGTCTTTCAACAGATTCTGCGACTCTTTCGTTAGCTCGTTTCCCTTGATGTCCTCTTCACCGATGCTCATCAAGCCGACTCTCGGAGCGCGCACGCCGAGGATGGATCGCGAGTAGATCGAACCCATGATCGCAAACTGCTCAAGGTGCTCCGCCTTGCATTCGGCGTTGGCGCCGACGTCCAGCAGGACGGTGCCGTTGCCCGTGAGCGTCGGAAAGATGCCCGCCAATGCAGGGCGGTCAACCGACGGAAGAGTGCCGAGCACGAGCTTCGCCGTCGCCATCACCGCGCCGGTGTTGCCCGCGCTGACCAGTCCATGCGCCTTGCCCTCGCGCACCAGCCGCGCGGCGACGCGAATGGACGAATCGCGTTTTCGCCGCACCGATTGCGCCACGGGGTCATGCATCGTGATCACTTCAGTGGCGTTGACGATTTCGATATGCAGCCGTTGTTTGCGCGGATTGGGGACGCCCTGCCGCTCCAATTCCGCGCGGATGCGCTCTTCCTGACCTACAAGAAGGATGCGGGCGCGCAATTCGCGCGCCGCCTGAATTGCGCCTTCAACTTCTATGGCGGGAGCGTTGTCTCCGCCCATTGCGTCAACGGCGATGGTGGTGAGCATGCGGTAAGAGGGCCGGAAGATATTCGTCTACAGGCAAAATTCGCGGAATTTCCTGCCTGCGCTTCAGGACAAAAAATCAGGGATGAAAGGCGCTTCGTGTTACCGAATTGGCGTCTGTCATCCCCGAATCTCGGTCTTACATTTCTTTCGAGATCACGGTGCGTCCGCCGTAAAAACCGCAGCTCGCGCAAACGCGGTGCGGCAGCCTCATTGACCCGCAATTCGGGCAGGCGGTCAGATTTGTCCGCTTCAGCGCATCGTGTGTGCGGCGTTTGCGGCCGCGTGATTTTGAATGACGTCTTTTAGGATTCGGCATGACAATTCTCCAAAGTAGAAAGCTGATTCGATGGAATCAGATGAGCTTTATTATTTATCGTTTTCTTCCATCCCGGCTTTAAGATCAGCCAGGGCCTTCCAGCGCGGATCAATCTCGGCCTTGCAGTCGCATTGCTCAAGATTCAAATCGGCGCCGCATTGCGGGCACAGCCCGCGACATTCTTCGCGGCACAGTACGCGGCTGGGCAGGCTCAATTCCAATTGCTCGAGGATCAATTCGTCCAGGTCAATCTGGTCGTTCTCGTATACGGCGAAATCCAGATCACGTTCGCTTAATTCGTGTTCGCCAGCGTGGCCTGCGCCCGGATCACCGGGAGAATAGAAAAGATCGAAAGGAATCTCGACCGGGATCGTGACTTTATTCAAACATCTGTCGCAGGGGGCGGCGATCTCTGCGTTGATGTCGCCGCGCACCCGCATATCCTGTCCGGCGCGATCAACCCGGCCGGTGACCGAAGGCGCGCCTTCAAACTTGAACTCGAAATCGCGCGTGTCTAACTCACCTGCTTTGTACTGATGCCTGAACTTCAGCCCATCAGCAGGCATTCGCACTAGTGAGATAATCATAAATCCCCCGGCGCTGGCAAAGTGCGTAATTATAATTTCGGTCAAAGGTTTGTCAACCGCGATGGCCGTTAACCAAAAGCTGTCGCGGGCGCTCGGCTGGCTGATTGGCTTGCGCGCGGTCGCAGGTGAAGGTTACGGATGCGCAATGACCATCAATGTTCTGGCGCGGTCGAGCGCCGTTTGCAAACAACGCCGCAATGTCGCCGGATCGAGCGCGCCGAAACTCTCGTCCAGAATGACCAGATCCGCGCCTTGCAACAACGCGCGAGCCATAAACATTCGGCTCCGCTCGCCGTGAGAAAGCTGCCATCCGGTTTCGCCGACCATTTGCAGCAGGCCGGCGGGCATGCGATTCAGCAGGTCGCCCAGGCCGAGCGCGCGGCAAACTTCTTCGGCTTCAGCGAAATCTTTTTCAGTCGGCGGCCAGCCGCGCCCCATCAGCAGATTGAAAGCGAACGTGCCGGTCAACACATGGTTTTCGTGAAACTGCGGCGCTGACGTGACGCGCCTGCGCCAACCTGCCGCGCCCATCGTCTGGCGATCCAATCCGCCGAGCAGAAGCAAGCCCGACTCAGGCGAGCGCAATCCGGTCAGCAGTGAAGCGAGCGTTGATTTGCCGCCGCCGGATTCGCCTTCGAGCAGCAACCGGTCGCCCGCGCGAATCCTCAACCCACAACCGCGCAACGCCGCTTCGCCGCGCTCGCGGTAACGGAAAGTCAGATCGTGGGCTTCAACTAAAACTTCAGGCGAGTCAGCGCCGCCTGCATTGACCGGACGCGCGGCGAAATCGGGCGAGCCGCTGTCCTGCCGCCGCACCGCGGCGTTGAAAATTTCGGCGATCTGTTTCCAGGCGATGGCCGCGCCGAGCAGCGATGACAAACTCGTCGCCAGCTTTTGCAGCCCGCGATAACCAAGCAAAAGGGCGCCGACGCCGACGGCCATCGTCGCAGTCGCGCCTCCGCCTGTCACAAACGTAGCGGCAAGCCCGCACAGCCCAACAGCCAGCCATCCGCGCGGCATTATCGTTTGCAGCGCGCCAGCGCGATCCATCGCCTGCGATTGCGTCAGGTAATTTTCGACAGCGCGGTCTTCGCCTTCGTGCCATCGTTCGCGCGATTCCTGCGCCAGCCGCGTGCGATGGCCGACCATTCGCTCGACCAGATCGTTGGTCATCGCTGCGCGCGTTTCAGTCCAACCCAAGCGGCGCCGGTAATACCTCCACGAGACGAAGATTGTCAGCGTCACGCAACCCAAAAGCAGAGCGAGTTGCAGCCACAGGCCCTGGCCGCCCAACGCCAGAATCACTGCCGCCATCGCCAATTCGATCACCGCCGAGAAAGCGACGAATCCGCCGCCGAGCGCAAGCGTTTCGATGGCGTTCGATTCGGCGATCTTGCCGAGCATCTGCCCCGCGCCCAGATGCCGAATCTCTTCCGGCTTCAAACGCAGCGCGCCGAAAAGAAGCCGCCCTTTCAATCGCGCGCCCGCTTCAATCGCAAACCGGCCTTGCAGCCATTCCGCCAGCAGGTGAAACGGGACCGCCGTCAACAGCAACAACGCCCAGGCGATCAGCCAACCGGATAGGCCTTGATCTAACTTGCCATTCAACGCTCCGCGCCCCAACACAAACCAGGCCGTCATCAACAACGCGTAGTGAACGAATCGCAAGCCGAACAACGACGCCAGCGATCGCGGCAAGCCTGCGTCGTTCAATAGCCTTCGGAAACTTGCGCTCGGCGGCAACCGCAACAGCCATCCTCCGCTGATTCGGCGCTGGCCCAACTGTTCGCGCAAGATCGCGGCTCGCGCCTGCGCCAGCCTCCGCTTCGGCGTTCCGGCCTCGATCAGCAATCGTTCGACTTCGCCCGCAGCTTTCGCTTCGAGTGGCCGCCGCAAAACTGAACAAATGGCCGCCACCGGCGCCCGATGCAATTTCAAATCGGGAGCGATGACTGTCGCGCGCCTCGCGCCGCTTTTGATCACGGCCAGAATTCCGCCTTCCGGCAAAAGCAACAACGCAGGCCCGACGCCTTGCGCCAGCTTCTCGACTTCGGCGTAAGGCGCTTCGATGGATTCGGCCTCAAAGCCCAGAAAGTCAGCCGCCGCTTCCACCCATTCGTTCAGCAGGCTCGGTGGGGCCGATGCGATTGATGGGAGTATTGGGAGTGATGGAGTTGATGGGAAAGATGTGGACAGACCGCAGTGCCGCGCGACGGCCTGCATCGCTTCGCCCAATTGCGAGAGCGGCCAGAGCAGATTTTCCAGTTCGTTGTTCGTCATGGTTTTCGCCTCAGCGGAATTCGTAAACTCGCTCGCGCTCTTCTTCGCTCACGCGCCCGCCATCCACGCGCAACCGCCGCCATTCGTCGCTCGCCCACATTTCGGCGCGCACGTCCTCTTCGGCGTCGAGCAGCGCGCGGTAAAGCGAATCGCGTTGCGCGGCCAACTCCATCGCGGGAGCGTCTTCAACAATTCGCCCTTTGTCCATCACCAGCACGCGGTTGAAATCCAGCGTCTCGCCGACATCGTGCGTGATGCAGAGCAGCGTCGCGCCGCGCCACAACTCGCGCGCGCGTTCGAGCAATTCGCGCCGCTTCTCGCGGTCAAGCCCGCGAAACGGCTCATCCAGAATCACCAACCGCGCGTCCGATTTCATCATCGAGCGACCGAGCCGCACGCGCTGGCCTTCGCCGCCTGACACCAATCCGCCGCCCTCACCCAAAGTCGTCTGCAACCCTTCCGGCAATTTTTCCAGCACACGCCGCAAATCAGCCGCTTCGATCACCACTCCGATTGCAGATTGCGGATTGCGGATTGCGGATTTTCGATTTGGGACGTTGCTTGACTCTTCAATTCCGCAATCCGCAATCCGCAATCCGCAATCCGCATTACCGTAACGCAGGTTGTCAATGAACGACCGGTTCCAAAGCTGAACCGCCGGATCAACCCACGCCGTCTCTTGCCGCAACTGCGCCAGCCGCTCGCTCGTCAACTCTTCGCCGTCAACAACCACGCGCCCTTCAGCTGCGCGATGCCAACCGAGCAGCAAACCGACAAACGAAGATTTTCCCGCGCCAGACGGCCCGACAATGGCGACGTGACTTCCGGCTTCGATCTGCAAATCGAAATTATCCAGAATCGAATGCCCGCCCGCCCGCACGCTGACATTTTCAAAACCGAGCGTCACTCCGCGAGAGAGCGAGAAATCAAAAACATCTTCTCCTTGTCCCCTTGTCCCCTTGTCCCCCACTCTTTCTTCCGCCGCTCCCAGCGGTTCCAACAACCGCAGCGTCACGTTGCGTTGCGACGGATATTGTTGAGCGAGCATTGCGATCTCCTGTCCGAGCGCAGGCAGATTCAACGCCCAGTAGACCATCAGCAGGATTGCTCCTGAGACGCCCGCGCGTGACAGATGATCGAACAGCAGCCACGCGGCCAAGCTGAATCCGATCAGGCTCTGCGCTGTCTCGACCGCGACGACCGCGCGCAGGTAGTCGTAACCGGCGCGCATCCATTCGACCACCAGGCTTTCATGCTCGCGGCGGACAGCGCGTTCGGCTCCGTGCGCGCGGATCGGCGCCAGACCGAGCATCGCGTCCAGATAAAACCGGCTGAGCGCGCCGTTGTGATTGCGAATGCGCAGGTCGCGCTCGGTCAAACGCGATTGCAAGGCCAGCGGCAAAGCCAGCGCAATTACCGCCACAATGACAGCCGCCCAGGCCCCATTCGGATCGAGCCAAACCAGCCCGATGGTCGTCAGCGCCAGTTCAAAACAGAGCCGCAGAAAACGCCCGCCCAGTTGCGGCAATTGTCGAAGCGTTTGCGCGCTGTGGCTGCGTTCGGCCATGTCCGAAATCAAACGGCTCTGGAAATACCGGTCGCCGAGCCGCGGAATCTTTTCCAGAAAAGCCACGCGCAATCTTGTTTCCAGCCTGCGCCCCAACTTCAACGCATTCGACGCCAGCGGCCATTCCAGCAACAGCAACGCCAACGAGAAAGCCATCAGCGCGGCCATCGCGCCGATCCTTTGCTCGGTCGGCGCCAGCTTGCGGCTCAGATCGAACAGCCCCTGAAAAAGAATTGATTCGATCATCAGCCCGCTCGCCGCCAGGAGGACCGCCGCGATCAACGCCAGCGGCGTCAGCAATCCATCCTGCCGCAGCAACCGCAGCAGATCGAGGCCCGGACGCGATGGTTTCTCTTCGAGCGCCGCGACCAGTTCCGGCGAGAGCGCTTGCTTAACTTCCTCTTCATCGTTCTTCGCGCGGAGTCCGTGAACCTGCACCAGCACTGCGCCGCGCATCTTCAGTTGTTCTTCTCCCTCCTCGTCTGCTCCGGCCGGCGCGACCATCCAGTAATTCGACGGGATGGTCGTCTGCTCGCCGCCGATTTCCCGCCGCGCGCGTTCGGCGAATTGCTTCAGGACTCGCGCCGCCTGACTGTCGCGCGACAAACCGCCAGCGGCGACAATCGCCGCCGTCATTCGCGTAGCCGCGTCGAGCGCGGCCATTGAACGCCAACTCGCGTCACTCAATGCCGATTTGATTAACTCCTCGATCTCGCCCTTCGACAATCCCAGTTCGCGCAAACGCCGCCGCAGCGAATTCAGAAACGAATCGCTTTCGACCCACTCGCGCCAGGCCGAAGCCGGAATCGTCGTCGCGTGGATGTACAACTCGCTGATCAACTGCTCGCGCGACATCCATCGTCTGCCCACTCCCGGATCCATCACCTGAACGAATCGCCCGTGCGCGCGCCAGACGACCACGAAATGCGTCAACCCATTGGCCAGCCGCACGACGACAATCGCGGGCAGCGATTCCGATTCCGGCAGCAACAGATGATCCGCCGAAACCATCACTTGTTCGGCGTCCAGCCCCAACTGCGCCGCCACTTCTTCCATCGTGTCAATCGAAGTGCCGTCAACGTCCGTCTGGCAGGCTTCGCGCAAACGCCCGTAGCTCACTCCCACACCGAAGCCTTCGAGCAGGCATTTGAGCGAAGCCGGGCCGCAATCCATCGCCGAAGTCTGCACGACTTCGGGAACAAGGAAACGGCGTTTGTTGAAGAAAGCGTTCATGGTTTCATCAGGAAGAGAGAACACGGAAAAGACGGAAATAACGGAACAGACGGAAGAGAAAACCCCAAAAGTTTTTCCGTCTGTTCCGTCTTTTCCGTTTATTCCGTAATCTCTCTTCCCGTCCCAACATTTCGCGACAGCATTTTTCCAACGCTTCGCAGAGCCAGTTCGGCGGGCGATACGCGTTCGATTTCGATTTCGACTTTGCCTGGCAATCCGTGTTGCGACGGGATCAGCGGCGCCGATTCTGGATTGACGGCCAGTTCGACGCGGATGCGCCCCGAACGCGGCTCGCCGGCCACGCGGCTGACAGTCGCTTTCAACTGGCCATACTCAGTCCACGCGAAACCGTCCAATCGCAAACGCGCCTGCTGGCCCGCTTGAACACGGCCCATCGCAGCGGACGGCGCGAACTCGGCCACCGCGCGCAGCTTGCCGTCGGGCACAACCGCGCCGAGTTTGTCGCCTTCGCGCACGAACTGACCCGGTTGCAACGTCGCCGTCTCGCCGAGCTTGCCCGAAGCCGGAGCGCGGATGACGCGGAGTTCGATCTCGTGTTTCAAACGTTCGATGATCGCCGCTCGCGTTTTGATCTCGCCTTCGAGCGTGGCCGCGTCGCGGTTCAAATTTTCGACGACGGCCTGTTGCCCGCTCTGTTTCGCGCGCTGATCTTTATCCTGACGATTGATGGCGAATTTCAGCGAGTCGGCGGCGGCCTGAAGTTTGTCGGCTTCGGCTTTGGCCTTGATCACGCTGAGTTCGGCCACCAGGCCTTCGGCGCGCAATCGCGCCAGCCGTTTGTGCTCTTCGGCTGCAGCGCGGGCGATGGCGACGGCTTCGTCGTATCTTGCTTTCGCTTCGTCCAGAACCACTGGCGCGGCGGCGCGGGTTTCGGTTTGAACCTGCCGCTCGGCCACCGTCTGGTCGCGCAACGCCGCAAGCTGCGCGCTGACTGCGGCGACGCGCGCCTCCTCTTCGATCAATTGCAATCGCTGCGAGTCGGATTCGAGTTCGACCAGCACCTCGCCCGCCTGAACTTCGCGCCCGATGGCCAGATTGGTTTTGATGACGCGACCGGCGGCGGCGGCCTCGATGGGATGCGCCGCGCTGTCAACTTCAAGCCTCGCCGCCTCCGACGTTTCGTAAATCGCCACGTGCGCCGCCACGAACCACAACGCCCAGCCGCACAAAATCGCGGCGGAGACGAACAGCGCAATGGTCGAAAGCCGCGAGCTTTCGGCGTTGATCGAACGGATTGTGCGTGAAAACGGCGACGGCATACGGCTCCCGGTTCAAAGTTAAAGTTTTAGGCGGCAACCGCCGGCCTTCAACATGACATGCGATATTCGGGGACGATTTTGATCATCGCCCCCAAATATATTTTGGGTTTTGCACTCCGAGCCGCACGTTACCGTCAGGTCCTGGTTCAATTAGACGTTCGGGTTGATGAAGCCAGCCTTGACGCCTCTCTTGACCTTCAGGCCGCGGGCCGCCGTCTGGTTGTGGTTGAGAGTTATCGCGGCATCGCCGGCCTTGACGTTGGTTTTGATCTTCATAGCTTTTTCTCCTTCTGGTTTTTGGTTTCAAGTGGGAAGCGACCATCGCCTCCCACTTAGACGGATGGAAAAGAGGGCGCGGAATCAGTCACGGCGGGAAAATAAAATTTCGGCTTTGAGGGTCAATGTTTTTGGGGTTTTTGGGGTTTTTGTGAGGCCGTCAACCGGTTGATCGCGGCGTCGCATTGGGCGATGGCGCGGGCGGCGGTTTCCGCCATGCGAGCGCTGAGAGTGTTCGACTCCGTCAATTTCGCCCATTCGCGCGACGCTTCGAGGCTCTTCTGGTGCCAATTGCGGGCCTCGCGCCAATGGGCTATTTGAGTCCCGGCTTGCGCGCCGGATTGCGCCGCGAGCGTCGCATATGGTCGAGCGCGTCAGGATCGCCCTGACTCCATCGGCGGAGCAGTTGAGTGATCTCGTTGGGCGGCGGCGTTTGCATCTTTAGTCCTCTCGATTACCGAAAGGTTTGATCACACGGACAGCTAACTCACGCGGCATTCTGGGTTTGGCGCCCGAGCCTGTCAAGCGTTTGAAGATGCGACGCCTGCGCCTCGCTCAACCGAGGCAGTCTTCATAATTCTCGCGGCAGACGACCACAGTCGGATGATCCGCGCCAAGCTCCGCTTCAAAGACGGCGAGCGCGCGGGCGTACAACCTGGCGGCCTCTTCGCCATCGCCCTGCGAAGCGCGCACAACGGCGAGATTGTTGATCGTCATCGCCACGTCAACATTGTCGCTTCCAAAAATCTTCTCCTTGATCGCCAGCGCGCGCGTGAGCGTCTCTTCGGCCTTCGCGTAATCGCCGCGCGCGTGATGAATCATTGCCAGGTTGTTCAAATTCGCTGCGATTTCGTAATGCTCCGCGCCGAAAGCCCGCTCGAAGATCGCCAGCGCGCTGTCATACATCGCTTCGGCTTCGTCCAGCTTGCCCTGCCCGTCAAGCAGCGCGGCCAGCGCGGCGATGTCGGCTGCGACATCCGGGTGATCGTCGCCGTGAATCCGGCGGCGCAATTCGACGGACTTGCGCGCAAGCGACTCGCCTTCAGCGAATCGGCCCTGCGCGTGTTCCAGCCCACCCAGGTTGTGATAGAGCGAAGCCGCCTCGGCGCAATCTTCGCCGTAATGTTTTTTCAGAATCGCCAGCGCCCGCCGGTAACATTCCTCGGCTTCGTCGAACCAGCCCGCGAATTTGCCCAGCATTCCCAGATTGTTCAGCGCGCCCGCGACCTCAAGGCTTTCAGCGCCGAAAGTCCAGACGGCGAAATTCAACGCGCAACGGATGACCGGCTCGGCCTGCGCGTATCGGCCTTGCGTCCGCAGAATGCGCCCCAGGTTGTCGAGCGATTGCAGCCGCAACCGCGCCACGTCTTCGTCGTCTTCATAGTTTTTGAAGTCGTTTTCTTCAATCGCCTCTGTGATCGCCGCCGCGCGGACATAGCATTCTTCAGCTCCGGGGTAATCGCACCGGTCTTCCAAAACCGCGCCCAGATTGCCGAGCGTGGCGGCTACGTCGGGATGATCCGTCCCTTCCGCCTGCTCGAAAAGCGCGAGCGCGCGGCGGAATAGCCGCTCAGCCTCGTCCGGGCGGCCGCCGCCGTGAGCCTCGACCGCCGCGTCGTGCAAACGGCAGGCTTCGTCGGCCAAGGCGTTGATCCAGTCAGAATTGGTCTCAGGCAGTATTTCCACCTGCGCTGCTGCGTCCATATTTCTCCCTCCCTCCATTCATACATGCGATAACGGGCGGCGAAAACCATCATCGCGGCGAAATAATTTTGCAGCCGATTTTCGAGCGTGGTTTGGTAAATCAAAAGGGCGAGTAAGGCTCAACGCCCTGCTCGCCCTTCGATGCTCTCCGGCGTTGGCTCTTCATTCTAGTCGGGGAGTTTGATCCCGCCGGCTTTGACGTTCGTTTTAGTCTTCATACGTTCTTCTCCTGTTCGAAGTCGTTGTTTGACTTGATTGTGGTTACTTCTTCGACCGATCCGGTTGCGGGGGATCAACTCCCGCCCTGAGATAGCTCTGGACATTCAGGCCGCGAGCCACCGTCTGATTGTGGTTGGGGCCGAGAGCGCCCGCTTTGATGTTGCTCTTAACCTTCAAGCCGTGAGCCATCGTCTGGTTATGGTTGATGCCGCCTGTTCCATTAGGAATTCCGCCACCCGCCTTGATGTTCGTTCTGATTTTCATGGTTTTTTTCCTGCTCGAAATTGTTGGTTGGGCTATGGCTTCAATAGCCAAAACTGATTTGCTTGACGCTGGCGCTTTTGCCTGTGCCGCCAATCTTGATTGCGCCGAGCCGCTGCGTCTGGTGGATGGTCCCCCACGGATCAACTTTGAAATGCACCGTGCCATTGCCCACGATGTTGCCGTTGGACGGAACGCCGCTGGTGGAAATGATTTTGATCCAGGGAACTGATGACTGCGCGCGCCAGATGCAACTGCCGTTTGGCGTGGTCACGTTGAATTGCCCCACGCCGCCTTCTTCGGCGAAAGTGAATGAGCCGGGGCTGACAGTCACGCTGCAGGTGGCGTTGAGCGCGCCGGCCAGATCAATGCGCGGTTTGGTGAGATTGTTGCCGGCGTCAGTCACCGGAACGCCGCTGATGCGGAGTGCGGTGAACAATTGATCCACGCTGGCTCCGGGGATTTTCGAGCGCAGCAGGGCGAATGCGCCAGTGACGTGCGGCGTCGCCATCGAGGTGCCGCTCTTCGTACCATAACTGCCGCTCCCCCCGACGGAAATAGCCGAGGAATAGATGTTGACGCCCGGCGCCAACAGGTCGAGTATGCCGGCGCTGTTGGAAAACATCGCAACCACGTCGTTTTTGTTTGTGGCGCCGACGCTCACCGCCGGTGACAGGCAGGCGGGGAAGTCAATACTGTCCTTGTCGCTGTCATTGCCTGAAGCAACGACCGGCGCGATCCTGGCGGAAACCAGTTGGTTGAAAGCGTCTCTGATCGCGGGGCTGGCGCTGTCGCAGTAGCCGGTGTAGCGCCCGCCGCCGATGCTCATGTTGGCGGCGGCGATGTTGTATGTGTTCGCCAGACTCAGGACGTAATTGATGCCGGCCAGCAAATCCGAACTGTTGTATTTCAGGCACGGCACGGGTTTCCCCTGGCCGCACTCGCTCTCGGTGGTGAATTTGGAAAAGATCTGCACGGCGATGATCCTGGCGTCTTTGGCCACGCCGGAAAAACTGTTGCTCTTGCCGGCGGCGATCCCGGCCACGTGCGTGCCGTGATCAAAGCCGGCGATGCTGAACGAGGGTGGATCTGCCGCGCCCGCGCCGTACTGCTCTTCGAGGCCGTTGGGACAAACCGTCTCGCTGTCATTCGCGCTGTTGGTCGTGGAAAAACAAGCCTCCTTGACCAACTTGCCCTGCAGGAATGGGTTACGGCTTTCCACGCCTGTATCCAGAATCGCGACGACCTGGCCGCTGCCCGTGTAACCGGCGTTCCAGGCCGTCGGCGCGTTGATCAACGGCACGGATTCGTCCAGGCTAAACGTGCCCACATAATCCTCGCTCACGGATTCGACTTCGGGCGCCGAACGCAGAGCCTCCAAACCTTCCGCGTCCAGATTGAGCGCTACAAAGGGCATGTGGCTGTAGGTCTTCATCCCCCCGCGCGCGAGAGGCCGCAACCGGTCGGCGAACGCCGCGCTGGCGTCCGCGATCCGGGCGCGCTGCGCTACGGCATCTTGTTCATTCGCCCACTTGCGGGCGGCTTTGAAATCGCCGCGCAGTTGCACGATCACGCGCACGGTGTCCTGTTTCTGTGTCCTGGCCAGCAGCAGGTCAAGCGTCTGCTCCAGACGCGCGCGCCGGTTGATCTCTTTGGCCTCGTCCGACTGGTTCTGCTCAACCCCCGCCGCGCTGGCGCGCTGCGGTTCGGACTGAGCCGCGACGCGAAAAACGAAAGGCGCGCCGGCCAGCGCAGCCCAGGCGCCCAGGGCGAACAGGGTAATGAACGCCCCGGTCAATAACCGTCTGGCCTTCATCCCGGTTTTTATTGTTTTGATTTTCATGGTTCTCCTTCTCCTGTTCAAAAATGATGATTGAATGATGGTGATGAACGCCGCGCGCTCGTCTTCGATGTAAGCGTTAATTGCATCTCGCCAGACAAGTGTGGAGCGGGTAATGAACCCGCTCCACGCCTTCCTGGTAATCGTTGATCCGGCGGGAGAGCCTCAGTCGGGCAACTGCGACAGATAGTCCGCCAGATCCCAGAACTCCCTGACTGATTGAAGTTTTCCCTGCTCGTTGAATTTGAAGACGCCCATGCCGTCTATGAAGATGACCTTGCCGGTCGTGGTCTTCAGCTTGAGTTTCCAGTTCACCGCCGCTTCATTGCCGCACACGATGATCTCCTGGATGTGTGGCGTGATTTTGCTGAACGGAGCGATGATGGCTCCGAAAAAGGCGGCGATGGCCTGCGTCCCCTGCACAGGCGGAGTTCCGACCGGGTCTTCCAGCACGCCGTCGGGAGCGTAGTTGTTTGCGTATCGCTGGACGTCGAGTGCGGCGACTGAAGCGAAATACTCTTCGACTGCCGCCTCGATCTGCTCCGGGGTTAAGTCGTAGCTCACAGCCGCCTCTGCGCGCGCGCCGCTCGAAACGACCAGAAACATCAGCGCTGTCGCCAGCGCCATCATCTTTTTCAAAAGTACGCGCGTCATCGTTTGATTGTGGTTTATATGGACTCCGTCTGCCTTGACGTTTGTTCTGATTTTCATGGTTTTTCTCCTGTTTGAGGTTGAATCGAGCCACTGATGAACACGCAGGCGCGCGGCCCGACGTTCATCAGCGACGCTCGGTTGTGGTTATGGTTACTTCTCCCACCGATCCGGTTGCGGGGGATCAACTCCCGCCCTGAGATGGCTCTGGACATTCAGGCCGCGAGCGACCGTCTGATTGTGGTTGGGGACGAGAGCGCCAGCCTTGACGTTGCTCTTGATCTTCAAGCCGCGAGCGACCGTCTGATTGTGGTTGGGGCCGAGAGCGCCAGCCTTGACGCCGCTCCTGACCTTCAGACCGCGAGCGGCCGTCTGGTTGTGGTTGCTAGTGAGACTGCCAGCTTTGACGTTCGATTTGATCTTCATAAGTTCTTCTCCTGTTCAAAATTGATAGATGAGCTTTGACGTTGAGCGCCGCATCACCGACCTTCGATGCCGTCGCTCATCGCCTCTCACCAGGTAAGGCGGGAACGGCCTACGGAAATCATCATCGGCGGGAGATTTTTTTTGTTCACCGCCGATTTTGTAAATTGGCTGGAAGCCGATCTGGGATAAAGTGAGCCGCAGTGGCGGCCACGTCGGGATGATCAGGCCCTTCGACCTGCTCGAAGAGCGTGAGCGCCCGGCGGAAAAGTTCCTCGGACTCGTCAACGCGCCTCAAGGCGTTGATCCATTCAGAATTGGTCTCCTGCAATGTCTCTATATGTGTCGCTGTGTCCATTTCACCCTCCACTCATACATCCGATAAAGAGAGGCGAAATCAATAAAAAAACGAGCCGCGGATGAATGCGCGGGCGCCTGGCCAGGCATTCATTCGCGGCTACAGGTTTTCTCTGGAAGCCGGATATCCACTGGGCTGTCCGTACGAGCCTGATTGTTGCGCGGCGGCGCAAGGCTCCGGCTATTTGAGAATGGTCCAATTGGCGACCTTGAGCGTGGTGAAGGGAAAGATTTGAACCGCAGTGAGCAGATTGCCAGTGGCCGCGACATGCGTGGCGAGGTCCCCCAATATGCGGTCGTTGTTGGCGCGGGTGATTATTCCGTCGTCATCCACCAGCCATTTGATCAGCCTGACGCGTTTGTCCGTCAGCGTTACTACCGTTGTGGTCGCGGAGACATCCTGGGTTCCTACATCGCCCGACGTCTCTTTGTTGTCCCTGAAAGTAATAATACCCGCATCGTCCACGCGCCAGGTAACCACTTGCAGTTTGCGAGAAGCGCGGATGAAGGTGGTCATAAATCCATGGCCGTCGAAGAATTTGCCATCGCCATCGCCCACGGCGTCAATCGCCACGCGATTGGGGATCGAGCTGTCCACGGAGACGTACGGGCCTGACGTGAAGCTTTTCAGGTCCTTGAATTCCAACTGGCCGCCTGCGTTAACTTGCCAGACTTCCACGGCCAGAGGAGCAATGCCGTTGTTGGTTCCATACGCGACAACGAAACGCGCCGCCTTGCTCAGATCGCCCACCGCGCCGAGGTTTTTGATCGCTATTGCTTCGGGGTATCTATTAAGAACGATGCTGTCTTTATGCGTCACCGAACTGTATTGCGGCGCCCCGGCCAGGTTGTTGAAGTCCCACACGTCGAGTTGCAGCTTGAAGTTCATGTTGCAAATGGCTGTCACTATGCGCCCTTGCGAACCGCTACTTGCCACTTTCGCCGCGGCGACTTCTTTGGCTTGAGACCCCAGGGCGGTCCTGTGCGGCGTGAGATTGGCGCCATTGAACTCCCAGGTAATGAGATTGAGTTGATTGGCCAGGCCCAGCGACGCGGTGGCGAAGTTTACCCCGTCGGTGATTGCCACCTGATCGGAAGTGTAAGCTGGAAAGGTTGCGGAAAACGTCTTTTCCGCAACCAGCGTCAGATTGCCATCGAACTGCCGCGCGGCGCGGAACGCTTTCAGATTGAGACTCCCATTGACGCCTTGCGCCACTGTGACGTGCTCGCTTTCGTTCGCGCCGGTCTTGACGGTATTGATGAAGGTTTTGGACGCGGTATCGGCAAGCGGGCTGTTGTACTCGTCATTGGCGTTATACCCCACCAGGCCGAGCGCCGCATTTTTGTAAGCTTCCTTCAGCAATGTGTCCGGGGACACTCCAGTTTCGGTGTTGAGTTGAATCACGGCGTCGCAGTTATTCGGCAACCGCGTGATGAAGGATCTCGCCGCCGTGCCATTCGAGGGGAAGTATCCGCCTTTGCCCAGATTCTTTTCGCCGTCCGCATCCCAGGGCGGGCCCCATCCGACCGCGGTCGCGTCGCCGTCAATATCCTTCAGGCCGGTGCTGAGCAACAGGTCCGTGAACTTCTGATTCAACGCTTTCCGGTACCGGATCGCGGCCAGGAACTCGATCATTTCACGCGAAGACGCATACCAGTGTCCCGAACTGCACAACGCCAGCCACTCCGGCTCCACATACTCCCGCCGCCAACTCTTTCCGGCGTAATTGAAGCAGTCTCCCGCCCCATCGCAGGGGCCGTAGTAGTAAGAGTTCGGGGCGACCTTGCAAGTCATCTCATCGAGATCAACGCTGTCGGCCCAGAGCTTCCGCGTCTGCGCCACAATGTCCTTTGCGTCATCGACCTTTGCGTTCGGCGCGCTGGTGAGGAATTCGATTACTTTCCGCGCCGCCCTGGTGTTGGAGTTGTTGTAGCTGTAGTCGCAGTTAAATTTGCCGTTGGCGTCAATGCCGCATCCCGGATCGGAATCAGGCGTGGCGTTGAAGAACTCCCTGCAGTCCAGAGTGAGATTCCCTTCGTCGGTCACGCACTGTTTGTTGTTTTTGGTCATGCCGCTCGCATGAGTCAACAGGTTGAGCACAGACGCCCTCCACGTCCAACTGGCCGGACCGCGATCGAGCGGATCAATGCGGACGGCGACCTTGTCACTGAGGTCGGGCATGAGCTTCCCCTGCTCGGCCAGCTTCAGCACGGTCATGGTCGTGATCATCTTGCTGACGCTGGCGAGTTCGAGCTGTTTGCGGATGGTCATGTCAATCTCCGCCGCCGGGTCGTGATCGAGTTTCGCTTTGCCGCCGGCGCGGCTGAAAAAGATGCGCCCCGATTGCGCCAGGATGAACTGATAACCGACGGTCCTGCCGGTAAGCCCATCGTGAATTGTCCGCCCCATATTCTCGGCCGCCTCGAAGCCGAGGGGTTTCGCGTTGTCGGGGCTGACGAATGCTAGACAGGTCTTGCCGTTGAGCAGATACGGCGCTACATCAATGTAAGGCGGCGCGTTCACATCGCTCGCTGAATCCTCCTTGAGTTTTCCGGAATCAATCTTATTGCCGAGGCCGGTTTGCGTGTCGAACTCGAAGATCGAGTAATCCGAAGTCGTTCGTTTGTAGAAGAGTATGCCGTAATTGCTGACGCCACGGAGAAGACCGGGGAACTGGACGAAGCGAACCGAGGAAATATCCCCGCCATCAGCGTAGAGAGGCTTATCATAAATGACCTGGCTGGAGCCGTCGGACGAAACGATTTCAATGCGGAAGCGACGAGCCTCATCACCGCTTTCGCCGGGTTTTTTGTAGGGATCGCCCGCCGCCTTGTAGAGCAAACGATAAGTCGCGTCGCCGATCTTCAGATGGTCAATGCTGGTCCATCCGCGCGTCCATCGCGGGGAGGCGATCTTTTTCATATCGAGCGAGTAAATCGTCGTTTCTCCCGTCCAGGTGTTCACTCCTATCATCTGGAAGCCTGACTGAAGGAGAGAGATTTGATTCTCGTAAACGCTGAAGAGGTTCTTGTCCTGCATGTCAGCCAGAAAATTTTCAGTCATCGAGTTGAGATCGAGCGCGCCGTTATTGTTTATGGTGAAAGTGCGAATCATTCCGGTGAATGAATCCTGCGTGATGAGTTTGGTCAGACCTCCGATTTTGCCAAATTCAGCGGCGTTGCAGCGCAACTCTTTCCGCGGGCTTCCCGACCCGGACATCAAACCGCCGATGCTTCCGTCGGCGTTGAGCGCAAACGTCATGGTCGCGCCGGTATTGCCGTTGAGGACGAAGAGCAATGTCTGGCCGTCGCTGTTACGGAAGGCGCGGACGATGTTGTAGCCGATGATCGGAGTTTGCCACTCCCTGCCGTTGATTTTTCCCGCCAGAGTCCCGTTTGCATTCAGCGCGTAAACGTCGAGGTCTGTTCGTTCCACTCCGACCGCCATCGCCGCCGCCGGGTTTCCGGCTGATCCGCCTCGATGGTTTACGGCTCCTACCCGGCTCGCGCCCCAGATTGCCGCCAGCGCGATCATCGCGCTGGCGGCGGTTATTAGCTTCATTGATGTGCCGCGAAATTTTATCTTCATGATCTTCCTTCTCCTGTTCGATGTTGATGATTGAGGTATGACGACGATCGCCGCGTCCTCGGCGTCGAGGCCGGCGATCATCGCCACTACCTGCCCCTGCCTACTTCTTGCACCGATCCGGTTCCGGGGGATCTGTGCCCGCCCTGAGATGGGTCTGGACCTTCAGGCCGCGCGCCACCATCTGATTATGGTTAATCTGGAAGCCTCCGGCTTTGACGCCGCTCTTGACGCGGAAGCCGGCGTCGCTGAGTGTTTGTTTCGTTGATTGATTGGTTGTCGTGTTCATTCGTTTTTCTTTCTCCTTTTCTGCTTTCAAAGTTGGTTTATGAAGACGCCGAACAGTTCGGTCGCCCTCCTTCTCAGTTTGTGGAAGCGGCGCTTGCCGTTCTCACACCGTAAAGCGCCATCCGAGCGCGATTCCAATCACCGCCGCAAAAAAATCGGCGCGGAGAGTGGTAGCGACCTGTTGAGCTTGAGTGAGCGTCCTTGCGGCGGTGATATAATCGCGGCGTTCTACCCATAACCCGGAAAGGCAGTCATCCATAAAAACCGGAGAACACTTGATGAAGCAGGAAGTGACCAAACTGTTGCGCGCCTGGCGCGCTGGCGATCAGACGGCGCTCGACAGGCTGTTGCCGTTGGTCTACGACGAATTGCGGCGGCTGGCCGGGCATTATCTGCGCGGCGAGCGGGACGGGCATACGCTGCAAAGCTCGGCGCTGGTGCACGAGGCCTATCTGCTGCTGGTCGAGCAGGATCAGATTGACTGGCAGAGCCGCGCTCACTTTTTCGGCGTGGCGGCGCAGGTCATGCGGCGCGTGCTGGTGGATTACGCCCGCGCGCGCAACCGCGACAAGCGCGGAGGCAAGCTGGCCCGCGTTTCGCTGGACGAGGTGGCGACGCTGGCCGAGGAGCAGGCGGCGGAGATGGTGGCGCTCGACGAGGCGCTGGAAAAACTCGCCCGGCTCGATCCGCGCAAGAGCCGCGTGGTCGAGCTGCGTTTTTTCGGCGGATTGAGTGAATCTGAAACTGCTGAAGTGTTGGGCGTGTCGGAGCCGACGGTGGTTCGTGATTGGCGCGCGGCCAAAGCGTGGTTGCGGCGCGAACTGAGCGGGGAGGAGCGCGATGACGCCTGATCGCTGGCGAGCGGTGGACGAATTGTTTGAGGCCGCGCTGGAGCGTCCGCCCGCCGAGCGCGCGGCGTTTCTGGACGAAGCCTGCGCGGGCGACGCGGCGCTGCGGCGGGAAGTGGCGTCGCTCCTGCGCTTTGATGAACAGGAAGATGAATTCCTCGAAGCGCTGCCTGCGGCGTTGGCGGCTGAGATAGTGGTCGAGCGCGACGAGTGGGCGGGGCGAAGGTTCGGCCATTACCAGATCGAGCGCCGGCTCGGCCAGGGCGGAATGGGCGTTGTTTATCTGGCGCGCGACACGCGGCTGGGGCGGCCCGTCGCGCTCAAACTGTTGCAGTCGCAATTTACGCGGGAGGCGGCCCGGGTGCGCCGTTTTCAACAGGAAGCGCGCGCGGCCTCCAGCCTCAATCACCCGAACATCCTGACCATCCACGAAGTCGGCCAGGCTGCGCCGGAAGACGGTGGAGCGCACTTCATCGCCGCCGAATTCGTGGACGGGCAAACGCTGCGCGCATTATGTCATCGCGAGGGGCTGTCGCTGGGCGCGGCGCTGGACATACTGATCCAGGTGGCCGGCGCGCTCTCGGCCGCGCACGAGGCTGGCATCGTTCACCGCGACATCAAGCCGGAAAACATCATGCTGCGGAAGGACGGCCTCGCGAAGACGCTCGATTTCGGTCTGGCCAAACTGACCGAACAGGCCATGCGCCCGCACGACGGCAGCTTCGCGCGCGTGACCACCCAGCCCGGCGTGGTGATGGGGACGGTCAGTTATATGTCGCCCGAGCAGGCGCGCGGCCTTGACGTGGACGAACGGAGCGATCTGTTCAGCCTGGGCGTGGTGATGTACGAACTGCTGACCGGGAGCGCGCCGTTCCAGGGCGAGACGACGGGCGACGTATTGGTCGCGCTGCTCAGCGGAGAGCCGCGCCCGCTGGCCCGGTACCAGGCAAAGCTGCCCGAGGCTTTGCAGCGGATCGTCAACCGCGCGCTGGCCAAACAGGTGGATCAGCGGTATCAAACGGCGCGGGAACTGGGCGGCGAATTGAAGCGATTGAAAGAAGAGCTGGAATTCGCGGTCAGGCTGAAAGGGCAGGCGGGAAGTAAAGACGACATTCTCACGTTGACGGTCGGCGCGGCGGTTGACGCCGCCGATCATTCGACCTTTGACACACATCTCGACATGCGCCGAATGGCTGAGACTGAGTTGAACACTGCGCGCCGGGTAACACGCGGCGCGGCCCTGCGCGGGTGGTTGCGCCGGCGCGGCAAAGCGTTGGCGGTGGCGGCGCTCGTGGCGGTCATTGGCGCCGCCGTGTTGGTAAGGCAGCGGCTCACGACGACTGGGCGCGTCATTGATTCGGTCGCCGTCCTGCCCTTCGCCAATGTTGGCGCCGATCCGCAGATGTCCCACCTGTCCAACGGCCTCACCGAGAGCCTGATGGACAGCCTCTCGCAACTGCCCGACCTGCGTATGAGCGCGCAGAGCACTATCGCCGGCTACAAGGATCGCGAAGTCGATCCGCGCCAGGCGGGAAAAGAATTGCAGGTGCGCGCGGTGATCACCGGGCGCGTCGCATGGCAAGACGACAGGTTAATCATCCGCGTGGAATTGGTGGATGCCGCCGACGGCTCACGCATATGGAGCGACGAGTTCCGGCGCACACGCTCGCAGATTGTCACTGTGCAGTCCGAGATCGCCCGCGAGATTGCCGCCAAACTGCATCGGCGGCTTAGCCCCGCCAGCCAGCGGCGCCTCGACAGGCGCCATTCCCACGACAGCAAGGCCTATGACCTTTACACCCAGGGGCGCGACTTGTATCTCCGCAATAATCGCAAGAGTCTGGAAAAGGCGCTCGATTATTTCCGCCAGGCCATCGCGCTCGACCCACGCTACGCCCTGGCTTATTGCGGCATTGCGGATGTCTGGGCGGGGTTCTCCAGCCAGTATCTGCCGCCGGGCGAAGCCATTCCGAAGGCGCGCGAAGCGGCTTTGAAAGCCATCGAGTTGGACGAGGCGCTGCCCGAAGCGCATCATTCTCTGGCCCTGGTCAAGCTGTGGGGCGAATGGGATTGGGCGGCGGCTGAGCGCGAATACAAACGCGCGCTGGAACTCAATCCCAACTTCGTCCGCGCACGAATTTATTACGCCGAGTTTTTGTCGCAACAAAAGCGGTTTGAAGAAGCTCTGCGCGAAATCAAGCGGGCTGAGGAATATGATCCGGCTTCGCTGCAAGCGCTGGGGCGGGAAGGCTACATCCACTATCAAATGCGCCAGTATGATCGGGCGATAGAGATCTATCGCAAGATACTCGGACTCAGCCCCAACTACGCCGGAAGTCAACGCGATCTGGCCCTTGCGCTCAGCCAGCAAGGGAGACACCAGGAAGCCATAGCGCAGGCGCGTCAATTCCAAACGCCGGGCTTGTCCGCTGCAATGAGCGCAACGCTGGGGTATATCTATGCGCACGCCGGCCGGCGCGACGAGGCGCTGAAACTATTGCGGGAATTAAAGGCGCGAGCCGGGCGTGAACGCGTCTCGCCCTACTCCTTCACTCGCATTTACGTCGGATTGGGAGATAAGGAGCAGGCGCTAGCCTGGTTACGCAAAGGTTATGAGGAACAATCCGACCACCTGCTCTTTATCGGAGCTGATCCGATGCTCGATCCGTTGCGTTCTGACCCGCGCTTTGACGAGTTGCTGCGCGGCATCGGCCTGGCGCGCTAACGGCGTTTATCAAAATCGGCCAGGTTTTCGCGGCAGGCCACCAGGTGCGGATGATCGTCGCTGAGCGCGCGCTCGAAAATCGCCATCGCGCGGCGCAACAGCGACGCGGCTTCATCGTTTCGCTCCTGAGCTTGATAGAGCACGGCCAGATTGTTCAACGTCAACGCGATCTCGGCGCTGTCGGCGTCAAAAATTTTCTCCTTGATGGCCAGCGCGCGGCGATAGAACTCTTCCGATCTGGCGAACTGTCCCTTCGCCTGATAAACCGCCGCCAGATTGTTCAGATTGACGGCGATCTCGTAATGTTCTTCGCCCAACTCGGCGGTCAGGATTTCGAGCGCGCGAGCGTATAGCGGTTCGGATTCGTCGTATTTGCCTTGTCCGTCGAGCAAGGCCGCCAGCGCCGCCATGTCGTGCGCCACCGCCGGATGATCCGGGCCGACCTTACGCTGGCGCAATTCGATCGCTTTGCGCGCGAACGGCTCTCCCTCGGCGAATCGTCCACGCGCATGCGCAAGGCCGCCGAAGTTGTGATAGAGCGAAGCCGCGCGCGGGCTGTCCACTCCGAAATGTTTCTCCACAATCGCCAGCGAGCGCCGGTAACTCTTCTCGGCTTCATCGAACCACCCGGCGAATTTTCCGAGCATCCCCAGATTGTTCAACGCGTCAGCGACTTCGATGCTTTCAACGCCGTAAATGCGCTCGGCGAAATCGAGCGCGCGTCCATAAATCTGCTTGGCCTGTGAATGACGGCCTTGAGTGCGATAAACCTGCGCCAGGCTGTTCCATGTCCGCAGGCATAATTGCCGTAAATCTTCATCGTCGGAATCGCAAAGCGTTTCGGCGATCTCAGCCGCGCGACGGAAACGTTCGGCCGCCAATTCGTAATCGCAGCGGTCTTCGGCAATCTCGCCCAGATCGTTCAACACCGCCGCCACGTCCGGCGAATCCACGCCGTCATCGGCTTCAAACAGCGCCAGCGCCGAGCGCAACCACGTCTCGGCCTCAGCCTCCCGGCCTTCCTGATAAGCCTGCACAGCCTTTTCGTGCAGGCTGACGGCCAGTTCTGATTGGTCTATCGCAAACGCTGTGTTGGTAGCCGTAACCATATTCCATCTCCTTCAATGGTTGCTGCTTTGGCAGGCAAAAACTACGCGCCGCATTGCTCGCGGCATGAAAAAGAAAATTGGGCAGTACGACGCTGGATAAGATTCCACCATCGTACTGCCGCGTCTTAACACCTAACCAGATGAGAGGAAGGCCGCCAGCCTACATCAGACCACGCAACATTGGTACAGAGAGACCAACCGCAGAGGGTCGCAGAGGAACGCAGAGAACGATCCAGACAGGTCTTTCCCCTGCATACATCTGCGCACTCTGCGGCGGGTTGTGCCAATCTTTGCTATTCCGATTTAGACGCCGCTCTTGACCTTCAGACCGCGCATCACCGTCTGGTTGTTGTTTGTCCCCGCCGGAGGCTCAGGGTTGGGGCAGTGAGCGCCAGCCTTGACGCCGCTCTTGACCTTCAGACCGCGCATCACCGTCTGGTTGTTGTTAAGTCCCGACGGAGGCTCAGGGTTACCGGCGACACCTATGCCCGCTTTGACGTTCGATTTGATCTTCAAACCACTCGCCACTGTTTGGTTGTGGTTGGGGCCGAGAGCACCGGCTTTGACGTTGCTCTTGACCTTCAGGCCGCGAACGACCGTCTGGTTGTGGTTGTCAACGAGAGCGCCGGCTTTGACGTTCGTTTTGATCTTCATAAGTTCTTCTCCTGTTCAAAATTGATAGATGAGCTTTGGCGTTGAGCGCCGCTTCACCGGCCTTCGATGCCGGCGCTCATCGCCTCTCACCAGGTAAGGCGGGAATTGATCGCCGAACTGATCATCGCGGCGAAGATTTTTTTGAGCGCCGCCGAAGCCATCGCCGCAGCGCCCGGTTACGTTTATAATCCTCGTGGTTCAACACCGATCTCACCTTGAAGATATGACTCCTGAACGTTGGAAGCAGATAGATCAGTTGTTGCAAGAGGCGCTGGAGCGGGAACCAGCAGAGCGCGTAGCGTATCTGGCCGAAGCTTGCGGCGGCGATGATGAATTGCGGCGCGAAGTCGTCTCGCTGCTCGGCTTTCACGAACGCGCAGAGAATTTCATCGAGACGCCGCCGACCGATGTGGCCGCTGACTGGTTGAACGCGAAAGAGTCGCGGGCCGGTCAGACGATTGGCCATTACGAACTGATTCGCCGGATCGGTCGCGGGGGAATGGGCGAAGTTTATCTGGCGCGCGATGCGCGATTGGGCCGCCAAATCGCGCTCAAGCTGTTGCAATCCAGTCTGACGCAGGACGCCGCGCGGGTGCGCCGCTTCAGGCAGGAGGCGCGCGCCGCTTCATCGCTCAACCATCCGAACATCCTCACCATTTACGAAGTCGGACAGGAAGATTCGACGACCGGCGGCGCGCACTTCATCGCAGCCGAGTTTGTGGATGGGCAAACGCTGCGCGAGTTATGCCGAGGAGAGGGGCTGACGTTGGGCGCGGCGCTCGACATCCTGATTCAGGTGGCCGGCGCGCTCACAGCCGCGCACGAAGCGGGCATCGTCCACCGCGACATCAAACCCGAAAACATCATGCTGCGGGGCGACGGATTGGTGAAGGTGCTCGATTTCGGTCTGGCCAAATTGACCGAGCAGGCCACACGTCCGCACACTCAGGGCAACGGCAGCTTCGCGCGCGTGACCACACAACCGGGCGTGGTGATGGGGACGATCAATTACATGTCGCCCGAACAGGCGCGCGGCCTGGAGGTTGATGAACGGAGCGATCTGTTCAGCCTGGGCGTGGTGATGTACGAATTGCTGACCGGAAGCGCGCCGTTCGAGGGCGAGACGACAGGCGATGTGTTGGTCGCGCTGCTCGCCGGAGAGCCGCGCCCGCTGGCCCGGTACGCGGCGAAACTGCCCGAAGCTTTGCAGCAGATCATCAACCGCGCGCTGGCCAAGCCTGTAGAGCAGCGTTATCAAACGGCGCGGGAACTTGGCGCTGAATTGAAGCGGTTGAAAGATGAGCTGGAATTCGCGGCCAAAGTGAAAGGCCAGTCGGGAAGCAAAGACGACATCCTGACGCTGACGGTCGGTGTGGCGGTTGACGCCGCCGATCATTCGACCTTTGAAACGCGGCTGACCGTCGAGCCGCCGGCAATCGCCGCGCCGACCGGTGGAACGCGTTTCGCCGCACTGCGCGGATGGTTGCGGCTTCACGTCAAAGCGGTGGCGGTTGCGGCGCTCGCGCTGATCATCATTGCCGCCGCGCTGGCCTGGCGCCGGTTCGCGCAGCCCGGCGGCGTCATTGATTCGGTCGCCGTCCTGCCATTCGCCAACGTGGACGGCGATCCGCAGATGGAGTATCTCTCCGACGGCGTCAGTGAAAGCCTGATGCAACGTCTGAGTCAATTGCC
>WBZR01001153.1_pt1 | contig 35127 bp, 26 predicted proteins | sample 5204231 | NCBI WGS metagenome assembly WBZR01 (sample SAMN12412403, study PRJNA552823) | activated sludge metagenome | isolation source: activated sludge from anammox sidestream of wastewater treatment plant... | place: USA: Virginia | collected 2017-08 | reverse complement strand
CAACTGGCACGGATTACCGGCCTTAAGCAAAAGACCTGCCTGCTTTTCCGCAGAAAAGTCATGAAGGCGATGGAAAGCAACGACATACATCCATTGGAAGGAGATGTCGATATTGTGGCGACAACCGTTAGTATCGTCGAGAGCGACAAAGCCGGCAAGAAGAAACGTCGGAAAGTGAAAGTCCTCATCGGTATCGAAAGGAAAAGTGGCGGAGCTGCAAGGAGTTACGTCAAGGTCATAGGCCGTGCATCAAAGAAAAAGGCAAAAGCATTTATAGACAAGAAGATCGACGACGTGGCAATGATCAATATGGATGAGAAAGCGCAACAATGTTGTTACGGCCACCAGATCCATCATTGTGAAGGGCTGGACAAGGCCCTCGATCACAGGGTGGTCACCACGATGCTCAATTGGCTATATGCTAGGCATGGGTATGTGACATACATCCAGGATTATCTCAATGAATATTGTTATCGCTACAACCGCCATCGCATGAAAGGCGAGATTCTGGATGACATCATCACCCGGATGGTCAGACATGAGCCGATGACAACAAAGAGGCTGGCGAGTTGATATTTCAGTTCATTAAAGTGTCAATTGTCGGTTATAAGGCGAGCTTATCAACTAAATTACTGCAAGAAATCTGGTAACATCTTTGGCATTAATCATTGATATGTCCAAATTTTATGCCCCTGCATTATTATGAGAACTCTGTCCAAATTGAGATGGTTTGGGGAGTCTGATGTGATCAGGAAACTGAATTTTTACAAATAAATTATTTTTTCAATACATTGCAAGATATAGTATTAATTTAGTCCATGCTAAAACCGATTTCTTACCTTCTTTTAATGGGGCTGACCTGGCTTTTTTCATGTAAAGAACAGGATACACAGGTCTATTCACAAGCTGATAAAAAGCCCATTCATGATTCTATGCCTGCCGGGGTATCGAATGCGAAAGAGCCCGAAAGTACACTGACAGCCGATTCCTTATGGCGTCGATACGGCTACGACAGTAATTGGGTCAAGATGCCTGAAGTACTGCCCGGGGCGATATTGCCATTCCATCGGATCATCGCTTTCTATGGCAACCTGTACAGCAAACAGATGGGCATTCTCGGCGCATTGCCTAAAAATGAAATGATTGCTCAACTTAATCAGGAAATAGCGGCTTGGCGGTCAGCAGACTCACTGACCCCTCTGATACCAGCTCTACATGTCATCGCTACCACAGCTCAACGCCTACCCGGTGCCGATAAAATGTACCGCCTTAGAATGAATCAGTCAATGGTACATCGGGTAAAATCCATGGCGGATTCCATAGGTGCACTTACCTTCATCGATCTGCAAGTGGGTCATAGTAATCTGCAACGGGAGATTCCGGCTTGGGACAGCCTGTTATCCTTACCGACAGTACATCTTGGCATTGATGCTGAGTTTGCCATGTACAACAAGAAGGTGCCCGGTACGGTGATGGGCCGGTTTGACGCTGCCGATATCAACTATGCCATCGATTATCTTGAGGATAAAGTCAGAAAGTATAACCTGCCTCCTAAAATCCTGATAGTTCACCGCTTCAAACAGGGAATGATTGCCAATGCGGCACAGATAAAAAAGACGCCGCTCGTCCAGGTAGTCATGCACATGGATGGCTGGGGTGCTAAGGAACTAAAATTTCACAGCTATCGGGCATACATCCAAAAGGAACCCGTTCAATACACAGGATTCAAATTGTTTTATCACAACGATACCAAATTCGGAAAAAGCTTGTTGACCCCGGGAGAAATTCTAGATCTCACTCCCAAGCCCCTTTATATCCAATATCAATAACGCGCGATGATCAAGTCTCTTTAATCCCGATATCGCTTCAACAAATCATCATATGCATCGATTCTCCTGTCTCTGAGAAACGGCCACATCCTGCGTACTTGTTCACTCCGCGCCAAGTCAATCTCGACCACGACATCCTCTTCATGTGAGGAAGAAGAAAGGTGTAATAACTCTCCCTGAGGACCGGCAACAAAACTCTGTCCCCAAAATTCTATTCCCCCAGTAGCATCACTCCAATCAGCTTCATGACCAACACGGTTGACAGTGATGACCGGCAGTCCATTGGCTACAGCATGACCACGCTGGACAGTTTGCCAGGCATCATGTTGACGTTGTTTTTCATCCGGCATATCAGTACTTTCCCATCCAATTGCCGTTGGGTAAATGAGGACTTCCGCACCGGCCAATGCCATCAGGCGGGCTGCTTCAGGATACCACTGGTCCCAGCATACAAGTACACCCAACTTACCGACGCTGGTCTGAATAGGTTCAAATCCCAAGTCCCCGGGAGTAAAATAGAATTTTTCATAATAAGCCGGATCGTCGGGAATGTGCATTTTGCGATATTTCCCTGCCATGGTACCATCTTTTTCGAAGACAACGGCTGTATTATGATAAATGCCCGGCGCTCTGCGTTCAAACAGTGAGGTCACCAACACGATGCCGCATTCTTTCGCAATTGCACTGAACTCCTCCGTGGATGGGCCAGGAATGGTTTCCGCCATATCAAAAATGCCCGGATCCTCTACCTGACAAAAATAAATGCCGGTATGAAGCTCCTGCAAGACAACCAATTCAGCGCCTTTGGCAGCGCATGAACGAATACCGGCGATGCTTTTCTCTATATTCTGTTCCCGATTGTTGGAACAGCATTGTTGTACCAAACCGATTTTGAGCGTTGACATCTTTTGACTATTAATATTTTCTAAAACAATTCGGGGCAATCCCATTGATCCACGAAATTACAAAAACACCTTGAATGCGCCTTCAACAAATATTGCCCAGCTATAGTTCTGACTTGTCCAGAAGATTTGGTTTTGAGCGAAAAGCAAATAATTGCGAATTCAGCTGGCTCAATTTCCAGGCAAATAAAAATCAAATTGAAATTACGTTGAAATCGGTTTTCAAAAAATCAAGTCAAAAACCAGGCTTACAGGTTTAATATCTTCGGATTTTTTCTGCCCCAATTGTAGGTAATACCTAATCCAACCACCGGGAAAAATTCAGTAATGTCGCCGTCGTCCCATAGATAAAGGTTATGCACAACAGATAATTGAATATTTGCCTTAACGGGTCCTTTACCAAATCTTCCGGCAGCAAAAATCTGTGTATAAAATATCTTGGAATGCATCTCCGAATTAAAAGCATAATAATCCAACGGCAAGTTTTTATTAAAGCTGATAAAATTGAGTTTTACCCCTCCAAGAAAGCCCACTTTTTCTGTATTGATTCCCAATCCGGATTGCAATGCAATTCCCAGTGGACTGTATTTGTATTCTTGTCTATTAACACTATTGGGGAAGTCAAAAATTGTCAACTTTTCTGGTCCTGTCGATACGGTGAGTGCGGTTTCAGTATAACCTTTCAGCTCAGAGCCAAAATTATTAAAATATCCAACAAAGAGTTTTCCGCTGATTCCGCCCAATTTATATTCATTATCATTAAATTCTGATTGTGTGAATAGTGTTAAACCCTTTTGCAATTCGATACTGTGAACGTCCCCCCCCAATCCTACAAAAACATTGTCACCGACCGCATAGGAAAACTGACCTCCAAGTTTACCAGTTACATCATTAGCATCGTAATTAAATGTAACGTTCCCTTCATTTTTGCCTTTAAAGAATCCGACATCAGCGGTCTCTATATGAACTGCCCTGTAAACAAAGCAACTCTCCAGAAATGTGATGGAAAAAAGTGTGAATAAGGCAAATACTATTGTACTTTTCATAACCAAATATTTTAGTCTGTGGTGATAGAAATAGATAAATTCATGGCTAAATTAACAAGATAGACGAGTCTTAATGCACAATCGGATGATTCTTGCAAGCAAATTAATAAAAATTTAACAAAATAGCCCGTTTAACTTGTATCAAGCAACCTTTTCAAGCCATCTCCACCGATATTAGAGCCGTGAAAGCATTCACGCAAAAGCCCTTGGAACTTCCTGATTTTCCTTTCTTTAACACAAATGCAATAAATTTTTGAGAATTAAACAATTAGCCGTACTTTTGTCCCCTCTTAAATGAACCATCAAGTTGAATAGATGAAATTATTCAAGTTTTTTACGCAGGAATTGGCCATTGACCTTGGCACGGCCAATACTCTCATAATACAAGACGACAAGATAGTGGTCGATGAGCCCTCTATTGTAGCCATCAACAGAAAAACCGGCGAAACCATTGCTGTCGGAAATCGCGCCATGCAGATGCATGAAAAGACGCACGAAAGCATTAAAACCGTCAGGCCGTTGAAAGATGGTGTCATCGCCGACTTTCAGGCTGCTGAAAGCATGATAGAAGGCTTGATCAAGATGATCGAAAACAGAAGGACATTCTTCGGCCACCTAAAAATGGTGATTTGTATTCCCTCCGGAATCACCGAAGTAGAGAAAAGAGCGGTATTTGACTCTGCCAATCACGTTGACTCCAAGGAAACCTACCTGATTCATGAGCCGATGGCCGCAGCTTTGGGTATCGGATTGGATGTACAGGAGCCCATAGGCAATATGGTTATTGATATCGGAGGCGGAACAACCGAGATCGCGGTGATCGCCCTCTCGGGCATCGTCTGTGACCAATCCATCCGCATCGCCGGAGACGAATTCTCTTCCGACATCATCAGCTATGTAAAGCGACAGCACAACATCGCTATCGGTGAGAGAACCGCCGAGCAAATCAAGATTCAAGTCGGTTCCGCACTACAGGTTTTGGACAACCCACCTGACGACTGCTTTGTCAACGGTCGTGACCTCATGACCGGCATTCCGAAGCAGATATCCGTTTCTTATCAGGAAATAGCTCACGCACTTGATAAGTCCATCTCAAAGATTGAGGAAGCCATAATCCGTGCCCTGGAAACTACACCTCCGGAACTTGCATCTGACATATACAAGACCGGACTGTATCTGACAGGAGGAGGCGCATTGCTGCGAGGCCTTGATAAAAGGATAGCACAAAAGACCAAGCTCAACGTACATGTCGCCGACGATCCACTCAGGGCGGTCGTACGTGGTACCGGAATCGCATTGAAGAATACGGATAACTTCTCATTCCTTATTGACAGAAAAAGCATTTAAAGGCCGACGGGCTTAAGGACACTGACGTATGCAAAATTTATTTCAGTTTTTTGCCCGATATGGTTCTACAATACTTTTTATTGCCCTTGAGGCATTGTGCTTTTCCCTTATCATAAGGTACAATAGCGGTCAAAAGGAAATCTTCATCAACTCAGGTAATTTTTATTCCGGTGTCCTTTTTGAAAATTATAACAAACTAACCCGCTTCTACAGGCTCTCAAGCATTTCTGACAGTATCGCGAATGAAAATGCCCGCCTGAGAGCTGAACTACGGTTTGCCACCATTGATGCATCATTCCGGCACGATTCACTCATCGATACCGTGTATCGCCAGAGGTATTCCTTCATATCTGCTCAGGTTGTAAGTAATTCCGTCAATCAGATCGACAATTTCATCACAATCAATAAAGGCTCTGACCTTGGAGTAAAAGCAGGGATGGGCGTCATCAATAATGCCGGAATCGTCGGTGTCGTGCGCCAGACATCACGCAATTATGCCACGGTCGCTTCCCTGCTCAGCAGCCAGACAAAGATTAGCGCTGCTATCAAACGCAACGGCTTTTTCGGGTCTCTCGTTTGGGATAATGCTTCTACTGAATACATGCACCTGACAGATATACCGAAACATGCCGAAATATTAAAAGGCGATAGCGTGATTACAAGCGGCTATAGCTCCACTTTCCCACGGGGCATATATATCGGTCGCGTCGAATCCGTTGGCTTCGATCCCGGTAGTAGTTTCTATGACCTGAAAGTCAAGTTGTCCACCGATTTTAACAACCTGAACTATGTGTACGTCATTCTTGACAAAACCAAGCCTCAGCTTGATTCATTAAATAATGCAATGTTAAGGTAAGGCTATGGGTGGAACGATCGTAAGAAATTTAATCCGGTTTGTCTTTATATTATTGCTACAGGTGCTGGTATTCAGAAGCCTCACGATATATTTTCCGGTCCTTGACAATATCAGCATCATCATCTATCCGGTTATCATCATGCTACTTCCGATGAGGTCACCCAATGCGCTGATCCTGATCATTGCATTTATACTTGGCATCCTGCTCGATACGTTTTACAATACGCCCGGAGTTCACGCTTCTGCATGTGTATTCACCGGCTTTATAAGGCCATTCGTCCTATCAAGAATCGAGCCACGCGGTGGATATACCGTCGATTCGTCCCCGACTATTCTGGCTTATGGCAACAGTTGGTTTCTTCTCTATGCTTCCATCCTTCTTTTCGTACACTTGTTCTTTCTGTTTTCTGTTCAGGAATTTACCTTTGCCTATATCCTGGAGATTATTATTAGGACTGTTTTAAGCTTTATCGCTTCGTTGTTGTTTATACTGATATATATGTATCTTTTTAATCCAAGGGAATAATGGCTACCAAGTCTAACAGCAGGATCCGTATCATTCAAGTAGTTTTTATCCTGAGCGCCATGGTGCTCGTGATGAAGGCCGCCCAACTTCAATTATTCGATACGTCTTTCAGGATTCGTGCTGATGCCACTGCAATCGAAAAACATGTCGTCTATCCTGCTCGCGGAATTATTTATGACAGGAACAATAAGCTTCTGGTCAATAATGATCCTATGTACGACTTGATGGTTACTTACAATGCCATCAACCCCAATATGGACACTGCCATATTTTGCAACATCCTGGGTATCGATAAGGAGACATTTATAGCCAACCTCTCCAAGGATTGGGAGAGCAAAAGGTTTTCAAAATCCATTCCGTTCCCTTTTCTGAAAAAAATATCTCCCTATACCTACGCCAGATTTCAGGAGGCTCTATGGGAATTTCCGGGATTCTTCCCGCAACTCCGAATAGCTAGAGGATATCCTCACCACAATGCGGCCAATGTACTGGGATATATGCGCGAAGTGGACCAAAATCAAATCACAAGCAGTGGTGGACTATATGGTCTGGGTGACTATATAGGTATTTCAGGGCTGGAAGGGTATTATGAACGACTCCTGATGGGCCGTAAAGGAATTCAGTACATCATGAAGGACAATATGGGCAGACCCGTAGGTCCATACCGTGATGGTGCACAGGATTCCATTCCGGTTTCAGGCCTGGACCTGGTTTCCTCCATAGATCTGGACCTCCAGCAATATGCCGAAAAAATCCTGCAAGGCAAAAGGGGCTCCGTCGTAGCCATCGAACCACAAACGGGTGAGATCCTGGCGGCAGTCAGCTCTCCCACCTATGACCCCAATCTATTGACCATCAATCAGGGACGGGGTAAGGCATTCGCCGGTCTGATCAATGATTATGACAAACCTCTTTACAACAGGATTGCTCAAGCCAAATATCCGCCGGGGTCGATTTTTAAGACCGTAGTTGGCTTATCAGCCATGCAAATGGGTGTACTGACACCCAACCGTTCGATCAGTTGTCCGGGTGCCTATTATTATCGGGGCGGAAAGGTCAAATGTCACCATCATCCACCTTCAGTCAATGTATCACACGCGCTGCAGTACTCTTGCAATACTTATTTTATCACTGTACTGAGAGACGCTGTGGATAAATATGGATTTACAAGGCCAGGAAAAGGATTGGCAGAACTAGATGGACACCTTTTTGATTTTGGGCTCGGTCATCCACTTGGCACAGATATGATGCATGAGACAAGGGGCAATATTCCCACTCCGGAATTTTACGAAAAAAGGTATGGCAGGGACTGGCGATCCACTTACATGATGTTTATCGGTATCGGTCAGGGTGAAATACAGCTATCGACTCTGCAGATCGCCAACCTGGCAGCAGTCATAGCCAATAGAGGCTATTATTATGTCCCGCATCTAATCAAAGGATTTAAGAATGAAAAAATGGACATTCCTGAGGCATTCCGCGAGAAACATGTATCCGGTGTAGATGCAAAATATTTCAACCCGGTGATTGATGGTATGGAGGCAGCTGTAGCCAGTAAATGGTGTGGGTGGAGTACACCTATTCCTGGTATTACTCTTTGTGGCAAAACAGGCACTTCTCAGAATCCGCCTTATAAGGAACATGCTGTTTTCATGGCTTTCGCCCCCAAGGAAAATCCAAAGATTGCCATTGCCGTTCTTATAGAAAACGCTGGCTTCGGCGCTCAGTCAGCTGCGCCCATCGCTTCATTGATTGTTGAGAAATACCTCCGTGGCTATATAGAAGCGCCATATCGGCAGGAAAGGGAAAAGGAAATGACAAGACTCAATCTTCTTGGGCCTCCAAAACTGGAAAAGAAATGATCGTTTCAGCAATTGTAGCCGTTGCAGAGAATGGCGTCATCGGAAACCAGGGTGCCATGCCGTGGTATCTAAGTTCTGATTTTAAATATTTCAAGAAAAAGACTCTCCACCACCCCATCATCATGGGCCGTGCTAGCTTTGAAGCAATAGGCCGACCCCTGCCCAAAAGAGAAAACATCATCATCACCCGCGACCTCTTTTATATCGTATCGGGTGCACTGGTAGCCCATTCTATCGAAGAAGCCATGGAACTGGCAGAGCAGTCGGGTGCAGACGAAGTGTTTATCATTGGTGGTGCCGAAATATTCAGGCAGACTATGGGTCTTTGGGATAGATTGTATTATACAGAAGTGCATATGTCGGTGGAGGGAGACGTATTTTTCCCCGCCATCAACTGGGACGAATGGGTACTTACGGAACGCAAATATCATCCAAAGTCTGAAGGCGACGACAGCGACTGCACCTTCAAAGTGTATCAACGATCAGGACAGTCTGATTCTCATGGTATTTCAGATTTGTAATCGCGGAATTCCAGTGAAAATATTCACATCCATAAGCGGCAGAAGGAAACATTAGCATTATTTTTTAAAATATTATTTTCCCGAAATGCTTTTAGCGCAAAATCGCTAACGTTGAATTTTTCAATATATACATATAAAATTTGGCACAACTTTTTCCTCAATATCTTTCGTAAATCCCTTATTCGCCGCTACAAGGCTTTCAATGAAAAAGGCAGGCCAAAACTGACCTGCCTACTAAAAATTCTTAACTTAGAAAAAATTCAATATCAGTTGGAAACTTTGATAGCTTTATGTGTCTCATTGATATTCTGGCCAATCACCCTCAACACATACACGCCCGGATTTAAAGCAGATACATCTACAAAATGGAAACTGTTTTGTCCTTTCTGTACATACATTTGGTACGAATTGATGACCTTGCCGGTGAGATCCGTCATCTCAATCCTGGCATCTTCAGCAAATTCAGACTCAAAATTCAGAGTAAAGTTCTCATTGAATGGATTGGGGAAGAGGGAAGTATTTTTTGACAAACTGTACTCTGAAGTATTGCCTTTCAATTGCTGGGATATATTTACGGTATAATCTTCTACCTCACCATAAGGGAAGGTTTCACAAGAGGAGGAAAAAGAACCTCTTTTCATCTGTAATCTCATGCGCGTATCTCCAAGTTGCGCATTATCTGGAATAAATATTTTGGTATAGTTCGGATTGGTATTAGTGGTGGTGAAGGTTGCTACCTGTTCCCCCGGATCCGTAAAGCTTCCATTCTGGTTGAAATCAATCCACATCGTCCAATACTCAGTATAGTTACCGATCATCCCGGGTGTAACGGAAATGACAGCAATTGTTTTCCGTTTAAGACTTATTGTTTGATTCAGGAAGTCTCCGTATCCACCGTTGTTTCCACTTGTATTCTCAAAGGATCCGACTGAAATGCTTTGTATCCAGTCAAAGGATGAACTTGCCCCATGTGAATCGCAATAGCTTGATCCGCCGCCGGGAGGAGTGCCCTGAGTCACAAATGTATAGGTGCCGGCATAGTCTCCATATACCGTACCACAACGCGCCCTGACACCTACATCGTATGAAGTTCCCGGTGTAAGGCCTGACAGGTAAACACCGTTAGAAGTTGTGTTGATTGTGGCCCAACTGCCATCTGAAGTCAGCTTAAACCTGAAATCGTAAGATGTGGCACCAGAGACAGGCTTCCAATAGGCGTATGCCGTAGTCTCAGTGATATTGTCAACAATTGGACCGAATGGTGTACCGCAAACATTGCCGGTAGTAAAGCTATAGGTTGATGTATAATCTGAAACTCCTTCTGAACAGATCGTCTTTAACCTTACATGATAGGTCGTTCCCGGGTTTAGTCCGCTTAAAAGCTTGGAGGTTCCGCTTTGTGCAGGCAAAACAGTCCAGTTGTTGGAAGTGGAAACCTTGTATTCCAGAACATACGAAACACCATTCAGACCGGAGCTCCATGATACCAAAGCTGTATTATTGGTTATATTGGAGATGGTCACACTCTGGGGCTCTCCACAAGGCACGCCACCCGAATCATTACAATATCCAAGGCAGGCACTACCATTTACTCTGGAGCGAACCATGTTGCCGGGTAAAGTACCAAAACCATTATTAAAGTTGATCCCTGAGCTCGTCAAATGGCAGTAACTCATGATGGTACCTCCATTGGTGGGCGGCGGTCCGGGATTGCAATTGCCTTCCACCGGATAACAATTGTCCAACGCGCCTCCCGGCCAGGAGCAACTATGTGTATGCGGTGATCCAAGATTGTGGCCGATTTCGTGAGTCATTACTTCGACCGTCCATGAATAGACCGGCACGGCATTGTAGGTACTCTCTATATTGGCATAGCTATAGTTATAGGGCGTGCAAAGAGAAGATATCCATGCGATCCCGCCAATATTGTTGCCCCCCAACGCCACAAGCTGTGCCAAATCACCATTGAAAGATGGTCTTTGCGTCTTGAACTGGTTTAAGGCGGTATAACTACTTGTCTTGCTATAAGGATCAGGCGATGTCCATACATAAATCTCAGAAACCTTAGTCAGCAAACTTTCATTCTGGTATAACGCCGCCACATTATTGTACAAGGCCGTAACCCAATTGGTGACAGCAGATACAGATCCCTTTTTTTGAAATAAAGCATAGTCGCACTCCAGGTACAAAAAGAAACACTTTTGCGTTCTCGTCTGAATTTGATCGATCAGCATTTTTGCCATTTCTTCAGCATAACCATCAGGCTCTACGGCGCCACAGGTATTTGGATTGGGCACCAATAAGTCCCGGTCGGAGTAAAGCAGGTAAGTCCCCCTTTTCTCTGTCTGGGCAAGGACGATATTGCCTCTGCTTTCAGTTGATATCATTCCTATAATATCGTCCTCAAAGATACTTATGGCCACCAAGGAGTTCCCTTCCCCTTCTACAATACCCCGGTAATACATACCCGCTTGGTACGTTTGGGGAACTTCGCCCGTTCCGGAAGTCAATAATTTGAAATCCTGAGACAACACTTCAGCTCTTGTCAATAGCATGGTTACATCCTCATCACCAAACGGAATGGTCATTCTGATGGAATTGCTCCGGCTATTGTTAAGCTTTTTTAATTGGTCGGGCAGAATTTCTACATAATGGGACTGGGATAAATCTTTCTTGTCGATTTCCCGAGCTTTTGGGGTAGTAACTTTTTGGAATGGTTCAAAGTTTTCAAAATAAACTCCTTCACCGTAATCATTCCATACCTTATTGGTAATTGGTTTGATAGACGATACATTCAGGCTTTGAGAAAAACCAACTTGACATAATAATGCCGAGCTAAGAAAAAACAGTGTGATAATACTTCGCTTTACGCGCGTAACAGTTAACATGACTTACAATTTAAAGGTTAATAAGAGAAATATTTTTATAATCTTTGATACTCAACTTTTTGAGTGTCTGTATAATTATAATACTGTAAGTGCGTGAACCTATTAGAATAAAATATAATTTATACCGATTGTAGTTTCATAAATATATTGTTGACATTAGTTCGACAAAACTATATTTTGTTTTTTTATTTTCCAAACAAAATTAAAACTATTTAGCCATAAAAGTTAAAATATTAAATCACTGTATCTACTTCTCAGGTATATATAATTGATTTACAGTTAATTATAGTTATTTTTAGATGGTAATTCTATCAATTATAATTCAAATCATCTGGCAAATTGTGGATTCTTGACAAAATTTGGGTCCGAAAGACTCTTCAAAAAACTGATCAAATCATTCCTTTCACTATCGGTAAGCTGAAATCCCTTGATGAGAGGGCTTTGTGTAGGGTAGCCGCTCCCTCCGGCCTCATATCGGCGGATGACTTCTTCCAGGGTGGCAATAGAGCCATCGTGCATATAGGGAGCCGAATACTCTATATTTCTTAGGGTCGGAACCTTGTACTTCCCCATATCCCGGGCATCGAGTGTCACACGATATCGGCCATCTTCAGGATTGGAGGTAAATAAACCATTGTTTTCAAATGCATAATTGGAAAAATTTACTCCTGAATGACACTTGGAACATCCGCATTTCTCACTGTTGAATAGTTCCATACCGCGGAAAGCTTCTGGTGAGAGTACCGATCGGTCACCTGTCTTTCTATACCTATCGTACTTGCTTTGCGCACTGATCAGGCTGCGTTCAAAGCATCCAAGTGCCCGGGTGACCACATAGGCGTCCGGCTCGCGGCCAAATGCCTTCCTTGACATAGACACATATTCCGGAATATTTTTTATCCTCTTTACAATTCCGGGCATATTAAAGTCGAATTCATTGTGTTCCTGAATCGGCACCAAGACTTGCATCTCGATGGTCGGTACTCCGCCCGCTCCGGTGTAATAAGGTTGATAAGCAAGATTGATCAGGGGAGGCACATTAAACGTGGTCAACTGGTCGTGTGCCCCGGCGCTCAATGCCTTATCATCGCTGAAAGAAGCCTTTTGCCGATGACATGATCCACAGCTGACTGTGCTGTCAAATGAAAATAACGGATCATAGAACAGTCTCTTGCCCAATGACCACCGATCCATGGTAAATTGATTGTCAGCCGGTTGGGGTACTGCCGGAAAATGACCAGGAATCTCCATCAATGCCGGGAAGGACTCTTCGTTTGATACCTCCTTACTACAGGAAAATAAAAGGATCAGAATGGATATGATGACCGGAACAATCTTTCTGCCTACCGAATTATTTTTATGGTTTTCCATGGCACCGGGCGGCGAAATAAGCCGATTTTCTAATATATCAACAGTTTTTGTGTACCTGAAGGAATGCCGCCTTTGATCAGTGTCACAAAATAAAGTCCGGAGTGCAGATTATTCACTTCAATGATCGATCCCGGCCTGACCGGAGAAAACTTACCGATGACCTTGCCAAGCCCGTCTGTAACCATCATGTCAACCGCTTCGTCAAAACTGCCTTTCACTTTCAGAATGCCTGAGCCTCCATGAAGTTGATTGGGCAGTAAAGAAAATTGAATCCCAGGTTGTACAGAAGTGTTGGTCGATGCAGGTGCCTCTCCTTTGCTGAAAACGTAATTCGCAAAGTTGGTCGCCAGTATCGTTCCGAACTTTGTCGGGCCGTGGTAGAAAATTCCTATTGAAGCGTCCATGCCTCTCATAGCCATGTCGTAATTGGCATCGATGGGAATATCCAAAACGCCATTGACAGCATCGATATCCATCTGTAATTCGACTGCGTAATAGTTTTCATTGCCCAAAGAATGCACCTGGAAAGGATTATCAAAATTATCGCCACCGTTGCCATTCAAAGCAATGAAGATATAGCCGGCAGCCCAGCCCCAATGCATAGCCGGATCTTTGAGGGCCAGTGGATGGTCTTCGGTATATACACTTGGATCTTCATTGTTGTGGGCGGGATCCACCCCTATGTGGAAGACGACCTTCTCCAGATGCTTGATATCGAAATTGCCAAGATTATAACTTCCTCTTTTCGTTACATCGGCAAGTATCCAGTAGTCATCGACAGCTGTCTCAATACCGCCATCATGTACCAATACGATTTCTGAGATATAATATTCGAGTCGTTCGATCTTATATGGAGTGTTCAGGTCATTTACTCCGACATTGTCAAGCGTAAATGTTTGCTGACCGAATAAATGTCTGATATTGAAATTTACTTTTGACTGAGCCTGCAATGATATCACTGAAGTCAGAAACATCAGAGAAAACAGGATAGATAGCGCTCTTGTCATTGTTGATAATCATTTATTTAATGCAAATTTAGTGAATTCCCCTGATTGTACTTCGAATTATTATCAATCACACCGGATACAACATATCGCCCTCTGTCCTTAACTATTGTGTGTAAATTAAAGATTGGCAGAACAGAAATGCATAAAAACGAATTGGTTTAATAGCAAGGCTTCAAAACAAAATTTTGATAAATAATTTTATGTACATATCTTTACTTTTCATATAATTAAAACTTAAATAAAAGTATTATGACCGAACAAAAACAATTCGTAGCAACTGACGAGGCCAAAGGACAAGCAAAGCAATTGCGCCTTTTCGCCATGCTGGCATGGATCGTTGCAATCGCCGGTGAAGTATTCGCCATTCTGAAGCTCTTGCATAATGATATGCTTACCTGGCTGATCGTGGCGATTGTGGGTATTCTGGCCCTATCCGTCGTTGGGTCAATCCTTTGGAAAAAGGCCAACCGGTTGGATCCTGCTTCCGAAAAAGATAAAACCAGATTCTTCATCCAGAATCAACTTGGCGCCATCATGGGAGTTTTATCCTTTCTTCCTTTGGTTATTTTGATATTTACCAATAAGGATCTGGATAAAAAGACAAAGGGAATTGCAGGCGCTGTCGGTATTGTGGCTCTGTTGATTGCAGGTATTACAGGAGTTGATTTCAATCCACCGTCCATCGAGAAATATACCGAGAAAATGAATGAGCAAACAGCGGTATTAAAGGATCTCAACAACGGTGTGGACCTGGTGTACTGGACCAATCAAGGAGAAAAATATCATATCTTCGAGGATTGCCAGCACATCAAGAACAGAGAGATTCACAGTGGTACAGTGGAAGATGCATTCAAAGCGCGAAAAATAGGCGACAACGAATTATGCAAAACATGTATGGCCAGGGCTGAGAAGGCAAAGTCAGGTGCGCCTTCCGAAAATAAAGAGGCAGAGCCGGCTCCTGCTCCTGAAGAAGCGACTCAAAATTGACTCGTTGAAAAACAAAGGAAAAAGCTCACAATTTTGTGGGCTTTTTTTATTAATAAGAATCCGATTGTATTTCCGTATTCCTTCAATCAACTGAAGGAATTTTCTAAGTAGGTAGAAGATTAATAACCTCTGTTCCGGCGATACAGGGGTTACCTGAAAATTGATATTGAAAATTTTCCTTTTATCTGTTCTCTTCTTTTTTTAAGTTATCCCCACAACCGCATAGGGACTCATTCTGCGACTATTATTTTCATGGCTACTTCGGATTTCTCAAAAAAGACCCCATTTTACAAATTAAAAAGGAGGCCCCACGGAACCTCCTTTTCAACCATTCTCAATTACTGAATTTATTTCAGAAAATTCTTCATTTCCTCATTCACCACATCCGATTTTTCAAACTGTACGAAGTGACCGGCGTGTGGCACCATAACAAGATGACTATTTTTGATTTGCTCACTACCTAGGCGAGCGTATTTTTCTGTCTTACCACCATTGAGATACCGATTGGGAATAAGATTATCATTCTCACCGAAAAATACCAATACAGGTTGGCTGATGTTCTTCAGATTGTCGAAAACTGGAAAGTCCACCATCGCCTTGACACCCTGCGTGACATGATAACAGTAGTCATTGAAGTCGGATGCCTTGCGTATAGCGATCCTGTCATCGACCATAAACTGCGCATCGTCCGGCATATTGTAGAAATTGTACGCATAATTGACCCGAATCTGTTCGACAGTCGTCAGCCTGACACCGTCAACCGTCATGGCATCGCGGAACCATTGCCGCTGGCCTTTGTTGAAGGTCTCAAAACCGGCAGGAGCCACGAGTACCAACTTTTCCACCAGTTCCGGATATTTCAGGGCTGTAGATATGGCAATCTGCCCACCCATTGAATGTCCGGTGAGCACAACCTTGTCAATGCCCATCTTTTGACAAAATTCATGGATAACATCAGCAAAAAATTCCATAGATACATCATAATTGCCCTTCGAGGATTTTCCGTAACCGGGCAAGTCAATGGCGATGCATCGGTAATGATCCTTGAGCGTTGCCACATTCTTCTTCCAGGCAGGTATGTAGGAGGCAAGGCCGTGTACAAAGAGTATCGTTTGACGGCCGGATCCGCTTTCGGAATAAGCCATCTCGATATCATTGCTCAGGTGGGCATATTTGACAGGCATACCATAGTCCACGTCCTTCATTGATGACACAGCAAGGTTTTTATTCAGTGATGCACAGGATGACAAAGTCAGGAAAAGGCCCAGAATCAGGCCAAGGCCAAGCGCTCCCCCTCGACGAAGGAAGGCGGCAGAATTCTTGAAAGTGGTTGATATTACACTTGAATTCCCTTTGGTACAGTAAAATTTATCCATCATAGCCATCCATTTAAAACATTAACCATTTAAGACAGACAAAGCCAAGCCATGGATTGACCGGGCGATTTTGGCTACCGCCATTGACAGAGGGGGAATCATAGAAATTGCCCAGACCCATATAAGCCGCATGCGCCTCTACAGTCAGGAAAGCGCCGAGATCATAGCCCAGCTTACCATTGACTTCCCATCCCATGAAATTGCCTCCCCGCGCAGGCTCGATGGCTGAAATAGCCGAAGCGAAACCTAACTTGGAATGGAATTTATTGGGTATAATATCCTTTGCCACATTAAACGTACCGCCGATCAGGCCATAACCACCATTGGAGATATCGGTCACAGCTGCCACAAAACGATTGACCACATTGCCATGCGGGAACAATATATAGGCACCGCTGCCGACAAAGATAGCTGCCGGACTTCCCCATGTATTGGCAGTCACCACACCGGAATATTTTCCATCGCTGATTCCATTACCATCACCAGTAGTCACAAGCGCCTCCGCCGTAATGGCATCGCCTGTAGTCTGGCCGTAACGATAACCGGCGCGTAGATTGGCCGTTAAGCCACCGATGGAGACTGTCTTGTCAAACTTTTTTGTCGCTTCTGAGTATTCGCTGATTTTTCCCATGTTATAATTGAAAAATCCCGTCAACAGAAAGCGGTCAAGCATCATTTCATCATTTCTCGCAAAATAACCTCCCAACCAGGAGACATCCATATGATACCGTGTCGAAGTCAAAGGAAACCGATATGTCCCATTGTAAAGCGTCAGCGGGCTTGACGGACCCTGACCGAGGATAGAAACACCACCTCTGCCTTCCGAACGATCACGTACATGGTAAATTGATGCCCCGACATTCCATTTTGGAGAAATCGTATGTTGATGATTGAGTTCAAACATCGTAACATCATCATTGACTTCGACATTATTTTCGTAAAACTTGTACATGCCACCTTTTGTCTTTGTATAGTCTGTCTGCCTTCTTACGGAGACACCAACGGCATCCGTACCGAAGAAAGCCAGCCTGTAACCGGTCTGCAAAAACTTGTCCACGGTAGAACGATACAGGTCATACGGCGTATCAAACATGCGCTGAAGGCCGATATTGACTGTCCAGTTTTTGATCGGAGCTAATTCAATCTCAAGGTTTTGTGTCTGTATATTGACCTGATCGGCAGAAAGAGCTGATCCTTGATTGCCGCCTGTTCCATAAGCCACATCGCCCCATGTCCAGTCGATCTCGAAAGAGGCTCGCAAAGTCGCCTTGCCATCAAAGATCCGCGGTGTATATACAAAGAACGGAATTGCCCTTTGCTCCGCATAGAAGGCTGTGAGGCTGTCGGAAGTGCTTGTTGTATTACTGCCGAATAGACGCCCTACAATCTGGCCTTTCAGAAAGTCATTCTGAGGGTACATATTCATCGACACACCCTGCGTATAGAAATACACGAATGCCTGCAATTCCTTATTGGCCTTTGTCGGCACTTCCTTGTCGAATCCCCTGAAACCGGTTCCGGTCATCTCCTGGGCATCAAGATTCAGCGGATGCCAAAACAAAACAACCACTGCCGCAATTACTTGCAAAAACCGGACAATTCCTGTCCTTTCGGCGAAATTGTCCGGCTTGATTCTTACTTCAGTCATAGCTGAATTATCTGCGTACGAAATTCTGTACTACATTGGTGCCAAATGCCCCACCACCTGTGCTACCAAAACCGCCTGCTGCCGTAGGAGGAGCAATACCAAGAGAAGGCTCGGTCTGCACTACTTCATACTTCATGGTCTTGTTGTCACCTGATATCTCAAATATTCCTTCAGCAGTCAGGGCTGTAGGAGAAGTCTGATTCAGTTTGATGTTGTAGATAGTTCCTACACCTGATTTGGTCTGAACATAAGTTCCTGTCAGGACAACCTTTGCACCATCCTTGTACTGATTGACCGTATAGGTAAGATCAGTCTTAAATTCACATGAAATGGAATCTGCAAAGGAAGCAAGTATCGGAGCTACCGGATAAGAGAACCATTTGCCCTGTGTACCTTCGAGGCAAGCGCCGCAAACACCACCACAGTCTATACCGGTCTCATCCTGATTCTTGATACCGTCGCTGCATGTACCCTTGTTTTCTTCTTTTCCACAACTTGCTACCATTAAAGCCAGGCAAAGGAAAAAGATGTTTAGAATTCTAAAATTTTTCATGACGTTGATTAATTTTTTAAATGTTTGTTTAATTAATAAAATATAGTTTTTAATTTTTTCCTGTCCAATTTGCCACTCTCTGTTTTCGGCAATTCATCCAAAAACCTGAAATATTTCGGTACTTTGAATTTTGCCAGGCGGGCGCGGCAATACTCCGCCAGTTTCTCTTCGGTGAGGCTGTCATCATTGCGCACAATAAGTGCCATACCGACTTCACCCCATTTTTCGTCCTTTACACCCACCACAACACATTCCCTGACCTCCGGCAATTGGATCAATACCCTTTCTATTTCGGCCGGATAGACATTCTCCGCTCCGGAAATGAACATGTTCTTCAGGCGATCGACAATGTAATAATATTCTTCCTCATCCCGTATGACGATATCACCTGTCCTGAACCAGCGGCCATCCTCAGCGAATGCCTTTTGGGTTTCCACTTCATTGTTCCAGTAGCCTGGTGTCACCATCGGGCCGCTGAGCCACAATTCTCCCGGAGTATTTGGTTCTGCATCCAGACCTTCTTCATTAATGACGCGTGTCCTGACGTAAAAGTTAGGTCGCCCTATACTTCCTATCTTGCGAATGGCATCGCTCTGATGAAGAGAGGTGAGGTTGGGCCCCACTTCTGTCATGCCATAGCCCTGACGAATAGCAATACCTTTACGGTCGTATCGTTCGATGAGCGGAATCGGCATGGACTCACCACCCACAATGATATAGTCGAGGCTGCTCAGATCGGCGGATTCGAAGTGACTGTCATCTGCCATGAAGGCCAGCATCGTGGGTACACCCATAAAGACCGTGCAACGATGCTTTTCCAGGGCTTGAAGTGTGATGGAAGCATCGAATTTCTTTGCCATATACACTGTCCCTCCATGATGCAGGATAGGCATCAGCAACACGTTCCATCCGCCGGTATGGAAGGGCGGCATTACATTGACTGTTACGGTCTCCGTATTGATGATGAGGCTGATGGCTGTGTTGATGCTGTTCCAGAAAGCCATCTTATGCGTGTATTTGACTCCCTTGGGCTTGCCTGTGGTGCCTGATGTGTATATCAGGAACAATGCATCATCCTCCATGATTTCGGGCAACTGTACCCGTACATATTCCGCCGAGATAAAATAAGGATCGATCGTTTTAAGTTTTCCTTTAAATTCCTCCTGAATAAGATGACGGAGGTGATCTGTGGCGAAAATGACAGCAGGATCGGCATCCCTGAAAATACCGCTGACTTCTTCTGCCGCCAGTCGATAATTGATCGGGACGAGAATATATCCGTATTTCTGACAAGCAAAACCGAGCGAAACCAGATTGTTGGTCATCTCGTCCAGCACGGCGATCCGATCCCCCTTCCTCAGTCCGAAGTGATGGTACAACATAGCACCGAGCTTTTCCGCATTTCGGTTCAATTCGCCGTAGGTCAATACTTCACCGGTGTCCAACTGTCCGACAGCGACCTTATCAGGGCTATACAAAGCCCACTTACTTATCCAATCATGTTGCCACACCTTTTCCATCGTCACATTTTATACAACGAAACACCGAAGGCCAGTCCGCCTCCCGATCCGATAAAAGCCACAATCTGCCCTTTTTTCACCTTACCGGCTTCCATCCATTGGCCAAACGCCATTGGCAGGCAGGCAGAGCCCGTATATCCGTAATGGTGCATGATGGTCGCAGCTTTTTCACGCGGCACATTCAAGCGGTCCATAGTTTCAAAGATAGTGTTTATATTGATCTGGGTAAAGAAATAATGGTCCACATCCATCGGTTTTAGACCGTGTTTCGCCAGCAATTCACTCAGCATGCGTGTCCAGGTATCCGGATTGATCTCAGGTGGAATCTTCCTTGCAAATTTCAGTTTTTGGTCATTATTTTCCAATGCTTCCCGGGTAATGGGATGCCTTGTGGCCCCATAGTATATGCCCATCCATTCATTAAATTGGCCCTGCGTCGCCAGCTTGCTCCCGATCATGCCCTGACCATCACCGCATCGGCTCAGCACTACTGCTCCGGCGCCATCGGCAAAGAGGGTAACAGTCTTTTTATCATGCAGATCGAGATACTTGCTCATGGCATAGATACCCGCCACGACTACATATTGGTACTGATCGTCAGCCTGAATATATTTGCTTCCGACATCCAGCGCGGTAACGAAGCCCGCACATGCCGTGTTCAGGTCGAAGGTGCCTGCATTGGTCAGTTGCAGCCTATCCTGAATGACAGATGCTGTGGAAGGTGAAATAAATTCAGGTGTATCAGTGGCTATGATGAGCAGATCCACCTGATCGGGACGGATGCCTGCATGATCAACAGCCTGTCTGATGGCTTGCTCGGCGAGGTCGGCCACGCTTTCCTCATCCGTACACCATCGCCTTTCGAATATTTGTACTTTCTCACGCAACCAGGTGTCCACGTCCTCACCCAATATCTCATTGAAATACTGATTATCGACGATTCGGGATGGGGCATACCAGCCGGAAGCGATTATATTGGCATTGTTACTCATTCGGATATTCTCTTTTTTCGGTCAATCAATAGTAGGGTCGCCCCTGTAAAAAATGCAGCCACTATAGCCATGGCGGATGCTACCGCCGGGTTGCGAACCGTACCGGAAGTATATGGCGTCAATCCAAGATAATACACACTGAAGTGCACGACAATCGCCACTACGGAAGCGGCAATCACGGAAGACTTGGGAGCATCCTTGACGAACACTCCGAATAAAACAGGAATAAAAGCGGCTGAAAAGAAGGCATAGACTCCGTTTTGGGCCAAAATACCGACACTGAGGTTGGGATTGACCATCTGATTATAGCTTACCAGGATGGTCACCAGCGCCAGGAAGGCAATAACAAGTCGGTTGACCACCTTGAGATTGACCTTTTCGGCTTTTTTCCCCAGTGCGGGCCGTACCAAATCCTGTGTAATGGTAATGGATAACGACTGAACCAACGATTCAAGGGTGGACATTCCTGCAGCTAATAAGCCAAAAACCACAAGGACGCCTACACCAGCCGAAAACCGTTTCACCACATAGATGGACATGATACTGTCCAGATTGATTGCATTGCCTTCGAACTTAAGATCCGGAAACATCATCCTGCCATAGAAACCGGCCAGTACGACGGAAAAAAATATGATCAGCACAATGACGGAATAAAACAAATACTTGTTGATATCCTTTTCGGAACGCAGCAACAGGGATTTGGTAATGATGTGCGGCTGACAAACAATGGCAATACCCACGATGAAATTGCAGAAAATCACTTCAAACCAGTCCCGAAACAATGGGCTGGAAGGATTGAAGGCCTTGGTAAGCAAGGGATCGATGGTATTCAGCCTGTCGTAATAATCGCTTACCCCACCCTCGAAGTAGCCAAATCCCGAACCAATCAGGATGACTGCCACTATGAGCATAAGCACAGCCTGGACAAAATTGGTATATACCAGAGAATTGGCCCCTCCAAACATCATATATCCAAATACAAAGACCACCACACCGACCATCACATAGATCTCATCCGCTCCCAGAGAGCTGCTGATAATCTTAGCCAGGCCTACACAGATCAGTACCAGAAAGGTAATCATCAGAAGCGAGAAGACGGCCAGCAACCGCTCCAGTATTTTACTGTCAAATCGGTTGCCTGCCCATTGAGGCAGCGTCAGCGCACTGGTGAAGTTGCCATGGCGTTGAAAACTTTTACTCAGATATATCATGGATAAATAAAGGCCCAGCGGCAACACCAAGCCCATGGCAAGGAAGGCCGACCAGCCGTAATACGCTACGAACCCGGGATTGATGATAAAAGTCGCTGCACTTGAAACACTGGCAGCAAGGGAAAAGGCAACGACAATGGCCGGAAAGCCGGAGCCAATGGCATAATCCTTCAGTGTCCGTGTTTTTCTTGCACCACGATATACCAAAAACAGCAGGATGGCTGCGTACACTGCCAAAAGTAAGATGGTCGCCTGCTTCAGATCCATTCGATAGATGTATTTATTTAAATGATTGCTGACTAACTACTACAAAGTTGATGGATTCATTCGGATAATCATATCGATATTTGTTTATATTTTGGTGTGACTTTTTATAAATATATCATTTATTTATTTGAATATTAATACAATATAATAATATATAAAGGTGGGACTTATCGGTGTTTTTATTTGAATAATATTCCATTATCGATGGATACAGCCTTATTTTTGCAGAGTTAATCAAATTTTGAAAAAAACATAATTTTATATAATGAAAAAACTGGAAAATAAAATTGCCATCATAACAGGCGGCGGAAGCGGTATCGGTAAGGCTACGGCACTCCGTTTTGCGGATGAAGGTGCTCATGTGATCATTTGGGATGTTGTGGATGCCAAGGGAGAAGAGACACTCGCCGAACTGAAGACCAGGGGAAGCAATGCTGCCTATTATCATGTGGACACGACCGACAAGGAACAAATAGCAAAGGCCACGGAAGATGTTGTCAGCCGTTTTGGCCGAATAGATATCCTGATCAACAATGCAGGAATCACCAAGGATTCAACACTGCTGAAAATGACCGACGAGCAATGGGAGCGCGTCATCGATGTCAATCTCAACGGAGTCTATCACTGTACAAGGGCCATCGCTCCCATCATGGCACAAAACAATTACGGCCGCATCATCAATGCGTCGTCAGTAGTCGGTCTCTTCGGCAACTTCGGTCAGACCAATTACGCTGCTACCAAGGCAGGCCTCATCGGCATGACACAGACCCTGTCCAAGGAGCTTGGCCGGAAAGGCATTACCGTCAATGCTGTTGCTCCAGGATTTATTGCTACCGAGATGATTCGGCTGATGCCGGAGGAAGTTCTGGCCGGCATGGAAGCCAAGGTTCCCGTCAAACGTCTGGGCCAACCGGAGGAAGTGGCTGCCCTATATGCCTTTCTGGCATCCGACGAAGCGGCATATATCAACGGAGCGGTAGTGAGGATCGACGGTGGGATAGGGCTATAAGGCATTATTTCATAATTACGAATTAAAAAGATTGATTACTTGGATGTGCTGTGCGCATAAGCTTTGATGCTTTCATAATCTAAAGCCAAATCTTCATCCAATCCTCAGCCCATTCCTCACCGGCATATCAGTGGTGAGCAGCGTCACATCATCGCCATCGACCGCACCCAGCAGCAGGCATTCACTGATGAAATTGGCGATTTGTTTGGGCGGAAAATTGACTACAGCGACAACCTGCTTCCCGATCAGGCCATCCGGGGCATACAGCCTGGTCACTTGTGCCGAAGTTCTTCTGATGCCCAACGCTCCAAAGTCGATGGTGATTTTGTAAGCCGGCTTCTTCGCTTGCGGAAATTCCTGCGCCTCAACTATCGTCCCGGTGCGGATATCCGGCTTCATGAAATCTTCCCACGTAATTGTTTTATTGTCGTTGTCCATATCTTGGCTTACATCTTGAAAATTTGCTGATCAAAAATAACTCTTTGTGGATATATGATTTAAAAATTATAGAATTATCCATTATCAATTGTCCATCGTCCATTGCCATCAACCTTTTAACACATAAAATAGAATCCACGCAACATATAATTTTCATAAAATAGTCCGGGAATGCTCATATTTTTTTAATATTACGTAATGATTTAAGATCAAATGACCGAGAATTTCCAAATAATTAACCGGGCAAATGTCATGACCCGCACGCTTTTTAGGATCAAAAAAGGGCGTGACATACTTATTGGATCAAAAGCCGGATTCACCTCTCACCACAATCACCGAGCCTTCTTTTTACGACAAGGGCTGCTTCTTGTATTGTTTATTTTGTCTTTCAATATTTATGGTAAAAACAAGGCTGGCATAGCAAACAAAATTTTAGATATAGACGGAGTAAATGTAACGAAAAGTGATACCGTATATCCGGGAACAGATTTGGCCATTCTTAAAATGGAACCCTTAAAGAAGGAAGTCTTTCCGGGCGAGGGCATTGCCATCAATATGATCGTGATGAATTATGGATACTCAGAATCATCACCCACAAGGATTGACTTCTGGGTAAGCGAGGAAGATGAACCCATTCTGGACACAAACAATATCAATTCGACCAAATTGCTTGCTCCGCTCAAGATGGACACCAAGGTCGATTTTTCCCATCTGGTAGTCATTCCGGCGGATTATTCAGGTAAGTACGTGTATATTACAGCAGTAATCAACGCAAATCCGAAGAACGGTCCCGATCCCACTCCCGGCAACAACACAATGTTTACCGCTGTCAGGATTGGGAGTGCGGATAGCTACAAGGGCGGCATATACAGTTATGACGGCGCCATGCGTGAGATCAGCATGGTCCATCCCATCAGGAAATTAAAACGCGGCAAACCCTATCCTTTTCAGGTCAAATATTCCATAACCGGAGTGCGACCACCAAAAGCAGGTCAGAGTATAGATATCGTCCTTTCTGCCGATCCTGTATTGGATGATACGGATGTCACAGTAGCAACATTCCCGGCAATCCCCGGTGTAAACGGCGCAATAATGGACTTAAAAAATGATTTAGTCTTCGGCAGACAGTTCAGAAAGGGGAAAGCGTATATCTTTGCAGTCATTCGTCCGGGAAAGTGGAAAGACCCGAATATGGACAACAACTATTCCAAACCATTAAAAATCAGGTTAAAATAATGAAAAAACCTTTGATATTAATAACCAATGATGACGGCATGACGGCTCCCGGTATTGCCGCACTTGTCGAAGTAGCGCGCGATTTCGGTCAGGTTTTTGTCGTTGCTCCGGACAGCCCCCAATCCGGTCAGGGACACGCCATCACCGTTGAGAATCCGCTGCGGCTCAATCCAGTCAATGTTTTTGAAGATATCGTTTCTTACGAATGTAATGGTACGCCGGCTGACTGTGTAAAGCTCGCCAAACACCTTCTGCACAAAAACCAACACATCGACTTATGCCTTTCAGGTATCAATCATGGCTCCAACGCGTCCGTCAATATCATCTACTCGGGCACCATGAGCGCTGCTATGGAGGCGGCTATCGAGGGGATAGACAGTATCGGCTTTTCCCTGCTGGACTATAGCCATGACGCAGACTTTACTACCGCCAAAAACGTGGTAAGAACCCTCCTGGAAAAAGTCTTTAGACATGGATTTCAGCCGGATTGCAAGCTGCTCAATGTCAATATCCCAAAAGTCAAACCCGATGAGCTAAAAGGTATCAAGGTGTGCAGGCAAGCCGATGGTTACTGGATGGAAGAATTTATCGTTGGTACAGACCCACGCAATCAGGAATATTATTGGTTGACAGGCAAGTTTACCAACAGGGACAACGGTGAGGATACTGACCTTTATGCACTCAGCAACGGTTATGCATCCATTGTGCCTTCACACTACGACCTGACTCATTATAAGTCTATCGAAAGATACAAAGTCCTCGAAGAATAAGATGAAAGCACAACAATCTTTTTTTACTAAAGACTCAATGATCTTGGGTATTGTCGTAGGAACTGCAGTCCCCATCATTCTTTATGCCCTTCTGTTGATGCTCAAGGATGTTCTTGTCTCGGCGGGCGTCGTTCCTGAGCTCTTTGGTGAGTTTCGATCTTCACAGCGCACGATAGCCATTATTGCACTTTGTGGCAACCTACTTGCCATTCACTTTTTCAACAACCGCCGTCTTGGAAATGCTATGCGGGGATTGATTTTCCCAACTTGTTTTTACGTCGCTTGGTGGATTTGGGAGTATGGCGCAGAACTTCTTGACAAGTTTTGATGGGAAAGAAAATATTTTTGTTGGCAGGAGAAGCATCCGGAGACCTTCACGGAGCCAATCTGGCAATGGCTCTAAAAGCAGTCCGGCCGGATATCGAACTTGAAGGCTGGGGAGGTCCAAAGATGGAAGCTGCCCGAGTCAACCTGTACAGGACACTCAAGGATCTTGCCTTTATGGGATTTGTAGAGGTGCTGGCCAATATCTTTACGATAAAGAGGAATTTTACCCTGATCAAAAAACACCTTTCCGGGCACAAACCCGATGCATTGGTGCTGATCGACTATCCGGGGTTCAATCTGAAGATAGCAAAATGGGCACATCGACAAGGTATCCGTGTGTTTTATTTCATCTCTCCCACCGTATGGGCCTGGAAGGCGGATCGTGCCAATATCATCCGCGAATCCGTCGAGCAGCTGTACTGCATACTTCCATTTGAAGTCGATTTTTACAAACAGCTGAATTACGATGTCACCTATGTGGGCAATCCCCTTGTGGATTCGATATCGAGATTTACACCGGATGAAGGATTCCTCGCCGCGCACAACTTCTGCAAAGGGGCGTATATTGCCGTATTGCCGGGCAGCAGACATCAGGAATTAAAAAGAATCCTGCCTGTCATGGTGGGAGCCATGGCTCAGTTGCCCCAGAAAAAATTCGTTATAGCCAGAACTTCCTTGCTGCCAGAAGAGGAATTTACCTCCATTCTGGACCGAATTCATCCCGATTGGAAGAAAAATGTGTCGATCGTCACCGATAAAACATACGACGTCCTGTTCAATGCGTCTTCAGCAATGGTCACCAGTGGCACAGCAACATTGGAAACAGCCCTGCTCAACATCCCCCAAGTCGTCTGTTATGCCGCCAATAGCCTGAATATCCTTATTGCAAAGGCATTTGTCAAGGTCAAATACATTTCTTTGGTCAATTTGATTCCGGACAAAGCCATCGTAAAGGAACTTATCCAGCAAGACCTTACCGTGTCCAACCTTTCAAAAGAAGTTCTAAAACTGGAAGGCAACGCTGATTACCGTAAGAATATGCTGAATGAATACGCAAAATTGAGGACACTCGTCGGTCAGCCCGGTGTGGCAGACAGGATGGCCCAAGACATCTTGAAAAGACTAGACTAAGGGTAAATTAAAGAGTACAGGAGCGACGTGGAAGCCCTGTGCGACGAATAAGTCACAGGAAAAAGTGCATTCAGACGCAACCGCATCACCTCCTCCCCTCACCATTTCGGATATCATTCAATAGACCCGGTTTGCCTCGCCCTGATTTCGTTTACCCCTAGAGGCATAGCGGGGTAACAAAAGTGGAGAGCAGGAAAACCGGCCGTAATCCAAATAAAATTTTTCACCCAACGCTCACCTCACCTTTCCCTCCAAATAAAATAAATTTTCGAGACGCTAGCAGGAGAAGGAAATTTGGGAATTCCCGCCAACAACCCAGCAAATTCGCAAATCCGCCACCCAGCAAATCAGCAAATCAGCAAATCCGCCACTTCCCTCTCAAGCCCAACACCAACCCAATCCAAATAAAATTTCCCACCTAACGCCTAAGCCACCTTCACCCCCAAATAAAACAAATCATTGAAACGCTAGCAAGAGGATATAATTTGGATTGCCCATATATAACCACCCCTCACCATTCCGGATATCATTCAACAGACCCGGATAGAATTACAATTTATCAAAAAAACAGATATCAAGCATACAATCAGCTTACCTTGCAGGCTTTAGAGATTTTATCATGGTTTTGATTTTGTCTTTTTCGTAATGCCAAATCAAGCGTGTAAAAAGGATTATTCCTCCTGTAGCCGCAGCAAAAATCACATAAATGGGCAATCCAAGACTTCTCATGTACCATATACCGGCCTGTATCCCGATGGCGGACCCAAGCCAAAGCAGTAAAGTCTTGACAGCATATGGGATCTTCATGACTCTCTGTCCGAGAATATAACAAATAATCGTCATCGTAGAATAACAAACTAAGGTAGCAATCGCTGACCCCACATAACCCATGATCGGAATCAAATACCAATTGAAAAACAAGGTCAGTACAGCCCCCAATATAGCGACCAAGGCACCTATCAAGGTCCTGTCTTTGAGCCGGTACCAGATAGATACATTGAAGTAAAGGCCATTAAACACGTTGGCCAGCAGGAGGATTGGTACCACTTTCAACCCTTCAAAATATTTGGGGCCGACAAAATATTTGAAGATATCTATATAGAGGCTGACAAACAGAAAACCATAGATGCTGAAAATCAAATAATATTTAGTCACATCGGCATACGTCTTCTCCGCGCCAGCATTATTGGATTCTTTGAAAAAAAATGGCTCTGCAGCATACCTGAATGCTTGCGTAAACAAGGCAATAATCGTGGCAAGGCGATAGTTGGCACCATATACTCCCAACTGTACTTCATTATCACTCAATGAGCCTGTAAGAAACCATTTCAAGATGACACGACCAAACATTTCGTTAAACATTGAGACCAGACTGACGATGATCAATGGCCAGGAATAACTAACCATTTTTTTCAACAAAGGCATATCTATACGCCCTATCCCGGACAAATATTTTCTCAACATAATCAACGAAGAGAGTGATCCGAAAATCTGGCTCAAAAAGATGTAAACAATGATTTTCTCCGGCTCAAACCATGATGTCACAAAACTATATCCGCGATCATACAATAAAGGGCATACCACAACAAAGAAAACATTGAAGGTGACATTGGTCAGAATATTAACAATGCGGATGGTTGCAAATTTTTTGGCCTTGCCTTCATATCGAAGTCTTGACAAAGGCAACTCACAAAATGCATCAATGGTCATGATGACAGCAAGCAATTGAAAATATATATGTTCGCCGCCATACCCTAACGCCGGAGCGATGATGGGTGAAGAGATAAACAGCAGGATACCAAAGAAAATCGATAAGGACACTACTGTTGTGGCAGCATTGAGATAAACAGTTTGCTGCATCCCTTTGTCTTTGCCAAACCTGAAATACGCAGCTTCCATCCTACATGTAAAGAGGATGAGAATCATTGCCGTGTATGCCATCAACTCGGTCAAATGCCCCATCTTCGCCTTGTCGATGATGACAGAGTAGGTATATATAGGTGTCAGAAAAAAGTTGATAAAGCGGCCAAATATGCTGCTGATACCATAGTAAATGGTTTCTCCGGCCAGTTTTTTCATGATCGACATGAGGACAAAGGTAATAGGAATGTCGGGGATGATGATATATGCCAGACTTTTTATTTAATCTGAAAACAACTCCTTATATTTTTTGCCCAAAAGTCAATAGGTTGTTGTCCGGATCAAGCATTGCAAATTCCTTTTGTCCCCACGGTTTTGCTTGTAGATTACCAGCCGGGTGAATAGTATTTTTTTGATCCAACATGGTTTGATAATAAGATTCTATATCTTCAATCCGAATATAGACTTGTCCGTAATTTTCTTTGGGGTCAAGGTCTTTAAATTCAAAAAAATGAATTTCAATATTATCTTTTTTTACCAGAAGATAACCATCGTAGTCCGCACTGCCTATGTCTTCAAAGCCCAATTGGGTTAAATAATAGGACATCGTAATCTCTTTGTTACGCATTGGAAGTTTTGGAATAATACTGGTCAGCATAATATCTTTTTGCAAAGCTAATTATTATCTACACTTTCGGCGCTGACACCTTTTAGACATTTCTTGACGCCGACCTTATTACAATTGAATTTTTTTTGAATGACCCCATTGATATTTTTCAAAAAGGGAGATTACCGGCTATAGGTATAGATTGTAAGGGCGAAATATCAATGGTATTTAGCGATTGCTTGAGGTAAAAGCACATCACCTCACCAGCGTCACACTCCCTTTTAACATCATTTCCTGCTGACCTAGCTTGACCTTGATGAGATATGTATATACCCCGAGATCAACCGCTTTTCCTTTATATAGTCCATCCCATCCGGATAAATAGTATTTTTTGTGATCCAAAAGTTTCGGTGTGGTTATCCATTGTCATTAGCCAAAGTTAAGGCAGGGCAGAGCTTCATAGTGAAATTCCCATGCTTATAAGTTATTAAAGCTATGTTCCTGAAGTCATTTAGCAGAATCCTATTAATCATAAGTGAATAGTTACAAATGCAGAAAGGCTGCCCGAAGACAGCCTTTCCTTTTTATCCAATTATATTATCCTTTATCTCACCTTGACAAACCTGCCATTGAAGGCATCGCCCATCACGTCAGGCTGTGACCAAAGAACATTATAAACACCGGGTGCAAGATCTTCTATATTGATCTGGCCATTTTCCGTTGTCGCATTTTTCACCACAATCCTGCCTTGCATATCTATGATAGAATATACGGTCGGCACATCGGCGTGGCGTTGCAGAGTAACATGGCTGCTAGCCGGATTCGGATATATCTTACCTTCGGCTATCTTAGTAGTAGTTACATTGATCAGGTTATCTCCGCCTCCCTTAGGATTGATTACATCAACCTTGACAAACAATGTCAGCTCACACCCACCTTCGTTGCTGATGATGACAACATATATGCCCGCATTATTCTTGCTGATGCGGTATATGGTCGGATCAGGCTGAGTAGAATAGAATCCATTCGGTCCGCTCCAAAGATAGCTTGTTCCTCCGGTAGCCAGCAAATGAAGCGTTTCTCCGTATTGTATCGGATTTGGCGTAGCTGAAACCGTACCGTTGATATCAAGATATACACGCAGGTCAAATGACTTGCTTGCTGCACATCCGGTTGGACCTGTACTTGTAACAGTATATGTACCTGTCATATATGCCGGAATATAGTACAACACCGGATCCTGGAAGGTAGAATAATATCCCCATGGTCCGTTCCATTCATAGTTGGTGGCTCCTGTAGCATGAAGGTAAACTGTAGAGAATTCACATACATCGTAATCATCCGCCCATGCTGTCAGATTCGGTGGAGCGACGACATTTACTGTGGTAGTTGCTGTTGCACTGCAACCGTTCGCTGCAGTGACCACCAAGGTATAGGTACCGCTATTTGCCGGTGTTACATTCACTATCTCCGGATTCTGCTGAGTGGATGTAAATCCGTTTGGTCCGCTCCAATGATATGTTCCGACTCCTGATCCGAACAGCTTAAGTGTGCTTCCTGTACAAGCCGTGCTTTGGTCATGTGAAGCAGTGGCTGCCGGTGGATACCCCACTTCCAGTTTGAAGACGAATTGCTGATAACAGCCGTTGCTGTTGGATATAGTCACCCAATATTCACCTCCCTGGACATGTGATGTCACATTGATCACCGGATTTGGCAGGGTGGATGTAAATCCTCCCGGACCTCTCCATACGTAATTCTGTCCACCGGATGCGTTTAACTGTACCGTAGTGCCAACACAAGCGAATTGAGTAGAAATCGATGCCGACCCATTCGGGCTTTCATTGACAACCAAATTGACTGATGCGGTGGATGAGCATCCGAATTCATTGGTGACAGTCACAGTATATGTACCCGCTTGATTAGTCTGTACTAATCCAAGACCCGGATTTTGCTGGGTGGACGTGAAACCTCCCGGGCCACTCCAAGCATAACTGACTCCACCGGCTGCATACAATTGAGCAAAATGGCCTGAGCAAACAGGGTTTGGATCGGCTTTAGCTTTTGCGATCGGCAGAGGATTAACAATCACTTCCGTGGTGGCAGTTGAAGAACATCCTGCTGCACTGGTGACCGTCACGGTGTAGGTTCCGGCCATTGCTGCAGTGGCATTGGTTCTGGTTGGATTCTGCAGTGTGGAAGTGAAACCGCCCGGGCCACTCCAGGAATATGTCGTTCCACCGGTAGCCGTAAGATTGATGGTCGATCCTGCACACACAGGACTATTGGAAGAAGCTGTAGCTGTCGGCAATGCATTCACGGTAACATTGGTTGTTGCCGTTGCACTACATCCGTTAGCGTTGGTCACGGTTACGGTATAGGCACCGGACATAGCTACTGTAGCATTTGCCCTTGTCGGATTCTGTTGTGTAGAGGTGAACCCTCCCGGTCCACTCCAGCTGTAGCTTGTACCTCCTGAGGAAGTCAGATTGATCGTTCCACCGATACATACAGGGCTGTTAGAGCCCGCTGTTGCTGTAGGCAATGCATTCACGGTGACGCTTGTAGAAGCTGTTGCGGTGCAACCGTTTCCATCCGTAACCGTTACTGTGTAAGTGCCCGCCATCGCTGATGTTGCATTTGTTATGCTCGGATTCTGTAATGCGGATGTAAAGCCACCCGGTCCACTCCAGCTGTAGCTTGTACCTCCGGTGGACGTCAGATTGATCGTTCCGCCGATACATACAGGGCTGTTGGAGCCCGCTGTTGCTGTAGGTGGCGTACAAACACCGGGTACTGTAGTCACACCGGAACTGGCAGGACTGCTAACCGAATTATCTTCATCACAATTACATCTTGTCAGGATAGTTTGTGCCGGTCCTGTCTGGTTATAGGTAGGTATAGTCGCACTCCATGTCGTTCCATTATCGGTAGAATACTGCAATGTACTTCCTACAGGACATCCTCCTGCAGGGGCAGAGATGCTACCGCCTGATACTGTACATCCTGTACCACACGTGCTATTGACAACAACTACGTCATCCGGAGCAGCCGTCAGGTCAGGACACTGAGGAGCACATTCTGAAGTATGGCTTCCAAGGCCATCGAAAGTATCGATTGCATATCCATCCCATTCGATACTCGGATCGAAGGCATTGCTGCCGTTGGAATCACCGATTTTAACTGTTGACTTTCTTCTCAAGGTATTATCAGCCGTAGAGGTAAGCCCGGTGCCCCACTCCGTACCCGGATCGAAACCGATCTGACCAATGACATCCACCGTACTGCCATTATAAACCAATTCTACCGCATCATCACCATTATAGTTGAGGATATTGGACAATTGGTTTGACACATCAGTAATGTCTGGACCAGCATTGATATGTCCGAGCACGAATGTTCCATAAGGCTGGATACTACCATTCAACAAAATAACATTGGATGCTGCATTGCTGCCGTTGGAGTATATCTTGACGGATGCATTGCCGGAAAGTGTCACTACTGATGCAGTCGGATTGTATATCTCCAGTGCCTTATTATTCGATGATCCTTCAATATACTCAGAGAAGAAGATCAATGAACAATCTTCCGGAGGACAAATCGTAGGCGCTGTTGTTGCACTCACTATTGTACTGCTGCATCCAGATACATCATCCGTACATCTTGCATATACCGTAAATGCCGTTTGTGTATAGGCAGGTGCTGTATTACTCCATGGGCCTGATGGGTCGAGCGCCCACTCTAAAGTCGTTCCAGTACCGCAACCGCTTCCTGAGATGGTTCCTGTTGTGGAAGGACACACGTTATCAGTAATAGTGATTGTGGGAGCACCAGGACCCGGGCAAAGGCCGGGAGCGGTTGTAACTCCTGCCGATGCCGGACTGGTTACATTGCTATCAAAATCACAATCACATCTGGTCTGAATAGTTTGTGCCGGCCCGTTTTGATTATATACCGGCAATGTTGAAGACCAGGTCACACCATTGTCTGTCGAATACACCAAAGTGCTTCCCACTGGACATCCTCCCGCAGGGGCCGAAATGCTTCCTCCTGTCGAAGCACAGCCGGTGCCACAAGTGCTGTTGACTATGACAACATCACCCGGAGCTAAAGAAAGATCAGGACATGGAGGAGTACAATCTGATGCATGACTTCCCAGTCCACTGTATGTATCGATAGGGAAACCATCCCATTCAATACTAGGATTAAATGCGTCGTACGGGCTATTGTCTCCTTTCTTGACAGTTGCCTTCCTTCTGATGGTATTATCAGCCGTAGAAGCGTCTCCCGTACCCCATTCAACTCCTGGATCGAAACCGATCTGACCAATGACATCCACCGAGCTGCCATTATAGACTAATTCTACCGCATCGTTTCCATTGTACCCCAAAGCATTAGAGGTCATATTTGCTAATGCCAGCAATGGCGCTGAAGCACTACTGTGCACAATGACAAAGGTTCCATAAGGCGCTATCGTACCGGTCAGGTTAACGGTATTGTTTGGCGTAACGGCTCCATTGGCATATACGTTGATCGTTGCATTACCGGTCAGGGTCACTGTCGAACCGGTAGGGTTATATATTTCCAGCGCCTTATTATTGCTGCTACCTTCCACATATTCCGAGAAGAAGATGGTCGAGCAATCACTGATGGTGCAAATGGTAGGTGCGGTTGTGGCACTGGCTACAGTACTTACACAACCTGAGATATCTTCCTTACACCTTGCATAAACTGTAAATGCCTGATTTGTGTAGGTCGGTGCTGTCACACTCCATGGGCCGGATGGATTCAAAGCCCATTCCAATGTTGTGCCTGTTCCACAGCCTGTAGCACTGATGCTTCCTGTTGTAGATGGACATACATTGTCAACGATAGTGATTGTCGGAGCCGCAGGTCCGGGACAAATGTCCGGAACAGTTGTTACACCCGCCGATGCAGGACTTGACTGACTATTATCACTGTCACAGTTACATCGTGTCAGGATGGTCTGTGCAGGGCCGTTTTGATTATAAGTAGGAAGTGTTGCACTCCATGTCGTCC
>WBZR01001150.1_pt1 | contig 35189 bp, 26 predicted proteins | sample 5204231 | NCBI WGS metagenome assembly WBZR01 (sample SAMN12412403, study PRJNA552823) | activated sludge metagenome | isolation source: activated sludge from anammox sidestream of wastewater treatment plant... | place: USA: Virginia | collected 2017-08 | reverse complement strand
GTACATAATTGGCCTGACCTTAAACTTTCAATAGAAAATGGACGTTGGGGGCCTTTTATAAAATTCGGTAAAAAATTGTTCAATCTGCCAAAGAATGCCGAAGGAAAACGCATGACTCAGGAAGACGCAGCATTATTAACACTCGAAGATGTAAAGAAGCTTGTCACCGCCGAAATTCCGGATGCATTTGAAGTAAAGAAAAAAGCAAGTAAGAAAGCTTAAAAACAAATTTTCCAGGCTAACAACTGATTGAGTAAATTGAGTATTTGCTTAACTTTGCTAAATAAACGAACCTGAATGCAAGAAAACCACGAAATAACACCAGCCAAAAATAGGATATTCATGCCTTTGATCATCATGACATTCCTTGCCTTAGGGTTTGTAGGCGGACTTGGCTTTAAACATTTCGTGCCGTCCTTTAAGTCAACACATACAGCAGGTGGGAGTGACTCTACAGGAAGTGTAGATGAAATACTTCGGTTTATTCAGGCAAGGTACGTCGATAAAATTTCATTTGAAGACCTCAATGAAAAGACTATACGTGGATTACTGTCCCAACTTGACCCGCATTCCGTTTATATTTCAAAGGAAGAGTTACAGTCAGTCAATGACGAGATGAATGGCGACTTTGAAGGTGTTGGTATTGAATTTATGCTTGTGCGCGATACTATTAGTGTGGTATCTACAATTTTTGGAGGGCCGTCAGAAAAAGCCGGTGTTCTTGCAGGTGATCAGATAATATATGTCAACGATACGCTTGTTTCCGGCAAAAAACTCGATAATTCTGATATAATTTTGAAGCTGCGTGGCAGGAAAGGTACAAAAGTAAAAGTAGGCGTCAAGCGGCCTAATAAGGCAGGTATCTTGAGTTTTACCATTATACGTGATGCCATTCCGTTCAATAGTATTGATGCCGCAATGGCAATCGATGATAAAACCGCTTATGTCAAAATAAACAGATTTTCTGCCAAAACATTCCAGGAATTCATGGGAGCAGCCGATTCTCTGTTTTTGAAAGGAAAAAAAGAAAACCTTATCCTTGATCTCAGGCAGAATCCCGGTGGATATTTGCAGGAAGCAACCAACCTGTTGTCACAACTCATTGCCGACAGAAATAAGCTTCTGGTATATACCAAAGGTAGGAATTTTAAGAAAACAGAGTACGAAACAAATGGCAGAAGCCACTTTAGCCTAAAGAAAATCGCCGTGTTAATTGATGAGGGCTCTGCATCCGCCAGCGAAATCGTAGCAGGTGCCATCCAGGACTGGGATAAGGGAGTCATCATAGGAAGACGCTCATTCGGAAAAGGTTTGGTACAAGAACAATACGATCTGCAAACCGGCGGCGCACTCCGACTTACTATTGCCAAATATTATACGCCATCTGGTCGCTGTATCCAGAAAGATTTCGATCATTACAGTGATGAAATTGAAGAACGCTATAAAGATGGAGAACTCTCCGGCAAACTAAAGAATAATCCTAAAGACAGCACCAAATATTTTACTTCAAAAGGTAGAGTCGTGTATGGTTCGGGAGGAATAAGTCCGGATATCTTCATCCCGATAGACACCAACCTGCTTTCTGAGCAATATTTTGAGTTAAGACTGGCAGCAGCAGAATTTGCAATTGATGAAGCTAAGAATTTTCGAAAAGCTTACCCTGCAAGTTTGTCTGTTTTCCTTGCCGATAAAATAGGCCAGAATAAACTTTTCGAAAAATTTCAACAAAAACAAAAACTTAGCAAATTTAAGAATCTACAGCAATATGACAGGAAACTAAAAAACTATTTAAATGCACGCCTTGCCAAACAACTTTATGGTCAGAATGCCTTCTTTTTGATCCAAAATCTTGAAGATGAAGCTGTGCAAAAAGCCTTAATGCAATTTAAAGCAACTAAATTGATTCCTGGTTTGTAAATTTGTTCTTATATTTCTGCCACATTCATACTAAAAACCATAACATGAAACAATATCATGATCTCCTAAGGTATATTTTCGACCACGGAGTTCAGAAAGATGATAGAACAGGCACCGGCACCCTAAGTGTTTTCGGGTATCAGATGAGGTTTAATCTTCAGGATGGTTTCCCGTTGCTTACTACCAAAAAACTCCACATCAAATCCATTATTTATGAGTTGTTATGGTTCTTAAAAGGTGATACCAATATTAAATATTTAAATGAACACGGTGTACGTATCTGGGATGAGTGGGCAGACGAAAATGGCGACCTCGGGCCGGTGTATGGTAAACAATGGCGCTCATGGGAAACCCGCGATGGAAAAGTGATAGATCAAATATCAGATGTCATTCACCAGCTCCAGACCAATCCCAACTCAAGACGTATCATTGTGAATGCCTGGAATGTTGGCGAATTACAAGAGATGGCATTGTCACCATGTCATTGTATGTTTCAGTTTTGGGTTGCAGATGGTAAGCTCAGTTGTCAGTTGTATCAACGTTCTGCCGATAGTTTTTTAGGTGTACCATTTAATATTGCCTCTTATGCTTTGCTCACAATGATGATTGCGCAGGTTTGTGGTTTCAAGCTGGGCGAATTTATACATAGCTTTGGTGATTTGCACCTCTACAGTAATCATGTTGATCAGGCAAGATTACAATTGGAAAGAGAATTTTATCCGCTGCCAACCATGAAGATTAATCATGAAGTAAAAGATATATTTGATTTTAAGTTTGATGATTTTTCATTGGAAAATTATCAATTTCACCCACATATCAAGGCAGAAGTCGCTATTTGATGTGTTAAGAATTTCTTAATTTTATTTAGAAATGTTCTAAATAAGCAGAAGAATGATAATATATTTTGGTTAAAATTTTAGGAAATGTATTTTTGCGTTGACAATTGTATGACAATGTCTAAAAGATTAAGTTTTTAGTTCTTATAAGTTGAAAATTTTTCAGGAAATGGGCAAAAAATATACGTATTTACAATGGTCTGCTGTCATCATGTTTTTGCTGTCCGGTATGATGCTGACCGCTGCACCGGATGCCAATGCTGGCAAGGACTTATTCAAAGCTAACTGTGCCGCTTGTCACAATAAAAATATGAAGGATGACCTGACCGGGCCTGCTTTGGGTGGTGTTCAGGAAAGATGGGCAGGCAGGGAAAAGTTGCTTCATGATTGGATTAGAAATTCTCAGGCTGTGATTGGTTCAGGAGATAAATATGCCAATGACCTTTATGTCAAATGGAATAAATCTCAAATGAATGCATTCCCTAACCTGACGGACGATGACATCAATTCTTTGCTTTTGTATATTGATGGTGTTTTCACCGGAGCAATAGGTGGTAAGCCCGTAGCTGCAGTTGGTGCTACCTCAGCAGCGCCTGAGCAAAAATCTGACAGCAACATCCTTTATTGGTTTATTGCGGGTGTATTGCTCATTTTGTCGTTTATGTTATTAAAAGTTGTTAAATCTTTGAATTCCCTAGAAAATTCAAAAGATGGTACGATTGCAGAACCTTACTCATTCCGACAACTGATAACATCTAAGTCGCTCATTGGCTTTGCACTATTTGCACTTATCGTTTTGGGTGGTTATACAACCGTTAATAACGCCGTTAATATAGGACGTTCTCAGGGCTATTCACCTGACCAACCGATAAAATTCTCACACGCAACACATGCCGGACTCAACAAAATAGATTGCCAGTATTGCCATGATGGTGCTAGAAGGAGTAAACATTCACTCATTCCGGCTGCCAATACTTGTATGAATTGCCACAAGGCAATCAAGGTCGGCTCTAAATATGGAACCGGTGAGCTTACAAAAATCTACGCTTCCATAGGCTTTAACCCTAATACTGACCAATATATCGCTAACTACGATAATATGTCTGAAGCAGATATAGCAAAAATATACAAACAGTGGATCGGTGACTCTTATGTAAAGGAGAAAGAACTACCGGCACTTGATGATAATGGAAAGATAGAAGTAGAAAGACAATGGGCTGAATTAAAGTCGTCTCTTACCAACGAGAACAAACCAAAAATACAAGGCCCAATAGAATGGATTAGAATTCATAATCTTCCTGATCATGTATATTTTAACCACTCACAGCACGTTACAGTAGGCAAGCTTGAATGCCAGAAGTGCCACGGTAAAATCCAGGAAATGGAAGTAGTGAAACAATATTCTTCGCTCTCAATGGGCTGGTGTGTTAATTGTCACCGTGAAACAGAAGTGAAGTTCCAAGACAATGCATTTTATAATTCCTACAAAAGATACCACGATGAGTTGAAGAACGGCAAACGCGAGAAGGTAACAGTAGAAGATATCGGCGGTATCGAATGTCAAAAATGCCATTATTAATCAGAAACTTAAGAGCGCATAATATTTAACTCTATGAAAAACAAAGAGCAAAACGTTTGGACAGGAATTGAACACCTAAATCCCTCTCCGGAATTTCTTGAAAATGCTAATCAGGAATTTTTGCACGGCCAGGAAGAAATTCCTATTCCAATAACTGAGCAATCATTAAGTTTGTCTTCTAACAGAAGAGACTTTTTAAAATATTTGGGTTTCGGAATTGGCGCTGCTACCATTGCAGCAAGTTGTGAAATCCCGGTCAAAAGAGCACTTCCTTATGTAACCAAACCTGATACCATTGTTCCGGGTGTGGCCAATTATTACGCATCTTCCTTTGTAAAAGGTGGGGATTATTGCTCCATTCTTGTGAAAACGAGAGAAGGACGTCCTATTAAAATTGAAGGTAATTCGCTTTCTCCGGTTACCAAGGGTGGAACCAACGCCAGAACTCAAGCTAGTGTACTCGACCTTTATGATACAAATAGATATCAGACTCCAAAAAAAGTGGAGTCTGGAAAAGTGAAGGAAGTAAAATGGGCAGACCTCGATAGAGATGTAATGGCCAAGCTCAATTCTGCCACCGGTATCAGAATCTTATCTAATACAATACTAAGCCCGACTGCCAAGAAAGCAATCGGAGAGTTTACTACTAAGTATCCTAATGCAAAATGGGTAAGCTATGACCCAGTTTCGGCAAGTGGACTGTTGGATGCCAATCTTGAATCTTTCGGTGACAGAGTGGTACCTGCTTACAGTTTTGATAAGGCAAATGTAATTGTGGGCTTTGATTGTGATTTCCTCGGCACTTGGATTTCGCCTATTGAATACGCTGCACAATACGCTACGAATAGAAGAGTAGAAGATGTAAAGGCCGCCAAGATGTCAAGACACTATCAGGTGGAAAGTCACATGTCACTCACAGGCTCAAATGCAGATAACCGTATTCTGGTAAAACCATCTGAACAGGGTGCTGCAATTGCTGCTTTGTATAACGCAGTAGCGTCACAATTGGGTAGTGCAACTATCTCCGGCCCGAAACTGAATGATAAAGCATCTAAAGCGATGGCAGGTGTTGCAAAAGATTTGATTGCTAATAAAGGTGCTTCACTGGTTGTTTCCGGTTCGAATAATAAGTATGAACAAATACTTGTTAATAAAATTAATGACCTCCTCGGAAATTATGGTGCTACCATTAGTTTTAACAACGCTTCACTACAACGCACCGGAGATGATGCCGCCTTACAGCAATTAGTTAGTGAAATGAATGCCGGATCAGTAGGCGTACTTATTGTTATTGACGCTAATCCTGTTTATGATTTGCCGAATGGCGAACAATTTAAGCAGGCTATGGCTAAAGTGGGCTTAAAAGTTTCTACTGCAGCAGTACCTTCTGAGACAGCAGTGGTGTGCGATTATATCGCTCCTGCCAATAACTATCTCGAATCATGGGCAGACGCTGAACCAAAGAGAGGAAGTTATAGCTTGATACAGCCTACTATTTCTCCACTTTTTGATACAAGACAATTCGAGGCTTCGCTCTTGGTGTGGGCAGCAAGCCCTGCTTATGATACCAAGGCAGAACAGCCGTATTATGAATACCTTAAGAGCAGCTGGCAGTCAGGTATGTTCGGTCAGCAAAAAGCTTTCAGTACATTCCAGTCTTTCTGGGATAGTACATTGCATGATGGTATTTTAGAAAATCCAAAATCATCCAATGCTGGTGCTTTCCGTGGCGAAGTTGCTGATTTTGGTTCAAAACTTACTCAACCATCTTCTTCCGAACTTGAAATTTCATTCTACGAAACCATCAATGTAGGTGACGGATCGTATGCTACCAATCCGTGGTTGCAGGAATTACCGGATCCGGTAACAAGAACAGTTTGGGGTAACTACCTCGCTGTACCGGTAGGGTGGAAAGGAGAAGCAAAATACGACACTTTCAAAGGCCTTAAAGATGGTGACCTTGTTGACTTGGAAGTAAATGGCAAAAAACTTCGGGTACCTGTCATTACACAATTTGGTCAAATGCCGGGCACCTTAGGTCTTGCCTTGGGATATGGTCGTACTGAAGCCAGCGTCACAGGTAAAAATGTGGGTGTTAATTCATTTAATATGGCATCCGTTGTGAATGGTGCCACGGCTTATAGCTCTGATAAAGTAAAAGTTTCTGGCAAAGTTGGTACCGAGAAAGATTTTTCTTGTGTACAGTATCACCATACAATGGGTGTAACGGGAACTGACAATAAAACCAAACAAAAGATTAATGTTGACGAACTTGCTGCTGTTACATTAGGTGCAGGTTATCAGGGTTCGATCGTGCCAAGAACCATTATCAGAAAGGCACATGTCAGTGAAGTTAGTAAATTTGCTGAAACACTCCACGAAGAGAGATTGGGTCATCAGGCTCTAAATGCCAAGACACTCTATAGAAAGCATGATGAAAAGTACAAAACGGGTATCCATTGGGGTATGCACATCGACCTCAATTCTTGCATCGGTTGTGGTGCTTGTTCGGTAGCTTGTATGTCGGAGAATAATGTACCTGTTGTAGGTAAGCATGAAGTACACCGACATCATGAAATGAGCTGGTTAAGAATCGACAGATATTTCTACGGCACACTCGAAAACCCGAATACTGTTTACCAACCAATGATGTGCCAGCATTGTGACAACGCTCCTTGCGAGAATGTCTGCCCGGTAGCAGCCACCAACCATAGCATGGAAGGTATTAATCAGATGACTTACAACAGATGTATCGGTACAAGATATTGTGCCAATAACTGTCCGTATAAAGTGAGAAGGTTTAACTGGCTAGATTATACAACAGCCGATTTATTCCCTTCTAATGAATATTCTATCAACAATGAAAAAGTCAGATTCGGTGCAGACAACCTTACCAGAATGGTATTGAATCCGGATGTGACTGTGCGTACACGTGGTGTAATTGAAAAATGTAGCTTCTGTATTCAAAGAGTTCAGGAAGGTAAACTTACTGCTAAGAGTGAAAACAGACAACTGCGCGATGGTGATGTAAAGTCTGCATGTATGACTGCCTGTCCTACAGGTGCTATTACTTTCGGAAACATCAATGATCCTGAAAGTGCGGTTAGTAAAAAGAATGCAAATTCTATAAACTACCTTGTACTTGAAGAAGTTAACGTTGCACCAAATGTTATGTACAGCGCAAAAATTATTAACAGTAACGAAAGTCTTGACGCTTAATTTATAATAACGAATATTAAATATAGATATGGGACACTATGTTTCTCCGCTAAGGATACCACTCATTGAAGGTAACAAAACGTATCACGATATCACCAATGACATTTGTGCACCTACCGAGCGTACACCAAGTGCATTATGGGTATTGGGTTTCGCTATTTCAGTAGCGTTTTTGGCACTTTATGTTTTTATCATCACCTGGACAATCTGGAAAGGTATCGGATCATGGAACCTTAACAGAACCATCGGATGGGGTTGGGATATAACCAACTTTGTTTGGTGGGTCGGTATAGGTCACGCTGGTACACTTATTTCTGCAATCCTTTTGCTTTTCAGGCAAAGATGGCGTACAGGCGTTAACAGAGCCGCTGAAGCGATGACGATTTTTGCCGTTATCTGTGCCGGACAGTTTCCGATATTTCACATGGGTAGAGTATGGCTTGCATTCTTTGTATTCCCGTACCCAAATACCAGAGGTCCGCTGTGGCTTAACTTTAACAGCCCGCTGATGTGGGACGTTTTCGCCATTTCTACATATTTTACAGTCTCATTACTATTCTGGTACACCGGACTTGTACCTGATTTTGCTACAGTAAGGGACCGAGCTAAAGGTTTGAGATGGAAAATCTATAATTTTTTATCTTTCGGATGGACCGGTTCTGCCAAGCATTGGCAAAGATGGGAGTCACTTTCTCTTATTCTGGCGGGCCTTTCTACTCCACTTGTACTTTCAGTGCACACCATTGTATCATTTGACTTTGCCACTTCAGTAATACCAGGTTGGCACACCACCATTTTCCCTCCTTATTTTGTAGCAGGTGCTATCTTCTCAGGCTTCGCAATGGTATTGACTCTGATGATTATTGCACGTAAAGTGCTCAATCTTGAACAGTACATAACCATCGAGCATATTGAGTCGATGAATAAAGTAATTCTCCTGACTGGTTCAATTGTAGGTGTTGCATATCTTACAGAACTTTTTGTGGCTTGGTATTCAGGATATATATACGAGCAGTTTGCTTTCTACAACAGGGTTTTGGGTCCATATTGGTGGTCCTATGTTGGTATGATGACTTGTAACGTTATTTCTCCACAGTTTTTTTGGTCAAAGAAGATCAGAAGAAGTATTGCCTGGACATTCGGTCTATCGATTGTAGTAAATATCGGGATGTGGTTCGAACGTTTTGTTATCATCGCCACGACACTTGCCAGAGATTACCTTCCATCCAGCTGGAGTTACTATACTCCTTCATGGGTAGAAGTTGGTATGTTTTTGGGTTCAATAGGTTTGTTCTTTACCTGCTTCCTTATCTTTACAAGAGTAGCACCAGTGGTAGCAATTGCTGAGATTAAGTCGATCCTGAAAGTTGCAGGTGATCAATACATTGGGCCAAAGGCTAAAAAACACGATAATCATTAATTAGTTTGACTGAAAAGATTATATCAAAAGTATATGAAAACATTAAATAAAGAAGTTCTTTTTGGTTTGTACAATGATGAAACCGAATTGCTGAGCGCCATCAAACAGGCGAATGATAAGCACCTTGAAATCATGGATGTTTTTACACCTTTTCCGGTGCACGGTCTCGACCCTTTGCTTGGTTTGAAAGAATCAAGATTGCACATCGCAGGTTTTATTTATGGTGCTACCGGTACCTTGATTGCATTTCTGTTTATGACTTGGGTGTTCGTCAGCGACTGGCCAATTATCTTTGGTGGTAAACCATTCTTTGCAGCTCCTTCTTTTATTCCGGTAACTTTTGAATTTACTGTACTCTTGTCTGCAATAGGCATGACAGTAACATTTTATACAATATGTGGCATGGGGCCCGGTGTCGTCAATCCGATACTGGACAGCAGGATAACAGATAATAAATTCTGTATTGCATTTGATGTAACACATGGAAAGGAAAATGAAAATGATTATAGATCATTTTTTACTAACACTGGTGCATCAGAAGTTCATTCAAAAAATATTTAATAAAAGCATAAACATCCTTCAAGATGAATACTTTGAAAAATTTTGCTTTGCTTCTAGTAATAACCCTGATATTTGGTGCCTGCTCGGGTCCAAGTGGTAATTATCCGGGAACGGATTATATGCCTGATATGGGTTACTCGGTAGCCAATGAAGCTAATGTTTATAATAATTATTGGGCTAACAGCTGGGATGAAGAAAGTGTAATCAGCAGGAAGGCGACTTCCATGCCAAGACTGCCGGTCAAAGGTACAATCCCGCGTGGTTATGCAGGTTATGCCTTGTCGGTTAATCCTGATGGAACACTTGCATTACTTAATGGCGAATCTTCACCAAATGCTATACACACTCCTATCAATGGAGACGTACCTTATTATTATGCAGATACTGAGGAAGACAGAAACAGAGCAATGAAGGAAATCACTAAGAATCCTTTCCCTATTACAAGTGCGGCAATTGAAAGAGGGAAAAATCTTTACGTTATTTATTGTGGCATCTGCCACGGTGATAAAGGTGATGGTAGTGGTTATCTTGTTAGAGACAATGACGGAAAGTATCCGGCTCAGCCTGCTAACCTTATTAATGATGAGTTTACAGCTGCCAGCGAGGGTAGATTTTACCATGCTATCATGCATGGAAAAAATGCAATGGGTAGTTATGCCGATAAATTGTCGTATGAAGAAAGATGGGATGTTATCCACTTTATCCGAAGTTTACAGGCAGGTGCCAAGGGGGCTAAGTATGATGAAAGTGAAAATACACTCAACAGCGCTACCCCAGCTTCTAAAGTTGTTAAAAAAATGGCAGAAGTGAAAGTTGAGGCGGTTGCAAAACCAGAGGACACAAACAAAAAACACTAAGAAAGTTATTAACAAGCTATAAAAGAATTTTTTCTTATGAATAACCAGTTTGTATTTGAAAAGAAACAGAAAACTACTTTGGGCATCTTTATGCTGGTAGGAGTGGTCTGTATGATATTGAGCTATTTAATGGATGACGGGACTTTACACATGAGGTTTTGGTCAAATTACCTAACAAATACGGTATATTTTCTCGGCATTGCATTTATAATAACTTTCGTACTACATGCCAAAGTACTAATGTATTCCGGCTGGCATGTGGCATTCCAACGAGTTTGGGAAGCATTTTCTTTGTTCCTTATCGTCGGAATAATATTAATGATTCCTATAATAGCAGGTATCTGGGGGCATTTTCACCATCTATACCATTGGGCGGATAAAGCTGCTGTTGCTTCCGATGTTGTCCTTAAAGGTAAGTCTTCATTCCTTAACCCTGTATGGTACACTGCCGGTACTTTAATTATAGTCGGCGTATGGTACTTCTTTTTCGCAAAGAGATTTAGAAACCTATCAGTACAGGAAGATAAAGAGTTTGATCCTAACTATACACTTCATAAGAAAATTAAAGTCAATGCAGGTGTTTTCCTACCGATAGCTGCATTTACAAGTGCCGCTTTGATTTGGCTTTGGATAATGTCTGTTGACGCACACTGGTACTCAACTTTGTATGCCTGGTATGCTACTGCAAGTTGGTGGGTTGGTTCTCTGGCTTTGACTATCCTAACACTCATTTATCTTAAGAGCAAAGGATATCTTGATATTGTTACTACAGAACACCTCCATGATCTTGGTAAGTACATGTTCGCCTTTACGATTTTCTGGACTTACCTCTGGTTTTCACAATATATGTTGATTTGGTACGCAAATATTGGTGAAGAGACGACATATTTTCACGTAAGGATGAGAAAATTCCCGGTATTGTTCTATGGCAATCTTGTACTTAATTTCGTACTGCCTTTCATCATCCTCATGAGGAATGACACAAAGAGAAAATACGGTACACTTATTTTGACATCTATTATTGTTTTTGTAGGTCACTGGTTTGATTTTTTCCAGATGGTAAGACCTGGTACTTGGTTGTCAGAAATTGAACATGCAAATCATGCTGCACATGCAACACACGCAAGCCATGCTGCAGAGCATGCAGCACCTGTGTTGAGCAAATGGGGATATCCCGAAGGATTTGTAAATGGTGTCAGCATTCCCGGATTATTGGAAATAGGAATTTTATTAGGCTTCGTAGGCTTGTTCTTCTGGTTTGTATTTATGCAGCTTGAAAAAGCATCACTCGTTCCAAAGAATAATCCTTACCTTGAGGAAACTGAACATCACCACGTAATGTAATAAATTAAAATAAAGAGATAAATATATATTTATGACAGCCTTTATAATTTTTATCTGCCTCGTACTGCTGGCTATTGTAATAATACAAGTTGGTAAGGTAACGGAGCTTGCCAGTAAGATTAAAGGAGAAGAGGAAGCTCAATACCAGTCAAATTTCTGGAACTCTAACCTATCTTTGATTTTTATGGTTGTTTTTCTCGGAGCAATTTTTGTTTCTGCTTATTACTATAAGAATTCGATGTTGGGTTATGGGCCTCATATTGCCGCCTCAAAGCATGGTAAAACCATTGACTTTTTGTTTAACGTAAATTTGTGGTTTACCGGCATTGTGTTCGTCCTGACACATATTGCATTATTTTGGTTTGCCTATAAATATAGCGGTAAGAGGAACCACAGAGCTACTTTCATTTCTCATGATAATAAATTGGAAATCATCTGGACTGCAATTCCAGCTGCAGTAATGACCTTACTTGTAGTAGGAGGATTGGATGCATGGAATGATATCATGGCCGATATTAAGGAAAAGGACGAATATATAGAGATTGAAGCTACCGGGATGCAGTTTGCCTGGCTATTAAGGTACCCGGGTGCTGATGGAAAACTTGGTACTAGAGATTTTAAGAAAATTTCAAGTAATAACCCATTTGGACAGGATTGGACAGACACTAAGAATCTTGATGACATTCATGCCTCTGAGATAGTGTTGCCGGTTGGTAAAAAAGTACGTGTCAGGATTACTTCACGCGATGTGCTTCATAGTTTTTTCCTACCACATTTCCGTGTAAAAATGGATGCTGTGCCTGGTATGCCTACATATTTTGTATTTACACCAACAACCACAACAGCCGAATATCGGCAACGCTTGAGCAGATACAATGAATGGCAGGAACCATCTGATCCGAAAGATCCGGAAAGTAAGCCAAGATGGCAGGTTTTTGACTACGAATTAGCTTGTGCAGAATTGTGTGGTAAAGGTCATTTTAGTATGAGACGAGTTGTTAGAATTGTATCAGAAGATGAATATGTACAATGGTTAAAAACACAAAAATCTTATTATACCGAGTCAATTAAAGGTACAGCAGATGACCCCAATGCTGGTGGACAAGTATCAGCTGAAGAATTGAAATTAAGACGTGAAACATTTTTGGCTGAGTTAGAAAAAGTGAAAACGCAAGCTGCAGATGCAGGTGAGAAAGTTGTACAATTGGGTCACATTGGTTTTGAAACAGGGTCCGCAAAACTTACTACAGAATCAAAATATCAGCTTGATAATCTTTTCGAATATTTACAGTCTAATGCTGATGTTAAAATAGAACTTGGAGGACATACAGACAGTACAGGCGATGCAGCTGCTAATCTAAAACTTTCAGGTGAACGGGCGAAAAGTGTTGCTGATTACCTTATTAGTAAAGGTATAGATGCTTCTCGTGTCAGCTCTAAAGGTTATGGTTCTACCAAGCCGGTGGATTCTGCTGATACTGAAGAAGCAAGAGCAAAGAACCGCCGAACAGAAATTAAATTTTTATAATATATTGAAATTTTAGTACCATGTCAAATATTTCACAAATAGATCAGGAAAAATTGATTCATGAAGACGGTTTTAACGACCATTTTCACGAACATCATGATGGTGATAAATATCAAATGGGATTCCTTACGAAGTATATCTTCAGTATGGATCATAAAATGATTGCTAAACAATTCCTAATAACAGGTATGGTATGGGCAGTCATAGGAGCATTGATGTCTTTGGTGTTCAGACTCCAGCTAGGCTTTCCAGAGTCCGATATGGCTTGGCTAAGACCTATTCTTGGTCAATGGATTGTTGTCAATGACGCTGGCGTAGGTACATTGTCCACTGAGTTTTATTATGCTCTGGTGACAATGCACGGAACTATTCTGGTGTTTTTTGTATTAACAGCTGGTCTGAGTGGTACATTCAGTAACTTGCTTATTCCGTTGCAAATCGGTGCTCGTGACATGGCTTCACCTTTCCTGAATATGTTGTCGTACTGGTTTTTCTTCCTGGCTGGTATCATCATGTTCATATCATTATTTTTGAGCACTGGTCCATTTTCTGGCGGTTGGACAGCATACCCACCACTGAGTTTGTTGCCTCAGGCATCTGATGGTTCAAAAGCGGGTATGACTTTATGGTCGATTAGTATGGTTTTCTTTGTTGTATCAGTTTTGTTGGGTGGTATTAACTATGTTACCACTGTACTCAATCTGCGTACAAAGGGAATGTCCATGTGGAGACTTCCGCTTACGGTTTGGTCTTTCCTTATTACAGCTATAGTTGGTATTTTGTCTTTCCCTGTATTAGCAGCTGCATTCTTTTTGGTCATTTGTGACAGAAGTCTTGGCACGAGCTTTTATCTTAGTGAAATATTTATTGGTGGACAGGCGCTTGATCATGTTGGTGGTTCTGCAATTTTGTACCAGCACTTGTTTTGGTTCTTAGGCCACCCGGAGGTATATATCATTATATTGCCTACGATGGGTATTGTATCTGAGATATTATCGATTAGCTCAAGGAAACCAATTTTTGGTTATAAAGCGATGGTAATGTCATTGAGTGCGATATCGTTCCTTTCGTTTATTGTGTGGGCGCACCACATGTTCATGTCAGGTATGAATCCATTTATTACCAATTTCTTTGTTATATTTACACTTATTATTGCAGTGCCTTCAGCAGTGAAGGTATTTAACTGGATTTCCACTTTGTATAAAGGTAATATTCGGTTCAATTCTGCAAGTCTTTTTGCAATCGGTTACGTTTCATTGTTTATATCAGGTGGTCTGACGGGAATTTTTCTTGGTAACTCCACTATTGATATTCAATTGCACGATACTTATTTCGTAGTAGCGCACTTCCACCTTGTAATGGGTGTGGCTGCATTCTTTGGTATGTTTGCTGGTATTTATCATTGGTTCCCTAAAATGTTCGGAAGGTTTATGAACGAAACTGTTGGTAAAATACATTTTTGGGGCACGTTGATTGGAGCTTACATGATATTCTGGCCTCAACATTACCTAGGTATTGCCGGTGTACCGAGAAGATATTACAGCTTTGAAAACTTCGATGCGTTCTCTCATTTTGGTACCATGAATAAGGTGATTACCATAGCCGCATTCTTTACTTTTTTCCTTCAGGTATTGTTTTTGATTAACTTCTTCTACAGTATGTACAGAGGTAGAAAAGTAACCAATCCGAATCCTTGGGGTGCGAATACGCTTGAATGGACAACTCCAATAAACCCTGGACACGGTAACTGGGATGGTAATCTACCGGTAGTACACAGATGGCCTTATGACTATAGCAAAGATGGTGAAGACCATATTCCACAGATTATTCCGATTCAACCCGGAGAAACTGTTGTTCATCAGTAAATTTTAATTGAGCGATAGCAATTAGAAGAGAAATGCTTAAATCATTAGGACTAATAGATACCATACGGCTCAAACTTACAGATCTTGGGCTACTGACTAAGTTCCGCTTGTCGTCATTGGTTGTGTTATCAGCCATGGCCGGGTATTTTGTGTCTCTTCACACAGCTGTGACACTTGAAGGTTTGTTGACCATTGCTATTGGTGGTTTTCTGGTTACAGGTGCGGCCAATGCATTGAATCAAGTATTTGAAATAGAGTACGACAGACAAATGAAACGTACACAAAACCGACCTCTGGCTGCTGGTAGAATGTATATACCTGAGGCTGTATTGTGGGCTGGTGTATTTAGTTTGACAGGTACAGCTCTGTTGTTAAGTTTTAATCTTTATGCAGGAATATTGGGACTTACCAGCTTGGTTTTGTATGCTTTCATTTATACGCCGTTGAAGAGGATTTCACCTGTAGCGGTGTGGGTTGGTGCCCTTCCTGGTGCCTTACCTGTACTGATAGGGGGTGTGGCTGCCACTGGTTATTTAACACCATTAGCCATTTGTCTTTTTTTGTTACAAGTTATCTGGCAGTTTTCACACTTTTGGGCAATTGCATGGGTTGCAGACGATGATTATCGAAATGCTGGTTTTAAATTACTTCCAAGTAATTCAGGAGAGAAAGATTCGTCAGTAGGGTTCCAAGCTTTTGTGTATAATATTGCACTTACTCTGTTGGGTATCTTACCTTATTTCCTTGGTTTGATGAGTCTTATATCTACAATTATTATTGTTTTGGTATCAATATTATACTCTCAAAAAGCATGGTATTTGTATAGAAGATGCGATATGGATTCTGCAAGAAAGCTTATGTTTTCTTCATTCCTGTATCTGCCTGTAGTCTTGCTTGTATTTGTCATCGAAAAAATGTTAATGATATGAGTTCAACGGTGGTAGTACAGAAAAGTAAGATTGATCCAAAATTCTTCACGCTACTTATAGCTTGTGCAAGTATTTTTATGATGTTCGCTGGCTTGACAAGTGCTTATGTAGTAAGGCAAGCAGGTGGCAACTGGTTGGAATTTACATTACCGGATTCATTCACTTACAGTACAATTATTATTATTATCAGCAGTGTTTTTCTGCATTTTTCATATTTTTCCTTCAACAAGGGGAAAGAAGCTTCGTACAAGATATTTTTAGTTGTTGCCTTCATAATGGGTCTTTTCTTTTTAGTACTCCAATATTATGGATGGACACAGATGGAAAACATGGGTATCATGTTCAATGGAAATCCTAGTGGTTCGTTTGTGTATGTGATAAGCGCAGTACACGCGGCTCACGTTTTGGGTGGCATAGGTGCACTTGCAATGGCTATGATACATGCACTTAGTCTTGATTTCTTTGTGAATGATAAACGCAGAAACCGTTTCAAAATAACAGTTACTTACTGGCATTTTGTTGATATACTATGGATTTATTTATTTTTATTCTTTAATGTTCAACGTTAATAAACACTAGACGAATGGCGAATGATACTGTATTAAATCAAAATGGCGAACAAGATGTTTGGTCTGGTGCCAAAGAACCATTTAGAGCGAGTTATGGAAAGTTAATGATGTGGTATTTCCTGCTGTCTGATGCTTTTACTTTCGCAGGCTTCCTTGTTGCTTATGGTGCTCTTAGATTCAGCGTACCTACTTGGCCTTTGCCCGATTTTGTGTTCAGCACTTTCCCTGGTGGCATCCACCATGCACCACTGATATTTGTGACTGTTATGACTTTCATCTTGATAATGAGTTCGGTCACAATGGTAAGAGCCGTACAGGAAGGGCATCGCGAAAACAAGAAAGGTGTAGTATTTTGGATGCTCATGACTATAGTCGGAGGTCTTTCATTTCTTGGGTGCCAGGCATGGGAATGGACAAACCTCATTGGTAAGGAAAATATGACTATCTACCAGAATCCGTTCGGTACTCATACTCAAGATGGTGTCTATCTCGATAATGAACATGGCGTGCCTTATGCAGCTGGTGAAAAAGCCGAGACATTTAAAGCACATCATACTTATCTTATCGAAAAGGTAGCCAACCATGATACAGGCAAAAAGGATTGGGTACAACGAAGAATGAAACTCAAAGACGGTACTGAGACAGTTCAGCAATATGGTCCGCAGGCTTTTGGTGCATTGTTTTTCTTCATTACCGGTTTTCACGGGTTTCACGTATTTTCTGGTGTAGTGTTCCTTACCATCATCATGCTTAATGTGGCTAGTGGCTTGTACGCACAAAGAAAGAATCACTACGAAATGGTGGAAAAAATCGGTCTATACTGGCACTTTGTGGATCTGGTGTGGGTATTTGTATTTCTTGTATTTTATTTACTATAATAATTATAAAAACAGTTAATCATGGCAGAATTAGATATAGAAGCAGGTAAAAAGGTAGTAATAAAAGGTCTTATACTATTAGGTGTTGTTACCTTGGTTGAGGTTTTTATAGCTTTGTTTGGCAACGGGCACGTCATAGATGGATTTCATTTACCGAAGTGGCTCATGTATCCGATGATGATTGGACTTAGTCTGTATAAGGCATATTTTATTATTTTTGAATTCATGCACATGAAGTATGAAGTTAAAGGTCTTAGAGCCAGTGTGCTTTTACCTACTATTCTGCTGATATGGGCTATGCTTGCTCTGCTCAATGAAGGTTCAGCCTGGGGCAATAGTAATGCGAAAATAAATAAGTGGAATACTGCTGAGCCTGGCAAGAAAGCTACAGCTCCCCCAACTAAAGAGATGAAGTAGTCTTAGCGACAATAGAAAAGGCGGATAACAAAATTATCCGCCTTTTTCATTTACCTTTGCATGGCTTTAATATTTTTCAATTTTTCGAAAATGACCAGAAAAAAAGGTATATTCCAAATGTTTTTGCTCTTCATGATGCTGATAGGTTTTCCGGCAGTATCATGGTATTATCTCAATGGTGGCCTTGACTACAGGGTTAATGCCAAGAATGAACTAAAGAATTATGGCAACATTCGGCAACTCAGTTTGACAAGTTTGGATGATAAGCAGGTTTTTACTGACAGCCTTAGTGTTTATCTTTTACAAACAAATCATTCTCCGTTATTGGATTCCGTTTTCAAAGTAATACTTCAGGCTTATGATGCACGCAATGATATCCAGGCTTTAGATTGCTATTGCAATGGCCAATCCAGAACCGATACTTCAGCTGTCATCAATATGATCAGATTGAAGAATGATATAAACATTTGCGATTTCTTAAAGAATACTGTCGATGCTATCAAGACAAAATCGAATGTGAATGCAGATGTCATTCTTGTTGATACGAAGGGCAATGTAGTACAAGGTTATAATCTCGGTGTAAGTGATGACCGAGCGCGACTAATAAAACACGTTTCGATTCTCATGCCTAATGTTGTACGGTCAGATAAACCTGTCAAATCTATTATTCGCGAAAAGTAATATATAGGAGTTAACGTTCGTTGTTAAATGATTTACTTTTCGTAAGACGTTAAATATTGCAATCTATTGTAGGATTTGTTGGTTTTGGTTTTGTTTTGATGTAATTTTGATTTCCATTTCAATTGAATCATGAAAAAGTATTTAAGATTTTTTTTCGTATTCCTGCTTGTTCTCACTGTATTTACTTTGGTAGATGCGCAGTGCCCAATGTGTAGTATGACTGCAGAAACCAATATGGTAGGTGGTGGTAGGGCAGGTCGAGGGCTAAACTCCGGAATAATTTATTTGCTGATGGCACCTTATGTACTCGTAGGTGGTATAGCTTTTTATTGGTTCAGGTACAGAAGAAAAGATGATGCTGTTGACCCGGTTAACAATGATTGAATTTTTTATTTGTTTAGAGTAATAATTTTAGGGCCGGAACGTGATTTTCCGGCCCATCTTATATATAGAGTGTGAATTGCTTTAGAAGTGGTATGCCCAACCAAGTTGCATGCTGAAACCTTTGTTGTAGGCATGTACATCGACAATCGGTTTGGCAAAGAAGTCTGTTAACCCGTGATAGTAGCTACCTTCAAGTTGTATCTCACCAAGAAGAGTTTTGAAGGCAACACCGGCACTTAGCCTTCCTCCTGCTTCCCATCGGTTAAAATTTTTGTTGCTAAGATTGATGTCCTGCTCACCCAAGTTAATATCTATAATGGCTGATGCCACCTCCCTTATGGTCCCGGATGTAGCATACGCTATTGACGGACCTGCCATTATATATGGCTGCACATTTCCGGTAGTGAATTTATATTTCAACTGAACAGGAAGCTCAATATAGTTTACTTTTGTTATGGCCTTGATACCTACCGGAATATTGAAATCCAACACATTGAAAGCTGTACTGGCTTTTGCTTCGAAACCACGTTGTGCATAATTTAACTCCGGCTGAAACGAGAATTGTTCGTTGATTCTGTACTGCATGTTTACACCGGCGAGTGGCGTATTGATTATTTTAGCCTCTGGAAGCAGTGTTTCCGAAATTCCTGAAAGTCTCGCGTCTGCAAAATTAATACCCGTCTTTACACCTACGGAGATCTGGGCATTTACAAATAAAGAAGCAAACATAGTTGCTGCCAAAATGATAATTTTCGTCTTCATGATCTATTCTTTTATTTATCATTATGACGCGTAGTATCAGGCCATTTTGGTTAATACAATATTAAGGTTTGTTAGTAGTACCTTAAGAATTAGTAAGGTTGATCACTTTTTGGTTAAAAAAATGATAAAACCACCATCATACCTATTTCTGAAAGGTATTCAATTGGTGTGAATGGATCTAACCTACTAATTTAATAATATAGACAACAAAGAAAACCAAACCTGCTATTGCCAGCAGAGAAGAAATAAAGCCAAGTAAATAAATTCCTCCAAGAAGCCAGCTGACAAGGCCAACACCTATGGCTCCTGCAAAGCAAAGGATTGCCCACGATAGCCAGCCATCTACAGGGTCGCTAAGATCAAACGTAAAAAAATGTCTGATTTTTTTCACGATGGTTTTAATAGAATTTTTTTTGACCACGTTTGTGTGGTTGTACGATGTGCCATTTTTTGCAGTAAGGGATAAAGTATCTGTCTTTACTACTACTACAGCATTGGCGTACGAATGAGCTAAAAGGACAATGGATATGATAAATAAAATCTGCTTCATAATGCGAGTTATTGTGTCGTATTGTTTTAAATAATAATAATGATGTCAACTAAGTTGTGATTTTCTGCATACTAATATTGTGTGTAAAAACTTGCGTAACTAAATTTAAACCTTCAGAGTACACAACTAATTATAGTTTTTTAAATTCATTTTTTTGAGAAAATAAAAATAGATAAAACCAACCGATGATAAAACATACACCACCTGCCGGAGTTACTGGCCCTAATATTCCCAGAGGCAAAAAAGCAAGAAAATCCTTAAGTGATATTAGATACAATGATCCGGAAAACAGAAAGATGCCGATGGTAAATAGCTTTGTGGCTCGGTTAAGATTTACATCGTTGAAATGTAATTTTAATACAGCCACGCCAAGTAATGCTAGTGCGTGATAGAATTGATATTGAACACCGGTCTGGAAAATTGCCAGTTTGTCGGGTTCGATGATTTTTTTTAAAGCATGGGCTGCGAAAGCTCCTAGGATAATTGATGTCATGCCAAATAATGCCGCACGTTTCATTTTGTTGTTTTTGCAAAGATAACTAACTTGACCAAAATGCAGACTAAGAAGCTTCAGACTTGTTTGTAATTGTAGGAATGCCTTAAACTAAAAAAGGCCACCCAAATTTGAGTGACCTTCTTTATTTCGGTTTTTTTAGCAGAAATTAGAACTTGTAATACAAACCTACCTGGAATGGATTGCCGAAAGTGTTAACATTCAGACCAAAGTTTGTACTGCCGGCCTTGTCATTATCAGGGTCAGATACACTTGAAAAACCTAGTGTACCAAGTCTGCCGATAAGTGTCCATTTTTCAGACAGATCATAGGTAGCTCCAAGATCAAGGAATGCACTTAGGTGATTTTCTTTAGAATCAAATTCAACACCACCTACAGTAGTAGTGTTCTTTGACGTAGCATAACCTACATTAGCCCCTACAAATAGTCTGAAAGCATCAGATGCTGAGAAAAATTTTCTCGCATACACATCAGCTCCAAATCCTGAGCTTGAGTTATCGCCTTGAGATGCACCATCGATACCCAAACGGATACCGACTGCCAGATTCTCAGCAACGAAATAACCAAATTCCGGACTAACAGACCAATTTGTGCTAGCTTCTGCTCCATCAGCTTTTGCTTTGGTTGAACCAAAACCAATTGTGCCACCGATGTACTTGGTACCCATATCCTGAGCACTAAGACCAAATGTTAATAGCAGACATGCTGCAAATAAAAGTTTTTTCATGATAAAAAAGTTTAAAGTGAGTAATATATCAAAGGTAATATGTAATGGGATATTTGCAAAGAATAAGAGTATTTTTTTTTTCTGAAAAATTGAAATAAAAACTTCACTTTAAATTGAAATAATCAAGGAATAGTTTTAGATTTGCAACAACTAAAATTATCAACATTATGAAAAAAATCTTTACAATTTTGGCGTTAGCCATTGGATTGATGTTCGTTTCCCAGAACGCAAATGCTCAGGAGTACAAGAATGGTATCGGTATCAGATTTGGATGGGGCTATGGACTTTCTTAAAAGCATTTCTTCACAGAAAAGGGTGCAATGGAATTGGTAGGTAACTTTAGAAGTTACGGTGCCGCAGGTTATAAATACAATTACATCAGAGTAACAGGTCTATACCTGGTACACAACAAGATTAGTGCTGTGGACGGTCTTCAATGGTATTTTGGTGGTGGTGCTATGTTCCAGACTTGGGGCGGAGATTTTGATTTATTTGCTCCCGGAGCTGAAACTACGAACATAGGTATCGTAGGTGCGCTTGGTCTTGACTACAAATTTGCTAATGTTCCTATCAGTATTACTGCTGACTGGTTACCAACTTTCATCCTTTCTGGCTACGGTGATGGCTTCGGAGGTGAGGCTGGTGGTCTTGGTGTAAGATACACATTCTAACATTCGATATTTCCATTTCCGGAAATGTAAAGGCGTAGAATTTTTTCTGCGCCTTTATTATTTTAAACGCCAGTCAATAGGTTCTATCCCATTAGAAATAAGTATTTCATTTGTCTTTGAAAAATGCCCGCAACCAATGAATTTACCACCGGCAAGCGGAGACGGATGCACTGCTTCGAGTACATAATGCTTTTTCATGTCAATCAGATTCTTCTTAGATTTGGCAAAATTTCCCCAAAGCAAAAAGACGAGTTTTTCCCTATCCTCGCTTAAAGTTTTTATAACATTGTCTGTAAAATATTCCCAACCTATCTTCGAATGTGATGCGGCTTTTCCGCCTTCGACCGTTAAAATTGCATTCAATAATAGGACGCCTTGTTCAGCCCAATAACTTAAATCTCCGTGTGTGGGTTCATCTATTCCTAAATCCCGCTTTATTTCTTTATAAATATTTCTAAGCGATGCTGGTATTGCTATTCCTCTTGGAACAGAAAAACTCAGACCCATGGCCTGTCCTGGTTGGTGATAGGGGTCCTGCCCGATGATTACCACTTTTACTTGATCGAAGGGGGTTGTATCAAACGCATTAAATATTTTTGAATTGGGTGGGTATGTTGAAATATTTTTTGATTTAAGTTCTAAAAGCACTTTTCTGATATTGTTGAAATACGGCTTTTCAAACTCTCCACCTACTTTAATTTTCCAGCTCGATTCGAGCAATATGTGTCTTTCCGGCATACCTGCTAATTAATAATTCACGAAGCTAAGATATTTAATCAATTGAATCTGGTGAAAAATTTGTTTTTTTACAGAAAAAAATTGTACTTTTGCATCGCATTTTGCAAAGGTTCCGTAGCTCAATGGATAGAGCAACTGCCTTCTAAGCAGTAGGTTACTGGTTCGACCCCAGTCGGAATCACTTATCAATCAAGCACTTACATACTTTGTGAGTGCTTTTTTATTGTGTGAATTTCGTATTGGGTTTGTTAATATTTTGACCAAACTTCTGATTTATAAGCTAAATATTTAATAACTTTTACACTTGAAAAATAATAAAAATTAAGCGTGTTAATGAATTTTTGCTTGAATAATAAAAAAAGGCACCTGTTTGAGATGCCTTTTTTTATTAGTTGCCACTATTGCTGTTCATCTTTTTTCGTCCGGAGAAGGCATTACTTCTTTCTTAACTGCTTTGCCTATAGCTATCTTTTTATTGTATATTTCCTTTTGTTCATCATTTAGCAATTTGGATATTGCCTTTTCTCTCTGATTATTGAGTGCCTGCATTTTCTTTACTGCTTTATTGCGGTCACTGCCTTTCTTGTTCATAAAACTTTCCTTTGCCTTGTCGAGTTGTTTGAAAAATTTTATCTGAATCTTTTTAATGCTTTCTTGTTGAGAAGGACTAAGTTTGAGGTCTTTGTGAAGTCCCTCTACCGCCTGCGCTGCACGTTCTTCTATAGTCAGTGGTTTGGCCTGTTGGGCATTTTGACTGAAACCAACATTACAGATAAGTGCAAAAATTAAAATCTGGATCCATTTCATATTTTTCAATTTTTTGTTTGTTAAGATTTGATGAGATAATGTACGTATAACAAGGAATATTGTTATTCTTTCAGCTTTTAAACACATTTTAACATTTTTTTATTGATTTAGTTGAATTATTAACATAATTTTGTCGGATAATTCCTACCTCTTAAACCGCCTCCCACAAGCCGTAATTATTTAACTTATAATCTTGCAAGAATATGTCAACTAAGTTGTACACCGGCTTAAGGTTTCTTTTATTTGTTTCCTTCTTATTAGGTTGCAATATATTATTTTCACAAACTGTTTATTTTTCAGAAATATCAGGTGACTCAGGTAACAATGACGGTACAAATGATGGTATCGTTGAGCTTGCCGGTTTGCCGGGTACAGACCTGAGTTGTATGGTTATCAGCAATTCGGAATGGGTTGTGGTGTTGCCTCCTGGTACTACCATGCCTGCAAGTGGAGTGTTTTTGATAGCCTGTAGTGAAGGAAAAAACCTGGGCTCCAATCCGAATCCGGTACCGGGTTCGGGTATCTCTTGTGCATCATGTGATTTTCCAGGCTTACCGATTGACTTTGATGTGTGCAATCCGGCTAATGCTGCTTATATTGACTGGAGTACAACTGGTTTTACCATCGACAATGCTGCAGATGATGACGGCGACCAGCTTGTGTTGTTTGCTGCCTCCGGCAATGTACTTGATGCTGTCTCCTTTGGTTGTGGTTCTAGATTTTTAGCCAACGATAATACAACTCTTGCTACCGCAACATGTACTTATGGTAGTTCGGCAGGCAGGGGAGGAGGTGACCAGCAATATCAGCTTGGCATGCCTACTTGGAACGGGAATGGTAACCCTGCATTGCTGCCAGTGGCACTAAAGCCCGGTGGGAGTTGTGCAGGAGCAAATTATTTTATGCCTGCCATCAATACAGGAATTTATACAGACCTTACTTCGGTCATGAATACAGGTGGTAAACCCATTAATAACTCAGTTTTACAAGGTTGCAATTCGAGCTTTATAAAAATTGGTGGATCATGGTCAAAAACAGACCACCCAAACCCCGGTTTGCCTAATAATTTACCAGCAGATAAATTTACTATCACAGGCGACACTATCCAATGTAGCCCCGGTAACTCAGTAGTTTTTACGCTTGAAGTATATAACTGGCAACAAGTTGAGCCACTTGCAATCATTCCTTCCGGTCCAGGTGCCGGAAATATCGGTAGTTTCATATCTTTCGACGGTGGCGTTACTCGTCAGAACTGGTCTTCTGTTACTACAAATCTCGCAACCGGAGTGACAACGCTAAGCTATACAGCCCCAGCACCGGTAGGCGAACAGACTATCAGCTTTGTTTGGGATGACTGGCATCGCTCCAATATTGCCAGTACACCCGCCGGTAGTGCATCTGGTACGGCAATAGTTAATAATACAACTCCTTCAGATTGTTATGTTGTTCGAAATGTAACAATACGTAGCGTTCTGCCAATGTCGGCAAGCAAAACAACTATAAGTTGCCCGGCAGACTTTATGGCCGGTACAGTTAACATCAGTACGCTTATAATGGGTGGGTATAATGTTGAATACAAACTATTTGATAATGGAGTTCTGAAAGCAACCAATAAATCGGGGATTTTTAATATACCTAATACTTTTATAGGCCCGGTAACGGTTGTTGTATCTGATGGTAGCGGCTGTTCGCCGAATATTACTATTAATATTAACAACAACTGTATGAAGGCACCTGCATGTCCTAATCCGAATGGCGAAAAAATCAATGGAGGTACGATACCGGTAACGGTGTGTGCAAACGAAAATTTTACACTATCTGTTGATGGTAGCACCAGTCTGAATTTACCTTCAGGAGGTACCATCGATTGGTATTACAGCAAAACTACACCGTTCAATCCTTATGCAGGGCAAGGTACCTATTTTGGAAAGGGCAATATTACAGGAACACCTCCTGTTCCTCCAAAAGATTGTGCTACATTTTCAGCCGGAGATATTGCCATCGTTGCTTACCAAGCCACCAATACGGATATTTTTGCTTTTGTGGCTTTAACGGATATTGCACCAGGAGCACAGATTGGTTTTACGGATAATGGCTGGAGGAATACCAATGTTTTCCGTACGGGAGAAGGAGTCGTGAGGTGGACAGCACCTGCATCAATTGTACCTGCTGGTACTGTGATAACCATCACCCCATCAACGCCTTCTGCTACCTTGGGTACAGTGGTTAAAGAAACAGGCAGCCTAGATTTTGCAGCGGGCGGAGACCAACTTATTGCATTTTGCGGTACTTTTAACACTTCTACCGGTGCTATCAGTGGAATTGTCTTGACCGGAGTTCATTTTAATGGCAGTTCATGGGATGCAGATGCAACTAGTGCAAGTACATCAGCACTTCCACTTGGTCTTACCAATAATCAGAATGCTGTAGCCCTGGGTAAATTCAGCAATGGAAAAATTACTTGCAGTGGCGGAACTATTACCGGTAGTACAACAGTTGTATCTGCGATGATTAATACAGCAACTAGCTGGACTTTGAGCAATTCAGTTCTTGCTCCCCCTGTATCTACCTGTAGCTATAACATTACCGGATTGGCTGGAACAACAATGGTTTCTGACCTTACCACATCCTTTGGCCCTGATATGTGCAACATGCTTTTGTACATCAAGGGGATTGTTCGACCTTTTCCTGGTGCACCTTGTTCTGAAACGGATGCATCCACCGTTACGTTCGAATTAAATGTGAATTGTCCGACAGCAGTATTGTCGGGCGGTGGAACAGCATGTGCTCCCGGCTCTGTCCCTTTAACAATTGACTTTGGTAACTACACAGGTAGTCCAATTTTTACGATTAATTATACCATTGATGGCGTAGCTCAGGCATCTATCATGACCAATTCTGACCCATACGTATTAAATGCTTCCACTCCTGGCGAATATGAGCTGACAAGCGTGTCGGCACCAGGCAACTGTATGTTTATGGTGAGTGGATCTGCAATGGTTAGTATAAATCCCGCACCTGATGTAAACCTTAACGGTAGTATTACGGTTTGTCCTGGAACGATAGCTGTTGTTCCTATTACCATCAACAGCGGTACCTTGCCATTTACCATAGAATATACATTGAACGGAGTGCCTCAGGCTCCGGTTGAAATCTTCAGTAATGTACTGAACATACCCATTCCGGAAGGAACTCCTGCCGGACCTTATACCGTGGTGATCACTTCATTGACGGATGATAACCAATGTGCCGGAACATCTTCTGGTTCTTTTACCATTATTGTGCAGACGATTCCACCAGATTCAGCACCTATGAGTGACCAGAATTATTGTTATGACAACAGTGGGTCGTTGAATGTAAATGTTAACTTGCCTCTATTGCCTGCAGGCCTTACAGCGGACTGGTATGATGCAGAAGTAGGGGGCAACCTTGTACTAGCAAACAGCAACAATCTTGTTACGTCAATAACTCCTACAGGACCTTATCCGCAAACCTTCACTTTCTGGAGAGAAATCAAAAATACAATGACTGGGTGTGTTAGTCTTAATCGCGTACCTGTCAATATCATCGTTAACCTCGCTCCGGATCTGGTAACACCTACCAGCCAGAGCAATGCATGTCCTGCAACCACTGTTGATTTATCTTTACTTTCTATCACAGACAATAACGGTACAACCGGTTCATTTACATATCATGCTACACTGGCAGATGCAAATTCAGGAATGAATCCGATTTCGTCTGTTATTTCGGTTTCCGGAACATATTATATAAGAAAGACGACCTCAGCAGGATGTTTTGATGTAGTACCGGTGGTTGTGAATATCATTACCTGTGTCAGTTGTCCAACTATTTCTACAGTATCGACCTCGGGCAATCTCTGCGCAAATTCGAATTTCACAGTTACCGCAAGCGGATTGGCCAATATGGATATGGGTTCAAATGGTGAGGCCAACTTCGGAATAGAATTTAAAGCATTTACATCAATACCTGCTGATCCTTATACAGGCGGAACATCTTTGGGTGTTGTACCATTTGGTTCGCTTATGAGTGGTAATACAATCGCTACACTTAATAATGCGTCTATAGGAGCGGGTACATATTATATATATGCTATTCTTTCACCTGCTTCTTCTACACCTGGTTGTACGCCATCTGCCTTTACACAGGTGACGGTAAACTCAGCCCCTTCGCTTTCGGAATCATATATTGCGCCTTCTTGCCCGGGTTCTGCTGACGGGTCAATCGATCTTACTGTGACAGGTAATGGCGGCTACACATTCAATTGGGCCACATCCGGAGGGTCAGGTCTAAACCCGGGCTCTGAAGATCAGTCAGGACTTACTGCTGGAACGTATAATGTTACAGTTACTGATGTCAATGGATGTACCGGTTCGTTATCCATCATTTTACCACAGGCAACCGACAACCAACCGCCTGTTATTACTTGTCCTGCAGATATTACCATCCAATGCAGTGCCAGTACTTTGCCGGCATCAACAGGTTCTGCTACAGCAACCGACAATTGTTCTGTTCAGAGCATTACCTATACTGATGTTACAAATTTGAATGGTTGTGGCGGTTATACAGGTACCATCACCAGAACATGGCGGGCACAGGATGGCAGCGGAAATACAGCAACCTGCATCCAGACGATTACATTAATAGATAATTCGGCACCAAGTTTCAATCCGCCTTTGCCGGCAGACATGACCATACAGTGTGCGGATATGATTCCAACTGCCCCTGTCATTACAGCTACTGATAATTGTGATGCTTCGGTGACTGTAAGTTTTAATGAAACTACTACACCGGGAACTTGTCCGAACCGGATGACAATAACACGTACCTGGACGGCCACTGATGATTGTAATAACAGTACACAGTATATCCAGGTGCTAACCATTCATGACGATACTCCACCGGTATTTACCGCACCACTTCCTGCAAATATCACCGTATCATGTGAATCAATTCCGGATACTGCCGATTTGACGGCTACAGATAATTGTTCGGGAGGTGGAGGCCCGGCTACACCGGTTATCTGGATAAATGAGATTCATTATGACAATACAGGTGCGGATGTCAACGAATTTGTAGAAGTAGCCGGTACTGCAGGAATCGATCTTTCGGATTATTCATTGGTATTGTATAATGGTTCAAATGGCCAGAGTTACAATACATTGCCACTATCCGGTACCTTGCCAAATCAATCAAACGGATATGGTGCAGCAGCATTTGTATATCCACCAAACGGAATTCAGAATGGTGCCCCTGATGGTGTTGCACTGGTTTATAATCCTTCAGGTACCGTAGTTTACTTCCTGAGCTACGAAGGTTCTTTTACGGCTACTAATGGCCCGGCGAATGGTCAGACGAGTGTAGATATTGGTGTTTTGGAGACTGGAACAGAACCTGCCGGAATGTCCTTGAGTCTTACGGGAACAGGATCCGATTATCCGGATTTCGCATGGCAGTCACCTGCAACTTCAACTCCGGGAACAATTAATTCAGGACAGATGATGGTAAGTTCCGGTACACCGGCAATAATCACCTATACATTTACAGAATCAAGTCTTGCAGGTAGTTGTCCGAATGAGAAAACAATCACAAGAACATGGACTGCCACGGATGAGTGCGGTAATTCAGCCACCCACCAGCAAATCATTACTGTAATAGATGACACACCGCCTACATTTGACCAACCATTGCCGGCTGATGTCACCGTGTCTTGTGATGCAGTTCCACTTGCCCCAGAGCTTACTGCAACTGACAATTGTAATGCACCCGGAGGTACTACACCGGTTATCTGGATTAATGAAATACATTATGACAATACAGGTGCGGATGTCAATGAATTTGTAGAAGTAGCCGGTACTGCAGGAATCGATCTTTCAGATTATTCATTGGTGTTGTATAATGGTTCAAATGGTCAGAGTTACAATACATTGCCACTATCCGGTACTTTGCCAAATCAATCAAACGGATATGGCGCAGCAGCATTTGTATATCCACCAAACGGAATTCAGAATGGTGCCCCTGATGGTGTTGCACTGGTTTATAATCCTTCAGGTACCGTAGTTTACTTCCTGAGCTACGAAGGCTCTTTTACAGCTACTAACGGAGCTGCAAATGGTCAGACGAGTGTAGATATTGGTGTTTTGGAGGTAGGAACAGAACCTGCCGGAATGTCATTGAGTCTTACTGGCACAGGATCCGATTATCCGGATTTCGCATGGCAATCACCTGCATCTGCGACACCGGGTCAGCTCAATACCGGTCAGAATTTGGTAGGTGGAACGGGTAATCCGGGTGGTCAGCCTACTGTAACATTCACCGAAAGCAAAACTGCAGGAGCCTGCCCTAACGAAGGTACCATAACCAGAACATGGACAGCTACCGACGTATGTGGTAATTCATTTACACATACACAAGTGATTACTGTCATTGACGATACACCACCTTCTTTCATTGAACCATTGCCGGAAGATGTAACAGTAGAGTGTGACAATATTCCTGCAGTGCCGGATGTGTTTGCTACTGATGATTGCGGTCCACTAATCGGAGCAAGTACGCCTGTAGTTTGGATCAATGAAATACATTATGACAATACCGGTGCTGATGTAAACGAATTTATTGAAATAGCTGGTACGGCAGGTGTCGATCTGAGCTCATACTCATTAGTACTGTACAACGGATCAAATGGTCAATTTTACAGCCAGACACCACTTACAGGCATTATTCCAAATCAGACTTCAGGATATGGTGCCATCGCCTTTACATACCCACCTGATGGCATTCAGAATGGATCGCCTGACGGTATAGCACTGGTACAAGGTGCCACCGTAATCCAATTCTTGAGCTACGAAGGCATACTTACCGCAGCAAACGGTCCTGCCATGGGTATGACTTCAACAGATATAGGAGTTCAGGAACCATCAAATACAGCAGTAGGGTTGTCATTGCAACTGACCGGAACCGGTAATGAATATGCCGATTTCAACTGGATTGGTCCTGTACCTCAAAGTCCGGGTCTGATTAATATTAGTCAGACCATTAGCCCTGTAATCATCCAGGCAAGCTTCACATCAAGTTTTACAGCCGGAGCTTGTCCTCAGGCAGGTACACTTACACGTACATGGACTGCAACCGATGCTTGCGGAAATGCATCAACATATACTCAGACTATTACTGTTGTTGATACAAAGGCACCCGTGTTTGTTGGAACTTTACCACAGGATATTACAATAGAGTGCGATCAGCCGGTTCCACCTGCTCCGGTCTTGACTGCAACGGATAATTGCGATACGAATGTACCTGTGGTGCTCAACTCTGTAACAACTCCTGGTTCTTGTCCGCAGGAATCAATTATCACAAGAACCTATACAGCAAGTGATGATTGTGGTAATATTGCAACGCACACCTACAAAATAACTATAGATGACAGCAAAGCACCGGTGTTTAATGGTGTTTTGCCACAGGATATCACTCTCGAATGCGACCTGCCTACACCACCTGCACCAACCATTACTGCCACGGATAATTGTGCTCAGACCATAAATGTAGTATTCATTACTTCAGCTGTACAAGGCAAATGCCCACAAGAACAGGTGATAACTCGTACATGGACGGCTACAGATCCGTGCGGTAACACAGCTTCGCACACATATACGATAACCAAAATAGATACAAAACCACCGGTTATCAGCAATGTTGACCCTGACCTCGTATTCAATTGTGACGAAACTATACCTGTACATGGTGTAGTGACAGTCATTGATAACTGTGATCCTGATCCGAAGGTAACATTTAGTGAAGTAAGTACTCAAAGCCCACACATACAGCTTTGTGAACATTTTACCTATACTATCAAACGCACATGGACAGCTACAGATGCTTGTGGTAACAAAGCCGTTAAGACACAAACTATTAAAGTACAGGATGTTACACCTCCACAGCTCACAATGGTGCCACCATCCGACATAACACTTGAGTGTGACGAGAGCGGTGATCATGCTTGTCCGATGCCATTGGATGATTGTGATGCAAATGCTACAATTGTGCTTAGTATTGAAATTGCGCCCTTGCCAGGTTATTGCCCTAACTCTTATGTAGTACACCGGTCATGGCTGGCTGGTGACCGTTGCGGAAATACAGTAACACTGACTCAGAATGTAGTTGTTATCGACAGTGAAGCACCTGACATCAAATGTCCTGCAGATATTGTGAAGGTGTCAAACATACCAACTGTTGTGACATGGCCTGAAGCTAAAGCAGGAGACTATTGCGATGGCTACACACCTACGGTACAGATCGCCGGACCGCCGAGCGGAAGTATTTTCCAGCCAAATACAAAAACAAAAATTGTCTATCAGGCAACAGATGAATGTGGTAATGTAAGTACCTGTTCATTTGTAGTAACAGTCACCGACATAGGTTCTGGCCCTACAGGCAATAAGGTAAGCGGAGAGCTTGTAACACCGGACGGTAAACAGATAAAAGGTGTGGAAATGACCGTGTCAGAAGATGTTAACCAATTCCTCACTGCTGATGGTCACTACGAATTCAATAACATTCCGGATGCAGCCAATATTAGTATTTCACCAAAGAAAGATATCAATCCGCTCAACGGTGTGAATACACTTGATTTGGTACATATCACCAATCATATTCTTGGCAAGAAGCCACTAGATTCACCCTTTAAGAAACTGGCTGCAGATGTCAATGACGATGGTAAAATAACTACAGGTGACCTTCTGCAAATCAGAAAACTGATACTCCACGTCACTGATAAGTTTGAAAAGAAAGATTCCTGGACATTTGTAGTCAAAGACCCTTCTTTTGTAGATCCTTACCAGCCTATAACATGGACATTATCAGACAACAAGGAATTGAAAGGCATCAACAAGGACGAAATAGTTGACTTCATCGGAATAAAGACTGCTGATGTGACTTGGGATGCAAAAACCTCAAGTGCCAACGGGGCTGCAGAAGTTCGTTCGGCTCAGCTGGCCACACTCCATACAGATGATAAATTATTTGTCAAAGGAGAGTCGTTTACTGTACCGGTTTCATTAACAAATAATGGCGAACTAAAAGCAATCCAGTTCAGCATGAAGTTTGATACTTCCAAATTAACCCTTACCGACGTAGCCGGGCTGAATGAACTTGTGAAGCATGATTATTTCGGATTAAGATATTCGCAGGAAGGATATATTACGACTAGTTTTGACAAACTTCCGTCAAACGGAAATGAGACTTTGTTTGCGCTTACATTTACAGCAAAAGCAGATGGTGAACTCAAAAAGAGCCTTCGTGTCAACTCTGATCTTACACCTGCACAGGCATACACTCTTGAAGAAGATGCTATCAATGTATCAATAGATTTTGGTGCTGAAATGACTGCATTACCGCAGGGCGAAATAGTGTTGTTCCAAAACGAACCAAACCCTTTCGAGAATAATTCCGTCATCAGATTGTACATGCCAGAATCTGCCTTTGCAACACTAAGCATACTTAATGTTCTTGGGCAGGAAGTATCAAAAATAGAAAAGACTTTTGATAAGGGATTGAATGAAATTCAGCTCAGCTCTTCAAGCCTGCCTGCACCGGGTCTGTACCACTACACACTCAGATGCGGAGACACTGTGTTGACGAAGAAACTTATTTTTATCAGGTAATTGAAATGATAATGTAAAGCAAAAAACAGCCCGAAAAACAAATGATTTTCGGGCTGTTACTTTTATACTTACATCAATATGGGTTGAATAGATTTTCGGCATTTTCAGTTGTTATCCTACATACTTCCTCCAGGCTCATTCCCTTTGCTTCGGCTAGCTTTTCAGCTACAAATGTAATATACGAAGGTTCATTTCTTTTTCCTCTGAAAGGTACAGGTGTGAGATAAGGTGCGTCGGTTTCCAGGACAATATGCCTTAAGTCAATGTGTTTAAGTGTTTGGTCTAGCCCTGATTTTTTGTAAGTAAGCACTCCACCGATACCTAGGAGGAAGCCAAGGTCGGTTATTTGTTGTGCTTCCTCTACACTCCCTCCGAAACAATGAAAGATACCTCTCAACTTGGGCGACTTTTCTTGTCTTACAAGAGAAATGACATCTTCTGTGCTGTCTCTGCTATGGATAACAATCGGTATGTCGAAATTTTTTGCAAGGTTCATTTGCCTGATGAAGGCTTCCTTTTGCTCATTGATGAAAGTTTTGTCCCAGTAATAATCGAGACCTATTTCGCCTATGGCAGAAAATGATCTTTTCGACAGTTCAGATTCGACGATGTTAAGTTCGGTCAGGTAATTTTCTTTAACCGAGCAAGGGTGTAGGCCCATCATCGCGATACACATCCCCGGATATAATTTTTCAGTATTATACAGCATTTCAATACTGCTGCTGTCGATGTTGGGCAAGAATATTTTCTTGATGTTGTTATTTTTAGCTCTCTGAATGATTTCATCCCGGTCATCATCGAAATCAGGCGAATAAATATGAGAATGAGTGTCAATAATCATTTTATTAAAAATTGAAGTGCAAAATTATCTTTAAATACTTATGGAATCAAATATGAGTATGATTAGTTCATGATTTTGAGCTTATTTCACCAAAAACATCAGAAATGGTATGCTTCATTTATTTATCTTCGCATCAATATGGCAACTAAGAAGAAATATTATGTCGTTTGGAACGGCCTGAAGCCGGGTATTTATGACAGTTGGGATGAGTGTAAGAAACAAGTAAATGCAGTAGAAGGCGCCAGATATAAGAGTTTTCCAACATTGAATGAAGCCGAGTTCGCCTTTAGAGAAGGTGCGCCGGCAGTGATAAGAAAATCTGCAACCGGCATGAAAACCATTGCGAAGCCAAAAATATTATTGCCTTCGGTAAGTGTGGACGCAGCATGCAGTGGTAATCCCGGGTTGATGGAATATCGTGGAATCAATAATCAGGATGGAGTTGAAATATTCAGGAAGGGGCCTTACCGCGATGGTACCAACAATATCGGCGAATTTCTGGCTATCGTCCATGCCTTGGCTTTGCTGAAAAAGAAAAATTTCAACGATGTACCAATTTATTCCGACTCAGTGACCGCAATGGGTTGGGTAAAAAAGAAAAAAGCCAATACAAAACTCGAACAGACTCAGCATAATGCCGAACTTTTCGAGCTTTTGGCCCGTGCCGAAGAATGGCTGGAGAAAAATACCTACAGCAATAAAGTCATAAAATGGGAAACAAGCGTGTGGGGCGAAAATCCGGCCGACTTCGGGAGAAAATGATTCATTTGTTGAATGAAATGAGCCTTTTATATTAAACCTGAATTATGCAATAGGCTTTCAATTATAACTATAATTGACTAACTTTGACTAAGTTATCAAATAAAAGAAATTCACCATTATGGTTAATCTTCCCATAGAGTATAGTGACAAATCCGT
>WBZR01001149.1_pt1 | contig 35195 bp, 30 predicted proteins | sample 5204231 | NCBI WGS metagenome assembly WBZR01 (sample SAMN12412403, study PRJNA552823) | activated sludge metagenome | isolation source: activated sludge from anammox sidestream of wastewater treatment plant... | place: USA: Virginia | collected 2017-08 | reverse complement strand
GTCAAGAGGGTAGGTCGGCACTACAAGCCGTTTTGAAAATTCACCCCTTGAATATCACGGGTTTCCTGGCGACTCTTGCCCAAAAATAAACTTTTTTGGGCGCGAATTGCGAAAGTCGGGCTAAGATGATCTTATTTGGTGGATACGCTTTACTTAATCCACCCTACCCTGGTTGTTAGCCAGCACCCGCGTGATACATGCTTGCCCTGTTTTGGTACCAAAAATTATGATAGGCGTCCAGCACCGCCTGGTCGCTTAATGCACGATTGTGTATACGGATGTTGTCAATGGTGCCGTTAAAATACAATTGGTAGGGAGGAGGCGAATCGCCTCCTCCCTACCAGCTAGGTGAGACGGTTTGTCATGAAGCGGAGGAAACGGAAGGGCTTCGGCTGGAAGCTGTGGAATAGGGAGGAAATATATCAGAAATGGGGATTGTACAATGACTATCGAATACAATACCTTCTCCTGAAAGCCGCCCTAGGTCGATAGGTGGATAATGCCTTACTGAGAAGGGAACAGGAAAGCCGTATGAGGGAAAGCCTCACGTACGGTTTGATGAGAAGATGCTGGAAATAGGGTATGGTTGTGATCGTGTGACACTCTCGGAGGAAACGAAGAGAAACGGGGAACACAAACCTCAGCCTGGAGCCACTACGCCAGTGTTTTACTCTACAACCAGCCAAGGTGCTTACCATGATTGCTACCAAATTTATGCCGCTTACATTCCTCGCCGGCATCTACGGGATGAATTTTAAATACATGCCTGAGCTTGAGTGGCGCTGGGGATATCCAATGGTCTTGCTGATAATGGCTGCTACAGGCATTACCATGGTGTACTACTTCATGAAGAAAAAGTGGTAAGAAACAATACACCAATCATGTGTCAACCACAAACAGCGCGTATCGCAAGAGGAAACGTTAAAAATTCCTTGCTGGTCCACTCGTTCCCGATTGAACCGGAACGTTTAGCATTTTCCAAGATTGGCGCTTGTTCAGCGCATATGGTGTGGCGCAAAACGTCTGGTTCAAACTGTAAGTTTGAACCAGCATAAATAGGATACACTGCTTAATCCAATACACATACGCCTCTTCGGTCATCATGCGTCGTGCTTTACCCATAATTGCATCACGCACCTGATCCAGTAATTTCGGTTTGAGCATAAGAGTTCCTTTTCGTTATGAAAAAACAATTTTATTGCACTATTTTGATTGTATAGGAATTTTCATTTTATTTAAGCGGGTTTCGGGGTGGTAATATGATATGCCAGTGTTTATAATGATATACCTATGAAGGCAGAACCAGTGAAGGGATGGAATGTATTCAAGCAGATATTCTCAGAACATTGGGAAGGATTTAAGAGGAAGTATCCGAGGTATAGTAAGCAATGCTATGATGAACAAGTAAAAAAGATGTTGCAGTGCGGTAATCCGGAAGAGATGGGATATAGAAGGTATTTATGTTTTTGCTGTGGAGAGGGAAACCGAGTGGTATCGATGAGTTGCAAGAGTGCAATGTGTTTGAGATGTGGGAAGGTGTATGTGGATGAGTGGGTAAGTCAGGTAAGCAAGATGTTGCATGAAGGGATAATCTATCGGCATATTGTGTTGACGGTGCCGGAGAAATTAAGGAGTACGTTTTATAGTCACGCAGAAGAGTTATTGGGAAAGCTGATGTCGGGAGGGGTAAAGTGTTTGGATGATTTTTTTAGTAGAGTCAGCAGGAAGGAGATAAGGGGCGGATACATAGTAGTGTTACAGACGCATGGAAGAAACGGGCAGTATAATCCGCATCTTTATATTATAGCGACGAGTGGTGGGATGGACAAAAATAGCCGGAGGTGGGAGCATTTGGAGTATTTACCGTATCCGATGTTGCATAAGAAGTGGCAGTGGTATTTACTGGAGATGGTGAGGGAGGGGATAGATACGGAAGAGATAGAGGAGTTGGTGGATAGTTGTTACAGGAGCTATCCGAAAGGGTTTGTAGCGAATGTGCAGAAGGGGGAGGTGCCTGGTCGATATGAGAGTTTGGCGAGATATTTGGCGAAATACGTGGTGAGTCCACCGATATCGATAAGGAGAATAGATGGATATGATGGTGAGACGGTAAGATATCATTACCGATCACATAAGACGGAGCAGGTAGAGGAAGAACGGGTGGACGTGTATACGTTTATCGGGAGGATGATCCAGCATGCACTTCCGAAAGGGTTTAAAAGGATAAGATATTATGGGGTGCAAGCGACAAAGACGTTTGAACAGGTGCAGGAGATTATTCGAGAAGTCTTGTCAAAAGTTAAAAGGGTATTGAAGGGAGCGGCGAAGATATACTCAAGATGCTTATAAAATGTGAATTTTAAATTGATAATAAGATGGCATGGACAAACTCTGCTTGTCCGTGCTGAACTACTATAAATCACAAATTGTGAGCCTGTGGAGTATAATTGCGCAGAAGAGGTATCGAGAGAGATATCGGGCGGGCACCGGGAAAGACCCTTTAGTCTGTCCGCAGTGTGGTCAAGAGATGGACATTTGCACGATATGGCATCCCCGGCATGGGGTGATTTATGATGAGTTGAATGAGATAAAAAGAGGTAAGTATGAGCAATCGGATGTCCAGGGTGTAATAACTATACCATGGAGTGTGTTGAGTGAAAGTCCGCTGAAGGCGTTAAGTTCTTGAAAAATCGGCACCGATTTTCTTGCAATTCTCTCGTCTCAAAACCCTATCTTGGGTTTTGAGTTAAAGAAGGATAATCGGTGTTTCCCAATTTCTTCAAGACGATAACCGGTCTGAGGGCAGGACTCCGCCGTCGTATCTCTACCAACTGTATTTGATCGCGCATTACGTTTACGAAACCAGCATGGATAAAATGATAATTCCTGTTGATGTTCTTGACAAGATGAATCTCGTTTCACGGGCAATGGGATTTTACGGTTTGTCCTTTGTCGTCGCCAGGGCTTGTAATCTCAGGGTTTCAAGCTGTCCCTGCCGTGCATAATCGATTGCTTCACCCAGGATACGTGCGGCTTCCTGGGGGGCATGAAAACCCATCGAATTTTCTGCTGCCACAAAGTCTAACCTCCACTGCGCCTTGCGGTGCAGGGATTGTGCCGTTTTCAATGATTCTGCAGGTATTCCCAATTCCTGTGCACGTTGCAAGGCGTGAATAAGGTCAACGACTGCAACCTCAGTGCGACTCATCAAGTCCCTTGTGTTGTCCTGGATCAATGTGATGCGCGCCTTGAGTTCCGATTCGGGGATGTGATGACAGGTTTGGCACGCATTGGAGATATTAAGCAACGGGCTCCGTACATGGTGATCGCTGATTTTTATTGCGCCTTCGCGTTTGAAAGGCATGTGGCAATCTGCGCAAGACACACCGCTGCGGGCGTGAATTCCCTGACTCCACATTTCAAACTCAGGGTGTTGTGCTTTGAGCATGGGTGCACCGCTGGTTTTGTGCGTCCAATCCTTGAAGCCCGTTTCATCATAATAGGCCTCGATCTGGTCTACCCTCATGCCGTTGTGCCACGGATACGTTACGAGCTTACCATCACCTTTAAAGTAATACTCCACGTGGCATTGACCGCAGGCAAACGAACGCATCTCCTGCCGTGTTGCCATGGTGTTGACATCATACTCGCCTTTACGACCGTCTTTGCGCCAGCGTTCAATGCTGGGTAAATGAGGTAAGGGGCTGTCTGAGCTGGCGAGCGCCTGAAGCGCCTTAAGAAAGGCTGGCCGGGTAACGCGTAATTGCAGGGTGTCCGGATCATGACAATCCACGCATGATACCGGATGAGAGACCAGGGTGCGGGCCTCACTATAGGGCATGGCGCAGACTATTTCAAAACCTTTTATGATCTGTTCCTGTCGGTGTGCTTCGTCCGCTGGTATTCCGGCCTTCAAGCCCGTCTCGCGATAGGCAGTCAGGATGGATGCATGACAGTGCAGGCATGCCCCCGTCTGTTTGATGATTTTGATTCGTTCCGTTATGTCCTGGTCAGACAGCATGTAGGCATGGCCTCGGTCTTCCCGATAATCCACACCGAAGGCATATCCCAAAAAGATCTCACGCCAGCGCGGATATTCTTCAAGTCTGTTGAAGGCCTCGCTTCCGCCATGCCGGGTACGTTCTGTATCAACCGTACGGCGATAGCCGTCGTATTGACGCGGATAATTTTTCCCCCAGATAACAGGGTCAATGGTGTCCTCCGTTAGTTCCACTACCCGAAACACATGTTGCTTTGCCTCTTCTTTCCGCTGCATGACATTTTTTAAAAGAAAAATAATACCCACCGTTGCCGCCGCAAACGCGAGAGTTATGGATAAATAGAGAATCTTTGAACGATACCGGAGGGGTGCTGGTGGTTGATGATTCATAAGGTAGTTTCTCCTAACGTTAGCGCGACGGGCCGTGGCCGACACGACTATGACAGTGGATACAGTCCAGCATTTGCTGATCATTGCCCGGATGGGTAGCAATCTCGCTTACAAATGCCCTATGACAATACAAACAATTCTTTTGCAAAACAACACGGTTTGCCGGCAGAATCCGGATGGGTTCATGAAAATCCTGCAAGGTAAAACCCTTTGAGTGCCAGAAGCCGTTTTTGAGCTTGGTAACATATTTTGCGATAAACTCATGGGGTATATGGCAATCGTTGCAGGTTGCAACCGCATGATGATTTGCCTTTTGCCAGTCATCGTATTGTTCCCGCATGATATGACAGTTAACGCATGCTGCAGGCTCGTTGGACAAATAGGATGCCCCGTTTGCATAATAAAATGTGTAGCAGCATAAACCAATAAAAATTCCCCCACAGCAACAGAGGGACATAGCAAAAAGTTTTAAACCGGATAGAATTCTCATGGGGCATCGTCTTTGAATTGGGATAAATAAGCGTGATTTTCGCTGTGCAAACATTATTAACAAGTATTTAACAAAAACGCAAGAAAATAAGGTGGCCTTTTCACGCCCTTATCACAGTCCTGTTTCGGCCATTCCACGATGTCCGGATGGAAACGTGGCGATAGGGTAAACTTTACCAAATGAGGGCGGGCTTTGGTTGCGATGTAGCCGTGTTTATGATGTGATAACCCTTGCTTCTATGAAGATGAAAAACTTTTGACACGGCCTCTTCTTGAGAAAATGCTTGACCAAGGAAACAATTTGGCATAAAATTCCGTTTTATAAAACAAAGATGGAATATCTCTTTGGTAAGGTTAAGGAGATTACAGATTATGAGTAAAGTAAAATGTCCAGGTAGTATACGAAATGCGACCCCTACACCGATAGATCGCAAATGCCATAATTGTGGTGTGATGGTAGAGATGTGGAGTGATGAAGAAAAGACGGATTGCCATAAGTGCGGCACAACTATTTTTAAAGACAAGGTTCCAACCTGCGTAGAGTGGTGTAAATCCGCCGAGGAGTGCATGGGCGATATTCTGGATGTAAAAAAGATACAGGCGGAGGCAAAAAAACGGGCTGCAGCTGACGGAAATCCCAAATTCTTTGAGAATGTGACTGAAATGATTAAAAAAAAGAAAGAGGAATCGTCGTAACAAATTTTTCATCTGCGCTGATAAGTATCAAATCTAACATCCTGTTAACCCATTTTACAAACATCGGCTAAATCTAAATCCTCAGGAAAACGCATCTTAATTATACGTCCAGGGGCTATTGGCGATATAATTGTCACCCTGCCTGCCCTTGGGGCAATTCGTGATCGTTTCCCCCATGCCTGCATTGAAATAATGGGTTACCCCATGTACCTGGAACTTATCAACGGGCGCTATTATGCGGATGCGGTCAGCCGGTTTGATCAATCGGACATTTCTCATCTCTTTGTTAAAAATGCTGAGATACCGCGGCGATTCCGGGAAAGACTTTCTTCTATGGATTTGATTATATCGTTTGTTTCTGACAAGGAGGGGGTTTTCTCTCAAAATCTGAATACGGTAAAGGCCGGGCGCATTATTCACTATGATCCGTTTCCTGCTGGTGATGAAGTTATTCACATGATTGATCATTTTCTGCGATCCTTGGACGCCCTGGATATTACCTGTGCGGATATAATCCCAAAGATATTTTTAAACGATGAGGACGTCAGGTTTGGTGATGATTTTGTAAAAAACAGCATTCCTGGTTCAAAAAGCATGCTGGTTGCCATTCACCCCGGCAGTGGCAGCAAACAAAAATGCTGGCCGGTGAAAAGATTTGTCGCACTGATAAACTGGCTCAATCAGGAACTACAAGCGCATGCCATTATTGTTTCCGGTCCTGCTGACCAAGGAATTCCTGAACGATTAAAGGGGCAAGTGGGTGATGATTTTACCGTAGCCGATCAACTTCCCTTATCGAAACTGGCCTCGGTAATAAAACGATGCAATCTCTTTATTGGAAATGATTCTGGGGTCACGCACTTAGCCGCTGCTCTTGGTATTCATACCATTGCCCTCTTTGGCCCGACTGATCCAAAAGTTTGGGGGCCTCGGGGTAAGTTGGTAAAAATCCTTTATCAAAAAGTGTCTTGCAGTCCATGCAGGGCGGAAACGAGGAAAGATTGTATTACACAAAGATGTTTGGAAAACATACAGATTGAAGATGTCATGCGTGAAATACGGCAGAGGAATTGAAAAAAAGTATGCGGAAATTCCTTGGCATTATTCTTTTCAATTGACTGGCCTGTCCCCGTTTTATATACTTTGACTCCCTTTCGTTTTTATAACTGGATTGTATAGGAATTTTCATTTTATTTAAGCTGGTTTACGGTAGGGTGGATTAAGCGAGAGCGAATCCACCTTTCCAGGAAATAGTTGTGGTGGATTCGGCGTAAAAACCAACGCCTTAATCCACCCTACTCGTAACTTGTATCGATATCTGAATCCATAGGTAATTATTCACGTAAGGAAACGCAAAATGTCTATGTCGAAAAAATCGAAACAGTGCCAGTTGCAGCATAAATATCTCTGTAAGCCGCGTATAACTCCTCAGGTCCTGAAGAAGGGTATGAAGGTCAAAGACCTTGTTGATGAATATAGTCGCTCCGGGGCATTTAATGCGGGACGGTTAGCAGAGGCATGTAAACTTTACTCCCATATGATTGATGAGGGTGCGACGATAGGCCTTACCCTTTCAGGCGCTATGACTCCTACGGGGATGGGAGGCGTTCTTATTGCGCTTCTTGAAAATGGCTTTGTGGATTTTATCATTTCGACTGGTGCGAATCTGTATCATGATCTTCACTTTGCCCTTGACCTGCCAATACATCAGGGAGATTTTCGGGTTGACGATACAAAACTTTACGAAGCCGGGATCGAACGTATCTACGATATCTTTATTACGGATGAGCTGTTGTTTAAGACGGACAAATTTATTCAGGATGTAGCGAAAAAGAATTCTCTCGCTCAGCCCGTCTCGACTGCCGACTTTCATTATATGTTAGGCAAGGCAGTTCTTTCGGATACCCCATCGCCTCAGTTAAGTTTTGTTGCCCAGGCGGCACGATACGATGTCCCCGTCTTTGTCTCTTCTCCGGGAGATTCTTCGATCGGGATGAATCTTTCTTATCTGAAAATAAAGGATAAAGGTATCACGATTGATACTGACCTCGATGTCCTTCAAACCACGGCTATTGTTTTCAGCAGTGAAAAGAATGGTGTTGTGAGTATCGGCGGCGGTTCTCCAAAAAATTTCTATATGCAGACACAACCTACCCTTGCACAGATACTTGATATTCATAAAGGTGGTCATGATTACTTTATCCAGATTACCACCGATGCGCCGCAGTGGGGCGGGCTTTCAGGGGCAACACCAACAGAGGCTATATCATGGGGTAAGATACGCAGCGAGGAGGTAAAAAACCATGTGGTTGTTTACAGCGACGCAACGATAGCCATGCCGATCATTGCAGGATATGTTATGTCAGAGAAGAAGTCACGGAAGAAAAAATATTTATATAAGCATCTTCCTGCCTATATGACAGAGTTGAAGAATCATGTGAAGTAACCCCAAACCGAACGAATCGGAAAAGCGAGCCACCCCTGTCAGGGTTCAAAACCCTGACAGAGGTATGCCTATTCACATTTTTGCCAATAATGTCAAAATATTTTTTTATTAGACACTATGGTGCGTATCATTCGTGGTTGTACCACGGACGGAAACATCTCTGTGACAGCGTAGCATCATAGAGATGTGAAAAAAATTTGAATTGAATTTCGATTTTCCGTAACACTTTAGTTTTTTGAAAAATTACAATAATAACAATGTTACCGCACGGTGTAAGGGCGAAGCATTTGCCATAAATTGATATAAATGTATTCACACCCCAAGCAGGCAAATGCTTCGCCCCTGCTTTTTCAAAAAACTAAAGCGTTACGATTTTCCCGGGATTATAGGGCTTGCGCATAAAGTAAAGAATCCACCCGCGGAGCAGGTGGATTTGGGATAACCCAGAAGAGGATAAATATGTCTTGCTCCCAAAGGAAGCAAGGGAGATTTGTCCCCGTGCTATTTTACCTTTTAAAATTCTTTTGTTCTTCTTAACGTTCTTTCTGCTCTTGATATTTCATGTATTTGTGCAGCTTTTCTGCATCTAATCCCACGGTATCTACACAGTACCCCTTTGACCAAAAGTGATCCCCTCCAATACGGCTTCTGCTTTAAATGCTGACACTTATTAAATATTCGTATCGCTGTTCAACCTTTCACTATTCCCACAAATTATGATATCGATATCTTGGGTACTACCATCGCTATCAGATGCACATGATCTATCTGCACATTCACTTCTATTACTTCACAACCTTGCTCTGGCTACACTCAGAGAGTGTGGGTTTCTACTTTGGTACTAAAGTGTTACGGAATTTCTATTTTATTCACGTGGGTTTTGAGGGGGCATGAATCCGCCTTGTCTTACTACTGGCTCCAGCACGCGGGCGTATTATCATCAATGGTTGCGCTCTTCAGGAACCGCACCGATGCCGCTATGGTGCGCCTGATCACGGAGATCAATCCGGACGAATTTCCCGCGTCATGGGTATTCTGGTTATGGTTACCCTGGCAGGGAAGGTTTTTTCCTTGCGTAGGGTTATATTAATTGCTAGTATAACCAACGTATACTTATAAGTGCTGAGGCTCTGCCATGTACGTGTTTGAGGCGTTATTTTTAAGGACCTATACCAGAATATCTTGGGAACCCGTCTTTGTTAGTAAACGTACCTTCTCAACAGAGAAATGTATTATTACTATCATTGGGTAAACCACCGTGAAATACGGGTCCAAAAGATAGCTTCACACGGCATTGCGGTGGAGCCTTAATTCCTGTCCTTACCGTCTGTTCACCATAGACTTTTCTTTCTGACTCGTATGTCAAATCTGCTTTTTACTTGCAAATCCCGCGCTCCCTTGAATTTAAGCAGATAGAATTCTGTAATGCCATTTCAGTAAAAGCAGGAACTTTATTCAAAAATTTATTGTTCTAAGGAAATGTAAGCAATGAGGGATGACAATACGAGAAGAAGAGAATTCGAAGAGCATGCAATGGCACACGTCGATTCCCTTTATAATATGGCGCTCAGAATGGTATTCAATAAGGAGGAAGCCGAGGACCTCGTTCAGGAAACGTATTTAAAGGCATATCGTTTTTTCGACACCTTTCAAAAAGGAACCAACTTAAAGGCATGGCTTTTCAAGATTCTGAGAAATACCTTTATCAATAATTACCGGAAAACGGCAAGTACGCCGGGTGAAATTTTTTTCGACGATATTGAGTCGATTCAGATAAGTGCACCAAACGAAGAAGCAACCAAGTCCGGTGAGGCTGTCGATACCTTAGAGAAGAAGTATAATGACCTGGGCAGTTTGCTGGACGACGAAGTCAAGAGTGCCTTGGATAGCTTACCCATTGAATATCGCGAGGCTATCTTGCTTTCCGATGTAGAAGAATTATCGTATAAAGACATTTCAGAGATTACGAATGTGCCCATTGGCACGGTAAAATCAAGACTGAACCGGGGCAGAGGATTGCTACAAAAAAGTTTATTGGCATATGCGAAAGACAAGGGTTTTATTAAGAGGGAAAAATAATGACGTGTACCGAAGCTATGAAACATTTTCATGAGTTCGTGGATAGAGAATTAGATAAGTCTCATTATCTGGTTGTGAAAGAGCATATTGATGATTGTGATGATTGCCAGAGAAGATACCAATTTGAAATGGATGTCCGGTCTTTAGTGAAAACCTGTTGTGTCAAGATAACAGCCCCTGCATATCTCTACGACAGAATTCTCAAGGGTATCGATTTTGCCGAAGCAGACGACCGGGCGGAAGCCGGCAAAGAGAGAAGACATCAAAGGAAGGTATCCATCCCGTTCCTTTCCTTCCGTTCCTATGCTATAGCAGCCTCTATCCTCATTTCCATAACAGGTGGCATCTTTTATTATACTAACTACTATCAACCCGATTCCATAACTATTGTTGACAACGCAATAAAAAATCATGTGGTCGCAGTAAATGACAATTTGGTGTTCAATGAAAAAACTTCTGTGGTTGATAATATTAATAAATATCTTGGAAATACAATAAATACCAGGTTGGGCAATTCGTCCCCCTTCCTCAGCACGAAACAAATCGGCATGAGAGAAGGGATGCCTGCCAGAGTTTACGGCACAAGCAGTCCGTGTGTAATTTTTGATAAGGGGGGAAATAAGCTGTCACTCCAGGTTGTACGAAAAGGCGGCTTTCCCATTACGAACCTCGAAAGAACCCGCGTAGGGCATAAAGAATTTTACATAGGAAATCGTCGGGGCTTTAATTCCGTATTGTGGGAAGAAGACGGTGTCACCTATTGTCTTACCTCTGATTTGAATAAAAGCGAGATGCTACGGTTTGCCGCAACCCTGACCTCTCAATGATTCTCAATACAGGTATCTACGATGGCGAATGCCTTATTCAATCAACGCCTTAGATTCCCGTATTTCGTGCTGGGCTACCGCGCTAATACAGTGATGTGATGCCAGAATCTCTCTGACAAAAAAGATTGTGCATACACACAAAGGGAGCCATGAAACCGCCTTTCTACGACGTAACACTTACCATTTCTGACACGCTCATTACATGGCCTGCTGACCCTGCGGTTTCCATTCGAAAAACAAGCCTGATTTCCCGCGGTGACCCGTGTAATCTGTCCGAACTGACTTTCGGCTCTCACTGTGGCACCCATATCGACGCCCCGTATCACCTTAAGGAAAACGGTATTTCTGTTGACCACATTCCCCTGGACGCACTTATCGGAAATGCGAAGGTATTTGAGATAAAGAATAAAGAAAAAATTGATGCGGAGAATTTAAAATCATTAGAAATAGAAAAGTGCGAACGGGTTATTTTTAAGACGATTAACTCTACCTATTGGAAACACTCGGCATTTATCGAGGATTTTGTCTATCTGACCCAGGCGGCTGCCGCATATTTAGCGATGCATAACGTGAAATTGGTCGGGATTGATTATCTGTCGGTCGATAAGTTTGACCGTGTGCATGCAGACGTCCACCACATACTTTTGAACAAGGGTATCATTATCATTGAAGGGCTTGATTTGAATGAGGTAAAACCGGGGGAGTACGAACTGATCGCGTTGCCATTGAAGATAAAGGACGGTGACGGCAGTCCGGCGCGGGTCGTTTTAAGAGGGCATTCGTAATGCCTAAAAGGATCGTTTGCTCATGGCCATTATAATCCCGTCAAGCGGATGGCGTTGTTCTCAGAAGACTATTGGTGAGACGGAACCGTATGAACCGTGTATGTCGTGAAAGGAATTTCCCATCCGTTTGTATTGGATGCTTCCAATGCGATCTTTTGAATGATTCGGGAAAGTTTATAATAGTCTTTTGCGACTCGTCCTGAGAACTCGGCAAAAATCAGGTAGTCCAGGGATGAATCGGCCGCTTCTTTAAATTCCACATTCAGATTCATGAGATCACCCTGATATCCTTCCCTGATAAGTCCTGCGTTTACTGCCTCTTTCAGTTTTTGAGGGACTTCGGTAATACCAATTGCCTGATGTTGGTATGCAATGCCAAAAGTAACCCTGACACTAAAGTTCCTGGAGAGGTTGAGGGGGTTCTGGTTTAAAAATACCGCCGTGGGATACGTTTTAAAACTTCCTCCGGCAACAGCAAGCTGCACAATTTCAGGAGTCTGTATCGTCACGTTCCCCATAGTTCCGTCATTAAGGATAACCCAGTCCTTTTCTTTGCACGGAAACCAGGGTTCATCGTGATGATAGGGGCGTGACCTGATATCCTTGAGTTCATTCAGGGGAAGCCTGATCATTCCTCCCTTCAATTCCGGATTCACCAGCTGCGTATAGAAGTGTAGTGAGACCACCTTCCAGGGAAGGCCGTTGTATATTACTCGTTCATTTTCCTTGACTGGCCCAAGGTTTAAGAGGAGTGTGCCCTGCTCGTAGAAACGGGGAAGGGTCTGTTTTGCCGTCCAGATGAGGCCTAAGATAAAAATGAACGCTATACCCAAAAGTACCCAGTCGCCACAAACGTACAATACGATCAGCAGCGCCCCGGTGGCGCCAACAAAGGTGAGTACCTGGTACAACACTTCTGCAAGACGGATGTAGAATGAGCCTGCCAACGTCCTGTGGATGGCGCTCCCTTTGTAAAGATGCCGGTGAATATAACGAAGCAAGAAGAATACAAACAGGAATGCGAGTACGGATAAGACAAAATTTCTCCCCCGGCTCTTGAAAAATACCCTCACGATATTTTTACTCGATTCAAGGAATGTCTTTCTTTCGCCCAATTTGTCGGTCAATTGATATTTTGCGATGGTAAGCTGGCTTGAAATCTGCCTCCCTTTGCTAGTCCAGTCATTTTTCAGGCCGATGAGTTGATTTTTCAAGGCTTCATCTTTGACCTGGACAGCAATCGTCTGGATGTTTTCCAGCGCCTCTTTTACCAGGGAAATTTGCTTTTCGTAGTAGGCCACTTGTGTCCGCAAATTTTCAATTAACCGGGGGCGAGCGGTCATATTTTTTAAGTCATTTACAATCGGCCCTACGAGGGTCTGGATTTCTTCCTTCCAGTCAAAACGTTTTTGTGGTTTTTGATAAAATGCCTCCAGATCCAAACCCGTGGCAATCTCCTCAAAATTTGTTTTCAGGGATTCCAGCCGTTCATTGAGTTTATCAATGTCCTTCTTAATTTCCAATCTCTCTTCACGCGCTTGGGTTTCATCGAGATTCTTTTCCTTGCTTTCGATTTCGTCCCTTAATTCGGTGATTAATTGAACAACGCCAGCGAGGGTGTCGAGTGTTGTTACCCCTTCCGCTGCAATTGATTCTTTGGCTACATGAGGTTTCCGGTTTTCTGTTTGACCGCATGCAGGGTCACCCTCAAAAAAAGCGAGAGATGAAATGATGATAAGAAGGGTAATCAGACCTGGCCTCGTCTTTATCGATATTGACCTAGCCGCCATAGTTGGGATCCGGGAGAGTGATTTTGATGCGAATATATGCCAATAAACTAATGCAAGTATAGCGCATTTAAACGTACACTCAAGAAGAAATTTGTGATATTGCACGGAGATGAGAGAAGGGGTTCTTTCTCTTCCAAGATCAATGAATGAATCCTCAGCCCGCAATTCCAGTCCCATAACCATTTCATATTTAACTTGAGAAAGTATCATAAAAATCCTATATTTTATATTGGATATTTCGATAGAAAGCCGTCTACAGGATCGATTTTGAGGAGGAGAGAAAATGATTTCAGGACGATTGCGTTGGGTTTGTGTTTATTTGATTACGTTGTCCCTGATCTTTACGTCCGGATGCCGCGGCAATAAATCCCCGCAGGAGGTGGCACAATACTTTTGGAATGCCATGAAAGTTCAGGATGTAGAAAGTTGCAGGAAATATGCTACGGCAAAAACCCGTGCCCTGATTGACCCCTCCGGTGAACGATTCAAGAATGCGGTGGTGACGTTTGGCAAGATCGTTATCGACGGTGATCTTGCGACCATAGACACCACCGCTCGGTTATCGGGACATGACGCGGAAACTTCTCTTCCGTTCCAAACGATTCTGAAGAAAGAGGATGGAGAATGGCGGGTAGATTACGTTCAAACAAAAGAGACGATACGGGAAGATAATTCCTTTTCCGAGATTACGAAAAATTTACGGGATCTGGGTGGAAAATTGTCAGAGCGTGTGAATGAAGCCCTGGGAGAGATGAAACAAAAAATGCCTGAATATGAGGAAAAGATAAAGAAGCTGGGCGATGTGGCATCGAAAAAAATGGATGAGGCATTGGAACGTTGTGCAGCGGAAATTAAGAAGGGCATAGAGAAACTGGATGGCATCATGGATGAAATCCTGAAAAAAGAGGGTGAGCAGGACAAGCAGGAGGAGCCAGCAGGTGATGTCAAGCCTTGAGTGCGCAAAACATACAAACGGTTGCCCGTTGAGTAATCGTTGAAGGGAAGGTGTTATGCCTTCGAGGAGAAAGAAGCGATACCTTTGCACCATTACAATAAAGGAGTTTGATGTGATAAAATATCGCGGCGTGAAAAGTGTTATTCTTTTTATTATCTTTTTAGTGTCTCATTATCCGACTTTTGTGTCTGCACGCGAGGGTCATGGCCATAATACCGACACGGTAATTACTATTAAAAAGCAGACTTATATCCATTTCCAGACAATCCTGATGGGGTATCAATATATCTATAGTTACATGGTAAAAGGCGGGACAGGCGAGATCTCCAGCCTGGCTCAAAATCTCATTGATGCCGCAACGTTGGGTGTTCAGACTGAGCCAGAGGGACCAGGCCAACACATGATGCAACTCGTTTTGGAAGGGGCAGAGTCGTTGAAAAACGCAAAGAATGTCAATGAACGACAGGAATCATTTACTTCCATTGGCAATGCCCTTTTCCCTTTTTTTAAGCACTGGCCAAATCAGCTCATGCGCAGCAGACTGAAAATATGCCGGTGCAAAAGCGGTCACCAATGGCTTCAGCCGGACAACTGTCCCACGGCATGCCCATATTCCCTGAATAAGTCCTCGCCGTGTTTAATGATAGAGGAAACCATTTACTGAATCTTTGTTTATCAGTCGGATGCATCAGCTTAAGGCTTGTCCCGGCAAGGATACTTTCCATGAGAAAAGGTACTTCAGAAAAACCTGCTGTTATCCTAACCATAGGTCATTCCATACATACCCTGGAAGTTTTCATTCGTCTCTTGTGTGCTCACGAAGTGAAACATGTCGTGGATGTGCGTACGGTGCCGCGCTCCAGACGCAATCCGCAATTCAATCGCGAAACACTGCCAGATAGTCTGAAAGCAGTTGGTATACGGTATACTCACATGGCAGGACTTGGAGGCCTTCGCCACCCGCGTCCCGATTCACCAAACATCGGATGGCGAAATGCGTCGTTCAGAGGCTTTGCCGACTATATGCAAACACCGGAATTTGAGAAAAACTTAGAAACCATGATTGCATTGGCGGGGTGCGAGCGTATTGCATTGATGTGCGCTGAGTCTCTGCCTTGGCGCTGCCATCGCTCCCTCATTGCCGACGCGTTATTGGTCAGAAATATTCAGGTTGAACACATCATGAGTGAAAAAAAGAGGCAACCCCATAAGCTTACCCCATGGGCTGTGGTACGTGGCATCCGCATTACGTATCCCCCGGATGCAGCTCAGATCGATCCTGGAACCGGAAAAGAAAGTTGAGTTTTGCTGGTAAGCTGGTTATCATCACTCCGTATCCAGCATCGTCCGGGGTGCGTTTGATATTTTTCGGACGCACATAAATAAAACGTAACACTTTAGTTTTTGAAAAATTACAATAATAACAATGTTACCGCACGGTGTAAGGGCGAAGCATTTGCCATAAATTGATATAAATGTATTCACACCCCAAGCAGGCAAATGCTTCGCCCCTACTTTTTCAAAAAACTAAAGTGTTACAATAAAACTAACCCTGTCAGAATTGAAAACCCCGGCAGGGCAGACATCGGGATTTTGTGCCTCGGATTTTGTCTCTTCCCGTGCATTCAGGCAATATCAATACCGTTTTTAAGAAGGTGCCTCCTATGGTAAAACTCATCAAAAAAAGATCGCGGAAAGCCGGTCTTCCGCCAGGCTCGCTGATTCATATTGGGGAGAAAAAGACTGAAGAAGTAAAGATTGCCATCATCGAGTACGATGAAGCGCATTTTCATGAACAGACGGCGAGGTCAGTTGAAGAATGTTTTCCCTTTAAGGACAAGAACCGGTCCACCGTGGCGTGGATCAACATCGATGGGATTCACGAGGGTGAGATATTAGGAAAACTTGGTGAAGGTTTTGGGCTGCATCCACTCATTGTGGAGGATATCATGAATACTGATCAGCGTCCCAAGTGTGAGGATTTTGATGCATACTATTATGTCGTTCTCAAAATGTTGCATTGTAACGGCAAGGACGGTGAAATTATCTCTGAACAGGTAAGCTTGATTTTAGGGTCAAATTTTGTCATTTCATTCCAGGAGCGGGCGGGTGACGTTTTTCGTGGGATTATGGAGCGGGTTAGAACGAATAAGGGCCGCATAAGGAAAATGGGCGCTGATTATCTTGCTTATTGCCTGCTCGACGCAATTGTTGACAACTACTTCATTATCATGGAAACCCTGGGAGAAAAGATTGAGTCGCTGGAGGATGAGTTGGTCAGCAACCCGACTCCTAAGGTTTTGCGCACCATCTATCATCTGAAAAGGAACATGATTTTATTGCGCAGATCCGTATGGCCATTGCGGGAGGTAATTGGTGGCCTGGAACGAGGGGGATCTTTACTGATGAGGGAATCTACCAGAATTTATTTAAGGGATATCTATGATCACACCATTCATATCATTGATACCCTTGAAACCTTTCGGGAAATGATTGCGGGAATGCTCGAGATTTATCTTTCAAGCATTAGCAACAGAGTAAACGCCGTCATAAAGGTGCTTACCATGATTGCCACCATATTTATGCCACTTACCTTTATTGCCGGCATTTATGGGATGAATTTCAAATATCTGCCGGAGCTTGAATGGCGCTGGGGATATCCGATGGTTTTGCTCATAATGGCATGCGTAACTGCCACTATGGTCTATTTCTTCAAAAAGAAAAAGTGGTAAAAAAACGAAATGATGTCTTATGGCAATACGTTCATTTCTACCCTTTGTCCGCAGGCAGATTCCTTATGAAGGAAAGGGATACACATCCGTGTGCTTCTGCGCCCAGCGTAAGTGCAGGGTATCTCGTTTGTAGTGATGCAGCGCCTGTGTTTTGTGATCGGGGTAGCCGAGGAAGTTACTGAAATAAAAGAGGACGACCAGAATCGTGTTCAGTTTCAGGATAAAAAATCCCTTCACTACCGTATGAGGGGCAATGGGTGCAGCATAATGGACAAGGTGTTCCCAGCCCAAAAAGGTGCCTAATCCCGGCATACCGACAATGGTTAGGCCAAGGAGAAACAGCAGTGCGTTTGACAGGGGTGTACGATAGAGTTGTGCGGTAAAACTTGCCTGTTTCCTGTCACTATGTGAAGAAGCGTATGCCGAGTAGCAGGCAAGTCCCACAAAGACAATGGCCAGGGTAATCACGGATACACAAGACCACAGGTGTTTCACATCCGTATTTTTTATCAACTCTAATGCCTGGACTAAACCAGCCGACCAGGCGGAGCAGGCAAGGGTTATAAAGTACATAGCTATCCGGCGGATATGGTAAAAGGAGAGCGCGCAGAAACCTACCGCAAGAACAAGTATTAACTCTTCGTTGATACTGAAATAATTCCAGTTGATGATGAATGACATGACGGTATTTCCGCTGCCATCGCTGGTATATTGAACGTTGAAAAGCCGCTTGTTGAGGACAAACATCACGATGCTGAAGACTATCCAGACCGCGGATATTATAATGGCGAATCGCCGTGCCGCTTTTTTGTCAAGACTTGTGCATTTCAGACCAAGAAACTGGTCAATAAGGTCGAAGGATCGCGACAAAAAACCGAACTCGTTGATCGTGAGCGCGTAAAGCCACTTTCTGAACCGTTCGGGAAGGATGGATTCAAAGTGCTTTCCGGTGCCCGTTACCCTGGGGCGTCGCGTTTCCATGGTGTGGTATAGGTGGAACAGCGATGGGGTGCGCATGTACTCATAGGTACGATATATCCCGTGGGATATCACATGGATTAAAGCAAGGGTGTAAAATCCCAGGAAAATCTCGATGTAAATAATGGCTAGCTGTGTTGTAATGGCATATGCAACGGTGTTCTTGGCGTCGGAATGCTGCCGGCTCATATGAGTTGTGACAAAGGCGGAAAAAACACAAATGGCAATCGCAAGGGCGATGGCATTTGCCGGATGGGTAATTGTCCACACTTCAGGCCAACAGGCGGGAAGTGACCATTCACGGGGCCACATGCGGAGGAGAAGCAGGATTGGCATATGCGTTGACAGCGAGCCGTAGAAAATTGCGCTTGAAGGCGTAGGCCCTTCCATAGCCCGTGGTATCCAGATCCATGGAAAAATACCGGACTTAAAGAAGCATGCCACAATTAATAAAAACTTTGCCCACTCGCAGCCATGCTTTTGAATCAATGCCATGTCATTGATGTCCTCAATATGGAAATAAAGCAATATCACGGTTAGTGCAAAAAGAAAGATATCTCCGAATTCATAAATGAACATCACCCGCATGCCATTTTTAAGCGGATTGGGACGATGCTCGTAGAACGCGATAAGAAGCACTGACGAAATGCCCAGAAGTTCCCAGCCCATGAACAAATAGGAGGTGCTGGAACTGAGAACGAGAAGCCCCAGCGCCAGTTGAAAGACAAAGTAAAGGGAAAAGAACTTGTGATAATAGACATCGCGGTGGAGGTAAAAGAGGGAAAACCGGCCAATGATGGTGACAAGTATTGTCGTGAAGGCCAGAAACGTAGCCGTATAGAGGTTCCAATCCACAATGAATGGCCAACCAATCAGGCAGAAGGACTCTATGTGAACGGTAGCCGTTTTAAATCCCAGGATACTCAAGGCAACTACAACATGTACGATATCACTAATGCCTCCCCAGGCAACCAATCTGCGGATCAGGTGTTCTTCGATTTTATGCTTACGGGAAAAATACTGGATGTTAATTGCGAGCACCTTGAGGAGGGGAAATAGTACAAAGTAATGCGCCAGATAGGTAATCAGATGCTTTTCGTCCACTGTGTACTCCTAGATAATTTGGCCAAATAAAAGATGACCCTGTTCGAGGAAAAACCGTTGGTCGTCGCCCTTGTATTTCGGTACATCCGCCGTCTCTTCGAATGGCACAAAATGTCCTTCTTTCCATAAAAACAGCTTTTCCTGCTCCTGATCGTGGATTGCGAGGGTAATCCAGTTGTGTTTCACCAGACACTGAAAGTGTCCGGGTTGGCCGGTATAGCCGAATGCCTCACCGAGGATGGTTTCCATTGTTTCGACCTTGCAGCAGACAAGCAGAATCAACCGGATAGGCTCGTGGAGTTCGACCATCTGCCATGGCAATCCCAACTGAAGGTCGCTGTAATGTCCGTTCATTACCCCTACCAGTGAGGTAATGTTGTGAGGCAATTTGGTGCCGCAGCCGTAGTGCTCGTTGTCAATAAAGCTGAAATAGTACTCAAGGTTTATTCCCGCGCATACGGGGCCAACTGCGCCGAGGATGTTTCTCAGGAATTTCCCTTCAGGATCTACCGTATAATTATAAGAGGTCAAAAATACGCGCCTGTCTAAAAAAAGATTCCGTGTCAGATGCCGTGGGCCCACAATAGCCAGTGCATTGGTGCAGTGGCCATATTCCGGGCGTGGCTGGGTAATATCCATCGAGCGTCCCTGCGCATAATCGGCGAATCCTTTTTCTGATAAACCCGTTCTGACTGCGTCAAAGCGCCTGCAGCGCTCTTTCGCATCCAATGCTGCCGCACGGCGAATCGTATCGAGATACGTTTGCAGACGCGGCTCGATAGGGTTGGGGAGATCGAAAAATAGCACCTCGTCGCTGCAGGTGTTATGATATCCACCAATGAACCGGGTCGAATCCGGTATGATGACGCCATTTTTTGCAAGCCCTGCGCGAACTTCAGGTTCGTTGCAAATGGCTGCAAAAAGGCGCGCGTTCGGTGCGCCGCGCCCTCCGGCGCACGCCCCACAATCGTGGGCGGCTTCATGAGGATTGTTGAGACTACTCGAACCATGACCCAGCGTGAATACATAAGGTGAAAAGTTGTCCGAAAACCCGGCGCCTTTGAGAATGCCCGTGGCGCGGGCGATCCGCCCTTGCAGATCCCATCCTTTTTCATTTTCATGGGTTTCTTTTTTGTAGACCAATCGCGTCCTGGATTTATGCGCCGCCAGATACCGTCGCAGCTTTGAGCTATACTTTGGTGAGAGCACGTCCAGGATAAACGGCGGGAAATCCAGAATTCCGCTGAAAATCGTGTGGACAAAGCCCCCAAAAAGGGTCTTGGATGATTGCGTAATTGCCCATTGCGCCTCCCCGTAAAGCTGCAATTTTTTAGGCATCGTGTCCTCAAGCTTCGCCGCTTCTTCGTAGACTTGTACCGACGGTGTTACTAAAGGATGTGGGCACATCTTGCGGTAGTGCTTATCCGGCGCTGCCTTAAATTTCATATCGAGGCTGAAATGTCCGGCCGTCCCCAGGGTCTCTGCGCCGGAATCTATTCGTTCCAAATGTCTGCGGAAAGATTCCTCGCGTTCATCCAGGCAGCAAAAGACCTGATAATTCGGAAGCTTGTATTCCGGCTTTTCCTCGATAGCTCCCTTGCGATATGTTGTAAGAAATTGATCGTAAAAGGTGTCTTCATAGGAGCGCTGCCATATCTCCAGGAGATTTTCACCGGTAAAATGTGTGACCTCTCTGGGGTATGTGTCGCCATGTTTGATGCCCAGGGCGTTTACCAGAGAAGCGATAAAATAGGGATCATATAATGGCATTGGTTTATAGACGGGAATCTTCAGACTTATAAGCTCACATATGGACTCAATCGCCGCAAGCTCAACAACGAGAATCACCGGGACAACCTCTTTCAATGAGGCTTTAATATCGTGACTTGGAATCCAGTCCGGCACCTCTTCCAGTGATTTAATGGTGCCAGTCCACCCCCGGTAACGATACAGAATGCTGAACAGGTAGTCGTCCAGGTGTTCATCGGGAATGGCCAGACGTTTCAGTAAGAGTGTGGTAGCCTCATCGTAGGGATATCGTTTTGCCTCGGAGACGATCCGGTTCAGTGTCTTGAGAAATTTCGGCCTGAAGAAACCGCTCTTTGAGTAGCTTTCACAGAAACAATACCACAACCCTTTCTCCCGGTGCGGCATAAGCCAATAGGCCAGGCCAAGGTCGAAATACGAGGGGAAAAAACGAAAGAGAACCGGTTCCATCAGTTCATCAATATTCTGATTGTGGGTGATTTGAATCGCTTCTTTGTAATAACCCGGGCGCTGATATGCAGTGTCATTTACAAACTGCAGAATCCTGGCGCCTGGCTCTCTTCGCACACGGGGTTTCTCCGTCATGAGATTAAAGAGAATGTCCGGCGGGATATTGAGATGGTGATTCCTTATATATTCTTTGATCTCTTTGTACAAAACAGACGCCGTGATGCGTCCTTGTTGAAACGCCAGGAGGAACTCCTCTTCGGACATAAACGACTTGGCGCCATACGTACGCCCTGCCTGTTTAACGCCTTCGAAAAAGTCGTAAGATTCAAAGTGGTGAATGGTGTTGTGGTGAACAAAGAATGGCAGCGGACCCTGATCGGGCAACAAATGTCTTGTGTGTTCGATAGCATGTTCAATTTTATCAGACATACCTTCTATGGATTAGAAAAAAGCGACTCAATACCTTGATGCGTTTTTGTGTGAGGATAAGGCAGTACGGCACAACAAATATTGCAAAATCCTCCGCTTTATAGTATTCCTGTATAAAGACTTCATTTTTGTAAGTTTTTTCACAACCTCTTTTTCAGGTGGTACCGTTTTTTATGAGCGAAAGATTGCTTCGCGGAGTTTACCCTGAGCAAATCGAATGTGCTCGCAATGACAACGTGTCGTGTGCTATCACAGTGCATGGTCGGTGTCATTGCAATGGCCTTTTCCGAAGCAATTCGCCCGCTTTCATAAAGGAAATTTGGTTGCTGCTGTGCTGCGCCAGGTATAAGGGGAATACTTGCTCCGGTGAAAAACAAACTATGGTTCCGTTGTAAAACCTGCTATTCAACAGACCATGGAGTATGCTTACAAAGGAAGCAAGATGCGCGGGTACAGGTGAAATGAAATTTTAACTGCTTGCCACCTGATGATGCACAATGCTGATGCATTCCCTGCCGTATACAAGAGGAAAGACAGAATGAAAGGCCTTTCGTAACGTAACGCGCAACGTGTGCAAAACGAGAATTTTTTGTGGCGCTAAGTTAAGAAAAAGACAGTTATTCTATTTGCCCCGCGGTAACATAAAAAAGCGCACAAAGTAACCATTCATGAGCTATCCAGCGCAATAAACTATTGCGCAGTATGATACAAAAAGAATCCTGAAATTCAAGTGTTTTTAACAAAATACCTCATTGTCAGCTAAACAATTTTTAAAGACAACAGGCATCTCACAAAAGGTTCAAGCTGATAGCATGGTCAGGGCGTAAATTTGATCGAAACGATGGTGTTATTTTAAAAGAATTGGCCCCAAACGTTTCTCCCGGAGTTGACTGAAGAGCCACAGGTTTGTGACAAACAATTGGATACAGCATAGTACCAACAATTTTCTAGGGTAGAAACTTACCTGGAACGAAGGGATTCATGGTACAAGAGAATTTCAAAAAAAGCCCTGATCCGGATGGATGACTGGTGCGGATTACGATTAATCCGTAAATAAAGAATCCACCCGTGGAGCGGGCGGATTCTGACTTCGACTGGACTGATTATACTCGGCGTGATAGGGTTGCGTCTGAGCAGGGGAATACAGTAATTGCAAAGGAATCACCTTCAACTAATGGTAAACGCTAAAAGAAGGAATTCTTAATAAGGTCAAAAAGTCAGCGCTCACCAACCGCTATGGAGCGCAGCGGAATAGCGGTCAGGCGCAGCACCTTGTTGGGCCATTCTTAGTTATTCTAAGCATTCTTTGGTTGTCTTGTGGTTCTACGTTTGAGACATGCCCGAATTTTTTCAAAGGTCCGATATCAGAGACTACTAGACCATTCGTGGTGCACGCCTGACTGTAAAAATCAAAGGTCCTTGCAACAAGGGGGAACCCCTGCCAATGGCCTTCTTTTCTTTCGCCGATATTTACGTTGGCATAGAAAGCTCCTTCTTTTGACAAGTGGCTGCTCACGAAAGCAAGAGTATCATTGAGTATCTTGTCACTCATGTGAATCAATACCGAAAACGCCCAGATATAATCGAACTTCCTGTCAACAGTAAGCTGTGAAATATCTGGAGACAGCAGGAACGTTGGATTTTTTCCTTCTAACCTCGCTTCCCTTAATTCCTTTTGTCCCTCGTCAAGTACCGTTGCCCTTACTTCAGCTCCAAAGTAATGGCCATCCTGAAGGTAATCAATCAGCGGTATTCCACCTCTGAGAGTCCCGCAGCCGATTTCGAAAAGATAGTACTCAGGCTTTAGTCCCATATCTTTCAAGAATCGGATCTGAAAGTCACGTTTCATCTTCCAGAGGTGTGCAGGTCCTACCAGCATATGACGACGCTCCTCTTTTGTTTGCGTCAATGACCTAATGCGGTGCCTTAATGCTTTGAGTAAATGCTTCATTCTTGCGGTTCCTTTCTTTGTTGTGTTGGGTTACCAACAATGGTATTAACAAATTTTCTTTAGTCTGACAAAAAGTACAGCGTGAGCCAAGGAATAATTAACATAAATATTGACATGCAAGCGATGCGCATCCAAAGGTGATTGGTCAGTTGAAAGAAACGCTTGCGAGCCGGGTTATGTCAGGAATGATTGTCAAGATAGATAAGCCTGATTATGCAACAAGACTTTTAATTTTGAGGTCAAAGGCCGCAAGTTTTAATGTGCATTTTCCTGAAGAAGTACTGGAGTTTATTGCAGAGCGATTTGAAGATAATGTAAGGGAAGTTGAAAGCACGCTGACAACACTCTCGGCGTGTGCCAAGTTTAACGAGAAAAATATAGATATCCATTTGGCCAGTGACGTTCTGGGAGAATTTTTCTTAGCGGAAGGGAAAATCGTTAAGATTAATGAGATTGAAGCGGCGATTTTAAGTTATTTCAACATCTCACGCAATGAGCTTCATTCGAGCAAAAAAATAAAATCTATCTCCTTTCCACGGCAAATATGCATGTACCTGATCAAGACGCTCCTCAACTGACCTTACCAGCAAATCGGGAGTCAGTAGCCACCCGCATAACGGGTGACGTGATTAGTCCTAAAAGGGTATTGCTACTGATTCCCCTTAAGGGGTTACTTTTAACTTCTTACTATCTTGGGATCCGGGTTGAATACAGAATGCCGGCAACGCCGTATTTTCGTGACAAAAAGGCATGGAAAGGAGGGGTGATAGATACTCTTGAACTGACAGGATGAGCAAGAACGGAGAAACGTTTGTCTGCGCACAGCGCACAATCAGGCGCGGCGAGTAAGCAGGAAAACTCCATTCCGCGCCACAGTGCTTATCGTAAATTTTATTGACAATAGTTTGAAATCAATCGGCATTTTTTGAAAGCGTAGCCCTTCTTAAATGGTAGCTGAAAATATTGCCTGCATTTTAAGGACGATAGTAAACAATTCTGTTGTTGTTAACATTAGGATGGAAATTATTTAAAGCAAATTGCAGATGATGTATGTTCTTTATTGTTAATATATTATATCTGACAACTCTTCTTTTTTTTAACTAATAATCCACAACTTATCAACAATTTATTTTTATGGTATAAAAGAGTTTTTAAAAGAAGGGTTTGGTTATATCTAATAAAATAATGCAATAAAAAAGCAGTAAAAAAGAGAGGTGTTTCTAAGTTTCAATTTACTATGATATTATAAAACAAAATATTTTTTATAGCAAAAGGTCCAGTTGTGAATATTGTTTAAATAAATTTATTTGTAAATTTATTGTAGGAATTATATTTTTTTTAATTGTTTTATTTATAAAGATGTTAGGTGAAAAACGTAGTTATGCCAAAAGTATTTTAAGGACAGCGATATCTTTTTATTTTGACAGCTACAAATCCTTCTGCTAATATCGGCTTCCTTCAACGATGAATCTTATTTCATTTCCAAAACGAACTTCTTCATAGCGTAAAAGGATACCACGAGTAATGGAGTTTTACACAAAGGTCTGGGATGATGTGCTTCAGGATATTCGGGAAAGAGTGGGTCCTTTGCGGTTCAATCTGTGGTTTAAAAATACCCGGCTTGAATCTTTCAATGATAACTGTGTAAACATTGCCGTGCCGAATGTATTTACCCAGGTATGGTTGCAGGAGAATTTTTCGAATATCTTGAGAGATGGTATCGGAAAGCTTGTAAATAGTAAGGATCTGAATATAAGATTTTCCATAGCACAAAACGGTAAAGGTGACCAAATTCTGCCGGTTGATAATTCTCCTGTTGAAAGGAAGTCGGAAGGTAATAAAGCCGTTTCATCATTGAATAGATACCTGAAGCTGGAGGATTTTGTAGTAGGTCCTAATAATAGAATGGCATATACGGCGTCCCTTGAAATTATGAAGGACAAATACCCCGCATTTAATCCTCTTTTTATTCATGGTCCCGTTGGTGTTGGAAAAACGCATATTCTTCAAGGCGTTTGGAATCGGATTCGGGAAGAACAAAATGTCAATAGCATTTACATGCCGGCTGAGAAATGGACAAATGAATTTATTTATTCATTGCAAAAGGGAAAGATGGAAGCGTTTCGGCAAAAATTCAGGAATGTGGATCTATTTCTTATTGACGATGTACATTTCCTTTCCAATAAGCAGGGAGTTCAGGAAGAATTTTTACATACCTTCAATGCATTGTATGAGTTGTCAAAAAGAATTATCTTTGCAAGCGATGCGCATCCAAAGATGATTGGTCAGCTGAAAGAAACGCTTGCGAGCCGGTTTATGTCAGGGATGATTGTCAAGATAGATAAGCCTGATTATGCGACAAGGCTTTTGATTTTGAGGTCAAAGGCCGCAAGTTTTGATGTGCATTTTCCTGAAGAAGTACTGGAGTTTATTGCAGAGCGATTTGAAGATAATGTAAGGGAAGTTGAAAGCGCGTTGACAACACTCTCGGCGCATGCCAAGTTTAACGAGAAAAATATAGATATCCATTTGGCCAGTGACGTTCTGGGAGAATTTTTCTTAGCGGAAGGGAAAATCGTTAAGATTAATGAGATTGAAGCGGCGATTTTAAGTTATTTCAACATCTCACGCAATGAGCTTCATTCGAGCAAAAAAATAAAATCTATCTCCTTTCCACGGCAAATATGCATGTACCTGATCAAGACGCTCCTCAACTGGTCTTACCAGCAAATCGGGAATTATTTTGCCAGTAAGAAACACTCCACCGTTATGTTTGCTATAAAGAAGGTGAAAGAACAAATTGATACTGACAAGCAATTTAAGGTGTTTATCGATACGTTAATAGAAAAGATTAGAAAAGAAAAGAAGTAATATAACAGGATGCTTTTTGCAAGCAAGATGATTTGCTATGAATTGTTTGAAGAAAATAAAGCAGACGTTAACAGAAGAGCATGTAGATGGATTCTTAGTCACAAATGCGGTAAATATTCATTATATTACAAAATTTACAGGTAGTGAGAGCATTCTTTTAATCACGCGGGAGAGGGATTACTTGTTCACGGACTTTCGATACGTCGAGCAAGCCCAGAAAGATATCCCGTGGATTACCGTTGTTGAAAAAAAGGTTTCGTTGGAGAGGACAATTAGTGCGAAACTCAAACGTCTTAAGATCAAAAAGCTTTCTATCGAAGCGCTCTTTCTTACCGTTCACCAGTACCATGAAATTTTAGGCAGCTATGGTGGGATACATCTTATACCAACGAAGGGAATTGTTGAGGAATATCGGAAACGAAAAACAGATCAGGAGTTAGAGAAGATTCGGACGGCTATTTCTATTGCTGAGAAGGCATATAACCGTGTGGAAAAGAAAATAGGGGTTGGCTTATCAGAAAAGAAAATTGCGGATATTCTGGAGCTTGAAATAAGAAATCATGGTGGCGAAAGAAGCGCCTTTGAAATAATCTGCGCTACGGGACAACGGGCTTCGCTGCCGCATGCGCACCCGACAGAGAGAATTATCGGGGAAAAAGAAGCAATTTTAATTGATTGGGGTGCGTGTTTTCAGTTTTATAATTCCGACTTGACAAGGGTTCGGTTCATAGATAAAATATCCCCCGATTATAAGAAGATATATCAGATAGTGTTAGATGCACAAGGTTTTGCTATTGACAGCATAAAACCTGGCCGAAAGGCAAAAGAAATCGATAGTGCGGCAAGAAGTTATATTGAAAAAAAAGGATTCGCAAAGTGCTTTGGTCACGGATTAGGGCATGGCATTGGGCTTGAGGTTCATGAGGGGCCTGTCATTAACAGCAGGAGCAAGGAAGTATTAGAAGAGAATATGGTATTTACCGTAGAACCTGGAATTTATATCCCAGGTTGGGGTGGCATACGTATCGAGGACATGGTGTTGGTTACTCCCAGCGGTTGTGAAGTTTTAAGTCGCATACCAAAAAGGCTTGAAGAAATAGCAGGATAAATAAATTAATAAAGAGAACATGCCGTTGCCTGTTACACAAAGTATAGTAAAAAAGAATCTATACAGCAGCCCTTCATTTTGTTCCACCAGAATTTCGTTTCCTATTTCTCCGCGTAGTTCTTAAACAAAGGTATTCCTCATACGGATTAACAGAAGATTTTGCTGGCTTTCCTGTTTAATGATTAAAAACAAACTCCATATTAAGGAATGAAACATGAGTATTATAGACAAGGTAAAGCAATTAATTTCCATTATGAATGAAAACGAGTTGTCTGAAATTGAAATTCAGGAAGATGTCACAAAAATAAGGCTGAAAAAGAGTGATGCTGGTTATACGCATACCGTTGCTTCCGCAGTTGCAGTCCCCCCTCTCTATACTTCGTCGTTAGAGCAAAGACATCAGGTGCCTGTGTTGTCGAAAGAGGGTGAAAATACGAAAGAGATAATTTCTCCGATGGTGGGTACATTTTATCGGGCCAATGCCCCTGGTGCGGAGCCGTGTGCGAATGTGGGAGATGTTGTGAATGAAGAGACCGTTGTGTGTATCATTGAAGCAATGAAGATCATGAACGAAGTGAAAGCTGAAATGGTAGGCGAAATTGTGGATATTTATGTCAATGACGGCGAGGCAGTAGAATTTGGCCAGCCACTCTTTCGTGTTAGGCAATCAGCACAGTGACAGAGATGTTGGTAAACTTCATAAAATTAATGACTGAAGGATAACAAAGGGTATGTTTTCCAGGATAATGGTTGCAAATCGTGGCGAGATTGCTTTAAGAATTATTCGGGCTTGTCGTGAAATGGGCATAGAAACCGTTGCAATATGTTCGAAGTCGGATAAAGATGCCATGTATTTAAAGCAAGCAGATATTACGGTGTGTGTCGGTCCCTCAGAGGCAGAAGGTAGTTATTTGAATATTCCGAGCATTATCAGTGCCGCAGAGATAACGGATATTGAAGCGATACATCCTGGATATGGTTTTTTGTCAGAGGTGAGTCATTTTGCCGAAGTGTGCGAATCCTCCAAAATAGTATTTATTGGTCCGAAATCAGACGTATTGAAAAAACTGGGAGACAAAACCGAAGCGAGAAAAATTGCTCAGGCTTGTAAAGTGCCTGTAGTCCCGGGGAGTGAATCGGTTATCAAAAGTCAGCAGCAAGCGCTTGATGTGGCACACAAGATTGGATATCCCGTTATTATTAAAGCGTCTTCTGGTGGTGGCGGGCGTGGGATGCGCGTTGCCCACAACGACATAAGTCTGGTAAATTCCTTGGCGATTGCTCAACGGGAAGCGGAATCGGCTTTTAAAGATCCATCGATATACATAGAAAAATATATTGAAGATACGCGCCACGTAGAGGTGCAAATATTTGGTGATAATTACGGTAATATCATCCACCTGGGTGAAAGGGACTGTACTTTACAGCGAAAACATCAAAAGCTCATAGAAGAATCCCCATCTCCTGCGATATCTGAACGCTTACGTGAGGAGATATGCAAGGCGGCAATTAAAATTGCAAAGGCAGTGAATTATACTAATGCTGGTACCGTTGAATTTTTAGTAAATAAAGCGGGTGATTTTTATTTTATAGAGGTAAATACCCGCCTTCAGGTGGAGCATCCCGTTACGGAGATGGTTACCGGTATTGATTTAGTGAAACAACAGATAAGAATTGCAAGTGGTGAACGCATGAATATAAAGCAAAAAAGAGTCAGACCCCGTGGCGTTGCAATAGAGTGCCGAATAAATGCTGAAGACCCAAACAACGGGTTTCGCCCTCAACCAGGTAAGATAACGTTCTATAACCCGCCTGGTGGAAGAGGCGTAAGGGTTGACTCTCACGTACACGCCGGGTATCAGGTTCCTCCGTATTATGATTCTATGATTTCAAAGCTAATTGTTCATCAAAAAACACGAGAAGAAGCAATCGCGTGTATGAAAAGGGCTTTAGGTGAATACGTGATCGAAGGTATTAAGACGACCATTCCGCTCAATTTAGAGCTAATTGCACATTCGCAATTTGCAAGTGGGAATATCAATACGAATTTTGTGGAAAATTTATTGCTGAAAAATCAGCATTCATGATACGTGAATTTTTTCTTGACACTATTTAAAAAGCATGCTAATCTACCGTTCTCCAAAAAGTAACTTCTGCTTGAATCAAATGTTCTACAGGTGCGTTTGCGTGCGTATCATAAAGGAGAATGGATTGGTTTGATTTAGATGCGATGAGAATGTATGGAGTTGGGAGATAAAAACGGGATAAGACAGTTTTGTAATTTTTTTTGGTAACTAGGAAAGGAGATTGTAATGTTTGGTGGTAGAAAAACTCTGTGTTTGATAAGTGGTATTGTGGTTTCTGTGTGGAGTTTAGCTTCTTCTCTTCCGGCAATATCCAATGGTGCTGATTTTGTTGGTAATAGCGGCTGTAAGTGTCATATGGGAAAAGGTTGCTTTGAGGGCGAAGAATACAAAGAGAGATTGCATTCCAATACATGGGAAAAAAGGCTGAAAGGAACTCCGGATGCGGAAAATCCTGATTGCTTGAAATGCCACGCTACCGCGTACGGTGAAAAGATCGCTGAAGTTGGCAAAAAATATTTGCCGAATGTACAATGCGAGGCCTGTCATGGCGCTGGTTCTGAGTATAAAAAATTAAAGGAGAACTTCCAGGGTAAGGGAAAGGACGCATTTAAGGAATTGTTAAAGAAGGATCCTTTTGAAGCAAGGAAGGTGCAGTTTGATGCCGGCTTGATTGTGGCTGGGATTAACGGACCCGCAACGGTAAAAGAGCAATGCCTGACCTGTCATTGGGAAAATAAAGATGATAAAAACAAATGTCCAAAGACGGATAAGGTTATGGATTATAAAGATTATTTCAAGAAGGACGATCATCGCGATGAGGATGAAATTGATGTATTGATTAAAAAGCTTTCTCCCGAGGACAAAAAGAAGTGGGCCGCTCTGTTGCCGAAAGATGAGATTCTTAATACACCATTAAAACCAAAGAAAAAGGAATAACTCTTTGGGCTTAAGAGTTATCTAGCTGAGGAGGATTCCGTAGATGGTTTATAAGTCAGAGAAAAGCTTAAGAGGTGAAGTTTTGTCGAGTTTTAAAAAAATTAAATTGTGCGTACTTGTTGTCGTAAGTGTGGCTATCATTGGTCTGTCGCCTGCAGTTTTAACTGCAGGCGATAACGGCCCATGTATTGAATGTCATACCAAGCCGGATAAGCTAAAGACTGTTGAAAAGGCGAAGATCAATCCCGTCACAGGCGAAATTAAGGTGGTTTCGATGGTAGTTGATGAAGTAACCTTTAAGGCTTCAGCTCACGGGGGGGAAGATTTCTTTTGCACTGATTGCCACCAGGATCTTGATGGGGCGGATCTAACGGAAGGCCACAAGCCAAATCTGAAACCAGTTGATTGCATAACTTTTTGTCACGACGACCCGGCAGACGATTATTTACAAAGCAACCACGTGAAATTGATGAAGCAAAACAACAAAGATGTCCCGACGTGCAAGGATTGCCATGCAGGTTTGACTTATCATTATGCATCGCTTGGTGAGAAATCACCAATGGATGTGCCTAGAGGAACGGATCCATTACACAGAAGATTAACAATTGAGTCGTGCGGGGAGTGCCATCAGGAATATCTTGATAGCTATCGAAATAATGCTCATGGCCAGGTCACTGCGCTTGGTCACACGGATACTGATGTCCCGGTATGCTTTGATTGTCATGGCAAGCATAAGATCTTGAACTCGACCGACCCGGAATCGAAAGTCGGCAAAGAAAAGATTTTGGAAACATGCGGTAATTGTCATGCAGGTGCCAATGCGAGTTTTGTAAAGCATGTAGAGCATCCGCAGATTAAGAATATAAATTATTATAAAAAATTGATATCGGCGATAAAAGAAGCGCGAAGTAATCCGGAAAATCTTAAAACCATTTTAAAGAACCCGCAGACAATTTTATGTGCTGTATTTGTAATGTATGTGGGGATTTTGGCGTTTACATTTTCTTCTTTTGGAATTCATTCATTGCTAAGTTGGTTTGCTGTAGCGCGAGATGAGTATAAGGGAAAGGGGCATACAGATGAAGAGCAGCATTAATTACGTGAGGTTTAGTTTATTTCACAGGTTTTGCCACTTTTTGATCATTATAAGTTTTTTTGGCCTTGTCTTAACGGGGATGCCTCTGGCATTTAGAGGTTACGCATGGGCGCGTTGGCTATATGAGCTGTTTGGCGGTTACCCAACGGCTGGATTTATTCATCGTATTTGTGCGCTCATAACTTTTTTTGCTGCCTTTATTCATTTTCTCTACTTGTTTATTTGTATATCCGTTCAAAAAAGGAAGGGCTTCTTTTGGGGGCCAAATTCTTTGCTCATTCAACCGAGAGATCTGTTTGATATTGTTGCTGATCTTAAATGGTTTCTTGGTATTGGGAAGCGTCCTAATTTTGACCAATGGATTTATTGGGAAAAGTTTGAATACTTATCGTTGATGTGGGGAACATTGGTAATGGCGGTCACTGGATTAATTCTATGGTTCCCCGTGCAATTCACAAAAATTATCCCCGTTTCAGTTGCCACGATAGTTGATCTTCCAAGTATAGCCTTGATCATTCATCGATATGAGGCGATTCTGGCGGCTGGTTTTATATTCACGATTCACTTTTTTCACACCCACCTGCTACCGGAAAAAATGCCCGTTGATGAGGCGATTTTTACCGGTAAAATAACAGAGGCAGAATTTCGACATGAGCGACTTAATCAGTTTAAAAGACTTGAAAGTCAGCAGCAGTTGGAAAATTATAAAGTTGCTCCCCCTTCACTGTTCGTAAGTTTTCTAACGAGGTTGTTTGCGGTTCCCATCTTAATTACCGGGTTAATCATGGTAGGATTCATGTTTTCCGCTCTTATCGTTTGGGCTATATGAAACAACAGGCATCAATTCGGTAAGAAACTGGCAAGCCTTTGTAAGTTTTAAAAGACTATAAGCATAATTAGGTGTAGAATGGCTTACAGAGTTTTAATTGCAGATGATGAAGAACGCATGCGAAGAGTGCTTGCTATGGTTTTTGAGGAGATGAAAGATGTCAAGGTTGTGACGACAAGTTGTTGTGAGTCAACGCTTGATTATCTTGAGAATGAGCGGTTTCATCTTCTCATAACGGATCTCAAAGTTCAAGAAATGGGAAGGCTCGAATTTCTCAAGGCAATCAAATGCAAGGTTCCCGACCTGCCCATTATAGTGCTAACAGCTTTTGGCTCTGTTGGGTCAGTAATTGACGTGATGAAAGAAGGGGTTTTTGACTACCTTACCACGCCGTTTGAGAAAGAAATTCTTAAGTTGGCTGTGAATAGGGCGCTGAAAATGAGCACTCTTACCATTGAAAATAAATATTTACGTCAAGAACTTGAATCCCAGTATGACTTTAAAAATATCATAGGTAATTCACCGCAGGTAATTGAGGCATTGAGATTGGTTGGTGAAGTATCGAAAACCGACTCAACGGTATTGATAACGGGAGAAAGTGGTACAGGAAAGGAACTAATTGCGCGTGCAATTCACTATAACAGCAACAGAGGGGGTGGTCCTCTTGTTGTGGTGAATTGCGCTGCGATACCGGAAAATTTGCTTGAAAGTGAATTGTTTGGTTATGAACGAGGTGCATTTACTAACGCGGAAAAAACAAAAAAAGGACGTTTTGAACTAGCGTCAGGGGGTACTTTTTTCATGGACGAAATATCAGAAATGAGTATGTCTGTCCAGGCAAAAGTGCTGCGGGTGATTGAGGCGAAAGAAATGGAGCGTCTTGGTGGTACGGAAACGATTAAAGCTGATAGCAGGATTATATGCGCAACCAATAAGAATCTTGAAGAATTGGTAAGAGCGGGAAAATTTAGAGAAGATTTATATTACAGAATAAGTGTTTTTCCAATTACCCTGACGCCGTTAAGAGAAAGAAGTGAAGACATTATTCCATTGAGCAGGCACTTCTTAAAACGGTTTTCCATAAAAATGGGTAAATCGCCGGTTTCGTTAAGCAAGGAAGCGGAAAAATTGCTTGTCCTGCATAAGTGGGAAGGTAATATCAGGGAGTTGCAAAATGTTATTGAACGAGCGGTAATTCTTTGTAAGACAAACGTAATCACTTCTGAGCACTTGCCGGTGACGATAGTAAGGTGTGCACAATATGTTAATAGAGATAAAGCGCAATCCGTAGATCGGTTGGTTTCATTTGATATTCCCCCGCATGGTTTATCTCTGGACGCCCTAGAAAAACAGTTGGTTACGCAAGCGCTCGAAAAAAGTAAAAATAATAAAACAAAAGCTGCAAAGTTGCTTGGTTTAACAAGAGGCACATTTCGGTATAGGTTACAAAAGTATGGTCTTGCAAATTGATTGATAATGGTCTTGCAGAAGGCAAAGACTATAAAAATGGTTGAATTAAACCAAACTGTTGTACAAAGGATATGAGCATGAATAAAGTTGGTTTTTTTAATTCACCATTAATGAACTGGTTATGATTTATGTAGAACATGTAGCGTGTTTGGTATGACTTGTGCGCATGTTAATTTGGTTGCGTGATATATTTCTAAAAAGAACGAAAAAAACATACGGAAGGGGGTGAGTAGAATTATGAAAAGGACTTTTTTTCTAGCTGCAGGTATGGTAAGCATGATTGTTTCTCTGGGTCAGCCAGTTTTTGCTGCATGGGATAAACCGTGCGATAAACGGCAGATTTTAGAAGCATATTGGTGTGATGCATGCAAAGATGTTCGTGAATTTAATGAGTGTTCTGAAATCGGATATATCTGGGATTTTGCAAAACATCGTGCTGCAGGGGACAAGACCCATACCGATTTGCCTACATGCTGGGCATGCCAAAAGATTGCTTACAGTTGTGTAAATACCAATTGTAAGAAATATGGAGTATGTATGCCAGCTCCTGGTGCCTGTGATGAATGCGGAGATGATATTACCAGCAAAAAAATTTGGGCGAGAGCATTATTTAAATGCCCCAAATGCGGCAAAGAAACCCCAGAACCAGGGAAAGGTTTTGCAACGATGAAGGGAAGGTATGCGCCACAAATTGAAAAAGCAGGTGATTGTGAGACGTGCGGTGTGGCTTTGGAAATAATATGTACGAAATCAGGTACTTGTCCGCATGTTACGAAATAGGTGTGCTTTATTTTGCATTGTAGAAAATCGAAGATATAGGAGGGAAGGAAGAGCGATGAAAGGAAGAGGATGGATAGGAGCAGCGGTAGTGGGAGCGGTGCTGTCGGTGGTGGGTGTGTCGAGCGCTGGGTTTATCCAGGGGACACACGT
>WBZR01001148.1_pt1 | contig 35200 bp, 34 predicted proteins | sample 5204231 | NCBI WGS metagenome assembly WBZR01 (sample SAMN12412403, study PRJNA552823) | activated sludge metagenome | isolation source: activated sludge from anammox sidestream of wastewater treatment plant... | place: USA: Virginia | collected 2017-08 | reverse complement strand
GCCGGACAGGTACAAATTCCGCCCCAATATAAAACCGAAATCCATGCCGGACGCCGAAGTGACGGATGCATACTTCAAACTGATGGGACAAGTCGAAGCCCTGATCGGCGCCATCATCTTCGACCGGATGATGTCCGCCAAAACCATGGATATAAAGCGGGCGCAGGAAGCGTTGGAACATTACCTGTTATCCGTCGCATACTATTACCGCTACTCTTCGATCTCCGCCAACACATACATCAAAGCCACCGAACGGATTTACAATCGTTTCAGCCGTTACGACCGCGAGACGACGTTGAAACTGGCAAAACATGTGGATAAACTCATTCAGAAGTATCGCATCCCGCCGGAATGGGTCAAACCGCTGTTCGATCAACTCTTTGTCATGCTGGGCGTTTATCCCGCCAAATGAATATGTCCGCCGCCCACGCAATCCAGAATTTCGATCGGCTGCCCCAGTGAATCCAGTTCTTTTTGAATGTGGAGCGCCGTCTGGCGCGTCAACTCCGCGAGGATATGGATGGGGGTGCCTGTCGCCTCCAGCATAATGCGATAGGACGACTCGGTGCTGGCGGGACGACATTCCAGGCGGGATAAGTCCGGCGCCGTCTGGCGGATGGAGTCGAGCAGGCTTTCCAGCCCGGGAATCTGACTGGCCGCAACGCTTGTGCGTTCGCGCAGATAGACGGCGGCGTTGACCTGCGGCCATTTTCTAAGCCCGCCGATCAGGTCTTCGATCTCGCGCCCGGGTTGATCAACCAATTCATTCAATACCCACAACATTGTTCGCAAGCCGTCGCCCGTCACCCGTTTATTGCTGGTGCGGATGATGATATGCCCGATCTGCTCGCCGCCCAGGATGAGATCGTCTTTTAGCAAAGCGTCTGTGATGTGCTTGTCGCCGTTCTTCACCACCGACGTTTCAATTTCCTGTTTTTTCAGGTGATCCATCAGCCCGCTGTTGCTCATCTGGGTGACAACCACCCTGTTGTTCCTCAATCTGCCGGATTGTTTCAGGTCCAGAGCCAGCGCGGCAAGGATCATGTCCCCGTCGAAAAACCGCCCGGATTTATCTATGAACACCACCCGGTCGCCGTCGCCATCCAACGCCACGCCGATATCGCAGCCATAACGTTGAAATTCGCGCGCAAACTCTTTGGGAGAATGTCTGGCATATTCCGAGCCGGAATGCAGGTTTATGTTGGTTCCATTTGGAGAGATATTGACGGACAGGGGTTTGATTCGCAGTTTTGAAAGCGTTCTGCCGCCCACCATGGAGGCGGCCCCATTGGCATAGTCAACCGCTATTTTTTGAGAAAAGCGAAACGCCGGATATTCCGCGATCAATTCGTCAACATACACGTCGGCGAGTCGCTCGCTCTTAATGATCGGCGAAGGCAGGTTGCGAAACCGGGAGGGAAACGTCTCTGTAAATAATTCCGCCAGCGAATCTTCCGTTTTGTCATCCACCTTCATGCCAAACTCATTGAAAATCTTGATCCCGTTTTCGATTACCGGCAGGTGAGAGCCGGAAATGGATATCCCTCCGCAAAAGACGCCCGTATGAATGATCAGAAAAGATATCGCCGGAGTTGTGATAATCCCAGCGTCCACCACCCGCACCCCTCCCCGCGTCAACCCCATGACCAAGCGCTGTTTGATGCGTTCGCCGGATTCGCGGGTGTCGCGCCCGATCAAAATTTCGGGATGAGGCGTCGTCTCCCGCCACCAGATGGCAAGCGCCAGCCCAAGCCGTTCGAGGGATTCCGATGATAGAATCCCGCTATCCACCCTTCCACGTATGCCGTCTGCGCTGAACAACTTATACATTCCATCCTCGCCGTCATTATACAACTTTTTGATATGAAAAATATCGCCATGCAAAGGCCAAAAAGCAGGATTCTTTCCGACAGACTGACGGCAAGAGAAGCCTTGTCGGGCGGGGTCGGACATGAAAAGTCCGCCAGAGGCGCGGTTTTTCTCGACCGCGATGGGACCCTTAATGTAGAAAGAGGCTATATTTTACAGCCTGCCGACATCGAACTCATTCCAACCGCCGGCGAGTCCGTGCGGACATTGAACGACCTGGACATTCCCGTCATAATCATCACCAACCAGGCCGCCATCGCTAAAAACCTTTTATCGCCAGAGCAATTGGAGCGCGTCAATGAAAAATTATGGGCGGAACTCTCAGCCGCAGGAGCGTATTACGACGCCCTCTATTACTGCCCGCACAGCCCGGAAGTCACCCCGGAATGTCAATGCAGAAAGCCCAAACCGGGATTGATACTGCAAGCGGCGCGGGATTTCAATATTGATTTGTCCGCCTCTTTCATGATAGGCGACAAACTGTCGGATATTGGGGCGGGACGATCGGCCGGATGCAAAACCATCCTGTTGCTATCCAACGGTGGAAAAGATGTGTATCAGGGCGCTGAAGCCGCCTCGCCCGATTTCACATGCCGTAACGTGGGAGAGGCGATTGCATGGTTGTTGCCGCGCATACAAAGCGGCTGACATTTCGCGTTCCGAGCGGGGAGAATAACGCTCGATTCCCTGCAAGCCAATTTCAATCCCACATTCCCCAAATTTGCTTTAAAATCCCCGCACCATGAAACGAGTATTCGGCGGCATCGCTTCCTCTTTGCAGACGCCCTTCGGCGCGATCTTCGTGACCGCCCTCGTCTTTCACGGCGTCCTCTACGCGCTGGGGGTGGACTATACCAACCTCGTCACGCTCGGAGTTGCCGGGTTCATCCTGGTTATAGATGTCGCCGCGGCGTTTTTCATCCTCGATAAACTGATCTATTTCTTTTCCCAATTCGTCCTGCCGGTGCAGACGCCCGACGACCGGCGCGAAATTCACGCGCGGGTGAGCGCCTTCGACGGCGCTCGCGGGCCGACGCTCTTCGTCAAGAACGGGCGGGTGATCATGCACGAAGGCGAGACCAAAAAACAAGGTCCCGGCGTGATCGTGCTGGATACTGCCAGCGCAGTCGTCCTGCAAACGGATACGCAGATCATCGGACCCGCAGGACCCGGAATCCGCTTCACGCGCGGCAGGGAAAAAATCACACAGGACCAAGGCGTGGACTTGCGAACACAGTTACAGGTCATCGGCCCCGACGTAAGCGACCAGCCTTTCCTCAACCCGGTTCCGATCTCCGACCCGAAAAAATACAACGAACTGCAAGCCCGCCGCCAGCAGACCGCCGGCCTCACCCGCGACGGATTCGAAATCTCCCCCTCCATCAGCATCAAATTCCGCATCAAACGACCGGCGCAAAACACCCCCTCCGAAAGCGGCGTGACCTCGCATTATGGATACAACGCCGAAGCAATACTGCACGCCGTAACGCGCGAGATGATCGAACTCGGCGCAGCCGACAACAAACGCGTCCGCATGGAATGGCATCGCCTGCCCGCCCACCTGGTCGTAAACCTGTGGCGCGAATATGTGCGCAAATTCAAACTGGAGGATCTCTTCAAAGCCGAAGGCGTCAGCGGGTTGAAAACCATCGAAGACATGATCAACCGGCGCGTAAAGCGCCCGTTCGTGGTGGCGCTGGACGACACAGGCATCCCCAACCCGACCGGCAAGGCGCTCCCCAGCCTCGAGTACGAACAACTCGAAATGCGCGGGCTGGAGATCATGGATGTGCGCATCCGCAACGTCATGTTCGACCCCGTCATCGAAGAACAGACCGTCAAGAACTGGAACGCCGAATGGATGAAGGTCGCCCGACGCGAAGAGAACATACTAAACGAGCGCGAAAAACTGATCGAAACGGCGGCGCACAACGAAGCCGTCAAAACCTTCGCCCGCCTCGCCTCGCAAAAGTTCAACAACCCCATCCTCCCCCCGCAGGAGCTCTTCGCCACTCTGCAAAACCTGATCGAACCCCTGCGCGAAACCATCCTGATCAAAAGCCGCGCCAACAACCAGATGGAAGCCGAAATCAAAAAACTCGACGAAATCTGGAAGTGGCTGCTGATCAACAAACTTGACGCCGCCATGCGCCGCGACGAGGGCAAGCCATGAAGCGCATCCGCTTCCAGCGGGAGGAAGTGATCCCGCGCCTCTTCGCCCTGACCGGGGAGGGGATCGAATACCGCAACCGCATCCGCTCCATTGCCGGGTTCGGCGCATGGGCGATCCTGAGCGGGTTGACTCTGGCTTCATTCATCTTCCTCGCCACAAACAACCTCCAGCGGCTCGCCGTCATCGCCTTGAGCGCATTCAAATACCTGCCGCTCTTCGTCGTGATCTACGCCCTGGCAAGGAACAAAGCCGCAACATACCTTGCGGATATCTTCGAACTGGAAGACCAAGCCCTCGCCCATGACTTCATTGAAGATGTGGCGTTCGGCTCCAGCCTTGACCATATCGGCGACTGGAACAAAGTATCGGAGCAGGATAAACTCAAACGCATCACCATCAGCGAAGGCGGCATCTCCGACCAGGACGAACGCTCGCCCGTCATCCGCATCGGCGGGCCGGGTTACGCGCAGGTCAACCTCGACAGCGTCGCCCTGCTCGAACGGGTGGACGGCTTCCCGGAGATCATCGAACCGCGCGATAAACCCTGGAAACTGGGATGCTTTGAACGCATCCGCGAGATCGGCAAATCGGACAAACCCGGCAAACGCGAATACGCCATCGTCAACCTGCGCGACCAGTTCGCGCGCGGCATCTCCGTCAGAGCGCGCACAAAGGACGGCATTCCGATCGAAGCGCAGGACATCAAGGTCATGTTCAGCATCCTGCGCAAACCCAAAGAACAGGCGCCTGAAAACAACCCGTATCACTACGAAGAAAAAGCGGTTCATTCGCTGGTATACGACCAGGTCATCATCACGCCCGCGCCCGCAAAAGTTTTCGGCGTCTCCTTCCCCTGGGACACGACCGTCCTGCCGCTCGTGATCGGCGAACTGGAAAAGGTCATCGCCTCGCACAGTCTGAGCGAAATCCTCGCCAACATCAGCGCCAGGGAACTCGACGAACTGATAATGAACGAAGCGACCAACAAACAGATGCGGGTCGAAATGACCGGCGAACAAACCGCGCGCGTCAGCCCGTCGGGCGCGTCCAAACCGCCGGAATTCCTCTCGCGGTCGAATATCACCGCCCAATTCTTCAACGACGAGTTCAAGGCGGAAGCCGCGCGGTTGGGCGTCGCCGTTCACTGGATAGACATCGGCACCTGGCAACTGCCGCATGAGATCGTCATCGAAGAACTTAAATCTGCCTGGATGTTGACGGGCGAAAACGCCAAACGCGCCGCCGCCCTCGAACGCGCGTCCAACAAATATGAAATAAAGGAATTGACGGAGCTCGTCAACAATGTCATCATCTCGAATTACAGCAAGTCGGGCAGTTCCGGCTCGAGCCGCAAACTCTCCGAAAAGGAATATGTCGAACTGGCGAAGATCATCGAAGAAAATTCCGACATTGCGTTCAGTCCCATGCTTCAACAGCGCTTCTCGCATAACGCCGCAAACAAACGCGACGCGCACACCATCGCGCTCGACATTCTCAAAGCCTTCCGCCGCGAACTGGTCGCCGCGCGCGAACTGATCGAAAAGGAAAACCGCTCCCCCGTCGAGAAACAGATGGAGATCGCCGGAATAACCAAAGCCCTGAAGGATATTGATTTCCACATTTTCCATTACGTCAAACGGACACCATGAAAAACACATACACCCAACCCTCCCTTGAAGTCGCGCGCGCGCTCAAACTCGGCGCGCCGGTCGTCGCCCTCGAATCCACCGTCGTCACGCACGGGCTTCCCCGCCCGCAAAACCTCGAACTCGCGCGGAATATGGAAAAGACCGTCCGCGAATCAGGCGCGACTCCCGCCACGATCGCATTATTGGATGGAAAGATCCGCCTCGGACTCTCCGACCCGGAACTGGTCCGGCTTTCTGAATCCGAATCCACGCTGAAAATTAGTCACCGCGACTTCGCGACCGCCATCGTCAAAAAAATGGACGGCGGCACGACCGTGGCCGGGACGATGCTCGCCGCGCACATGGCGGGAATCAAAGTCTTTGCCACGGGCGGGATCGGCGGCGTCCACAAGGAATCGCCCTTCGATATTTCCACCGACTTGAAAGCCCTCGCCGAAACGCCGATGATCGTGGTCTGCGCCGGGGCGAAGGCGATTTTAGACCTGCCCGCCACGCTCGAATACCTCGAAACAATGGGCGTGCCCGTGGTCGGCTACCAGACCGACGAATTCCCCGCCTTCTATTCGCGCGAAAGCGGGTTGAACGTCAGCGCCAGGCTCGATTCGCCGAAGGATATCGCCGAGTTTGCCAAAGCGCATTGGGGGGTGGGGCTTCAGAGCGCCGTCCTCGTGACGAATCCGCTCCCTGAAACAGACTCCATCCCCAAGTCCGAGATGGAGCCGATTATTTCCAAAGCCTCTCAAGAAGCCGTCGAGCAGGAGATTCACGGGCAGGCGCTGACTCCCTTCCTCCTCTCGCGCATCAGCGAGTTGAGCGGGGGGAAATCGCTGAATGCCAACATTGCGCTATTGTTGAACAACGCAAGCCTGGCGGCGGAGATTGCGAAGAATATGGCGGTGAGGAAGACCTGGGCGATGTAGGGGGGAGTTGAAGGATACAAGTTACAGGATACGGGTTACAGGATACGGGTTACGGGTTACGGGTTACGGGTTACGGGTTACGGGTTACGGGTTACGGGTTACAGGTTACGGGTTACAGGTTGCAGGTTGAAGGTTGCCCCGCATGGATGGTCGCCACGGATGGCTACTGAAACATGCGGGGCTTTTTTGTTTTTGCCCATTTCGGGCAGGCTTGCGGCACGCCAGTAATGCCTCGACCGCTGACTGTCCATCAGCCAGTACTTCCGGCATAAAAAGCAGAACCGTGAGGGGCGAACACCACGCGAAAACCGTAGTTGTTCCATTCGTTGTTCGGGTGATTGTTGTTGCGACCGGAAACGCGCGCGTTGTTCTGGTTGTTGTTCCACGAGCCGCCGCGCAACGAAAGCCCTGTATGCCGAAGCCTTCGATATGTCATTGCGAGGGCATCCTGAGCGAAGGCGAAGGATCGCCCGACACATGCGCCGCGCGCAGTGCGGTGAGCAATCCACGCCTTGTTGGAGGCTGCTTCGTTCCTCGCAGCGACAGACCTAACCTTGTTTGAGCCACGCGCCGAGAAGCCTGCCGACCTCCGCGACAAGCCGGGAGACATGCTCGTATTGCGCGACGGTGAAAAGATCGAGCTGGCGCGAAATGCGAATCCAGCCCCGCAACTGCTCCAACTTTATATCCGCTTCAAGCAAATGATCGCGGCGCGTTTGGGATTTTGTCTTGCCCGCGGCGACGAGGGAATCCTGAAAATCGAGAAGAAGTCTTTGCACGCGCTCGCCCAAGCCGAAGCGGTGCGCGCGCGGAAATTTCTGCACATGCGGAACCATCCACAGGATCAAGTCGTGCGTGCGGATAAAAAGCGGCGATTCATTCATAAACGGACGCCTCCAAGAACGGATTTTCGCAATTGCCACGTATCGCCAAAACGGACGTGGTTGACCCAGCCCTGAATGCTGGCTTGTAACATGGGATATATCGAACGATCAGCATGGGTTTCTTCGACAAGACTTCGCAGTTTGCGGCGAAAGGCAAGCGAACGGCGCGCCTTGAGGCGGCGATATTCGGGATACAGGCGAAAGCCCAAAAACGGAATCCCGGTATGAACCGGGAAAACCTGCGCCGAGCCTTCGTGCAGGGTCAGCCGCAGATCAGCAAGTTTTCGAATGACGGCCTGACGAGCCTGATGCAAAACCTGTTTGTCATCTCCAAAAAGCAGGAAATCATCCACATAACGGATATAGGCTTTGACCTTCAATTCCCGCTTTACGAACTGGTCGAGTTCATTCAGGTAGACATTCGCCCAGAACTGACTGGTGAGATTGCCGATGGGCAAGCCGCGCGGGCGATTCGTGGCGAACAAATCATCGCCCGTGAAATAGACCATCTCATATTCCTCCGATAACACGCCACAGCCGGATTCCAGGATGCGGCGAATGAGCCATAACGCATCTTTATCGGCAATATGGCGGGAAAGAATCCCAAACAGGATTTCGTGGTCAATGGAGGGAAAAAACTGGCGGATATCGCATTGCAGGACGTATCGGTATTTTCTCGAAAACGCCTGCGCCCGGTCGAGAGCCTTGTGCGTCCCCTTTCCAATTCGATTGGCGTAACTATCCTCGATAAACCTCGCCTCGTAAATGGGTTCGATCAGGTTGCACAAGGCGTGATGAACGACCCTGTCTCGAAAGGGCGCGGCGGAGATCAGGCGCTTTTTGGGGTCATGCACGAAGAAACTGTGATACGCGCCCGGCTGGTACGTTTTGGTTTGCAATTCCTCCTGCAGGGCGAAGAGCTCATCCTCTCTCTTCCTCATGAACGCGGCAACCGCCTCTTTGCCGCTTTTGCCCTTCTTCGCCTTCTCGTAGGCAAGATACAGATTTTCGAAACTGCATAACGGCTGGTAAAGATGTTTATACGTTCTCATAGACCTCCAAATTTCAAAAAATTTCGGGCCCGCCCTTCGGGCGGGAGGTTAAGGGCTCAGAACACAGAAAACCAGAAAACAGAATCACAAGAGCGCACTGGGAGGGGCGAACACCACGCGAAAACCGAAGTAGTTCCACCCGAGGTTCGGGAGAGGGTGGTAGCGACCGGAAACGCGCGCGAGGTCCTGGTCGTTGCTCCACGAGCCGCCGCGCAACGAAAGCCAGTCATGATCTTTATCGAAGTAATTCGCCTGCCATTCCCAGACATTGCCAGCCATATCCCAAAGGTCGTTTACTTTTCCCAAAGGGTACATGCCCGCCGGGGTGGTGCGGCCTATCCCGCTCCCAGCAATGTTCACGCGGCGCAGGATGTCCTTCATCACTTCATCATCCTCTCCTTTCGGCTCCGGCGTGACCTTCCCCGCTTCATCCCACGGGAAACGATGGCGTTTGACCTCCTCTCCCTTCTGGTTCTTTCCCACAAGGATGGGTTCGCCCAATCCGCCTGCGGCGAGAAGCCATTCGGGTTCGGTGGGGAGACGAAACACAAAGGATGAATCAGGAAGGATGAAGGATGAAATGGCCTGCGCTTCGGGCTGGGCCTGCCAGTTGGCGGCGAGCCATTTGCAGTAGGCGTTGGCTTCGTACCAGGTGATTCCAACCACGGGAACGGTACGGCGGGCAATGCCGAAGCGCGGGTCGCGCCAGTAACGGGGGAAGACTATTTTCCCGTCGGTATGTTCGCTTCCGCCTTTCAAGTTTGCTTGCAGCCAATCCAAGCCTGCCCTGCCCCAAGTCTCGCTCATCAAAACGCCGTTCTCGTCGTATTTGGGGAAGTCCAGCCAGTATTTTTCGTCGGCGAAATCGGGCGCGTCCAAAAAGCGTTTGTATTGCAGGTTGGCGACGGGGTGTTTTGCCATGTAGTACCGACTTACCCTAAAGGGCGTTGACGCAGAGTCGGTACTACGAATTTCAGAAAAGCCGTAGAGGTCATCGGGGGTGTAGCCGAGTTCGTCGAGCGTGTCGGCGGCGGAAGCGCGGGATGAAATGTCAATTTGCCCGACAGTGCGCGGCTTGCCGGTCTGCGGGTCGGTATCCTGCATCACAAATTTCAACCTGGCGCGAATGTCGCCGGCAATGCTGTCTTTTACGCGGCGCGCGCCTATATCCGCAAGCGCCCGCCCTGCCAGCAGGGCATTGCGCCCGGGCTGGTCGCCTTCCAAATGCAGGATGTGCAGAAGGAAAGACTCGAGGAATTGTTTGTTGCCGCGCTGGTCGAGATCCCCGGCGGTAAGCAGGATCACCTCCTGCCAGCGCGGGTTTTGCCAGTGCATTTCGAGCATACTCAGGCGGGTTTCAATATCCTGCCGGGCGATCTCCACCGCCGCCATGTATTCCTCCAATGTCAAATGGAAGAAACCGATCTGTCCCAGGCTGCGTTCGGTCAGCAAGCCGGTCTCATTGCGGGCATGACGCATGAAATGCTCCACAAGTTGCTTAAGTTCGGTTTCTTCGTGTCCGGCCTCTTTGAGCAGGTCGTAAATCTTCGACTGCCAGTCTGCCTCAGACATGGTCCCGCCGGGTTTATTTTCGTGCAGCCAGTATGCCAGCGAAGCCAGCGTGAAATAGACCTCGTTGGCGCTCATTTTCTCGTGAATGCGGCTGGTATGCCCGGTCTGCGAATAACGCCAGTTCTCGATCATCGTCTTGGCGACCACTTCGTACAATTCCACGCGGCGGTTGGGCAGGGTTTTGCCGATCTGATAAATGATGGAGAGGATGGTCAGCAGAAGCGGATTCATGGCAAGGCGGCGAACGCTCTCGCTCTGGTTGATGGAAAACATGATGCCGTTGACGTAATCGCGCCGGGCGCGGTTCGCGGCGGCATCGAAGGTGAGTTTTGAATCGGTCTCCTGAAGCCAGGCGGCGAACCAGCGCTGGACGAATGATTCCACTTCATCCGGCACGCGCAGGGGACTGATCTCCATCTCTCGGAAGTCCGGCAGGTCGCCGCGATGATAGCCTTCCAGGCGGCTGGTGACGACGATGCGGTTGGAGCATTTTTCATTACAGCGGCGGTTGGCAAAACTCTGAACTTTCTTCAATGTTTCCGCCCGCAGGGTATGACCGTGTATCAATGTATCGCCAAAGTCGCCGACTTCATCCAAACCGTCCAGCAGAACCATGCACGCGCCTTTGTCGAGCGCCAGTCGCAGGAATTCGTCCTGCCGGGGCGCGCCGGGGTAACTGCGGTCAATGTAATCGAGCAGGAAGGTTTCGAGCGCAAGACTCGAATCGGTTTTGAGTTTTTCGGCGTAATCCGCAAGGCGCACAAAGACCGGCAGAAAGGGAACTTCCAATCCCAGCCTCGCCGCGCCGGAACTGCCGTAGGCGAGCATCAAGGTGAGGAATTTCAATGAAGTAGTCTTCCCGCTGCCCGGCTTCCCCACAATCACCAGCCTGGCTTCCTCAGCGATGGCGTTGGTCACGCGCCGGTCCATGCGCTGGAGTTCGCGTTCCATACGATGCGCCTCGCGCATCTCCAACATCTCGGCAAGTTCCTGCTCGCGGTCCTCGTCATTGGAAATCGGAATCAAACCCAGTTCAAGGTATACATCCTCCAAAGGCAGAGAGACTACTTTCCCAACCTGCGGCGAAAGCCCTGAGATAACAAGCCTGCGATAATCGCTCTCGATCCCCTCGCGGTATTTCTCCTCGATCTGCGCGGCTTGCTCCGGGGTCAATCCGGTATCCACCACCGCCACGCGCAAAACCGTCCCCGCCTCGCTATGCACAAAGGCATTTCCCATTTTCGCAAGCGCGGCGAGGATGCCCGTGAGTTGTCCGCTTTGGTGGGCGGAGTCGGCATAGGCGATCAAATCCTTCCATCCCTCCAACCCGGCAAAAGCGGCGCGAAATGCCGAGAGCATCTTTGCGAGTTCGTCCGCGCGGGAACGGGGCCATGCCAATGCGGTCATTAAATCCGCTGGCGGCTGGGAGGAAGGATCGGTAAACCCGACCACGGCGCGGGCAAGCGTCTGCCGCAGGGCGGGATTTTTCTCCGCCTGCAATTTATCCAATCCAACATTCCTGAGCCAGCGGGCAAAGTCATCCTCATCCCCCGTCGGCGCCTTGATCTGCTCCAAAGCGGACTTGACCGCCCCAAGTAATTTCTCGTCCTTTTCGGCGGCGCGATACTTCTTGAGCAACCCGCTCTCGAGTTTTTCCTTTGCGGGTTTCAATGCCGCATCCGAAGCGGACTCCATCATTTTCTTGCCCACCTGCCACAACCCCTCCGCAATCGCAAGCGAGATGACTGTCAATAACTCCATATACTCCTCCAATCAACCGACACTTATACCTCGCACCTCGTACCTTGTATCTCGTACCTCGTACCTTGTATCTCGTACCTCGTACCTTGTATCTCGTACCTCGTATCTCGTACCTCCCCTCACCCCCCGCCCTCCAGCAACTCCTTCACCAATTCCTCCGGGACCTGTACGGCGACCACTTCGCCTTTGACGGTAACAACACCGTTTGCTTGAATCCATTCTTCGATCACAACTTTGCGTCCCTTGACTTCCTTCACCCGCGCGCGGACTTCGAGAGTCGGGCCCAGCGGCGTGGGCTTGAGATAATCCACATGCAATGAGGCGGTCAGGTAACGCAGCGGCGGCTCGGTGTCCATGGCGCGATTCTCGGCGCGGTAGCCTGCGGCGGCGGCTGTGCCTGTGCCGTGACAGTCAATCAGCGAGGCGAGCAATCCGCCGTAGACGTAGCCGGGGATGGCGGTGTGATACGGCTTGGGCTGAAAATGACAGACCGATTCGTCGCCGTCCCAGTAACTTTTGATCTGGTGTCCGAGTTCGTTGAGTTTTCCGCATCCGTAGCAATGGGCGAAGTAGTCGGGGTAGAAGTCTTGAAAGGCGGGGGTGGGCATGGAGTTCCTCGATTTGGGATTGGGGTGGTGAGTTGCAGGTTACGGGTTGCAGGTTACGGGTTGCAGGTTGCAGGTTACGGGTTACGGGTTGCAGGTTGCAGGTTACGGGTTGCAGGTTACGGGTTACGGGTTGCAGGTTACGGGTTACGGGTTACGGGTTACGGGTTACGGGTTGCAGGTTACGAATTACCAAATTACCAAATTACCAATTACCAAATTACCAATTACCAAATTACCAATTACCAATTACCAAATTACCAATTACCAACCGCCGCCAACCTCACGGCGTCCCGGTCGGCGAGGGGGCGATTGTTAAATCCGGCGTCCCGGTCGGAGTCGCTTGCGGGGTCAGGCTTTCCAGCAGGGTGAAGCGCCCGACGACCTTCCACTCGTAGCCCATAAAGATCTGCACCTCGTACGCTCCCGCCTGCCAGCCGCCGATGGGATTGGAACATTCGGTATAGCCGCCGATGCCGCCTGTGCCCCATTCTTCGCGCCAGGGTTCGGTCTCATAACAGACCAGTTCGCCGCTGCGATACCAGAGCGCGGTCCACTGCACGCCGGGCTGGGTGTTGTTGTAATCGAATCCGCCGTACATGGTTGCAATGGGCAACTCAAAAACAGTTTTAGGTTCGATGGGGTTAACGCCGTCGAACTCGGTGGAAAATTGAATCGCGGTAAAGACCGCGTCCGGGTTGGGTGTGACGGGTCCCGCAAACAGGGCTTCGATGGCGACGGGCAAAAAAGGCGTGAGAGTCGCGGTCGGCGTATCGGAGTAGAGCGGCGTGACAGTCAGCGTCGGCGTGAGGGTGATGGTGGGCGTAAGCGTGATCGTCGGCGTGAGGGTGATGGTGGGCGTAAGCGACGGCGTGGGCGAAGGCGGGAAGACGCGGTAGATCGCCCGCTCGCCGCCGTTTGGAAACCAGAACGCCAGCGCGATCAAAACGAAGGCGAAGAAAACCATCCGCCAGGCTGTGGCGTTATATCTTCGGCGCAGGCTGTAGAAGGAAATCTTCCGCGCGACCTGCATGTTTCGAATCGCGCCGCGAAAGGAAAGAAACGCCCCCACAATGGCAAACAGGGCAAGGACGACGACGCCGGCGCGAATATCCATGAATGAGATTATAGTACAAGACTTCCGAAGTCTTAAAGACTTCGGAAGTCTCCATGCTGTATGGTAAAACATGCCCATGATCAACGAAGTCGTTTTCCTCAAACTGGGCGGATCGCTCATCACCGACAAGGATGCCGCCTATACCCCAAGATTGGATACACTAAAAAACCTGGCGCTGGAAATTAAAACGGTTCTGGACTCCGCTCCAGCCTTATCCTTGATCCTCGGGCATGGTTCCGGCTCGTTCGGCCACGTCGCCGCGAAGAAATATGGGACACGGGAGGGGACCCCCCTCCGGCTCCCTCCAAATTCTCCGAATTTGGGGGGAGTGTCCCAAAACGGCGATTGGGAATACTGGCAGGGATTCGCCGAGGTGCGCTATCAAGCCGCGGAGTTGAACCGCTTTGTCGTGCAGGCGCTGCTGGAGGCGGGGATTCCGGCGCTGCCCTTTCCCCCGTCCGCTTCGATGATTTCGGACAATCGCAAGGTGATTCATCACAACGTCGAAACGATCCGGCGCGCGCTGTCGGCGGGATTATTGCCGGTCGTGCAGGGGGATGTCGCTTTCGATGAGTCGCTGGGCGGGACGATCCTCTCCACCGAGGATGTCTTCGCTTTTCTCGCGGAGCAATTCCCCGTCTCGCGCATCCTTCTGGCGGGCATCGAAGCCGGGGTGTGGGAGGACTTCCCGGCGAGGAACAGGCTGCTGAAAGAGATTCAACTGTCCCGTTATGATGAGGCGTTAAAGGGCGGAATCAAAGGCTCGGTCAGCGCGGACGTGACCGGCGGGATGAAAGCCAAAGTCGAAGAGATGTTCGCCCTCATCCAAAAAAATGCGGGGTTGACCGCGCAGATTTTCTCGGCTGAAGAGCCGGGGGCGCTCGCCCGCGCCCTGCGGGGGGAAAATGTCGGCACGCTTTTAACGCCCTGACGTGACAAAAACAGGAAATATTGCCCTTGCAATTTTTGAAAATCCCAAGATAATTGGGATTAAATAAATTATATATAATTTTAAGGAGACTCCATGTCCACCAAAGGCAAATCCGCTAAAAAAGGGACGAAAGCCAAACCCCGCAAGACCGTCAAAAAAACCGTGAAGACCAGCGTAAAGTTTCAGCCGACAAAGTTGAAACTGTTGCGTCCCGTGCCTTCGGATATCGAGATCGCGCAGGCGGGCAAACTCAAACCGATCAAACAGATCGCGGAGGAATTGGGAATCAAGGAAAACGAACTGGAATTGTACGGTCCCTATAAAGCCAAGATCAAACTCGAGATTCTCGACCGCATCGGCAAACGCCCGAACGGCAAATATGTGGACGTAACCGCCATCACGCCGACTCCGCTGGGCGAAGGCAAGACCACCACCACCGTCGGACTGGCGCAGGCGCTGGGGGCGCATTTGGGGAAGACGGTCATTGCGGCCATCCGCCAGCCTTCGCAGGGACCGACCTTCGGCATCAAGGGCGGCGCGGCGGGCGGCGGGTATTCGCAGATCATCCCGATGGAGGATTTCAACCTGCACCTGACGGGCGACATCCACGCCATCACTGCGGCGCACAACCTTGTGGCGGCGGCGCTCGACGCGCGCGTGATGCACGAAAAACAGCAGGACGACGAAAAAATGTTCAACGCGCTCTGCCCGGTCAACAAAAAAGGCGAACGAAAATTTTCGCCCAGCATGATGCGACGCCTGCAAAAACTGGGGATTAAAAAGACCAACCCCAACGATCTGACTCCCGAAGAACGCGCGCGCTTCGCCCGGCTCGACATTGACGAGAACACGATCACCTGGCGGCGCGTGATTGACGTGAACGACCGCTTCCTGCGCGAGATCGAGGTGGGGCGCGGCAAGGACGAAGCCGGTTTTGAACACATGTCGGGTTACGACATCACCGTCGCTTCGGAGATCATGGCCATCCTCGCGCTGACGACCTCGCTCGAAGACATGCGCGAGCGCTTCGGGCGCATGGTGGTCGCCACAAATAAACGCGGCGAAGCCGTCACCGCGGAAGACCTCGGCGTGGCGGGGGCCGTGACGGTTCTGATGAAGGACGCCATCAAGCCCAACCTGATGCAAACGCTGGAAGGCACGCCCGCCACCGTTCACGCCGGTCCGTTCGCCAACATCGCGCACGGCAACAGTTCCATCATCGCCGACAAGATCGCGCTCAAACTGGTCGGCAAGGACGGCTTTGTCGTGACCGAATCCGGCTTCGGCGCGGACATCGGCATGGAAAAATTCTTCGATATCAAATGCCGCTACTCCGGCTTGATCCCGCACGTCGTTGTGCTGGTGGCCACCATCCGCGCGCTGAAGATGCACGGCGGCGGCTCGAAGGTCGTGGCGGGCAAGCCGCTCCCGCTGGAATATACCGAGGAAAATCTCGACCTGCTCAAAGCGGGCCTGCCCAACCTGGAACGCCACATCGAAAACGCGCTGAAATTTGGCATCAACGTGGTGGTGGCGGTCAACTCCTTTGTCACCGATACGCCCGCCGAAGTGGAACTGGTGCGCGAGGCGGCGTTGCGCATGGGCGCAGTGGACGCGGTCGCCTCCTATCACTGGTCGGACGGCGGCAAGGGCGCCAAGGCTCTGGCGGAGGCGGTGGTCAAAGCCGCAGAACTGCCGAGTTCTTTCTCGTTCCTGTACGATCTCGAAACCACGAGCATCAAGCAGAAGATCGAGACCATCGCCATGAAAATCTACCGCGCCGACGGCGTGGACTACACCCCCAAAGCCGAGGAACAGATCGAGCGCTACACGCGCCTCGGCTTCGATCACCTGCCGATCTGCATGGCGAAGACGCATCTCTCCTTCACGCACGACGCCAGCATCAAGGGCGCGCCGACCGGCTTCCGCATAACAGTGCGCGAGATTCGCGCCAGCGCGGGCGCGGGCTTCCTCTACCCGATCCTCGGCGACATGCGCACCATGCCCGGCCTGCCCACCCGCCCCGTCTTCTACGATGTGGATTTGGATTTGAAGACCGGCAAAGTGGTCGGGTTGTTCTAAATCATTGCGCGCCGACAAAAAAAACAGGTCACGATGCGGGGCGTGACCTGTTTTCAGTACCCATAGGCTATGTGGAATTCCGTAACGGATGGCTATAATCCCGGGCATGAATCCCCAATCCCTGACTTTATCCGAACAGAGAGAGTTGATTCGCAGCAACCAGATCGCCGCCTCAGACCTCGCCGAAGCCTGTTTCCGTCAAATTGAGCGGCTCAACCCGACGCTGAACGCCTTCATCACGGTCGCCCCGCCGGGCGAAGGGCCGCAGGGCAAAGGGCACTTGATGGGGATTCCCATCGCGGTCAAAGACCTGTACGACACAAAAGGCATTCGCACCACCGGCGGCTCGAAATTTTTTTGGGATCGCATCCCGACCGAAGACGCTTTTGTGGTGGAGAAGATCAAAGACTCGGGCGGAATCATCATCGGCAAGACCAACACGCATGAGATCGCGCTGGGCGTGACCAACAACAACCCGCATTTTGGCGCGTGCTTAAACCCCTGGGATACAACGCGCACGCCCGGCGGCTCCTCCGGCGGGAGCGCGGTTGCCGTCGCAACCGGCATGGCATCCGCCGCGCTTGGCACAGACACAGGCGGCTCGATCCGCATCCCCGCGGCGTTGTGCGGCGTGGTGGGACTCAAACCCACCTACGGAAGAATCAGCCTGAGGGGCGTCCTGCCTCTCTCATGGAATCTCGATCATGCGGGACCGATCACAAACCGCGTCGAAGACGCCGCGATCATGTTGCAAGTGATGGGCGGATATGACAGCGGCGACCCGTCCTCCTTCAAGACCCTGCCCGGAGATTTTTCCAGTCACATGCGCGACAGCATCCGCGACCGGAAGGTGATTTTCGCAACCGGCAGTTTCATCGAAGAGGTCAGCGACCCCGAAGTTCTCTCCGCCGTGAAAAAAGCGGCGGACGCGCTATCCGACCAGGGCGCGGTTGTCGCCGAAATGAATATGGATTTTCTGCGCGAAGCGGCGCTCGCCAACGCCGTCATGACGCAGGCAGACGCGGCGGCGTTTCATCAGGAAAGACTACAGGAACACCCCGACTGGTTCGGCGCGGATGTCCGTCAACGGCTGGAAACGGGGGCGGGATTCACCTCCAGCGAGTACGCGCTCGCAAGGCGGACTCAAGCCGAAGTCCGGCGGCGATGCGATCTTCTATTCGAAGATTATGACGCGCTGATCCTGCCGACCACGCCCATCCCCGCGCCCGTGCTGGAAGGGGAAAACGCCATCGAACGCGCCCGCCTGTTGACGCGCTTCACATCCCCGTTCAACCTGACCGGACTGCCCGCGCTTTCCGTCCCGTGCGGGTTCGCCAGCGAAGGACTGCCCATCGGCTTGCAGATCGTCGCGCGCGCCTGGAACGAATCTGGAGCGTTGCGCATGGGGTACGCCTATCAGAACAGCACGGAGTGGCACAAGGTTAAACCGCCCATCGCGGTTGCCGCATAATTTTCGCCCGCCTGTTATCATCGGAATATGAAATCAAAACAGATGTGGGTGTTCGCATGGGCGGCGTTGCGCCTGCCCTTACTGGCGCTGGCTGTTTACGTTTTCCGGAATCCGCTGGTGGAATTGTACGCAGGCGCGGTCGGTTTATTGGGGCGGATGGATTTCTTCGTTTACACCGTCAGCACATTTTCCTCGCGCGCGCTTCTGGCAATCCTCGCCATGGCTGGAATCGGATTCGGCGTTTGGGCGGCGGGCAAACTTTCCTTGTCGCCCGCCATGCGATATGGGGCGATCCTCGCCGGTTCGTTCATCGCAATCTGGCTCGCCTTTCTCTTTGCCTTCAAGACGGACCAGCCGGCGTTGCGGGCGGCTGGGGCGATCCTGATCCTGGCGATCAATGCCATCCCTTACGAATGGGTCGTTAAATATCCTGTAAAGAACCGGTTTTCGAACCTGTTCTTCATTTTTTTCATCGGGGTAACGGAGGCGCTATTCCCGCAATCGTATATGGTATGGCTGGCGGCTCACACCCATCACGCCGATAAAGTCAAAAAATGGAGCTGGCTTGGCGGCGTCGCGGCGGCGTCGTTCTTTTGGATATTTTTGCTTTTGCCCTCCGACAACCAGCGGGTTTTTACATTGACCGAAAAGATTCATGCGGACCCTGCGGTCAAAAAAATCTCCCCGGGCGTCTACAACTGGATCGAACTCAATCCAAAGCATAATCTGCTTTATGCCGTCGGGCGCGGGACAAATTTTTTGCTTGCATTCGACCTGGGCAACCTCGCCGTTCCCCCACTTCGCTCCAAAACGGATATTGGCAAGACGCAGAGTTTCGGACTCAACCCCGCGCGGCAGGAAATTTACGTCTTTCAAGATTGGACACAGGAATTGCTCTATATGGACGCCCTGACCCTCGAGGTGTTCAAGACCGTTCCAGCGCCGGAACTTTCGCCGGGAGATGTCTGGCTGCAATGGGAGCCCATCACCGACACCATCATCCTCTCCTCCGAAGCGGATGCCTTCACCGGCGTCCCCCTGTACCTGTTCGACCGGGAGAGCGGGGACATTCTCGCCACCCTTCCCTTTCCGGTTTTCCCAACCAATTTAACGCTTCACCCGCGCAAACCGTGGATGTATTTCAACTCGTTCCGCGACGTGTATTTTGCCGTGTGGGACTTGGAAACGCATAAAATCGTCCAACAGGTCGAAATCCCCCCGCGCACCGATCGGTTGATCTTTTCGGAGGAGGACAACGAAGTCTGGATCGCCGCCCCGCTGGAAGGCAGGGTACTGCGCCATGACGCCGATACGCTGGAGCCTGTCGGAGATATCCGGACCCGCTTCGGAGACCGCACCCTGGCGCTCGACTCCGAAAGGGATTTGCTCCTGACGGGAAATTTCATAACCGGAAAAGTCGCCGTGTTCGATTTGAAAACAGGGAACTGCGTCGAGGATTATTATCTGGGTCCGTGGATCAGAACCATCGCGCTGGACAGCGAAAATGGAATCGCCTATGTTTCCACGATCCGCGGCTTGTTCAAACTGGCTTATGCCGCGCCATGATTTTTTCGCAGATTTTACAGCCGCCCTCCGATTGCCTTACTCGCCTTACGCGCCTGCCGCCCTTAAGTTTTTGCCGCGTATTTCTCCATGATGCGCATGTAAACCTCCCTGTCTTCGGGAAGCATCTCGACCAGTTCAAAGCCCACCTGGTATAAATTCGGCTGGATGACGTCCATTTTGCACCACCTGCTCTGGGCGATGAAAACAATGAAGGGCATGGTTCCCAGGTCGGGCGTCAGTTCGATGCGCAGGTAGAAATCCTTCCCAACCTCCTGCGGCCCGACGGTCTCCAGCCGGAAGCCGGTGTTGCTGACCTCCACCATATGACCGAATATTTCCCCCGTGTCGTCGTTCAGGACGCGCAGGTACATGTCGAACTTCTTGCGTGGGATGGTGCGTTTTTCCGGCATAACAGTCTCCTTTGGGAAGGAAATCGTCCAAGAATTTGCCCAATCCTAACATGGCGCGCATGGATGCGTGATATGTCTTTTGTACTGTTTTGATTCGATGAAAAACGCCGCGCAAGCCGGGCGGTCAAATATCGAACAAGTCGGTCCTTCTCTTGAATTCACCCGTCACAGGCGGATAGGCGCGCATGAATTCTTCGCGCTCGCCGAAAACTTTTGTAACAAATCCCATCAAGCCGCGCCGCATCTGGATTCCGCCCTGCGAGGCGTGCTGTTCCCCGGCGCGGCGCTTGATCGCGGAGACGGAGCGGATGTTCAACCGCACATGCACTGGAAAATTTACCTCGGCGAGTTCTTTTAAGTTGATGTCGCCGTTGCGCCCCCATTTTTTCGGGTCTTTGCCGAACAGCGGCATCAGGCGCGTCATGACTCGCAGGAACCAGCGCGGAAAGATCTGGAAGTACAACGCCGTCGGTTTGAATCCCGCGCCGTGTTCGGGGTAGAAATTCTCATCATCGGCATTGGCAAACGCCAGCACGGTCGCCTTGTGGATGTGAATATGATCCGGGTGTTTGTACCCGCCAATCGGGTCGAAGGTGATGACCACATCCGGCCTGATGGCGCGGATGTGCCTGACCACCCGTCCCGCCACCTCCTCCACAGGATGGTTGATCTGCGCGTCGGGGTGATTGTTCGCTTCCATGCCCGGCATGCCTGAATCGCGGTAGCCGAGGAAAATAACTTCCTTCAGCCCCAGTTCCTTCGCCGCGCGCATCAATTCAGCCGTGCGCATTTCAGCCGTGTCTTTGAAGCCCTTCATATGCTCTTCATCCGCCGAGCCAGCCTCGCCGCGCGTCGCGCAGACGTAATACGTCTCGTAGCCGCGCTTGGCATACAACGCCAGCGTGCCGCCCAAGCCGAAGGACTCATCGTCGGGGTGCGCCAGTACCGCCAGAATTCGTTTTGTCATGTCGCCTCATTTATAATCACGGGGTAATTTTACTCTCACCAGACGATTCAGATAGAACAATTGTTACCAAAGGAGCATGAATGAAATTTGAAACGCTTGCCATCCACGCCGGGCAGGAAGCCGACCCGAACAACGGCGCGGTGATGACGCCCGTCTATCTCACGTCCACCTACAAGCAGGACGGCATTGGAAAGCCAAGACAAGGATATGAATATTCGCGCACGCTAAACCCCACGCGCAAGGCGTTGCAGGATTGTCTGGCAGAGTTGGAGAGCGGACAATGGGGTTTGTGTTTCGCCTCCGGCATGGCGGCGACGGATACCGTTTTGAGATTACTCTCGCAAGGCGATCATGTCGTCGCCGGTCATGACGTGTACGGCGGCACGTTCCGCCTGTTCGATAAAATTCTGCGCCGCTTCGGGCTGGACTTTACCTTTGCCGACACAACCGACCCGGAGAACCTCGCCGAAGCCTTAACCCCGTCCACGCGCATTGTGTGGCTGGAGACTCCCACCAACCCCCTGCTGGCTGTTTCAGATATCCGCGCTGTAGCCGAGGTGGTGAAGCATCATCCCAGCAAGCCCATCCTGGTCGTGGACAATACCTTCGCCACGCCATATCTTCAGCGTCCATTGGAGATGGGCGCGGATCTGGTCGTCCACTCGATGACAAAATATCTCGGCGGTCACTCGGACGTGGTAGGCGGCGCGATCGTCGGCAAAGACAGGGAACTCGGCGAGAAACTGGCCTACTTGCAAAATGCCATCGGCGGCGTGCAGGGACCGATGGATTCGTTCCTTGTGCTGCGCGGGATTAAGACGCTTCCCATCCGCATGGACAGACATGCGCAAAATGCAGAGAAGATCGTGGCATTTTTGGAGAAGCAGAAAAACGTCAAACGATTGATCCACCCCTTTCACGAGAGTCACCCACAGGTCCAGGTAGCGAAGCGACAGATGAAAAACGGCGGCGGGATGATCTCGTTCATCATGCAGGGCGGGCGCGAGGCGGCGATCCGAGTCGCAGAATCCACCAAACTGTTCACGCTGGCGGAATCGCTGGGAGGAGTCGAATCGCTGATCGAAGTCCCGGCGGCGATGACGCATCTCTCCACGCAAGGTTCGCCTCTCGAAGTGGACCCGGGGCTGGTTCGTCTTTCAGTGGGCTTGGAAAACGCCGACGATTTGATCGCGGATCTCGAGCAGGCGTTGAAGTAATTCATGTCGCTGCGCGCCGCCGCTCTTGATCTTCGGCGGCGCGGCAGCCTTTCGTTATTTAGAAACGCGCCGAATAACAGGCGGTTGCTTCGGTGATCCTTCGCCTTCGCTCAGGACGCCCTCGCAACGACATATTTATTCACTTCACCTTCAGCGCCACAAGCGTAACGTCGTCGTCCTGCTTTGCGCCGTCCTGATACGTTTGGAGCGTATCGAGCAATGTGTTGCAGGCCTGTTGCGCGCTGAATTTCGACGATTCGCCGAATATCTGTTTGATGCGCTCCAACCCGAACGGCTCGCCTTTGGGGTCGCGGCAGTCCGTCATTCCATCCGTGTAAAGCAGAAGCAAGTCGCCGGGGGCAAGGTTGACTTTTCTCTCGTCGAGCGTCACCGGCTCCCACAAGCCAAGCGCCATGCCGGGGCTGTGGGGCAGGCGTTCCACGCCTCCGTTGGCATGGGCAATGAGCGGCGGCTCGTGACCGGCGCGCGCGTAGGAAAATTCGCGCGTCGTCAAATCGAGGATGCCGTATAAGACCGTGACAAACTGCGTGGATTTTTGCAGGCGCGTGATGTGCGCGTTGACAAGGGACATCACCTCGACGGGAGTCATGCCTCGATCCGCTTCAGCCATGATGAGGGCGTGGGCGCGCGCCATGAATAACGCCGAAGGCACGCCTTTATCCGCCACATCGCCGATCAGCACGCCGATGCGATGATCCTTGAGTTCAAACACGTCGTAGAAATCGCCGCCCACCTGTCGCGCCGGGAGGATGCGCGCGCCGAAACCGAATGCGTCCGTATCGGGCAACACATCGGGGAGAATGCTCAGCTGGATGTCCGCCGCGAGTTGTAATTCCTTCTCGATCCGCTCTTTTTCGATCAATTGCGCCTGCGCCGCCCTGAGTTCATCGTAGGCTTTTTGCAGCGCCTGATTTTTCATCACCAGGTCGTGAAACGCCGCTTCGTTGGAAGACTCCAGCCGCTCGCTCATGATGCCGACCATCGCATACGCGAGATGCGGCCAGCGCTGGATGCACTCGTTGAATTTGTCACGGGTCATCACCCACGTCTGGGTGAGTTCCGCCGCGCGGACGGCGGCGGTGCGTTTGCCGCGCTTGAGGATGAGACTCATCTCGCCCACATATTCGCCGGGTCCGCAAAAGCGCAGGCGCATCTCGTCGGCCGTGTCGGGCGCCAGCACGATCTCCAGGTTGCCGCTTTTCACCACATACAGGCTGTCGCCCGGGTCGCCCTCGCGGAACAGGTACGCTCCCGCCTCGTGCGATTCGAGCGGGAGTTCGTTAAAGAGGTCGCGCAACTCGACGAACGAAAGGTCTTTGAAGAGGGGAATCTTGAGAAAGAGCAACGTGTTTTGAGATTCGGTCACGGATGGGAATCTCCGCGCAGATCCATCACCTCCCTGCCGGCCAGTTTGTCCTGAATGCGCTGGGCGACCAGGTCGAGATGACTCGGATAATTGACATAGTCGAGGTCGTCGGTCTGGATGGTGAGAACCGGGCAAAGGTCAAAAGAGCCGAGCCATTCCTCATAGAACGAATCGAGCAGGGAGAGGTAATCGGTTGTGATGCCGGTCTCCATGTTGCGCGCGCGGCGGCGGATGCGTTCCATCAGGACGGAAACCGGCGCTTTGAGGTAGATCAGCAGGTCGGGGCGCGGCAGGCCGTCCACCACCAGGTTGTACAAATGGCGATACGCGAGATAATCGCGCTCGTTCAGGTTGCCAAGATGATGCAGCGCGCGGGCAAAGATGTGCGCGTCTTCGTAAATGGAGCGATCCAAAATTGCCGAACGCGCGTCGCGCGCGGCGATCAGATACTGGTCGGCGCGATGACCGAGAAAGAAAATCTGTAAATGAAACGACCACGAGCGCATGTCCCCGTAAAAATCCGAAAGGTAGGGGTTGTCCGCCACGGATTCATACCCCGTCCACCAGCCGAGCCGCGCGCCGATGCGCTCCGTCAGCGTTGTTTTGCCCGCGCCGATGTTGCCAGCCACCAATACAAGATGTTTCGCCATGATTTGCCCATTCTATCACGCGCAGGCGACGCGGGTATAATTTTAGAATCAATAAACGGACTCGAGCGCCGTGTCCTGACTGCCCGTAAGGGCGTATCGAAGGACTCCCGGCTTTCGCCCCAGCGTCTGGAGGCGTTGGCGTCCGAAACTGCAAAGGAAAAAACCATCCATGAAAATCCGCGACGCGTCCGGCTGGACGATATTTATCTTTGGGGTTCTCGCATTCCTGCTCGGACTGCTCGGCTTGATCCGCCCCGAAACCCTCCTTGCCATTTTGGGCTTTGAAGTTGCGGAAAGAAGCGCGCGCGCTTCATCCGACTACACCATCGTCTTCATGACGGCTTCCTCGATGGCTTCGTTCAACATGGGCGTCTATTACATCCTGGCCGCGCTCAACAACCTGAAAGCCTTCTACCGCTGGACAGTCCCCTTTCGAGGGCTGACCTTTCTCGTATTCACCGCCGCCGTTCTCTTCGGCGTCGCCCCGCTCAAATTCATCGGCGTGCCGCTCTGGGAACTGACCGGCGCAATCGCAACCGGCATTGCCCTTGCGAGAGAGAAAAAATAACGATATGAAATTCAGTCGTCTTCTCATCAGTTTTGGATTGATCGCGGGAGTCTTCCTCTTCTCCTGCGCCGACAACCGGGCGGATCAAACCCCCGGCGTGGATACGGACGCCGTCCGCACCGAAGCGGTCGCCACCTTCGCCTCATCCCTGACCGAAAGCCTGCCAGCCCCGCTCACGCCTTTTCCCACGCAGACGGCTTCTCCCGCCGCGACCGAGACCGCGCTCTCCACAACGCCGGAGCCTTCGCCCACGTCCAACCCGTGCTTCAACCTGCTCTACATCGCGGACGTGACCATCCCCGACGGGACGCGCATGAAACCCGGAGAAAAATTCACCAAGACCTGGCTTGTGCAAAACATCGGCGGCTGCGCCTGGAGGCCCGGATTCACCTTCCGTCACGTCGGCGGCGACCCCATGCGCGGAAACACGGTCACGCTCACCGAAGCCATCCCCACCGGGGCAAAGCGCGAAATCTCCGTCGAACTCGTCGTCCCCAGCGGAATCAACGGTGTGATCGAAAGCGCCTGGCAAATGGCGGACGAAAACGGCATCTTCTTTGGCGATACGCTCTCCGTCAAGATCGTCACCGGGGATGTCACCACTCCGGCAGTGACGAATACGCCGTAAACGTAAAACGTAATTCGTAATTCGTAATCCGTAATTACGGATTACGAATTTTTTCTTATGCCCATCCCCCCCCCATCTACGCCAAGATCATCACCATCCCACCCTCCGCCATTGACGAGAACGGGCACGTCAACAACGTCGTCTACGTGCAGTGGATGCAGGACATTGCCGTCGAGCATTACGCCTCACTGGGCGGCATCGAAGCGCAAGGACCGGACTCCACCTGGGTCGTCCGCCAGCACAGCATTGAATATCTCCTGCCAGCCTTCGCGGGCGAAGAGATCGAAATCCGCACCTGGGTGGAGAACATCCGCAAGGCGCGCTCCTTGCGCAGGTATGAGTTTGTGCGGAAGGGCGATGGAAAAATTTTAGTGAAGGGTGAAACGGATTGGGTCTTCGTGGATGTGAAAACCGGAAATCTCAAGGCAATCCCGCCGGACGTAGCCGGGATTTTTCACACAAAGTAACCCGCCCAAGGGTTGTAGTAAAATATTGCCAGCGAGAAAATATGACAACGATCACCGTCTCGGATAAATTCACGGAAATCCTCGCGTCGTTCGGCGACCTGCAGGAGTCTGTCAACACGGCTGTGCAAAGGTATACCATCGAGCAAATTACAGCCAGGATCGGCGAACTGCGGCGCATGGATGAAAATTTCAAAAAGAAATACGGGATGGACTATTCTGCCTTTGCCAAACGCACGGGCGAGGATGAGGAGTTCGTCAAAGCCGTGGAAAACGGGATCAGCAAAACCTGGGAGAAAGACCTAGCGGATTGGGAATACTTCCATAAGGGGGCCGAGGATTGGACGAAAAAACTTCAAGACATTTTGCTGAAATAATCGAACTCGCCGAGTCTGTTTTCGAAAACGTATTTTACGAAATTGACGCGACACCGAATCGCTCCATTTTGCGAATCGAAGCGGATTACGGCAAATACCAAATCCTTGTCACTGAATTATTCAGCGACGGCATTCGAAAATACCGCTACTATGTAATGCAGGGCAAACGGGTTGAAGCGGGCTTCGACAATGCTCCCGACCCGCGCGCAATCCGCCTCAAGTATGGAAAGATTGGGGAAGAACATGCCGGGGAGAATATCTCACACCTGCATCTGGAAGATAAGACACGGCTGTTATTGACCGATGAAATGTCATTCGTTGATTTCGTTCAATGGATAAAGGGAAATTTGTAATACCCGATTTGCGTTTTGCGCTTTGGGCTTCTCCTCAATCCCTGCCAACTCATTACGGATTACGTATCACGGATTAAAAGCTTCTCGACTACCTTCCCCAACTTCTTCTGCGACTCGTGCCAGGTAAATTTCTCGCGCACATGCGCCGCCGCGGACTCCGCCAGCCGTTGCGATAATTCCATATTCTTCAACAATTGAACCGCCTGACGCGCCAGGTCTTCGGGGTCGTTGGGCGAAAACAACAACCCGTCCACATCCTCGCGGACGAGTTCGCGGACGATGGGCATGTTCGAGGCGAGCAGGGGCCGTCCCGCCGCCATGTATTCGAGGATTTTGATCGGGCAGGCGCCCTGCGTGACGTTGCGGTCGTTCAACGCCAGCGGAGCCACGCAGATATCCGCGCCTGCGATCAGGGACGGAATCTCGTGATGCGGCACGGCGGGTTGAACGATGACATGCTCCTCCAGTCCAAGTTTGCGAATCTGCTTTGCGAGCGCTTTGCGCTGGCGCGACCTTCCGCGTCCGACGATATGGAGTTTGACCGGCTGGCTTTCGAGAATCTTCGGCAGGGCTTTGATGACGATATCCAATCCCTGCCAGTCGGCGAGGGTGCCGACATATAACAGGATGGGGACGCGCCCATCGCGGACGGGCAACGGCGTGAAGGCAAAGTCCGAGGGGCTGACTCCGTTTGGGATGACAGTCACCCGCTTCCGGTCCAGCCCGAGCGAGGCGATGTAATCGCGGGTCACGTTCGAGGGGCAGATCACAGCGTCCGCGAGGTGCAGAGTCGCAATCTCCTGCTCCTTGATCTTGGACAGCAACCCGGCATCCATGCCGGGGTAATGATATTTGAGTTCGATGGAGGGCAGACCGTTGACCTCGAAGAGCGTTTTGTAGCCGAACTTCTTTTTATTTTGCGCGATGTGAAAACCGTCCCAGATGTTGCGGAAGTGGACGACGTCATAGCCGGGGTTGAGCGCGAGATGCGCCATCACAGACCTGCCGAAATGCACGGCGCGGGCGAGGAAGTTTTGCGAAAGGTCCTGCGGAATGCGCGTGACCTGCGCGCCCTCGATGGTATCTTCGGGGGGGAGCAGTCCGTCGTTGGGCGTGATAAGATGGACGGCGTGTCCCCTATTGACCAATCCGCGCAGATTGTGGAGAATATGGGCGCTCGCCCCCTTGGGGCTTGGCACGATGTCGAAGGCGGTGTAGAGGATGTTTGGCATTTTTATTTGTCATTCTGCGCGGCGCCCCGCGCCGCGAAGAATCTCTACGGCTGTCGTAGAGACCCTCACCGCACTGCATCCGCACTGCGGTGCATGTGTCGCTCCGCTCAGGGTGACACAGTTTGGAAATTATAACCGGAGGCATGGATGGAAGGATTTCTTTGCGTAAGCGCGATCGCTGGCATCGTCGTTCTCGTATTCTTCTTTTATCTGCTCAACACCGCGCGTAAAAAGGGAAACAAGGATACGAACCAGTTCGGCAAAAAGGAATACACGCCGGTCTATGTCGCCATCGCCGACAAGCCGGACGCGATCATTCGCGGCATGAACAAATTCATCGCCGAGGCGCAGAAGACCGAAACCGCCGGGGATAAATGGCGCTGGATTCCGATGATGATCTTCTTCGCAGGCATCGGGCTGGCGCTGGTGGACGTTTTCATTATGCTGATCGGCTACTCCTCCGCGTTCGTCTTCTTTGCGGGCGGGTTTGCGCTATGGATCGCGGCTTTCATCATGGCGCGCAATTTGCGAAGAAGCGACCTGCTGGATTTTCACCCGCGCTATCACAAGACAAAGGACATCCTGCACACGCTGCGCGACGACCTCAAGCCGGGCGCGACCTTCCTCGGACATCTCGACCTGACAGGTTCCATGCTCCAGACAAAAGTGGCGCGCGAGACAAAGGACACGCAAAACCGCACCACGCAGATCTTCAACGACCCCTGGCTTTCGCTCAAAGCCAAACTCTACGACGGCAACGTCCTGCGCGTGACGGCCATCCAAAAAACGAAGAAGCGCAAATCCTACTGGAAGCGTTCGCGCATCAGCGGCAAGAGCAAACTCAAGCCCGAAAAGTTCAAAGGCTCGCAGCAGGAATTGAAAGTTCGCATCGTGGTCAACCCGGAGGCGTATATCATCAAACCGAACAACCAGTTCTCGCAGGGCAGGGACGTGGGCAGATACAAGATCGAACAATTAAGCGCCGAAGGCGGCATGATCAACGTCATGGCCGTCTCGCCCTTCGAGGAAGCCGACCACGAACACATTCTCGGATTCCTCAAATCGGCGTACACACTCCTCGAAAGAAAGGCGGCATAAATGAGTCGCAAAATCATCCCCTTCATCGTCGCGTTTGTTTTGGTCTGTCTCGTCATGGTCGTGGCGGGCGTGTTCTCGTTCAGCGGGTTCGCCGCCGCGGAAAAGTTCAACAGCCATGCCGCATGGTCGCAGTCATACGCCTCCGCCGAAAGCATGAAAGTCATTGACCTCGACGGCGACGGGCAGGACGAACTCTTCATTCAAAACACCGAAAACGTCAGCGCCTTCGACGGCGCGGGCGCCCTCGCATGGAGTTTCAATTACAACGCGCCCAAGACCACCCTGGGCGACGTGAACGGCGACGGCGTGGAAGATATCGTCGTGTATTACGTCGGCGCGGGTCTGGCGGTGGATGTCATCTCCAAGGGGACTCCGACGACCATCGCGCAGAATCTCAACATCGGCGCTCCTTCGCGCGCGGCGGTCGTGCGCTTCGCCTCCGGACCTCAGATTTTGCTCGGCGATTCTTCGGGCGGAGTCCTCGCTTTGAGCGTGGACGGGACTCAACTCTGGCAATCCTCCGTCGGCGGGGCGGAGATCCGCGGCATGGACGACGCCCGCATCGGCGGGGAAATCCACGTCGCCATCGCCTCCAACGACGGGACGGTGAAGGTCTTCGCTTCGGGCGGGGAAAATGTCTGGACGGCGAATCAGGAACAATTAAGAAGGATGCGGGCCTACGATCTCAACTCCGACGGGAACAGCGAGATCATCACCGGCGGCGAGAACGGTTTATTGCGCGTGTACAACGCGGCGGATGGGAACGTGTTGTTCGAAAAATCCATCGGGCAGGCGGTCAGCGAAGTGCGCGAGGTGGAGTTGAACGGCGAGCCGTCGTCGCGCGAGTTTGTGGTCGGCGGCAAGGAAGGCGGCATTTGGGCGTTCTCCTTCAACGGGACAACGGCGACTCAAATGTGGACGGGTTCGCTCTCCGATAAAGTGACCGAGATCGCCGGGCTGGACATCAACGAAGACGGCAAGGAAGAGGCGGTCATCGGCGACGACGCGGGCAAGGTGGCGGTCTTCACCGAAAACGGGACGCGCAACAACCTGCCCGCTCATTCCAGCGGCATCACGCGCATTGACATCGGCAAACTGGGCGGCGAGCGTTACGTCGTTATCGCGGATTACAACGAAGTGCAGACCAATAAAGTGACGTTCAGTTCGATCCCCGGTTTTCAATATACGCCGCTGGTGGTGGGCGTGATCGTCTCGGCGGTGATTTTGGTCATCGCGGCGATTCTCGCGTCCATCCCGCCCAAGCCGGAGATGAAACTCTCGCTTCAAGACAAGAGCCGCGAAAGTCTGGAAGCCGAGCGCCGCATGTTGAAGGAACACATCGCGGACGTGGAACGCCTGCGCAAGTCCGGCGAAGTGTCGGGCGAAGCCTATCTCTCGCGCCTCAAACGCCTGCGCGGAGACCTCGCCGAGAACGAGGCGGCGTTCAAGGCGGCGGGGTTCAACATCAAGACCGAGACCTTCGCCTGCCCCAACTGCGGCGGGACGCTGGAACTCGGCATGGATAAGTGCGAGTATTGCGGGCAGGTGATTCTTTCGTGATTAGAGAATAGAGATTAGAGATTAGAGATTAGAGAATAGAGATTAGAGATTAGAGATTAGAGAATAGAGAATAGAGATTAGAGATTAGAGATTGGTGAATTGGTGATTGGTGATTAAAAAGTGACGAGGCGACGGTCGCTTGCGAAGCGACCGTCGCCTGTTTGTTGTCCATTCAGGTTAACTCAAATTGAAAATAATGGAGTGATATAATCGTTTTACGTTTTCTTGTTCGATAGGAGTTTCGTATGGATGTCGTGACTGTTTCCCCAAAATACCAGGTCGTCATCCCGCTGGAAGCGCGCAGGCGGATGCGCGTCAAACCCGGGCAGAAGATGCATGTCATTTTCTATGACAATATGGTGGTATTCATCCCCGTCCGCCCGATCAAGCAGGCGCGCGGGTCGTTGAAGGGCATGGATACGAGAATTGAACGGGACGAAGCGGATCGCGTATGAACATTGTCGACTCGTCCGGCTGGCTCGAATACTTCGCGGAGGGCGATAACGCGGATTTTTTCGCGCCCGCCATCGAAGATACCAAAAACCTGCTTGTGCCTGTCATCTGCATCTATGAAGTGTTCAAGAAAATTCTCACGCAAAGCGGGATAAACGAGGCGCAAGTCCACGTCAGCGATATGAAGCAGGGACAGGTGATTGAGATAGACGAGTCGCTGGCATTGAGCGCCGCCAAACTTTCCACCGACCTGAAATTACCCATGGCAGACAGCCTGATCCTCGCCGCCGCCCGCGCCAATAATGCAGTTCTTTGGACGCAGGACGAACATTTCAAGGATTTGGAAGGCGTGCGGTATGTGGAGAAAAAGTATTGAGGGTAATGTTGAAGAATAGAGAATAGAGATTGGTGAATTGGTGATTGGTAATTGGCGATTGGTAATTGGCGATTGGTGATTGGTGATTCAAAAGTAACGAGGCGACGGTCGCTTGTGAAGTGACCGTCGCCTGTTTTTTCTACAAACTCATGAATGCGCGTATTGTCTATTGGACGTTATCGGAAATAAGTCAAAATCCTTTTGTCGGACGCAGATGAACGCGGATTTACGCTGATAAAAGAGCAAAAAATCCGCGTTTTCCGCGCTTGTCCGCGTCCAAAATAATTTCCGATAAAGTCTATTGGGTTACTTGCGCGCGGACAGCCTGCCACTTGCGGAGAAACACCAGCGCCGACTCCCAATCCATCCACACGTCCTCCTGCTCCGGGGTGGCTTTATTCTTGATGGAAGTGGAAAACGAATCAAAGTCTTGTTTGTAACGTGTCTTCAGTTCGTCGTTCTTTGATGAGTAGACTGCGATCTGGCGGTCAATGTAATCCAACAGCAAAGCGGAAAGGGCGCGTTCAAAATTGTCGAACACGCCTTCGCGGATCAGCGGGGAGACGAGCGTTCTCCACAGAACGCGCAAGTTGGGCTTCATCGGGTGATCGTCGCAGCGCACACGGACGAGGACGATGTCATCCGGATCATCTCCGCCAGAAAAGCGACAAAACATGAAGAAAAACAATACTTCAAAGAAATCGGGAACTGACTTCAAACGGCTGGACGCCATGACCGACGCCGACATTGACCTTTCGGACATCCCTGAAGTCACACCGGAAATGTTCGCAAAAGGAGTCGTAAAGCGCGGACTCAAACCGATCGCCAAACGCCAGTTGACTTTGAGACTCGACAGCGATGTGATCGAGTGGTTCAAGGAACAGGGCGACGGCTACCAGACCCGCATGAATGCCCTGCTGAGGGCTTAATATGAACGAACATAAGAAGGCGATGGGGAAAAGGGTTGCGGCAAGGCGGGGGTAAACCGTCCACGAATGAAGAGCAACGAATGAACGAATGTCGTCAGGCTGTTCGCGCATTCGTGGTAGGTTTTATTCGTGGATGGTTTTTACAGGCGGGCATTTTTCCGCGAACAGACAGACGCCCCGCGCCAGGATTGTTCATCGGGGCGCGGGGCTATTTCGTATTCGCCCGCCTTACGACGGACAGGACGCGCCGGCGCTCACATCCGCGACACTCGCGGCATATCCTTGAACATGCCGCATTCCGGTCGAAGATCACAAAAGGATGTAATAGGGAGCAACGAAAACCGACGTTGTTGTTGGTATTCGTTGGATCGTTCCTGTTGCGGTTGGCTGAACGGACGTTGTTATCGTTGTTGTTCCACGAGCCGCCCCGCAGCGCTCCTCCGGCGTCCCTATAGCAAATGTCACTGCGAGCCTTCGGCAAGGCAGTCTCCGAGTAAAAAGGAGATTGCTTCGGGCAAAGAGCAAAACCGCCCTCGCAATGACATGAACCACCTATATTTCTGGAACGGTTTTCAACCACCCGCCAAGAAGTTTTCCAATTTCAATCAAAACGCCCGCCGCGAAGCGATACTGGGGCAGGCTGGTCAGCCTGCGCTGTTGCGACATTCTCACATACAGGCGCAGTTTTTCCAGTTCGACATCCGCTTGAATCAGAAGTTGCCGTTTTCGCTTCGTCGAGCGCGTGGCTTCGATCAATAGCTCATAAAAGGAAAACACGCTGTCTTCGATCCGTTTGCCCATGCGGAAGCGTTCGCTTTTTGGGAATTTTTCGGTATGGTCCAACAGCCAGATGATAAAATCGGACGTGCGGGCGAAGATCGGGGATTGCTTTCGTTCATCCATTCGAACCTCCATAAATTCCAGATTTGAAAAGAAGCGATTTTCGCAAGTTCCAAGTGTCGCCGGAATTTGCGTGATTGATCCAGGCGGTCAGGCGGGATTCAAAGTCTTTGCGGGATAAACCGCCGCGAGCAAGGGAAATTAACATGGTTTTTAACCGCCGTTGGAAGGCATATCCGTTGGAGGACTTCAAACGACGGTGGTTCGGAAAGACATGAAACCCCAAAAAGGGAACGCCGGTTTCCGCCGGGCGCGGCTGGGCTTTGGTTTCGTGCAGGGTCAGGCGCAGGGATTGCAGAAATTCCATCATTCTCCTTTTCGTTTCATGCAGCGCGTCTTTCTCGTTCCCAAAGATGAGAACGTCGTCCACATAGCGGATGTAGGCGCGGCATTTCAAAACACGCTTGGCGTATTGATCGAGTTCGTTCAAATAGACGTTTGCCCAATGCTGTGACGTAAGGTTTCCTATAGGCAAACCCCGCGGACGACTCGCCGAAAACAGGTCGTCGCCGGGAAAGTATGTCATGTCGTATTCTCCCGCTTGAACGCCGTTTCCGCTTGCAATAATTTTTCCCGCCAGATTCACTACCTTTTCATCCCCAATCGTGCGGGAAAGAATAGAGACCAGGATTTCATGGTCAACCGACGGGAAGAACTGACGCACATCAAGATGCATGACGTAAGCATGACGCCGCAGGAAATACGTGGCGCGGTCGAGCGCGGCATGTGTGCCTTTCCCCTTGCGGTTGGCGTAGCTATCGAAAATGAACTGCCGCTCGAACAACGGCTCGATGATGTTCATGAGCGCATGGTGAACCACCCTATCCCGAAACGGCGCGGCATTTACCAATCGTCTTTTCGGTTTATCAATTTCAAAACTATGATACCCGCCCGGTTGATATGTCTCTTCCCTTAATTCATCCTCGATCTCGATCAGGTTCTTTTCAAGATCATATTCAAATGATGCCACAGCAGGCGTGTAGCGCTTGCCTTTTGCCGCATTTTTATACGCCCACCAGAGGTTAAGGGGGTTGTAGACCGATTCGTAGAGAGAGAAGTATTGTTTGCCCATTTCAAAACCGCTGGGGGGCTACGCCCCCCAGACCCCCCGCTTCAGTTTTTCAGAATAACAGAAAACAGCACTCCCTTCGGTCGCAGGACTATGGATGTGAGAGGGAGCAACGAAAACCGACGTCGTTGAGGGAAAACGTAGGAACGACCCTGTAGCGGTAGGCTGAACGGACGAGGTAATCGCTGTCGAACCACGAGCCGCCCCGCAGCGCTCTTGAGCCGCTGGCGGAAAGGTCCTCGCGCCCATCATTTGCGTCATAGGGGTAAGGTTGATATAAACTGCTCACCCATTCCCAGACGTTGCCTGCCATGTCCAATGCGCCGTAAATGCTTGCGCCAGCCGGGTAACTGCCAACTGGAGAGACATCCGCATAACCGTCGTCGAAGGATTTATCCGCCCAACCGAATGGGCAATTGGCGTCGCAGAAATTAACAATTTCCCCGTCAAACGTATCGCCCCACGGGTATGTCCTTCCGTCCGTTCCGCGCGCGGCTTTCTCCCATTGGGCTTCGGTGGGCAGTCCGCGCCCCGCCCATTTGCAATAGGCGACTGCGTCGTTCCATGAGACGTGAATTACGGGTTTAGTATCCTCAGTAATGGCGAGTCCCGGTCCAGTCGGATGCTGCCAGTCGGCGCCGCTGACCTCTTCCCAGGTCGAACCGACGTACGCATACGACCAGCCTTTTTCCTCTGCCTCGGTCTGGTACCCTGTTTCTTCGACAAAATCCGAAAACATCCCATACGTCACTTCGGTTTGATCAATCCAAAAGGCGTCCAAATATACTTGATGAACGGGTTGTTCATCCGACGAACCTGTATCGCTTCCCATGGTAAATTCGCCCGCGGGGACATAGACCAAAATCATGCCATCTTTTTCCGAGATCATGGTCGAGCCGATGCCGGGGGT
>WBZR01001147.1_pt1 | contig 35270 bp, 32 predicted proteins | sample 5204231 | NCBI WGS metagenome assembly WBZR01 (sample SAMN12412403, study PRJNA552823) | activated sludge metagenome | isolation source: activated sludge from anammox sidestream of wastewater treatment plant... | place: USA: Virginia | collected 2017-08 | reverse complement strand
CGCTGATAGCCAAACCCTCATTTTCCACCACAAGTTTACCTCTCCTGCTTCAAATATTCAACACTTTTATCCGATTCTTTTCGCCTTCTTCCCCTTGTATTATCAGCCTTCGGTTGGTTTTCGTTCAAACACTAATTAAGTTCCTCTGTATCCTCTCGTTTACGTGAAACTATAGAGGATGTTTGAAATTCTTCGCATTATATATAAACGTATCCCTCCATCAGAGAGGCGATATGATCAACAGGGGAAAAAATAAACCGGGTATTTATGGCGCGGAACGTGGCTAATGCAGCAATTATACTATCAAGGGCATCTCCCTGATGGTCTTCAAGTACCGCAGTTCGTAAAGCTTTTGGGATGGCCGTGGTACACGACTCTTCGATCCATTCAAGGATACGCACCCTGGCATTGTAATGCGACCTGGTCATGCCTTTATAGGGAGAATAGAGATGCTCGTGTTTTAACGTTGAAGCAGGGCAGACTTCCAGAAGCCATGTTTTCCCGGGTTGGACTTTTTGCATGGGAAGCACACTTACGAGATGTTCCCGAACCAGCGGGGCGAGTATTTCACAAATACCAAAGTATGCCTGGCGATAAAGCCGTAGATTGTATGGGGAGAACGGGGTGCGACGCTTTCTGTCGGTGATGCGACGGAGTTCTCTGTTCCCGCCAGCTTTATATGAAATTCTCCTAAATTCTTCCGCGCTGGCGTAGCAAGTCGGGAATGATAAAACAAAGTCTTCCCATCTGTTCTCTTTCACCAAATCGCGCGGTAAACCGAAGGGGAAGTCAAATCCAAAGGCGCTTGCCCGTTCTTTTCTGATGAAATCCCGAAGCGCAGCCATGCATGCGCCGCGTTCGTTTCCTGAGTCGGGCAGGGCATTCGCCTGATAACAGTCAGAGATTTTCAATTTGCCTTTTTCAATTACTCCGCACGCAATCCATATCTTCTTACCGGCATTTGCCGCACCACTGAAGTCAACTCCGTAAATACGTTGCAGGTGATTTGATGAATGCAATGGGGAATTGCCCTTGACATTTACTCCTTTTCTAATGCGGATATATACTCCTTCAGGTGATTGATCCTGGAATTGATAGCAAAGTTTGAATTGCTGCCTGATATGCTGAACATACCAAACATCCCCTTGTGTATGATTACGTTGAGGTGTCTTTCCAAAAAATCAAGCAATCCTTTGGGATTAAATCCTGCCTTCTGTGCATAGGAAACTCCCGTTGTATCTGCATCTTGCTCAAACTCTTCGAGGTGGTCATTTAACAGCAGTAAATTCGTGGCGGAATCAATTCCTTTTTCATGACGGGAAATAGTTTCCGATACCTCGTGGTACAGTTTCGAGACATGTCTCAGGGAAGCGTGGGCAACTTCATGGCCGACAATACCTGCAACCTCATCCTCCGTTTGTGCAAACTTTAACAAGCCATAGGTCAGGTATATATGCCCGCCCGGGGCAGAAAATGCGTTTATCGTAAGGGACTGAAGGATGGCGCAGGTGAAGTGAAGTGTGTTTCTCTCGGATACAGCAGCGACTCTTTGTACAATGTTGTTAACAACCTCGTTAAATTCAGGATCGTTTTCCAGGTAAAACAGATGTCTGATATATTCATCCACGTGCTTCCCCAACTCGATCTCTTCCTCATCGCTTATTACAGGGGAACTATCATCCAATTGCCAATCGCTATCGGCGTTACAGTGCCATTCAATGGCAAAGCAGATAGCCGCGGAAACGATACTAATATATAATAATCTTTTAGGTAATGCCATAACACATAACCCGTAATGTACGATTATTTATCATGCGGCGGCATACCGATGTGGGAAAACACCTTTTACAACTACTTAAAAAACCATACTAATTTTAATTACACGGTTGGTCCTCTCTGCACTTTTACGTACGTAGCCTGTGGTCCTTTTTCACCCATTTCTTCAGCGAAACGTACCTCCGTTCCGATCTCCAGTTGTTTAAATTTGTGGTTTTGCACGCTATTTTCGTGGAAATAGATCTCACGGCCGTCCATTGTAGTAAGGAAGCCATAGCCTCTATCCAGGAACAAGGATGTTATGCGTCCACGGGGTGATTCCTCATGATGTTTCACATCTCCACGCTGTTTCCAGGAAAAATCGTCCAGCACGCGGTACGCATCGTTAAAGGCATCCCTGATTGCTATATAAAGGTCTGAGTTTGGATCGTGTTTCACTATAAGCTCTTTGCCAGGAACCGTCATATCGACATGTACGTTGTACAGGGACCTATGGGGGATGGCCTCTACAACGACCCTGCAGCTTATGATCCGGCTGTAATATTTCTCTAGCTTTTCAGCATGTTCACGAATGCGAGTCTTGATGGTTTCTGTAAGTTCCAAATCCTTGGAAGTAATTTGCAAAGGTATTATCATTGTGTTCTCTCCATAAACTTAGTTATTTTATCAATATTATCAAAGGTGTCATTGTAGCAATCAATCAGAGACATGTCAATGTCAAGCACTAGCTGGGAACCTTTCTATTTAGAATGGAGCGGGCGAAGGGAATCGAACCCTCATACCCAGCTTGGGAAGCTGGTATTCTACCACTGAATTACGCCCGCTTTATATTTCTACGGTATGCATTTTTGATTCTTTTGAATCGCGTTCCTGTATTTTTTGAACTGGAAATGGCGCAGGTCGATCCAGTTTACGCATCGGCACAGCAGAATACCATGAGCCTTGATACGTGTCTCTCTGTTCCAATTCCCGTGTTATCCCGCAGGTAATCTCGGACTTGCTTGCCTTCCAGATAGGCGATATAAGGAAATTGCCATGCGTGTCTCCTACGAGTCTCTGTACGGTAATATCCGATGGAATACGCTCTAAGAAATCAGCAGCGAGGCGGATATAGGTATTCACATCCAGTGTCTGTACCCTGCCTTGAAAATATTCAGCGGCCAGTGCAGTATTTTTAGCAACATACAAATGATGAAGCTTGATACCCTGGATGCTCAATCGTGCCACTGCCTCTGCCGTTTCCATCATGTCCTCCCGCGTCTCACCGGGAAGACCTAAGATAACATGAACGCATATATTGATGCAAGTTTTTTTTGTGCGCTGAACGGCATCTAAGAATATCTTGTAATCATGGCCACGGTTAATGTGCGCCAAAGTCTTGTCGTGGATAGACTGGAGCCCATATTCGATCCAGACGTGATATTTGTCTGTATAGCTGTTAATGAGATTTAGAATCTCATCGGTAACGCAATCGGGCCTCGTGCCAATAGAAATTCCGACAACATCTTTATCGTTGAGCGCCTCTTCATAACATGACCGTAATATCCCAACATCTGCGTAGGTATTAGTAAAAGACTGAAAATATGCGATAAATTTTTCAGCGCCATATCTCTTTCTGTGGAATACCTTGCCCTTTTCAATCTGTTCCTTTATAGAAAGCGATGGCCCTTTGACATTAGGGCTAAAACTTTCATTGATACAATACGTACAACCGCCCACTCCAACGCGACCATCCCGATTAGGACAGGTAAAACCAGCGTGAAGAGGAATCTTGTGCACTTTGTAAGGAAAATGTTCCTTTAGGTATTCACCAAATGGATAAAACCGATATTTTGTGAGATGGGCTTTTGGTTGAAACGCCGGGGATAGACTCTGCATGAAATAAATTTAACACGAACATTAAGAATTATCAAATACAAATATTTAAGATTTTGAACTCGTGATGTACAAGTATAAAAAACTGTGTGCCTTTGCGTGCGAAGGTTAAATTAGGCGGACTTCAGCAACGACTTTTACACTCCCCTTAATCCATTTTTTCTAAAAAAGAACTCATGATTGAAATTCCTTAACAATTAAGTTAAAGAATTGCTCAGTAATCCACCTCTATTTAGTATGGGTATTCATGTCAGATTTGTAAAAGCGGTAAGTGTTTTTACCGCGGGACTTCGACAGGTACATAGCAGTGTCTGCCTTTTTAAGCAGGTTTTCCATGTCATCCGCATCCAGTGGATAGAGGCTGATGCCTATACTGGTGGTAGTGTAGATTTCGTGCCCTTCAAGCAGGAAGGGCTGATTTAATGCATCGATAATTTTGTATGCCACAATAGCAGTATTGAGCGCATGTACAAGGTCGGGGAGAATGATGCTAAATTCATCACCTCCCGTGCGGGCAACCGTATCACCTTCACGCACACATCGTTTCAGCCGCTCGGCCACAGTCTTGAGCAGTAAGTCACCTATGTGATGTCCCAGTGTGTCATTAATAGATTTGAAGTTGTCCAGGTCGAGAATCATAACAGCCAGCATCTTTTCATGACGCCTTGCATGGATCATAGCCAGGCAAAGACGATCCTGAAAGAGATTACGATTGGGTAAATTAGTGAGTGTGTCGTGATAGGCCATGTGGAGAATAAGGGACTCTGCTTGTTTCCTCGCAATCGCATTTCCAATAATCTCAGCCATGATAGACAGCAGCACTATATCTTCTTCATGCCATGGATCAATGGTCACGATGCTGTCAAAACCGACGAATCCCACTAATTCCTTTTCTGCGTAAACCGACAGGATCAATATTGACTTGATACCATTCTTCTCAAACTCCGCCTTTTCAACGGCAGCTTCCGGGGGCATTTGAGAAACATCGGCAATATGAATTACATTGCCGTCATGTAAATTCTTCAGCAACCAGGAAAACATTGCGGAGGGAAGATTCTGGAGACGTTGGATGTCAGGGGTAACTCCTTCGTCACACCATTCATGGGTGTTGTCCATGATGTTACCATTATCACGGAACTGGAAGAGGTACGCCCTGCCGGCTTCACTTAACCGGCCTGCATCGGCCAGTGATTCAAAAACGGCATTATTAAAATCCGAAAGAGTAACGAATCGTGTGGAAATACGGGCAACGGTCTTTTCAAAATCTATTCTTCGTCTGAGTGCATTTTCCGATTGTTCCCGCTTGATGAACTGCCCTATCTGCTCACCGATGGAGGCCATCATCCCGAGCAGATCTTCGTCGGGCGGTTGTATCTCGTGACTAAAAAATTCGATTACACCATGAATAGTATTTCCCGCCAGAATGGGAAAACCAAAAGCCCCGTGCAACCCTTCTTTTGCAGCAATCAGCTTCCTGGGAAAGTTTGTCGAAGAAACGACGTTGGTAATCCAGAGAGGGGTTTTGCTGACACAAATACTCCCAGGCAGTCCAACACCCGACGAAAAAGTGGTCTGCCTGGTAAGCGTTTCAAACTCAGGGAAATGTGCTGATTGCCTGTGCCAGACATCGATACAACGCAGCAGGTTGGTTTTTTCATCCATAGTCCAGAGCGCCCCCAGATCCCACCCCAGACTTTCACAGACGGCCTGAATGATTCCTGAAGCAGCTTCTGTAAACGTGGCGGACTCCGCCAATACCCGACTTGTCGTATACAATATACTTTTACGCCTTTTAATCCGTATGTGCTCAGTAATGTCAGACAAGGTAATAATGCAACCAACCACTGCATTCTGTGAATTTCGCATCGGCGAGGCATTCATCAGCAAATCATATACTTCAATATCGTTTGAGGGGGTAGTGGCGGAATACTTCAGAATCGCTTCAGCGCATCGAAAGACTTTGCCATCTAAAACGTCAGCAACACGGAAATTTATGCTGTGCTGTTCCTCGTTTTTTAATTGAATCGGAAAGGCCATTTCGAAGGGCTGGGATAATGGATTTCCGCCACACAGGTCATGGGCCATCCGGCTGGCGCGGACGATCCGTCCATGTATGTCGCACACCACAATAACCTCCATCGACTGATCGAGGATTGAGTGCGCCACGCACTCTGCGGCCGCGATTTCTCCGTCCTTGCTCTGCTCCGTCAAATAGGTAACGACAGCACCCTGTGCAACCAATGCATCCGCCTGTCTGCCTTTCACTGTGCACGATGCTTTTTCGGTATCTCTTGTCTGCGCACCAGGCTCTTTACTCTCAAAGCAGACTCCTTTTTCCCTTTCTTCTCGCTTATCCACGGTGTATCCCGATAATTTTTACATTGAAATGTGGAAATTTATCTCAACATGAGGCATGGGATAATTCACACACTGCGTATAATTTATGAGTAAAGGAGTATTGTAATACGCCCGACTCCCTTTACCACTTTCACTTTATTATGAAACCGTTGTATACATTTCCGATATCAAGATAATCATCGGCAAATAGTTTTCATCTGTCTATGCCGTTATCTTATTGTTTTGCTGATTTACGCCCTGGGATGTGCCTTGTCGTACACCTGTTTCAGTCTTTCTGTAGTAATATGGGTGTAGATTTGAGTCGTGGAAAGATTGGCGTGCCCCAGGAGCTCTTGTACGGATCGCAAGTCGGCTCCGCGGTCCAACAGATGGGTTGCAAAGCTGTGCCGGAAGGTATGCGGCGAGATATTCAGGCTCAGACCGGCCTTTTTTACATATTTTTCGAGCATCCGCGCCACACTGCGTTCAGTGAGGCGCCCGCCCCGGTTGTTTAAAAAGAGGGCTTTATTATCCGACCCTCTTTTATTCATATAGAATCGTATGGCATCTAATGCATGATTCCCGATGGGGAGCAACCGTTCCTTTTTACCCTTTCCCTTCACCTTAACAAGCTCATTGAAGAAGTCTACATCTTCAACATCTATTCCTGCCAATTCGCTTACCCTCATGCCCGCACTGTACAAAGTCTCCAGAATTGCTCTGTCTCGAACGCCTGACAAAGTATTCAAAGCAGGCTGGTTTAAAAGTGCTTCGGCTTCGCTGATACTCATAAACCCGGGGAGTTTTCTTTCCAGTTTCGGCGCCCGGATATTCTCCGCAGGATTGGATTTTAAAATACCTTCACGACACAGAAATTTGTACAGAGACCGGACGGATACTAATTTCCTGGCTATCGTTGTCCTGGAGCAGTCTTGTTTCTTTAAGAAGGCAAGAAATCCTCTCAGGTGCAGCCGGGTAACACTTCCAAGATCGCAGCAACCCTCTGCACTAAGAAATGAGAGATACTGGTGTAAGTCATTTCGATAGGCCCGTATGGTCTGCAATGAAAAATTTCTGTTGTGCTCAAGATGGGCAAGGTATTTGTTAATATATTCCTGCATACGTTAAACCTTTAACCACAAAGTTCATCATAATTTTTAATGCTAGCACACTCATATTGAAATGACAAGGATAAAAATGGCATTTTATGGCGTTCTACAGGCGATTTACCTTGACAAAAATTTTCACCCCATCTAGAATTATTCATCATACATGAAATTCACCGGCGCCACTTTATAGATAGTAAAATGTGAAATAAAAAATGAATTCAAACACGTGTATCACAGGTAAGATTTTTATCCGTGAAGTAAAGGAGTCATGCCTTCCGGTGGAAGCATTTTGCCGGTTCGTTTCCCAAAGGAACGTTTTTTTTCTTGATAGCGTCCTGCCCATAGAGGGGATTTCGAGATATTCCTTTTTGGGTTTTAATCCTTTTTTGATAATGAAGGCGAAGAGGCGCAAAATCACGCTGACCGACTATAATGGTACCATGGAGATTGAAGGGAATCCCCTTGAACACCTTCGCGGATTACTGAATCAGTTTTCACTAAAAGAAGTTATGGCGTCCATCCCTTTTCCGTGCGGTGTGGTGGGGTACCTTGGTTATGACCTGTGCCATTTTATCGAAAGGCTGCCCTGCAAGGCCGTGGACGACCTCGGCCTGCCGGATATGTACCTGGGATTTTATGATACTATCGTATCGTATGATAATGTTCTGAAAAAATGCCATGTAATCGGGGTCGACTTTGGCTTAGATGATACACTACAAGACCGTATGGAAGACGTGATTGGGGTATTGAGCAGGAAATCCGGTACGCCGCCCGAATCCAGGAATCACAAACCCAATCCGGCGACGTCTGATCCTGTGCTGAAATTCAATTTTACAAAAGAACTTTATATAAATGCGATCAGGCGTATTAAGGAATATATTACCGCCGGGGATGTCTATCAGGTCAACTTCTCGCAACGCATTGAGACGCATATTGATATTCCTCCGTACGAACTATATAAAAAATTGCGTGCAGTAAATCCGGCCCCGTTTGCGGGTTATCTGGCCTTTGACGACAATGCCATTATCAGCTCCTCGCCGGAACGATTCCTTAACGTACATGCCGGGCACGTCCAAACCCGTCCTATTAAGGGTACACGGCCACGTGGGAGGGATGCTGAGACCGACGGGTTTATGAAACAGGCATTACTCTCAAGCCCAAAAGACGATGCGGAGCTTGCCATGATCACTGACCTGGAGCGTAACGATCTTGGGCGCGTGTGCGATTATGGATCCGTCAAGGTCGTAGAAAGAAAGGTCTTGGAGGCATATCCCACCGTGTATCACCTGGTTTCCACCATTGAGGGGGATATGTATGAGCGGTATGATCTCATAGATCTGCTCAAGGCCACATTCCCCGGTGGTTCCATTACCGGTGCGCCGAAGATCCGTGCCATGCAGATCATTGACGAACTCGAACCCACCCAGCGGAGCGTTTACACAGGGGCCATGGGGTATATCGGATTTAACGGAGACGCTGACCTGAATATCGCCATACGCACCTTCATCATGAAAGGCAAGGCCGTATACTTCCAGGTGGGAAGCGGTATTGTGGCCGATTCTGATGCAGAAGAGGAATACGAAGAGACCCTGCACAAGGCCAGGGCCCTCATCGATTCATTAAAAACATGTCAAATGCCATCTTCCTGAACGATACGATTGTGGAGGAAACGGAAGGGCGCTTGAGCATCCTGGACCGCGGTTTTCTTTACGGTGACGGGATCTTTGAGACCCTCAGGACCTATGATAAAAAACCTTTCCGGCTGGAAGATCACATTACACGCCTCTCGCATTCCGCCCGGTATCTTGATATTCCTTTTCGTTATACGTCTCAGGAAATACGGCAGATTATTGAACAACTCCTTACCCGGAATGATTTGCCTGATGCCTATATCCGGATGACGCTGTCTCGTGGATCAGGTGTTGATGGATTCATTCCCACAGGTATGAGCAGTCCTACCTTTGTAATCCATGCGAAGCCCCTTGTTGCCTATCCGGCATCGCTCTATAAGACGGGCGTATCGCTTACCATTTCCCCTGTACTGAGAAGCACTACTTGTCCCATTTCTGCCCATAAGACGCTAAATTATATGACTAATTATCTGATGAAAAAGGATGCGGTAGAGAAGGGCGTTCACGATGCGCTTATACTGAACACAGACAATCATGTTGCCGAATGCGCCGTGAGTAATATTTTCATTGTTGAGGGGGGTACCGTCATTACCCCTTCCCTGAAGGCCAATCTCCTGCCGGGTATTACCCGCAAGGTTATTCTGGAGTTGTGTAAGGAAAATGGCATTCATGCCTCGGAGGAACTTTTTGGTCTGGAAAGGGTTTTTGCGGCCGATGAAGTCTTTCTCACCAATTCCCTGATGGAAGTCATGCCTGTTGCCAGGGTTGATGAGCAAACCATAGGAAGGCGTGCTCCTGGCGCCATTACAAGCCTTCTACATAGCAAATACAAGGCATTAACTCATTAGGGTTCTTGTCTGATTCGGCTGAATTTAGCATCAACAAGAAAGTTGTTTTTCTGATGTAATTACATTATAATTACGTAAAATTGAGGAGGAAGAGTATGAAGACACAACTTATATCAATAGGAAACTCAAAAGGCATCAGGATACCAACGGCAATACTTAAACAATGCAATATTGAGAACGAGGTTAATTTGGAAGTTGAAAAAGAAAAGATAGTCATAAAACCGGTAAACACGCAACCCAGAGACGGATGGAATGATGCTTTCAGATTAATGCGTGAGAAAAAAGATGATGCCCTGCTCATAGACGAAACCCTGGACATTGCAATGGAAAATTGGGAATGGAAATAATCAGCACGATATTTATCTTGTTAATCTTGATCCTGCAATCGGTTCTGAAATCCAGAAGACAAGACCCTGTATTGTAAGTTCTCCTGATGAAATAAACAAAAACATCCAGACAATTATTGTCGCTCCAATGACTACCAAGTCCCACAATTATCCAACCAGGCCAAAAGTGACTTTTAAGAAGAAAACAGGCTGGATAGTTCCGGACCAGATAAGGACTCTTGACAGGAGAAGGCTGGTTAAGAGGTTGGGTCGTGTAACTGATGAGACTATCATAAATATCAAAGCAACAATTAAAGAAATGTTAGTGGATTGAATATCCGAGCTAACTTTCTGAAAAATCAGTGCGAATCAGCGTTTATCTGCGTCCGACTGCAATTTTTAGATTAAATAGTAACAACCGTTTCTTCAAATGTATTACCGTATCACGCAGTTATTTATTTGCATCCACTCCGCATGAATCCGGTTCTTTTCGTTGAAATTGCTGCACCGGGTATACCATCGAAATATTCCAGTTTACAAAGCCTATCCCTTCTGTTAATTTGATCGTATAGGAATTTTCATTTTATTGATGCGGTTAGGAGATCGAAGAGGTCCTTCGCTCTCCGTGGAAAAGGAGTTCGTTGGGTTGCGCCTTGCTCAATCCACGTATACCTTGATAATAAAAATACTTGCAATTCCCTTCCTTTATTGCTTAAAATACCGCTCACCCTATAGAATTTTCTATTATTCATCTTCGACTTTGTCAGCAGAGGGGAGAGTCCTGTGCTACAAGTCCGCTCCGTAATAAAAAATTCTGGGAGAAAGACCTTGCCGAAGGGTGGGGACGGGTGCAAATGCCCGACACTTTGGATCGCAAGTATCCCAACGCGCCCGCCGATTGGCGCTGGCAATGGGTCTTCCCGCAGGAAAACCGGTGGAAGAACACGAAAACCACCGAAGAAGGCCGGCATCACATGGATGAATCCATTATGCAACGAGCTGTCAAAGCGGCTGTAACATCAACCGGAATTACGAAAAGAGCAAGTTGTCACACCTTTCGCCACCCATCTTTTGGAATCAGGTTATCACATTAGGACTATTCAAGAATTGCTGGGACACAAGGATGTTAAAACTACTATGATTTACACGCATGTGCTGAATTACGGTCCAAAAGGAGTGCGAAGTCCAATTGATGAACCAAAAGCGGGGTCTTGTACTGATCAGTCTAAGACACCTACTTTTCATGACAATTCTACGCAACAGAAATGGGGTAAGTGAGATACTGAGAATTTTATATCCAAAATACCGGCGTAATAGACTGACAGCCCAGCATGCCGGGGGCAATTATAATGACCAGTCTAATTATTGTTCGCCATAGAAGAGGAGAAGTGTAGCAAATATGGATAAAATGCCCATTGTCGATATTCTACGTGTCGGACTGTCCGGTCTATGCTTCCTACTGGCCGTTCTTGCGTACCGGTTGATTGGGAAGGATCAAGCACGTGACGGTCTCCCCAGAAAGAGAATTTTCACCGCAATATACGTATTCATGGGAATAAATATCCTCGCCGCAACTCTTTGTGCAGTTGCTGGATACTTATCGTCGGGCACCGATGCAAGTAGTGAGGCGTATTTTCACGCCGACGATTACTCGGTTGACTACTCTTCCTTCTTCGTGGCCTTAACCTCGTGGACTCCAAAAACTCTCGGTCCTGTTGAAATCATCCTGACAGACTTCATTCGAAAGGAACACACATCCGCAAAAGATTATGTCATCCCTTATTTTACGACCGGGCAAAGCATCAAATGTGAGCCACTCACCTTTTCGACAAGACCAATATTCCGGAAGAATGATGCGCCAGAACTAACGGGACAACACTACGATTATATCTTGCCGGTAGGTCATCTGCCCAAGGGATATACAGAATCCGTGAGCACCAAATTCATTTTTCCTAGTGGATTCAGGAATCCCGAAAAGAAATGGTGGCAAGCTTCAGTGACGTATCCAGCGAAGGCAGTTGTCGTGACGATTCTATTCCCCGATACAAAGCCATGCAAATCCATTTTGGTCTCCAGATCGATGGTATTAAATCGCCAGAAGAGATCAGGAACAACTCTGCACTGATCAGACAAGCGGGAAAAATCGTTTCATGGGTGGGCCTAAACGAAGCTGGGTAATCGCGTATCCAGTTTGAATGGAGCTGGTAATCAAATGGAGAACAAAGACATTGAACTTGAAAGGCAGCGTGCTTTTCCTTATTGTTATATAGGAATGGCTACCCTCGTGCAAGTCCGTGGCTAACCAGCCGCCTGCATCTGACACTAAAAAGCGGCGTGGCCGAGGCGGGGCGTTAGGCGGAATAACATAAATGAAATACACACAATATTTTCTCTATACACATCAAAGACCCGACAGAGCATATATAAAAAACGAATGGATTGATTTCACTATCAAGAATCCTGTTCAAACTCAAATACAATCCGATGGGAGAATAAGAAAATGGGCAAAAATTGAAGAAGAAGGAAAATATTTACGTGTTATATTGCTTGAAGACGGAGAAACAATTCACAATGCTTTCTTTGATAGGGATTTTAAGGAGGTGTAAGTTATGAAAATAAAGTATTTTAATGATACGGATACTGCTTTGGTGGAGTTTACAGAAAAACTGGTAAAAGAAACTCGAGAGATATCAGAGAATATATATATCGACATTGATGAAAAGGGCAATCTTGTTAGCATGACAATTGAACATGCAAAAACAACAGCGCATCTGCCAGACATATCCTACCAGCAAATAGAGAAAAAAGTTACTGCATAAGAAGGGTAAGACTAGAGTCGAAAAACAATATTTGCCTAACAAGTCGCTCAAGCCGACCTCTAACTACTGCGGATTAAATCTGCCGATTTTTTTGAAAAGATTGTTTTGCGCAGTAGTTAGAGGCAGCTTAGCTTCTACGTTCGATGGTACAGAAATTTCATTGACAGACCCCATTTTCGGTATTACTATTACTGGTAATACATTACTGGAGGTTGTATCATGAGAGTAACCACAAAAGGTCAGGTCACAATCCCTCAAAACATTCGCGATAAACTGGGGATAACCCCCGCAACAGAGGTCGATTTCATCGAGGAAAAGGGGCGCGTCTTTTTAGTGAAACGAAAAGAGGAAAAGGCAGCCACACGTAAGTTTTCAAAACTCCGTGGTTTGGCAACTGTCAAAATGATTACAGATGAAATCATGGCGCTAACGAGGTCTCAAGAATGACCGGCGTTCTCGTGGATTCGAATATCATTTTAGACGTCCTTTTGGATGACCCGAATTGGGCTGACTGGTCTGAAACTGCATTGGCTGATGCCAGCCAAAGTTCAACGCTTTACATCAATCAGATTGTCTATACGGAAGTATCGATAGCTTTTAAAAAAATCGAGGAATTGGAATCAGCACTTCATAATGGTGGATTCAAGTTGTTAGAAATTCCCAAAGAAGCATTATTTTTAGCCGGGAAAGCCTATCTTCGTTACAGAAGAGGTAAGGGTGCGAAGCAATCACCCTTGCCGGATTTCTATATCGGAGCACAAGCCGCTGTGCTTGGTATGGATTTGATCACCAGGGACGAGGGTAGATACAGGACTTACTTCCCGACAGTAAGAATAATGTGTCCAGAGAAATGACGAAGGGACCACATCGAACAATTTTCTGCACCTGACCGGTGTTCCGCTGCCGCTCCACACCGGTAGGTGAGAAATACGTTCGGGCACGAGAATGACACCATGAACGAGAAACAATCCATCGCCGAGGTGATCGACATGATCAAACCGGTTATCACCGATGCTCAGATCAAGTGTTGATGCCGATACAATTATAGTTGTGGCAGTTTCACATCTTCATCGTGAGCCGAGATATTGGATTAATAGAATACACAGCGCAGTAAAGCCGTAACCGAAAAAAGTTTAACCACAAAGAGCACAAAGAACACAAAGAAAAACTTACAAAAAAAAGAAATTTTTACATGGTAATTTTTTAATGAGGGCGCATGAGTTCTATTGCATCGGATGTTCACCCCAGGGTGAAAAAACAAAAATACCGTAGAATCCGTATATTTATTGGCTTTTGCTACGAACAGGAAGTTTTTTTCCGTGACTACCCGTATCTTCCGGCATGACAATGCCTCCGGCAATTTTATCTGTAGTGCATCCAATAATTCACGTGATTGTTGCCGCGGGTGTTCCCTGCCTTGTAAAACAGGAGTGGATCAAACCAGGCGCATGCGTCATCGACGTGGGTGTCAACCGGGTCGGGGAAAAACCCAGCAAAGACGACCCCAAAAAAATGGTTCCCATTTTAAAAGGCGACGTTGATTTTGAAGCGGCTAAAGAAATTGCCGGATACATCACCCCCGTCCCCGGCGGTGTGGGGCCCATGACCATCACCATGCTTATGAAAAACACCTTAAAATCCCTTAAATTCAAGCTGGGAATGCGGTAGATCGCCACAGAATAGTCGATTACAATCGAAGATTTCGAAACATTGCTGCCCTCGTCAACTTCAGGCTGGACTCTCCTGCTATTTAGAATATACCATAGCCTTAAGGTTGTTTCAGATAGCACAATTACGCTGTATGTCTATTAAGTAATTTGAGCCGTGATTCGCTTGACAAATTGATGACAGATGATAGGATACCCAAAAATAAACCGTTATTGAATACTCATCAAGAGGATTTATCATGTCACAGAATGTAAGGGAGATTGCTAATTTTATCTGGAGTGTTGCTGACGAGTTTTTACGCGACAATTACAAACGCAGTAAATATGCGGACGTTGTATATCCATTCACCGTTGTCAGGAGATTGGATTGTGTACTGGAATCTTCCCACGAAAAGGTGCAAGAGGTGTATCGCAAATACGAAAGTAACCTAAAAGACCTCTCGGGTGTTTTATGCAAGGCGACGGGATTTGGGTTTTATAACACGTCAAAGTACACCTTCAAAAAGCTCCTCGACAATCCTGATAATATTAAGGAAAACTTCCTGGCTTACCTGAACGGCTACTCGATAACATCCAGGAAATTCTCGAGAAGTTTAAATTCAGAAACGAGTTGCAAAACCTTTACGAAAAGGGGCTTCTTTACAAGGTGGTAAAGAAATTTACCGACCCCGTTATTTCCTTAGAAAAGCTCTCAAACCATGAAATGGGTTATGTGTTTGAAGAACTCATTCGGAAATACAACGAGGCCACAAATGAAAACCCCGGTGAACACTTCACACCCCGCGAGATTATCCACCTGATGGTAAGCATCCTCTTTTCAAAAGACAAGAAGCGGCTTTCCCAGAAAGGCATCATTACAACGGTTTACGACCCAGCCTGCGGTACCGGCGGCATGCTCACCGTTGCCAAAGAAGAAATAGAGGAACTTAATCCGCAGGCAAAGATTGAGCTTTTTGGTCAGGAAAGCAACGACGAAACCTACGCCGCCTGCAAGGCAGACATGCTCATCAAGGGCGAAGACCCCGATAAAATCAAGTACGGTTCCAGTTTTTCCAAAGATGGTTTTATCGGTAAACACTTCGATTATATCCTTTCCAATCCTCCCTACGGCAAAAAATGGTCGTATGACGAAGAGTTTATTAAAGCAGAGGCAGCGCAAGGCGACAAAGGGCGTTTTGTGGCTGGGCTCCCGAGCATTAGTGATGGTCAACTGCTGTTTCTGCAACACATGATCTCGAAGATGCATACCGACGGTCATCAAACGCGTATTGCCATCGTCTTTAACGGGTCGCCACTTTTTAATGGCGATGCGGGCGAGGGTGAATCGGAAATCCGCCGCTGGATTTGTGAAAATGACTGGCTTGATGCGGTCATTGGTTTGCCGGATCAACTCTTCTACAACACCGGCATTTACACGTACATCTGGGTGCTTACCAACAAGAAAGAAAACGGACGCAAAGGCAGGGTAACGCTCATCGACGCACGAAACCTTTACGTAAAAATGGGCAAAAGCCTTGGCGATAAGCGAAATATGATATCAGACGACCAGATTCGGGAGATTACGGAACTCTGTCTTGGCAATAAGTCGAACCATCGGGTAAAAATCTTTAAAACCACAGACTTTGCCTACCGGAAGGTGCAGACAGAGCGTCCGCTCAGACTCAATTTTCTCGTAAATGAAGAACGGCTTGCACGGCTTGACGAAGAAACGGCATTTAAAAACCTCGCCATTTCAAAGAAGAAAAATCCAAAAGAGCGCGAGAAAGAAGAGTCCGCGGGCAGGAAAAAACAGAACACGATAAAGGCAATACTGAATACGCTGCCCAACAAGCTTTATAAAGAGTGGTGTGTGTTTCAGGGACTTTTGGAAGACGCCTTTCAAAACGCTCATGAAAAACTTCCTGCCCCTGTGAAAAAGGCCATTTTCAAAGCGCTCTCTGAGCGGGACGAGACAGCCGAAATCGTATATGATGATAACGGCACTCCTATGCCGGATACCGAACTACGCGATCACGAATATGTGCCTTTTGAAGAAGACATTTATACCTATTTTGAGCGGGAGGTTAAGCCTTATGCCCCGGATGCATGGATAAACGAAGATTATAGAGATGAGAAAGATAACAAGGCAGGCCGTGTGGGCTATGAAATCAACTTCAACCGTTATTTTTACAACTACCAACCGCCGCGTTCGCTGGAAGAAATTGACAACGATATTGAATCGGTAGAAAAGGATATTTTGGAGATGTTAAAAGGTTTGAAGTCATGAGTGAGCCTGCCCACCCCCTTCACCCCCGCCAGCGGGGGACAGAATATGAATGCCAGCGGGGGGGCAGACGTTGTCCCCCTCAGTGACGCGGTAAGGGGGAGGGGATTGCACGGGCTGGAGATAAAAGAGGATGATTGATGAAAACTAACAGAGACAAATATAAACTCAGTCCGATATATAAACCTTCCGGTATAGAATGGATTGGAGAAATACCAGAAGAGTGTGGAATAAGAGAGTGATTCGGTCTGGCGATAGATAAGTTATGGAAAAGATGGTCAGCGTTATACGGATAATAGAATTTGTAGTGGGAGAAGAAGAAAATGCCCACCCCCTTCACCCCCGCCAGCGGGGGATAAGGCATAAATGCAGGCGGGGGACAGGTGTTGTCCCCCTCGGTGAGGGGGATTAAGGGGGAGGCTTTTTTGCACACCCGATCAAATAAGAGATGGGAGGAAATTCTTAAAAATGAACGCTGACAAAACTAATCATTACGCCTACAACAAAAAGTTACAGCCGCTTGCCAACAAGCTGCGCAAGGGAATGACAAAGGCAGAAGCCTGTTTGTGGAAGTATGCCCTACGCGCCGGCAAAATGAAAGGATACCAATTCAGAAGGCAAAGGGCAGTGTTGCAATACATAGCAGATTTCATGTGCAAAGAGTTGAAACTGGTAATCGAAGTTGACGGGTCAACGCATCTATACGAAGAGGTTTCTGAGAAAGATAAACAGAAGATGCATGGTTTGGAGCAGGCGGGATTCAAGGTGATCAGGTTCACAGATGAGGATGTCCTGAAAAATATGAATGGTGTTATACGGGCAATTGAATCTGTGGTGGAAGAAAGAGAAAAGGTCCACCCCCTTCACCACCGCCATCGGGGGACAAAAGATAAATGCCCGCGGGGGACGGATGTTGTCCCCCTCAGTGAGGGGGATTAAGGGGGAGGAACTACACGAGTTGGAGATAAAAGAGGATGATTGATGAAAACTAACAGTGGCAAATACAAGCCGTATCCGATATATAAACCTTCCGGCGTGGGATGGCTTGGGGAGATACCGGAGCATTGGAAGGAAAAAAGATTTTGTTTCTTGTTTTCATTCAGTAAAGGACTAAATATCACAAAAGAGAATCTTCGAGATGAAGGGATACCATGTGTTAACTATGGAGAGATACATTCTAAATATGGCTTTGAAGTAAACCCAGAAAAAAATGAATTAAAATGCGTGGATGAAAAATATGTTGATACCTCTACAGAATCGCTATTGAAGTATGGGAATTTTGTATTTGCAGACACTTCTGAAGACATTGAGGGGTCTGGGAACTTTACATATCTTAGTGGAAATACAAGAGTATTCGCTGGTTATCACACAATTATTGCAAGGCCAGTTGCAAATATTGTTCACAGGTACATAGCCTTTTTATTTGACTCAATTGATTATAGGACGCAAATAAGAAGTGAGGTTACCGGTATCAAAGTTTATAGCATTACTAAAACCATTCTAAAAGACACTGTTGTTTTTCTTCCCCCACTTCCCGAACAGCGTGCCATCGCCGCTTTTCTTGACCGTGAAACGGCAAAGATTGATGCGCTGGTGGAAAAAGAGCGGAAGATGATTGAACTGCTCAAGGAAAAGCGCTCTGCACTTATCACAAACGCCGTCACCAAAGGGCTTGATCCCAATGTCAAACTCAAACCCTCCGGCGTGGAGTGGATTGGGGAGATACCGGAGCACTGGGAAGTGAGAAGGTGGAGATTTTTGTGTAAACCTGTTTCTCTCAGAATTGATGAAAAAAACATCCTCGAACATGAAAAAGAAATATCATTTGTACCAATGGAAGATATTCCTGAAACGGACATGTATTTAGAGCCACAAAAAGTATCGATGTTATCAGACGTAATAAATGGCTATACTTACTTTAGAAATGATGATATTTTGATAGCAAAAATTACACCATGCTTTGAAAATGGCAAAGGGTGTATTGCGAATAATTTGATTAATTCGATTGGCTTTGGCTCTACTGAACTCTACGTATACAGACCAAACAAAGAAATTGCGGTTGTAAAATATCTTTTTTTAGTCACCAAACTTTCTGATTTTAGAGGTCTAGGCGAAGCTTCAATGAAAGGCTCTGCTGGACAACAGCGAGTGCCAGAAATATTTGTTAAAGATTTTTTTACGCCACTTCCTTCTCTTTCCGAACAGCGTGCCATCGCCGCTTTTCTCGACCGCGAAACGGCAAAGATTGACAAGCTTATCGGAAAAATAGAACAGCAGATTGAGCTGCTCATAGAATACAGACAGTCACTTATTACCTCTGCGGTGACGGGGAAGATTGATGTTTCGAATTCGCTTAATACAAATGTGAGGGAGGAACCGCATTCGCTTTGATCTGCTTTGATGAGGGAGAGTGCCTCTTCCTGAACCCCCATTGATGGAGGAGATTGCCGCCCCCTTGATCCCCCTCACGGAGGGGGACAATTATCTATTCCGCGCTTTGTGGGGACAGTCATCTGTTCTGTGCTCTGTGCAGACAATCGTCTTTCCTGTGCTACATAGAGACAATCGTTCATTCTGTGCTACGTGGGGACTACCGTCCGTCCTGTGATATGTAGAGGGTAATTGTCTGCCCCGTGCTTTATGGTGGGCAGCGTCTTCCTCTATCCTATGTGTGGGGAGATCGTCTGTCATGCATTATGAGAAGGCATAATAGCCTGTCCCCCGCTGGCGGGGGTGAAGGGGGTGGGCATCTGTTATGAAATATATCTTGAAAAGCCGCCGAATATCTCATGCAAAGAGGTCAGAGGAAAATTTGATCCTGGCAAACTCCACCCTTCTGATTTGCCAGGATTAGGCATCCTGTAAAGGAGTAACCTGAAATGGCGAAAATCACAGAAAAAGACATGGAGTCGCGTATCGAAACCGACCTGATCGCCTCCGGCTATTTTAAGCGCGAGTCCGAATGGTACGACAAGTCGCTGTGCCTCGACCCGGAATTGCTCATGAACTTCATCATTGCCACTCAGCCGGAGAAATGGGAGAAATATAAAGAGCAGTTAGGCGGCCGTGCAAGAGACGCCTTTCTTTCAAAGATAAAAGATGAAATAGACAAGCGCGGCACGCTGGAGGTATTGCGAAAGCCCTTTACCACCTATGGTGTGTATTTCGACCTGGTGTACTTTAAACCCGCCAGCGGACTCAATGTGGCGTATCAGAAAAAATATCAATCCAATATCTTCAGTGTAATGCGGCAGTTGAAATACAGCGAAAAAAACGAAAAATCTCTTGATATTGCGTTGTTTCTCAATGGGATGCCCATTGCCACGCTGGAACTGAAAGATCGTATGACAGGTTCAGGCTATAACGTGGAAAACGCCATAAAACAGTATCAGATGGACCGCGACCCGCGCGAACCTCTCTTTAAATTTTGCCGTTGTCTCGTTCATTTTGCACTGGATGAAGACCTGGTGTATATGACCACGCATCTGAAGGGCGCACATACCTTCTTTCTGCCCTTCAATAAGGGGCATAACGGTGAAGCCGGTAATCCGCCAACCAAAGGTTTTGCTGCGGAGTACCTATGGAAAGAGGTGTTTCAGAGAGATAGTTCCCTGGAACTTCTCAGGCATTTCATTCAGGTGGCAGATGTGCCTGATGAAGACGGGAAACCCACCGGTGAGAAGATGCTCATTTTCCCCCGTTATCAGCAGATGGATGCCGTGCGGAATCTCGTTGCCCATGCGAAAGAACACGGCTGCGGGAAGCAATATCTCATACAGCACAGCGCAGGAAGCGGGAAATCATACACTATTAGCTGGCTGGCGCATCAGCTTTCCAATCTCCATGACAGAAACGACCAAAATGTATTTGATTCGATTATTGTGGTTACCGACAGACGGGTGCTTGATAGACAGCTTCGTGCGCACGTCATTGCATTTGAGCAGAATCCCGGGGTTGTTGCAGGCATAGAAAAAGGCTCTCTACAGTTGAAGCAGGAGCTTGAGGCGGGAACCAAGATCATTGTTACCACGCTTCAGAAATTTCCTCACATCGAAGATGAGATAAAGAAACTTCCCGGAAAACGATTCGCTATTATTATTGACGAGGCGCATTCGTCTTCCAGCGGCGAGATGTCAAAGAGCATGAAAAAGGCACTAAATCTGAACGAGGAAGACGATCCTGAAGAAGAGGAGGCCACGTGGGAAGATGAAATGATAAAGGAGATAAGTCATCGCGGCAGACAGAAGAATGTCGGCTACTTTGCCTTTACTGCAACGCCCAAACCTAAGACACTGGAGCTTTTTGGAAGCAAACAGGAGGACGGTTCATATAAACCGTTCCATATTTATTCAATGAAGCAGGCCATTCAGGAAGGTTTTATCAAGGACGTTTTAACCAACTACACGACTTACAAAACGTATTTTCAACTGGTAAAAAAGGTAACCGAAGACCCAAACTATGATAAGGCAAAGGCCACACGGTTATTAAGGGTCTTTGTTGAATCGAGTGAACATACCATCGAACGCAAGACTGCTATTATCGTGCAACACTTTTTGGAAAATTGTCTGCACGAAATACCCGATGCGGGCGGAAACGGTCAGGCGAAGGCAATGCTTGTGTGTTCCTCCCGCGCACAGGCGGTTAAGTACAAGATTGCCTTTGATAAATACATAAAAGAACGCAAAATCCCTTTCAAGGCGCTCATCGCCTTTTCGGGTACTGTTGAGTTTGAAGGGAGTAAAGGAGAGTACTCTGAGTCAAGGATGAACGGCTTCCCGGAAGAGCAAACGGCAGTTAAATTCAGGGAAAATCAATACAAATTCCTGATTGTGGCAAACAAGTTTCAGACAGGTTTTGATCAGCCTCTTTTATATGCGATGTATATCAATAAAAAGCTGCTTGGGGTAAATGCAGTACAAACCCTTTCACGGCTGAACAGGGTTTGTAAGGGGAAAAAAGACCCTGTAACGCTTGACTTTGTGAATGAAGCCGAGACGATCCGCAAGGCATTTCAGGATTTTTATGAAGACACAACCTTATCAGAGGGAAGCGATCCGGATAAGCTGTATAGTTTTAAGCGCTCATTAGACGAATTCGTCTATTATACGCAGGATGAAGTACATCAATTTGCGAGGATATTTTACTCAATACCCTTTAAACAGGAAAGGCTCAGTCCCATACTCAATACAGTTATAAAACGGTTTCAGGAAGACAGCGATGCCGAACGGAGAGAAAAATTCCGGGCGCTGCTGAAGGCTTATGTGCGTGTGTATGCATTTCTCTCACAAATTATATCGTTTTCAGATGCCGAACTGGAAAAATTATATGTGTTTGGACGTATTTTACTGAGGAAACTGCCTTATACGAAGGAACGATTGCCAAGAGAAATTACTCAGCAGGTGGATTTGGACTCGATCAGGATTCAATATATCTCAAAGGGGTTGGTTTTAAAGCCTGGTGAAGGCGGTAAATTCAAGTCCGGCGATGAAAATCCGATGGGTAAACCATATGAATTTACAGAACCTCTTTCGTTTATCATCAGGGAGATCAATGAAAAATATGGGACGGACTTTAATGACGCCGATAAGGTGGTGGTAAATGTGCTCATGTCGCGGGTAAGCCAGGATGAAGAATTTGGGGCAGAAGTAAAAACCAATCCGAAAGAAAATGTATGGTGGGCATTTCAGCGCAAATTTAATGGGGAATTGCAAAATCTGATTGAGGAACATTTTGATTTTTATAAAAAGGTCAACAACGATCAGGAGATAAAAGAGTCATTGATGCGCCAGATGTTTAATACGTTATATGAGCAAATGATAAAAAAGGCCGGGTAAGAGTGTATAGACTCACTAACAATCCTGGTATTTATTGTATTTCTGGCGATAAGTAGAGCGCTATTGACAAACCTGAATTCTGTTTTAACCACATAAATTTCTTAAAACAATTGTAACTAATCAGCTTTTTGAAAGATGTAACGCTAATTGTTCAGTTCGGCGTCGGTGTGAGTAACAGAATACAATGTTTATCATAAGATCAAAGTACCTCATTCCAAATCCTGAAAGGTGTATTGAAAATGGCGCCGTGGCCATTAATGGCACAATGATACACCGTGTTGGTACATTTGAGGAGATCAGGTCGCTTGCCGGTATTGAAAAAATTATCGATTTAGGAAATGCCGTAATTCTTCCGGGACTTATCAATATCCACACCCACCTTGATTTAACCAACCTACACAATCGCATCAAACCCACAAATAATTTTACCCACTGGGTCTTTCAGTTATTAGGGGCAAGGATGCGATGGAAAGAGACGGAATATACCTCGTCGATAGAGAAAGGAATCAAGCTTTGTATTGAGGCAGGTACCACGACCGTAGCGGATATTGCCAACACGGACTATTCTTTCCCGATATTAAAAAAGAGTCCCTTGCGCAAGGTTGTATATAAAGAGATTATTGACTTAAATCCCGATCACGCAAAGGACGCTATTGCAAAAGTTCAATCAGGATTATCTGAATCAGATTCAGAGGGCTTATTTCGTATCGGACTTTCTCCCCATGCGCCGTATTCCGTTTCGAAGGAGTTGTATCAGGCAATATCTCAATATGTTCGTGAGACCGGTATACCGGTGTGTACCCATATTGCTGAAACGCAGGATGAGATTGAATTCCTGACAAAGGGTACCGGGAATTTTCCCAGTTTTTTGCGGCAATTACGAGCAATACCTGCTCATTGGCAACCGCCTGGACTTACTCCCATACGCTACCTGAAGGAAACAGGAATTTTAGAAAATCATCCAATCCTCATCCATTGCAATTATATTACCAATGAGGAAATTTCTCTGATTAAAGATTCCGGGGCAAGCGTTGCGTTCTGTCCCAGGAGCCATCGGTTCTTTGGTCATACACACCATCTCGTACAAAGACTCTTGGATGCGGGAGTCAATGTTGGGCTGGGTACCGACAGCCTTGCGAGCAATGATACCTTGAGTATTCTGGATGAGATGAAATTCCTGCTTCTTGAGTATGCCATCCCGCCAAAGACCTTACTTTCCATGGCTACAGTAAACGGGGCAAGGGCTCTCGGTTTGAAATCACCGGTGGGACAAATCAGGAAAGGTTATGAGGCCGACCTCTGTGGAATCAGATTGCCGCGTTCACATCCGATGGATGTTTACCATCAACTCCTCGATGCCAGCACGGAAAATATATTTACCATGATTTCCGGCGCTATTTGCTACCAGGCATCTTTGAAGTGAATGTAGGACAGGAATTTCATTTTGTATGTTCAGGTTCTCTGGATGTCTTGTCGCTGCATCATTTTCAGACGCGAGATAACACGATCTTTCTACAAATTCTTTGCCAGTATGCACACACGTCTCTCCTCGCAGGTATCATCCCAGAGATGTGATGGTATCTGTCCCAGCAGCTTCCAGTAATTTTCATCGATGAGCGGGATGAGTTTGTTCAAAGCCGAGACAACATTTGATACATAGGTTTTGTCTTTCGTCAATGAGTCCGTTAGCGGGCAGAATTCGTCTATGAGCAGTTCCAATTCACCCTTATCGGTCAGGTTTGGATAGAAGGGATACAGACGGCAGGCGATGGGGCGATGTGAGTGGATAAAACACTGTATCCCGTCAGTAAAATTGCACATATTGCCAATAATTTCCAGGGTGCCTCCCGGCAATGTGAGCGTTTCATTGGATATGTGCTTACCGCTTCTGGTAAAGATGAATTCGTCTTCATACGGCAAGAGTACAGACAAGGGCTTCTGTTCACACCTGCCGTCACATTTCTCTATGCATGGCATAAAACCGAAATTCGTTGCATAGATTTCTGAATAAACTTTAAAGAGTTTTTGTTTGTCCATGATAGTAACGCAATCATATCACAAAAGTATCAATAAACAATCACGAAAAAAATTGCATTCCTTTTTGAAAAATTATTCCTTGCTTTCATGCATTTGCATGTGTAATATTAATGCAACTTTACAAGGGAAATTTAGTATGGTAACGAATTTACAGGTTGACAATTTTTTGGGAGAATAATCGGGAAAAGATTATGAAAAACCCATCCGGTGTAAACACGCACTCCTTGCTAAAATCGCTTTACAGCGGTTTAACTATTTGTCTCTGCATTTCTTTTATTGTCAGCTCTGGATGCAGAAAGGAAGAAAAGGTTGTTGAAAAAGCTCCTGAATCCAAAGAGGGCATTTCCGCACCAGCCGAAAAGCAGAGCCCAAAAGTAGCCGAAGGAACCTCCTCCGTTGAGGTCATACATGAAGTATCTGGGCAATCTGCACTCGTTAGCGTGACCCCGCAACCTGCTGTTAAGACGGTCACAGCTCAGGAGTTTTATGGCGAAGGTGTACAGTATTTCAATCAGGGTCGATGGGAGTCGGCTATCGAATCTTTTAACAGGGCGACAGATATAGACAGCACTATGGTCGATGCCTATAAAAAGAAGGCACGGGCTTACAGTAAAATGGGGTTGATGAATGAGGCTATTCTTTCCTTCAGGAAGGTTATTGAATTAAATCCGAATGACTCCGAGGCGTATCTGAACCTGGGCGCTTTCTATGTTAAGCGACGGATGACGGATGATGCGATCCGGATGCTTGAAAGATATGTATCACTGAAGTCCAATAATGCGGTGGTTTATTATAATCTTGGATGTCTTTACGGCAGAAAAAGGCTTTTTGATAAGGCTATTGCGGCGTATCAAAAGGCATTAAAAATCAACCCCGGGTACGTCGATGCCTCTTATAATCTTGGCGTTGTTTACAATGATAAAGAGATGTATGGCGAGGCAATTAAGGTATTTAATAAAATTTTAACCACAAATCCTAAAAATTATGAAGCGAGATATAATCTTGCATTTGCTTATAATAAAAAAGGACTTTACGGCGATGCCGTAACCACATGCAAGAAATTGCTGGCACTTGATCCTAGGAATGCCAATGCGCATTTTTTGCTGGGAGATACTTATAATAAACTGGGCAAAGCGAAAGAAGCACAAGAAGAATACGATATTTACAAGAAGCGGATATTTATTAAATGAAATCTTCTTGAGTTTAATTCAGAAAATTGTATTTATAACCTTCTGCCTGTGTTTCATTGTAAATACTGGATATCCTGTTTTAGTCATTGCCCGGAATGCACAAACGAGCGCGGATAACACAATCACGCAAGTGCAACCCATACCTGCTCCTCTTACGGAGCTTCCACCGACACCGCGGTCAAAACTTGAAATCTTCCAGTATATCCTGTTGCCCTTTGCCGTGGGCGTATCCATTTGGTTAATACTGCGTCTGGAAAAGATGGAGAGTGAGGATGCTGAGGGAGACAAACAGGAAGGAGTGCGGTAGTATCTTTCAAAATTAATATTGGTTTTTTATAAAAATGTGATGAAAAGTAAAAAGGTAAAATGCAAGGTTAGCTGTGCCGCGTGCATTTTTCACCGTTCATTTCATCCTTATCACTCGTTCAGGTCAGTCATATATCCGCTTCAAAATAAATGTATCGTGGTTGTTTCAGGCTGATCAGTTCTTAGTATGTTTCTTCATAGCTGTTCGCATCATGCGCAAACCGTGGTGTCCCGTTCCATAATAATCTGCCAGATATTCATGATCAACGAAGCCAAGTTTGCGGTAAAGATGGATGGCTTTCTGATTTTCAGCGTGGACTTCCAGGGAAATTCGTCGTGCACCTCGAGCGACAAGTTCCCGGAGAATGCGACTGACAAGTTTTTTCCCGATGCGTTTACCTTGCACGTCAGGATGTACAGCTAATGCATATAACCTTCCTGAATAATAATCCCGGGAATGGCGCAATAACCCTGCGGTCCACCCCAGCATTTGGCCTTTGCCCTCCGCAACCACCGTAATTGCACGAGGATTTATGATCAGGTACCGCACCTGACGGCGATTGAATATCTCCTCGGCACGGGCAAAGCAGGTTGTTTCTAATTCGAGAATCGACTCAATATCCCGAGCCTCAGCAGCACGAAGACGAATGGGCGGGTAATAATGGGATTTGGACGTTGGCATAAATTCCGATCATCGATTCCACATCGACTTAACTTGACGTACAGAAATTTCAAACTTTTTCGTTAAGCAATGAATGAACGAACCCCTTGCCACTCGTTCGAGTGAGCGCTTACGACGAAGTCTCACGAGGGAATTTTAGAAGTTCCCTCCTGGGAAGAGCTTCGTCGTGAGCTCAGTCGAACGAGTGAAGGGTGGTTAAAAATGAATAGTCGTTGGGTTTTGCCTTTAAAATCCAAACTAATTTAAAGACGGCGTCTGAGGACGAGTTTCCGTTTGAGCGTCTTCTGCATCGACTTGAGCAGTTGGGTATCGTGTTCATCGCGGTACGGCTTGATGTCTAAGTCTAACGGTATTCTCCTTAGCCGTTCGTGCCCGACGTCCTTAATGTAACGCTGCATGAATTGGTCGTATTCACGCCAGGATATATCGGCAGCGTGAACCGCAGCCTCCTCCGCACGGAGGGCTATCTGGTGCGCATGCTGATAATGCAGACCGAGCTTGTCAAGTAACGCCTTTTCAACAGCCTCATGAAGAATCAGAAACCGGTCGATACTTACCCGTTTGCCTTGCGTAATGAAGGATTTGGGCAGATGCCGGTCAATATAGATTGTCTTGCCATTATTGCTGTAACCTGCCAGGTAAGGTATATCATACGTCCGGTCGAGTGTTGTGCGGCGTAGGATTGCCTGGACTGCATGTCTGAGCATCGTCGCTGACACCAGCGTGTCATTGCGGCCTATGCTGTGCCTACGCCTGCCATGTACTTCCTTTGCCGGTGATTTCCCGGATTGATGCATCTGTAGTTCCTTATATTTCGGGTTGTTTGTGACGTCGTCAATTGACTTTCCCGGTCAGTTGTGATGGTGAAAACCCCGATATGAGAATTTTTATACCTCTTTGGAGTTAATCCACTTCATCATCTTCCGCAGTTCCCTGCCGACTCTTTCGATGAGGTGTCCTCTGTCTTTTTTCTCAAGGGCATTGAAGGCGGGTCGACCTGCCTGATTTTCTAAAATCCACTCCCTGGCGAACTGGCCGCTCTGTATCTCGGACAAAATCCGCTTCATCTCCTTCTTTGTTTCTTCCGTAATAATGCGCGGCCCGCGTGTCAAATCGCCATATTCAGCAGTGTTGCTAATTGAATACCTCATGTAACTGAGACCGCCCTGGTAAAAAAGGTCTACGATCAGTTTCAATTCGTGCATACATTCAAAATAGGCGAGTTCTGGCTGATACCCCGCTTCTACCAGTGTTTCAAAACCTGCCTTGACGAGCGCCGCTGCCCCGCCGCAGAGTACCGCCTGTTCCCCAAAGAGGTCTGTTTCTGTCTCTTCGGCAAAGGTAGTTTCCATCACGCCTGCTCGTGTGCCGCCAATCCCGTGCGCATAGGCCATGGCCTTTCCTTTGGCCTTTCCCGTGGCGTCCTGATGGATAGCCATGAGACACGGTACGCCGCCGCCTTTTTCGAATTCACTGCGCACAAGATGCCCGGGCCCTTTGGGCGCTATCATGATGACATCGATGTTGCCAGGTGGAACAATTTGCCCAAAATGGATATTGAATCCATGGGAAAAACACAATGTCTTTCCGTCCTTCAAATGTGGCTTAATGTCTGTCTCGTAAACCGCCCGCTGTGTTTCATCGGGCATGAGTATCTGAATGAAATCCCCCTGTTGTGCTGCCTCAGCGACACTGACAGGTTTAAAACCGTGCTTCATTGCAAGCTGATAGTTTGGCGTGCCGGTTCTTGTGGAAACAATTACGTCCATGCCGGATTCTTTGAGATTTTGTGCCTGTGCATGTCCCTGACTGCCATATCCGATTACGGCAATTTTTTTCCCTTTCAGGATGCTGATGTCGGCGTCTTTTTCATAGTAGATTTTTAGCATATCCTTTTTCCCTTTCAAATTATTTACTTTGTGCCGCGGCCAATAGCGATACAGCCGGTTCTTACTAGTTCTTTGATTCCGTAAGGTCTTAACAAATTTACCATCGCATCGAGTTTGTCCTCAACACCGCCAATCTCAATAACGAGGTCCCTCTGGCTAACATCGATGATCTTTCCTCTGAAAATTTTCACGATTTCAATGATCTCTCCCCGTTTTCCTGCAGGTACATTAACCTTCAGCAGCATTAAACCACGCTCGACGAACTCTTCACCGGTGAAATCGATTACTTTAATTACATCAATAACCTTTCCCAGTTGTTTCCGTACCTGTTCCAGGATGGCATCGTCGCCCCTGACGATAACGGTCATCCGTGAAAGTGCGGGGTTCTCGGTTTCTCCAACCGCAAGGCTATCAATATTAAATCCCCTTCCACTGATGAGGCCGGTAATGCGGGCCAGAACGCCGACCTTATTTTCTACGAGGAGAGAAATGACGTGTCGCATATTCTATTGAACCATCCCTGAGAAACCAAAAAATGCCAGGGCCATAAGGCCCGTACAAATGAAGGCAATCGGAACGCCGCGCAAGGGTTCAGGGATATTGACCACGGCTAAACGTTCACGAATCCCGGACATCAGGAGCATGGCTATGGTAAAACCGATCCCGGCTCCAAAACCTTGTACGGTGGCATGGAGAAACCCCAGGTGCTTTGGAGAATCGGTAGTGTTTAAAAGGGCCACGCCCAATACAGCACAGTTTGTTGTGATCAGCGGCAGATAGATGCCCAGACTTTCATACAGGGTGGGCGCCATTTTCCTGAGCATCATTTCAACCAGTTGGACCAGTGTTGCAATAACGAGAATATAACTGATCGTTTTTAATACTTCAATAAGTCCCACTTCACGAATGGACGGAAAAATCATCGCTACAATATTTGCGTCACCGGGCAACAGGATATAATTATATACGATCCACGTAATCGAGGAGGAGAGGGTCATGACAAATGTTACCGCCGCTCCCATGCCCATTGCGGAAGATGTCTTTTGAGAAACGCCCAGAAACGGGCAAAGCCCCAGGAATTTTGCCAGGACAAAGTTGTTAACAAAAACTACACTGACTATAATTAATGCAAGTTCTTTAATCATGGGTTCTGAATGCCTTCATATTTTTCTCCCTCTTTCTGAGCTTCTGCCAGTTGAAGAAGCCCAGTAAGAGCCCCAGTACAATAAAAGCTCCAGGGGCCATTATCATGACGGAAGCCGGTTGATACGATTCGGACACTTTTAAGCCAAAGATAGTCCCTGCCCCGAGCACCTCACGTATGGCAGAAACGAGGCAGAGCGAGAGCGTCCACCCCAAACCCAACCCTGCTCCATCCAGGACAGAAACCAGGGGTTTATTCTTGTAGGCAAATGATTCCGCCCGATACATGATGATACAGTTGACTACAATGAGCGGGATGAATATCCCCAGCGATGCATTCAATTCGGGCGGCAGATATGCCTTCATAATCAACTCTACCATGGTTACAAATGCGGCAATAATAACGATGAAGCACGGGATACGAATTTCCCGTGGAATGAACGCCCGCACCACAGAAATGATAAAGTTGGAACAGATGAGCACAAACGTTGCTGCACCGCCCATCGCCACGCCATTTTTTACTGAGGTTGTAACTGCGAGGCTGGGACATAACCCCAATACCAATACAAACATGGGATTGTATTGAACAATCCCCTTCGTGAATTCTTTCAGATTGCCTTGATCCGCCATAGTTATAAGTCCCCAAAAATTTTAAAAAGGCTAAATGTTTTGGGAGTAAAAGTCAAGTGTAATTTCATCAGAGATACTTGTCAATCTCTGTTTTATTAAAACCGTAGAGCACCTTATCGCCAACGACTACGATAGGAAGCTTGTCGAGTGATTCTATATCATCGGTGCCCACAATTTTGACGGCTTCTTTTCTTGCATTCTCATCCTTATCAATATCAAAAGAGACGTAATTTGCTTTTCGTTTGCTTAAGTAAGTTAACAGTTCATTGCATTTGGGGCAAAACGGGGTACAAAACACTTTAAATTTATAGTTTGCCATAACTTCCCCTCCTTTTATAAATTGAAAATCACACTGTGGAAAAATGATTCAAACAAAAAAGGCAAAGACAGTCAATGAAAAAACCCGCATGCGATGTCACGGAGAGAAGATTTACATCTCACGTTCATGCCGGATCAGGCCGTTCTGTGCATGGTTTGTCGCCTGGCCCCGGCAGGGGCGCCTTGGCGCCTCCCCTTGCCTCCCCCTCAAGAATCGCTTCTACGCTGGGATATGCATATATGGTTGGAGCATTGTTTATCATCAGACCGCCGGTGTCGGCGGAGGGACCGTAGGTGCTGTAAATTTCACGTCCCAACATGCGCAGCATTATCGTTAATTGTCCCCGATGATGCGCTGAATGGGCGATACGCCTGATCATAATCCATGTCTTTGGACGTTTTACTTCAAAGAACTGTACTACCTTTTCCCACCAAATCTTGTCGGTCTTTTGTAAAGACGAGAGTCTTTTTCCGGAATCCTCGGCATAGCGCTTGATGAATTCCAGACGGGTTTCCTGTTTCGGCAAGGGCGGGGCGCCAACATCGATTTCCAGCATGTTACGAAACCAGAGATTCTCGCTCACGCACTGATGCACCATATGCTCAAGGGCATTCCTCCCGCGCCTGTCGTTGGGGCGTGGCCGTATGCGCATATCCTCATCTTGAAACATACTCCAGGTACTCAGTATCTTCATTCGCTCAGTTTCATACGTGTCGATTAAGAATTGATATTCCATGGGATATTCCCTCCTATCTATAGTAAACGAATTAAATATGTTGACAATGAATACTTGCCATTCCGAGCAATTCTCTATTTTGTCATTTCGAGTGATAGCGAGAAATCTTCTTCTTGGATCGAAGGATTCTCAATTATGTGTGACAAGGATTTCTCAGTCGCGCTGCTCCTTCGAAATGACAACTTTCTTTTTTCAATGACTACAGTATTTTCCTCTCATATTTAATAGTAACTATTCAGCATACTTTCATCCACAATTACTACAAGTAACCAGATTATTGATTCGTAACCCCGAAGAAATGTTATTGTAGCCGTGCGTGGTTACGCCACAACAATAGCCTTCAAACCGTCCTTCAAAAATAGATATCTGATTTTTTAAAAGCCTTGGAGAAATTTTCAAGGCGATATCATAGCAAAATCACCAGGGTACTTTCAACCTTTGATCGGAGGATTAGTTAAAGGCCATATTTTGATATTTATTCAAAGCAACAATAGCCATAACCCTAACCCAAATAAATCGGAAAAGACGAAGTGCGAGGCACAAAATTCGTGAGCCAACCCTGTCAGGGTTTTAAACCCTGACAGGGTTAATCTCATATTTCTGCTAAAAATGTCAAAATTGTCTTTGTAAGATACTGCGTCACAGGAGAATGTATTGTTTAAGGATTTTGAGACGTATGCGAAGAAGATGTCTGGGGTGATTAAGGCCGTCTCAAGGGGGCACTCGACAAGAGTGTTGTTTCGCATCTTTGTGAAGCCGATTTTATATTGATTTGTTCCTGCAAACTGCTATTATAATCAGCCATTCACCTTACCGGACGGTAATTCTGCTGCGAACCATTGCCGCTGGTGAACTTTGGCGTACAATGGACCCATGTAAAAGCTATCTGCAAGGAGTCGAATGGTGTTTGTTTTCGTTTTGCAAAAGTGGAGTGCAAAACATCATGAGATAAGTTTCCCGGGCTGCGTCCTGTGTTTATTATTACAAAGAAAAACCTCAAAATTTATCACAATGATATAGAGCCAACGAAAAAAATTGTCATTTCGAAGGAGCAACGCGACTGAGAAATCCTAGGCATACACATCGCATACATAATTGAGAAGCCTTCAATCCGAGAGGAAGATTTCTCGCTATCGCTCGAAATGACACAATAAAGAATCGCTTGGAATGGCAAGTGCTCAATGTCAACGTATGTAATTCGTTTACTATAGTTTTAAAAAAGGAATGGGTAAGGTTATCTAAACACGGCTTACAATATTTCGATGGGGGAGATAATTGATGGCGAAGGGGAGAAGAAAACAGTCTGATCAATCAAGTCAAATTGGAGCGAAGTCCTATCGCCATACCGAGGCGGATTCTCCTTTGCGTCCTGACGTGGGAACGCAGGCGCAGTTCAGAAAGAAAAAGTCTCCAAAAACCTATCGATATGATTCTTCGCTTTCTCCTGCCCTTGACTGGGACGGACAAAATCCTGCCCGTGAACTGGGTGAGTGGCTTATTGCCATGATTGAAAAGGCGGCTTCGCTTCCTGCGCCGCATACCTTTGATAAGCCGCAGGAATTCAGGAATTCGGCAGGGCAGGTTGTTTCATCAGTCAGGGGGCTTCACGATGCAATAGATCAGTTGAAACGTTTGGGTAAGCCCTTTCTCAACTGGACGGGCAAGGCAGAACGGATGTCCTTTGACGTGCCAACACTCCCGCTCTTTGTCCACGAGCGCCTCTCTACAAAGGCGATTATTGAAACCCTGAAAACCCACAAGAAGCAAGAGAAACTCAAACAATTACCCTTGTTTGAACTCTTTGGCGACCCCCAACGGCCGGTTACCGACCAGGTACTCAAGGCTTACGAATATCGTGACAAGTGGATTAACCGCATGATCCTCGGCGATTCACTCGTGGTGATGAACTCACTCCTGCACTATGAAGGACTTGGCGGACAGGTGCAGATGATCTATTTTGACCCGCCTTATGGCATCAAGTTTGGCAGTAACTTCCAGCCCTTTGTGCGGAAACGCGATGTTGGCCACAATGATGATGAGGACATGACCCGTGAGCCTGAGATGGTAAGGGCTTATCGGGATACATGGGAACTTGGCCTGCATTCCTATCTGACTTATATGCGCGACCGTTTGCGCCTTGCGCGTGACCTCCTTACACCAGCGGGAAGTATTTTTGTTCAAATAAGCGATGAGAATGTGCATCATATAAGGGAGTTGATGGATGAAATATTTGAAGCAAATAATTTTTGCAAAGTGATTTCTTTTAGAACAACTGCTGGTGATACGAGTACGCTTTTACCAACTATGGGAGATTATCTACTATGGTACTCAAAAAATAAAGAAAATGTTAAATATAGAAATATCTTTGTAAATAAGACAATTGGCGTAGGTGCAGGTGAAATGTATGATTGGGTTGAAAATCAGGACAGAAGTATAATTAGAAAACTTACTTCGGAAGAATTAAGCAATCCATCACAAATTCCAACGGGATGGCGTGTTTTTAGAATAGCTGATTTAAAACGACAAAAATTTAGTAAAACTGCAACAATAGAATTCGAATTTGAAGGTAGAATATTTTTCCCAGGAGTTAATCACCAGTGGAAAACTAATCGTGAAGGACTTGAAAATTTGAAAAAAGCTGGATGGTTAATTGCTAATGCCGATACACTCTCTTATAAAAGATACTTTGACGATTTTCCAATATCAGAATTAGGTACACTTTGGACAGATACCCAGGGAGCTGCAAATAAAAATTACGTTGTTCAAACATCGTTGAAAGTTATTCAACGCTGCCTCCTCATGACCACAGACCCCGGCGATCTTGTACTTGACCCGACCTGCGGTAGTGGTACAACTGCCTTTGTCGCAGAACAATGGGGAAGGCGTTGGATAACGATTGACACAAGCCGCGTACCGCTTGCCCTTGCTCGACAGCGTTTGCTTACCGCCACATTTCCCTATTATGAGTTAAAAGATGAAATACGCGGCCCTGTAAGCGGCTTTGTTTATAAACGCAAACAAAATAATAAAGGCGAAGAGATCGGCGGTATCGTGCCTCATGTTACCCTTAAATCAATCGCCAATAACGAACCTCCTGCCGAAGAAGTCCTTGTGGACAGGCCAGAAGTAGATAACAAAATCACCCGCGTCTCAGGCCCGTTCTGTATTGAGGCAACGATACCCACGCCGGTTGACTGGGAAGGCGATGGCATTGAAGATTCAGGCGTTGGAGTGGCAGAGCAGCACGGCTCATTTATTGACCGGATGCTTGAGATATTGCGCAAATCGCCCGTGCTCCAAATAGGCAGCGGCAAGAGCGTCACCCTCAAAAACATCCGCCCGCCTGCAAAGACGCTATCACTATCCGCAGAGGCAGTGGTTGTAAATGGCGATGAAAGACCCGTCGCATTACTCTTTGGCCCTGAAAACGGGGCTGTGAGTGAAAAACTCGTGCACGAGGCGTTGAAAGAGGCAAATCTACGAGGTTACACACATCTCTACGTAATCGGGGTCGGCATTCAATCAAATGCCCGGATATTGATTGAAAATGCCGTGAATATGGATATGATCCCTGCGACATACGTGCAGGCAACGCCCGATATTATGATGGGAGACCTGCTGAAAAACATGCGTTCCAGCCAGATATTCAGCGTTTGCGGACTGCCAGAAGTAAGGCTTACAAAGATAAATCCCGGCACCCCCTCACCCCAGCCCTCTCCCGCAAGGGGAGCTTACTGTTGGACAATTATTTTGCTGGACAAATCATCCATAGTCGGATTTAGGGATACTCATTGTCAGAGAAACACCAATCAAAATATCAGCAAACCTTCGTATTCCCCGCCACATTACTTCA
>WBZR01001144.1_pt1 | contig 35302 bp, 29 predicted proteins | sample 5204231 | NCBI WGS metagenome assembly WBZR01 (sample SAMN12412403, study PRJNA552823) | activated sludge metagenome | isolation source: activated sludge from anammox sidestream of wastewater treatment plant... | place: USA: Virginia | collected 2017-08 | reverse complement strand
ATAAAGTCACGAATTCGCGAATGTTGGCGCGCCTATTCGTTTATTCGTGAACATTCGTGGACGGTCACCGACTCATCGGCAGGCGCATTTCCTAACCCAATGCCATCTTGCGTAAGGTGAGTTATTAAATCCGCGCCAGTCCGCGCAATCCGTCAAATCCGCGCACTTAAGAAACGGTCTCTTAGAGAACGTCGGCTGCGCGGCGTGCGGTTTGCGTTTTACGCGATACTTCCCACGTCCAAAGCAACAGCCCATAAAACAACAAACCGCCGATGAACTGCGGAGAAAGCATCAGCGCAGATTCGCTCCACTCGAAGAGAGCCAGCGAGAGGTCTTTGGGGATCGAGAGCAGGATCAGACTCAGGGCGAGGAGAATCCACATCCCATTCCTGTAGGGGAGTCTTTCGGGGTTTCCAAGAATCATGGCGGCGGGGATTAATAGAAGGACGAAGTAATGCGTCCAGGCGATGGGGGAGACGAGCAGGGAGAAGACGAGGATGATGGAAAACTCGACGGCGCGATGAAAGGTCATCCTTTCGTCTTTTCGTCCGGCGATCAGAATGTAAAGCGCCGGCAATGCAAGCAATGCCCCGCCGATGTTCGATGCGGCAATGTAGGCGGGGGTGGGAGTCAGCGGATCCCAGCCGTAGTTGCCGGGCATGAAGATGCGCGCGAGAAAACCGCTGAGCGACTGGTTGTTGTACGCCGCTGTGGGATTGTCCGCCATCATCAAGACACAACGCTCCAGCCAGGTCGAATTTATCTGAAAGGGGATCAAGGTCAAAGACAGGAGAAGAGCCGCCCCCGCAACGAGCAATCCGCCGCCGACAACTTTCCACTTTCCACGGATGAAAAAATATCCCGAAGGCAATACGAGCGGGAGTTTGATTAAACCGCCGGCGCCGAGCAAAATCCCGGAGAGCCAGTCCCAGCCGCGATCGAGGCTGAAAAATGCGAGCAACACGAACAGCATGACGATCTGAGTTGTGTTGCCAAGCCAGACGCTGTAATCGAGCGGGCCGTTGAGCGCCAGCAATGCAAGAACGAGAAATATTTTCCAACCCTTGACTTTCGACGCGACGACAAGCCAGTAGGCAAGCGGGAGCAGAAAGAAATATCCGATCAGATAAAAGACGCGCCCCGATAATTCCTTTGGCAGGTTTGCAAGCGGGACGAAGAGATAAGCGAAGAGCGGAAAGTTCGTAAAGCCGTAACAGGCTTCATCGTACAAAACGTCGAGGTTGCGGACGATCTTGCGTCCGCCGTGATAATAACCTTTGAAGTAATCGTACAGGGCGTGGTCTTGAACGACGTAAAAACCGACGAGGGCGATCAGGATGAGGGAAGCGACCCAAAACGCCAGACACAGGCGGGAGGATGCGAGTCTGTCCTCGAATAAAAAATAAACCCCGACGAGAAGGATGGGGAGAAAGGTCAGGGGCAGATAGAATGAGTAGTGCGGCATGGGGGTTATGTTTTAACGGACCGCAAAATCTTCGGATTTTGCAGCCAAAGCCAGGAGACTTTGGACTCCGTGGCGGCGAAAATTATATCATCCGCGATTCGACGATAAAATCACGCCATGCAGACCAATCAGACCCGTTCACAGATCAAACCCGGCATGACGGTTTACATTGTCCTCAAACAGGATCAGCGCTCCGGCAAACTTACGAAGGGCGTTGTCAGGGACATCCTCACCAAATCGCCCACGCATCCGCACGGCATCAAAGTCCGCTTGACGGATGGAAAGGTGGGACGAGTGAAGGAAGTTTGCATGTAACGCCATGCTATACTGAAAGCAAACGCCGTTCAAGGATATTCCATGAAACGATTGCTTGCCGGAATCTTTATTCTCCTCCTCGCCGCCTGCGGGCCCTCCGCTCCCGCCTCGCCGACGGCTGACCTGCCCGCCCTGATCCCGCCCACGCCCACGCCTGTCTCCGAATCGGCTTCGACGGAAGACGCCCCCCAACCCAGCGGGGAGGAAGCGCCTCCCTTCACTCCGATCTGTATTGATTCCGCGCCCACGCAGGCGGATATTGACCGCGCCCTCTCCATCACCGGCGGGTTGTTCGAAACGGGGGATTGGGATCGCACCTATACCGTCGCCAGCGATAAAGTCCTGGTTTCCTGGTACAGCGAATCGATTCCCTCCATTGTAAATCTCGAAGCCCTGGTCTTTCCCTGCGGCTACGAAGACCTCGACCTGGATATCTACTTCAATGAAGAAGGCTGGGAAATCATCTTCGGCAATTATCAAGGCTACGAATATGTGAACGAATGTCGCGACGACCGGGGACTGCGCCTCTATAATTTCATCGCCGTGGATCAGGGAGTCCCCTACGAAGTCCGCTATTGGGTCCTGAGCGACACACCCACCCGCGTCATCTCGCTCATGGTCGTCATGCCGGGCGAAGCCGCCGAACTGGACGAAATCGCCTATGCCCTCTTCCCCCAACTCGAATTCTGTCCATAACAACGTCTCCCCCCAATCACCAACCCGTCAAATTCATCCTTCGCCCTTCGCCCTTCGCCCTTCACCCTTCATCCTTCATCCTTCACCCTTCGCCCTTCGCCCTTCACCCTTCATCCTTCACCCTTCACCCTTCACCCTTCATCCTTCATCCTTCACCCTTCATCCTTCACCCTTCACCCTTCATCCTTCATCCTTCACCCTTCATCCTTCACCCTTCATCCTTCATCCTTCACCCTTCATCCTTCACCCTTCACCCTTCATCCTTCATCCTTCACCCTTCATCCTTCACCCTTCATCCTTCATCCTTCACCCTTCGCCCTTCGCCCTTCACCCTTCACCCTTCACCCTTCACCCTTCACCCTTCATCCTTCCCCATGTCCTCCCGCTACGACATCCTCTTCCAACCCATCCAAATCGGACCCGTCACCGCGCCGAACCGCTTCTATCAAGTTCCGCATTGCAACGGCTTCGGCTGGCGGATGCCGCAAAGCATGGCAGCCATGCGCGGCATGAAAGCGGAAGGCGGCTGGGGCGTGGTCTGCGCCGAAGAGACCGAGATTCACCACACCAGCGACCTTTCCCCGTTCTTTGAAGGACGCATCTGGGACGATGCCGACATCCCCGCATGGCAACTCATGACGGAAGCCGTTCACAAACACGGCGCATTGGCGGGCATCGAACTGACCTACAACAGCCGCGACGCCGCCAATCTATATTCGCGCGCCGTCCCGTTCGGTCCGCGTTCGATGGGCATCACCGGCGGGGGCGGATACGAACCCGGTCAAACCCGCGCCGCAACGAAGGACGACCTTCGGCAAATCCGCAAATGGCATCGGGACGCCGCCGTCCGCGCAAAGAAGGCGGGTTTCGACATCATCTATTGCTACGTCGCGCACGGCATGACGCTCGCCTTTCACCTTCTATCCAAAGACAATGACCGCGCCGATGAATACGGCGGATCGCTCGAAAACCGCGCGCGCTTCTTCCGTGAGTTGATCGAAGACACCAAAGAAGCCGTCGGCGACACCTGCGCCGTCGCCGTGCGCTTCGCTGTGGATGAATTACTCGGCGCCGACGGAATGCAACACGACGGCGAAGCCCGCGACATCGTTTCCATGCTTGCCGAACTGCCCGACCTGTGGGATGTGAACATCAGCAGTTGGAAGAACGACTCCATCACCTCGCGCTTCGGCAAAGAAGGACATCAAGAGAAATATATCTCTTTCGTAAAACAGCTCACCACCAAGCCCGTCGTCGGCGTTGGAAGATACACCTCGCCCGACAGCATGGTCTCCGCCATCGAGCGCGGCATTCTCGACCTCATCGGCGCGGCGCGCCCGTCCATTGCCGATCCGTTCCTGCCGAACAAAATAAAAGAAGGGCGGCAGGCAGACATCCGCGAGTGCATCGGCTGTAACATCTGCGTCACCGGCGACACGCGCTTCGTCCCGATCCGATGCACGCAGAACCCGACCATGGGCGAAGAATGGCGGCGCGAATGGCATCCCGAAATCATCGCGCCGAAAAAATCGAACGATGAGATTCTCATCGTCGGCGCGGGACCGGCCGGGTTGGAGGCGGCTCGGGCGTTGGGTCAGCGCGGGTACAAGGTCATCCTCACCGACGCGAAGCGCGAGGCGGGCGGGCGCGTCCTGCTCGAATCCCAGTTACCGAATCTTATTGAATGGCGGCGCGTCATGGATTGGCGTCTCGCGCAAATCAAAAAACTCGAAAACATTTACTTCTACCCCTCCAGCCCGATGACCGCCAAAGACATCCTCGACTCCGGCGAGCCGCACGTCATCATCGCCACCGGCGCAAGTTGGCGGCGCGACGGCGTGGGCAGGCATCTCTCGCGCCCCATCCCCGGCAACGCAAACCTCTTCACGCCCGACGACCTGATGAACGGGAAGATACCGACCGGCAAAGTCCTCATCTACGACGACGATCACTACTACATGGGCGGCGTCCTCGCCGAACTGCTCGCAACGAACGGATGCGAAGTGACATTGACGACTCCCGCTCCTACAATTTCAGCGTGGACGGAATACACGCTCGAACGGGATCGCATCTACAAACGTCTTCTTGATTTGAACGTGACTCTCCTCCCCTTCCACGCCCCCGCCTCTCTCTCCGGGACGGCTGTTACTCTTTCCCATACCCTCACCCACGCTGAAACCGTTCTCCCCTGCGACGCCGTCGTCGTGGTCGCCGACAGACTCCCCAACGACGCGCTCCATCGCGAACTCAAACCCGCCCACGCGGACGGGCGACTCAAATCCCTGCGCGTCATCGGCGACGCCGAAGCCCCCAACATCATCGCTCAAGCCGTGTTCAGCGGTCACCTCGCCGCGCGCGAATTCGACGAAGAAATCAACCCGGATGTAACGCCATTCAGAATCGAAAGATGATCAACGCCTTCCGCTTTCCAGAATAGAAAGCGGAAGGTGGAAAAGCGGAAGGTTCACATGTCCCCTCCTCTTGTCCTCGTCACAGGCGCGACAGGTTACATCGCCAGCCTGCTCATCCCCCAACTGCTGGAAAAAGGCAACCGCGTCCGCGCAATGGCGCGACAGCCGGAACGATTGTACAAACGCGCGTGGCACAAACAGGCGGAAACGATCCGCGCCGATGTGATGGAACCGCAAACTCTCGCGCCGGCTTTGGACGGCGTCCACACAGCCTATTACCTGATCCACAGCATGTCTCGCGGACAGGGCTACACCAAAGCCGAACGCCTGGGCGCGGAAAACTTCGTCCGCGCGGCGGAAGAGACGGGGGTCGAACACATCATCTACCTCGGCGGGCTGGCAGACCCTGAACAACATACCGCGCCCCACCTGCGCTCGCGCATCGAAACCGGGATCGCGCTCAGGCGGGGAAAAATTCCCGTGACCGAATTCCGCGCGGGAGTCATCGTCGGTTCGGGCAGTTTCTCCTTCGAGATGATCCGCTTCATGACCGAACTCTTTCCCGTCATCCCCGCCCCGGCATGGATACAGAATCGCACCCAGCCCATCGCGGTTCAAAATGTGATTGATTACCTTCTGGCGGCGTTGGAGAACGAAAACGGGCGCGGCGGCGTCTTCGAGATCGGCGGACCTGAAATAACGACGTATCAAGACCTGATGCTGCGTTACGCCCGCGTCCGAGGATTGCGGCGCAAGATGCTGGTCGTTCCCCGCATCCCCACCTGGTTGATGGCGTTCGGCGTGGATTTGATGACTCCCGTTCCCCGCCGCATTGCCGGCGCGTTAATCGGCAGTTTGTCCACAGACAGCATAGTCCGAAATCCCAAAACGCCGACGGTCTTCCCCGGCATTGAACTGATTGATTACGACGCCGCCTTGCGCATGACGCTCGAAGCGGCGCATCCCGACCGCATCCAGCGCGTGTGGGAGGACGACACGCCCGGCTTGAAAGCCCTCAAACATGAAGGCTGTTTTATTTTACGCCTGACGCGCCCGCCCGGCGACAAGCCAAACGCTTCGCGGGGAAGCGCAAGGAATTCAAGGAATTGCATTGGCGGACCGTTTGGAAAGATTTATTTCGAACGAAATGCGGAACCGGATGGGCGAACCGCAATCACCCTTTTTCTTGTTCCGCGCGGCTCTCCCGGCTATCTTTTTTCCCTTCTCCTGCAAGCCATCCTCCGCCTGTTGTTCCTGCCCTTGTCATGCCATCCCGGCATTTAACATTCGCCGCCGTATGTTTCAGAAACGGGGCGCGGAAAACGCAGAGAACCAGGAAAATTGCGCCTAATCGAAAAACGGGAGACGTCTCAAAAGTTTGGGCGAATTGCGAATCACTTCACCGGGTTGCTCAACTTCCCCAACCCTTCGATCTCCACATCCACCACATCGCCGCTCTTCAATTCGCCGACCCCGGCGGGCGTGCCGGTGAAGATCAAATCGCCGGGTTCGAGAGTCATGATCGATGAGATATAGGCGACCAGGGTCCCCACGTTGAAGACCATGTCGCGGGTGGAAGCCATCTGCCGCATCTGCCCGTTGACCCGGCAGGTCACCACCGCGTCAGACGGGTCGAAGTCGGTGTCAATCCACGGACCGAACGGGCAGAACGTGTCGAAACCCTTGGCGCGCGTCCATTGACCGTCCGACTTTTGCAGGTCGCGCGCGGTGATATCGTTCCCGACAGCGAAGCCGAAGATGTGTTCCTTCGCGTTTTCGGCGGTGACATTCCTTGCGCGCCTGCCGATGACCGCGACCAGCTCGCCTTCGTGTTCCACCTGTTTCGATTGCGACGGAAGGACGACGCTTTCCCCCATTGCGATAATGGAAGAAGGCGGCTTGAAAAAAAGAAGGGGGATCTTCGGAACCTCATTGCCCAATTCCCTGGCGTGTTCGACATAATTGCGCCCCACGCAAACGATCTTGCTCGGTTCGCAGGGCGCGAGCAGTTTCAACTCCTTAAGCGGAGTCCGCGCCTCGCGGCGGCGATATTCGCCAAAGAGATTTCCCTGCACCTCGCCGACTTTGTCTTCGAGAATCCAGCCATACGAGGCTGACCCTTCCGGGGTTCGATAACGGATGATGCGCATTCCCTACCTCCCTTTATATTCGCGGATGTTCACCCGCTCCACATCCAGCAATAGTTCGCCGACCGGTTTCCCCAAAACGGGATGAAGCGCATCGGGAGCGATATCGTTCAACGGCACAAGCACGAACCCGCGCGCGTGCATCCGCGGATGCGGAATGACCAACGGCGGCGTGTTTACGATCAGATCGTCGTAGAACAGAATGTCAATATCAATCAGGCGCGGGCCGTTTTCGAACGACGGCTCCCGCCCCAGCGCCGTTTCAAGCCGCTTCAAATGGGAGAGCAGATTTTCCGGTTCGAGATAGGTCTTGGCCATCACGCATTGATTCAAGAACGGCGGCTGGTCGGCGTAACCCCAGGGCGGAGTCTCATAAACCGGCGACTTCGCCTTCACCTCCAATTGAGGCGTAAGGTTCAAAAGCGCGTTCTTCAAATTTGCAAGGCGGTTGCCCATGTTGCTTCCCAGGGCGAGATAAACGGTGTGATCCATCATAACTGCTTCGGCTCCACTATTTTCGACGGCGATTTTCCGTTAAGGGCGGCGCTTTCATGGCGCAACAAGGTCTCGAACAATGCGAACGAGCCGCCCTGCGGCGTTTCTTCGACCAATGATACAACCTCCGCGTCATTTAACGCCAGATGCAAATTTTCCCGTGTGCAAGCAAAGGTTGTCAGCGCCTCCGCTCAAGCCGCCGTCCTGTGCGAAGCCCCCTGTGGGCGGCGGCGGTTTACGAGGGAAATCCCGCGCCGGGGACGGCGCTGGGAGCAGGTTACCTGCCATGTTTTGCATGCACACAATTTCCCCCGGCGGCCCGATTCCTGTGGTAAACTCCCGTCCGCTGTAGGTACGCGACATAAACATCCGTGCCTTTCCGTTGCCGGCGGGTCCACGACCCGAACGGGAACAAACCCATGGAAAGGAGGTTTTCCCACATGCGTAGTTATGAACTGATGTGCATCATCCAGCCCGACCTGGACGAAGCCGCCACAAACGGCATTCTCGAAAAGGTCAAAGGCTGGATCGTCGAGTCCGGCGGAAGCGTGGACAAGGCAGAGGTTTGGGGCCGCCGCCGTATGGCGTACTCCATCAACAAGCACCGCGAAGGTCAATACGTTCTCTTGAACGTCACCCTCAAGCCGACCGCCGTATCTGAACTCGAACGCAATTTGCGCTACCAAGAGTCGATCATGCGGCACATGCTGTCCACGGTCGGCTAATCGAATTCACCCGGTCATTTATACAGGAGCGTCGTCATGAGCCGAGGCCTTAACAAGATACAGATCATCGGTCACCTGGGCAAGGACCCCGAAATGCGCTACACCCCCAGCGGAAAGCCCGTCACCACCTTCACAATGGCGGTCAGCCGCGCCTGGAACAGCGCGGACGGCGAGCGCCACACCGAAACCGAATGGTTCAACGTTGTGGCGTGGGGCACGCTGGCTGAGATCTGCAAACAGTATCTCGTCAAAGGACAGCAAGTCTACGTGGAAGGGCGCCTGCAAACCCGCCGCTGGGAGGACAAAGAAGGCGTAAAGCACAGCAGCGTGGAGGTCGTCGCCAACGAAATGATGATGCTCGGAGACCGGCGCGAATCCGCCAACCAGACGGAGAGCGCCCCCGCCGAACCCGTCAACGGCGCGGCGGAAGAAGACTTTCCGTTTTAAAACATTCAAACACAAAGGTCTCAAAGGTCGTCGAGGCTTCTGAAACACGCAAGCCAAATCCCCTTTGCGCCCGTTGTGTCCTTCGTGTTTAGGCTTTCCCCTGCGATGGGAAGAGAAGACAATCTGGAGTAAAAAAAATGAGCGACGAACGACCCGAACGATCCGGTTCAGGCGGCGAAGGCGGAGGCGAACGCGGCGACCGCAAATTCTTTGCCAAGCCCAAGTTCTGCCAATTCTGCGCCGACAAAACCCTGACCATTGACTATAAAAAAGCGGACCTTCTCCGCAAATATGTGACGGAAGAGGGCAACATGCGCCCGCGCCGACAGACCGGCGCCTGCGCCAAACACCAGCGCCTTGTCGCGGCGGCGGTGAAACAGGCGCGCCATGTCGCGCTCCTGCCCTTCGCCAATCGCGGCGTGGACTAGGCATCCACCGCGCGCCACGCGGGGCATGGGCAGAGAGTCCATGCCCTGAATTTTTACCGGCTTCTTGAGTTTTGGCGGGGTAAAACCTTTTTAGAACGCGGATGAACGGATTACGCGGATCCTTCTTTGATCTCTCCGCGCAATCCGTCATTCCGTAAAACCCGCGTACCGCAACCCCACTAGACCCAAAAGAACCTTTTTATCAAAAACCTGACGGGTTAAAAAAACCTTTCAGGTCCATTAAGGAATTTCCATGAGCAACGAATCGGGCAAAAAACCCGCATTGCACAAAAAACATATCGCCCGCCTCGAACGGGAGCGGAAACAGACCCGCCTCATCCTCTACGCCTTTTTCGGCGTCCTCGCCGCGGTCGCCCTGCTCCTCTTCTACGGCTGGCTCGACGCCAACGTCCTGCAACTCAACCGCCCCGTGGCAATCGTCGGCAACGTCAAAATCCTGGCAAAAGACTTCGAGCCGCGCGTGCGCCTGCGCCGCCAGCAATTGATTGACGACTACTCCCAATATCTGCAATACCAGCAATTCTTCGGCATGGACGTAAGCGCCCAACTGCAAAGCATCGAAACCCAGCTTAACGCGCCCGAACTCGTCGGGCAGAGCGTGCTGGACGCGATGATAGACGAACAACTCATCCGGCTCGAGGCGGAAAAACGCGGCATCGTCGTCAGCGAAGAAGAACTCAATGAGCGGATCGAAGCGGAGTTCGATTTTTATCCCAACGGCAGCCCCACCCCTTCCCTGACTCCCACCGTCATGGTTCTGCCTACCGAACCGGATCTATCGGAATTCATCACCCCCACCCCCAATGTGACCGCCACGCCTCCCGCCACGCCGACGATTGAATCCACACCCTCAGCCCCTCCCCAGCCGACAGTTGAAGGCGCCACCGCCGAACCGACTGCGACGCTCGAACCGACCGCCACAGCCACGGCGACACTCGCGCCGACTGCCACGCCCACAACGGGACCGACCTCCACGCCCCTGCCCACCGCCACCCCGTTCACGCGCGAAGGCTTCGAAAATGTATTGAAGGATGTGAACGAGAACCTCGCCAAACACGGCATTGACGAAACCTACGTCCGGTCCTTCTTCGAAAATTTGATCCTGCGCGAAAGGCTCGAAGAGATCCTCTCCGCCGACATTCCGACCCACGAAACGCAGATCCGCGCGCGCCACATCCTCGTCGCGGATCAGGCCACGGCGTTGAACCTCATCGAAAAACTCAAAAACGGCGCGGACTTCGCCGAACTCGCCCGCGAATTCTCCACCGACACCGGCTCCGGCGCGCAGGGCGGCGACCTCGGCTGGTTCGGCAAGAATCAGATGGTGCCCGAATTCGAAACCGCCGCATATGCGCTCGAAAACCCCGGCGACTTCACGCTCGAACCCGCGCAATCGGAGTTCGGATTTCACATCATTCAATTGATGGCGAAACGAGACATGCCGCTGACCGCGGATCAGTTGAAACAAGCCAAAGACGCCGCCCTCAAGGAATGGCTGACTGCCGCCCGCGAAGAATACGGCGTGGAAACCTTTGACTTCTGGAAACAGCGCGTCCCCGACGAACCAAACTTCGTCACCGCCGCCACCGAATCCGCCCAGGCGCAACAGACCGCGCAGGCTGAAAATGTTTCCACTCTCGAAGCGGAGAATAAAACGCCGACGCCATAGGCGAGCAAACAGCGACGAGTTACAAGTTACAAAAGCCCGCCCCGGAAAACCCGGGACGGGCTTTTGTCTTCGCGCATCCACGCGCCTGGCGCGTCCGGGTCTTTCAAAGCGGACGACGGGATTTTCTCCATTATAGGGATTCTATTTTGCCTTGTATTCCGCTTGATTCTCGAACACAGCGGCATTACGCTGTTGACCAGCCGATTCGTCAAGGTCGTCCATGCGCGCGGACTGTGGGTGGACGCGTTGACGAAATCATCACTGATCGGATGTATTGCTGGATGCACCGGGGAGATGGCGCGCACGCAAAGGTTGTCCGCGGCATACGCTCAAGCCGCCGTCCTGTGCGAAGCCCCCTGTGGGCGGCGGCGTGTTACGAGGGAATCCTGCGCCGGGGACGGCGCACGGAGCAACCTGCCTGACATGTTTTGCGCGCACACGGGAGATGAATGCGACCCGCTCGCGGACAGCCGCTCCGCGAGGAGGGGGGATGCAGGGTTAGAAATATTCGCGAATAATCCGGAATTTTTTGAAATCAACCCGCCGCAATGGACGAGGAACTATCAATCTCTGTATTTTCTGAAATTCCTCACAAGCTCGTCAAATGATTTTGGCGCGTACTTTTCAAAATCTTCTTCATCTACAAAAACGTAATCGAAGCGGATATTATTTTGCGCGGCGTTTATATCTTCACACCATTTTCTCAGGCGTTCCATCTTGAGCGGAACGTCCAAATCCTCCAGCCCTTTGGTTTCGACAATCCAAATTTCTTTCGGGCCTGTTTTCACAATAAAATCGGGATAGTAGTTTGAAATATTCCCGTCCGCATTGACGTAATCAATTCTAAAGTTCACAGCAAAATAATTCCTGGCGTAGGAAATAATGTCGTCGCATTTTTCAAGGAAGGACGCAAACAATAATTCAAGGTGGCTGTCGCCAACAACTTTGTTGAAAACGCTTTTCTGCGCCATGAGGTAGCCCTGCTCTTTGACCACAAACGGACGGGTCTGCCTGAGTTTGATCATGTCGCGTATCTCTGCGCTTCCTTTATCCAGAACGGTCAATTCGTTGATTTTCTGCTTGAAAGTTTCTATGATCGTTTTCGTGGCTTCGAGTTCGGAAAGATTGCGAATCGTGTTCAGGTCGTCCAGTTCAACGGCGGAAGTAAAAAGATGATGCGCGATAAATTCCTTCACTTTGCCGTAAAGAACGTCATACCCGCTGACAAGACGCAAGTCTTTCATAATCGTTTGGGCGAAGTAACCGATCACACTGCGATAATCGGCGACGGCGGCAGAGTCCAGGTAGGTGACGTGATTAATTTCGCCCTTTGTAATGTCCTTGAAGACGATCTCGCGCATTTCGGCTTCGGAAAATTGTTTATAGTCAATTTTCTTATGACCAAAGGAAGCAAGGTTAAGGTCTTCAAGCCGTTTGTATTCGCGGAAAATGCGCGGGGAGAGAACGGGAATTTCAATGTCGAGTTTGTCAATATCCTTTTTGACGTTTTCGTTATCCACTTCAATAATAATGGGCGCGTGCGCGGCTGTGCCTGCCCCCATCGGCTTTCGCTCCAACACCACGCCTTCGCTTTTGATGGATTCGACAAAATCCATAAACGGTTCTGTGCCAACCACGCTGACATATTCGGTAGTGTCTGCGCCCGCGCCAGCGTACATTCGGCGCAAACCGCGCCCTAAAGTTTGCTCGGGCAGGATAGCGCTTTTGGAAGCATACGCCCGCAAGCCTACGATGGTGGTCACGTTTCGCACGTCCCAACCTTCTTTGAGCATTAAGACAGAAACGATAACCTTATACGGGCTGTCCCATGTATCAATCTGATTGGATTGCTTGCGAAGTTTCTCCAACTCCTCCCTGCTTTTCTTTGAATCTGATTCTGAAATCTCGCCGTTGTTGTTGGTGTGAATAACAAGTACCGCGTTTTTGAACTCTGGATAAGCGCTTTCAAGATACTCCGCAACCTCATCGCAATTTTTTGTATCGTCGGTCATCACGAATAACACGGCTTTTTTGCCGAGTTTTTCGTGTTCGGGATACACCTTGCGCCATTCTTCCACGCCGAGATGAATGTAGTCGCCGTATTTTTCCGTGAATTTTGAACTCTTTTTCTCGACCAGTTTTGCGCGGCTGGCAAAGTCGGGAAGCACAGGATGTTTCACCACGTTTTGAATAATGGCTTCCACCAGCGGATAATCGCACACGGTTTGAACGAAGATCGCGCCGTTGTTGTGTTTGGGCGTGGCGGTGACATCCAGTTGCAGGGAGAGGAAGCGGTCTTTCTGCTTCAAGCGGTTGTGAATATCTTCGATGGATTTGAACCATGCCAGTTTGCTGTCGTGGATGTGATGCGCTTCGTCGTTGACCACGACCAATTCGTCAATCTCGCGCACGATCACGCCCAAATCCACTTTGGATTCATTGGTCTTGCCTGTGGGGCGAACGCCGAGGAAATAATTTTCGAGATTGTCGTCATCGAAAGACGGGGCGGATTCGTCTCCAGCGTAGACTCGATGGATGTTGGTCAGGAACAGATTTCCCGTTTTGCGAACGATGGACACATCATCCTGAATGTGAAGCGTCATCTGAAAATCATCCTGCCAGTTTTGCCCTTCATAACCGTTATCGGGTAAAAGCGGGTCCTGGAAGAAAATCTTCAAGCCATCAAAATCGGCTCGCAAGCGGTCAAGCACGATGATGTTGGGGGCGATCAACAAAAAGTTTGTGGCGAGTTGCGAATCTTCCTCATATAGTTTGTGGAAGTAACACCATGCGATGAAAAGACTCATCACTTTGGTCTTGCCGCTTCCCGTCGCCATCTTGACGACAAGCCTGAGCCATTCTTCATCGAACATGCCCGTTGAAACTGCGCCCGATGAGTCGTAGCGCATGAGGTCATATTTATTTTTGACCTTTGCCACTTCATACAAATAAATAACCGTTTCAACGGCTTCGCGCTGGGCAAAATAATATTGAAACTCTTTCAGGTCTTCGCGGATGTGCTGACGGTTGAACCACCAATTCAACAAGGCTTTGCTGGTCGCGCTCCCGCCTTTGTATCCGTTCTCGCGCCATGCGCTGACTTCCCTGCGGATTTTGTTGACCAGCGGCGGGACGAGTTTGTCATAACTGGAATCGCGTAAATCCTCATCGGCGGGAAACCAGCGATGTTCGGGGTTGAGGATTTCGTAAGGGGAGGTTGGGAAGGAGGGGTGAATTGCCATTAGTTCTCCAGTTTAGGTAAACCGCTCACGAATGCTTCACGAATAAACGAATATTGGCGGGCATTCGCGCATTCGTGGTCTTATTCGTGGATGGTTTTTAGTTCGACTCTCCCAGCGCGCGTTCCAGCAGGTCGCTGACTTTGAGTTCGCCAGCCCATTTTCGCAGATAATCCAAATCGAGTTCGCCCGCGCGGGTTTTCAATACGCCGAGAATATCGCGCCACTGGCGCTCAGAGACATCACCGCCGATGCGATACCACTCTAATTTGGAAAGAATCGTGTCTTCAGGGCTGGCAAATTTTGCGCTGACTTCGGTTTCAAAGGCAAAGGTCTGCTTTTGAGCGCGGGCAAGCTGAGATTGCAGAAACGGGCGCGGATGTGGAATAAAGACATCCACTTTGAAAAAACTCTCGCGGTGGATGATGTTAAAACTGGAATTATGCTGGATGGATTCGGCGATCATCTCCTCGTCCACGTAAAATTCATCCTGTAACGCGGAGACAAAAGGCTGGAGATGTTCAAGCCGCATTTTGGCGACAATGTCGGAATCTTGGGTCGTGCGCACCATGCCGTAGAGCGTACTGGCAAGCGAGCCGCCAATGAGATAGGGAACGCCGAGTCGTTCAAACACGCCCGTTACTTTGAGCGTAACTTCCACAGGCTCATTTTGCATGATGGGATTCTCCGTACACTTTGCGCGCGGTTTCTTCGCCTAGCAGTAATTGCGCCAGTTTGAGGCGGATCTCGGCTTCGCTGGCATTGGGAAATCTTGAACGCAAGCCCGTCAAAGCCAACAGCCGCGCGGACTTGTTCAATTGCGCCAACATGTTCATTTTGCGCGTGGGGCTTGCCTGCCGCAATAATTGAATTTGCAAGGCTTCCATTTTGGGGTGTGTATCTGAATATAAGGCTGTCATTTTTTTACTCCAGGTAAACCATCCACGGATCCTTCGGCAAGCTCAGGACAAGTTTTTCACGAACACTCGAATACAGAGCCGTCCATTCGGTATTCGTGGACTTATTCGTGATGGTTGCGAACAGTCTTGTCACTTCTTAATCGCGTTGTCTCTTCCAATTCTCTGAACGGGTTTCATATCCTTGCCAGGGAATACGCGCCGATATTCGAGTCTTCTCCGTCCAAAATTAAACAGTAAACCGACGGGCGCGCCAGTGGCTTTGAGATAATTGATCACTTGCGCCAGTTCGTCATTGGTCAATTGATGGCTGAACGCTTTGATTTCCACAACAACTTGTTGATTTGGAAACGAATCCAAATAGAATGTGGCGACCCTTTCTCCTTCAACATCCACAAAGACTTCATATTGCCGAAACGGTTCGATGCCTGCATGGTTGAGCTTGACTTCAAAAGCATTTTCGTACACTTCTTCCTTGAAACCATGCCCGATTTCATTATGCACTTCCATCGCCAAGCCAATAAGTTTGTAAGTCAGGTCGTTTCCAGTCGCGTCTTTTACAAGAGGCATGTTTTTTTTCCTTTCAGGAGCAACCCATCCACGAATCCTTCGCGAACACTCAAATACAGAGCCGTCCATTCGTGCACCTGTGCCCGTTAGGGTATTCGTGGTCTCATTCGTGGACGGTTCTTCCTCCAGTCAACCATCCACGAATCCTTCACGAACACTCAAATACAGAGCCGTCCATTCGTGAATTCGTGGTCTTATTCGTGGACGGTTCTTCTACCAGCCAACCACCCACGAATCCTTCGCGAACACTCGAATACAGAGCCATCCATTCGCGCACCTGTGCCCGTTAGGGTATTCGTGGTCTCATTCGTGGACGGTTCTTCCTCCAGTCAACCATCCACGAATTTTTCACGAATACTCAAATACAGAGCCGTCCATTCGTGCATTCGTGGTCTTATTCGTGGACGGTTCTTCCTCCAGCCAACCATCCACGAATCCTTCGCGAACACTCAAATACAGAGCCGTCCATTCGTGCATTCGTGGTCCCATTCGTGGACGGTTCTTCCTCCAGCCAACCATCCACGAATTTTTCACGAATACTCGAATACAGAGCCATCCATTCGCGCACCTGTGCCCGTTAGGGTATTCGTGGTCTCATTCGTGGACGGTTCTTCTACCAGCCAACCATCCACGAACACTCAAATACACGCCGTCCATTCGTGCATTCGTGGTCCCATTCGTGGACGGTTCTTCCTCCAGCCAACCATCCACGAATTTTTCACGAACACTCGAATACAGAGCCGTCCATTCGCGCATTCGTGGTCTCATTCGTGGACGGTTCTTCCCGCATGGACGGCTTCTTCTACCAGTCAACCATCCACGAATCCTTCGCGAACACTCGAATACAGAGCCGTCCATTCGCGCATTCGTGGTCTCATTCGTGGACGGTTCTTCCTCCAGTCAACCATCCACGAATTTTTCACGAACACTCAAATACAGAGCCGTCCATTCGCGCATTCGTGGTCTTATTCGTGGACGGTTCTTCCCGCATGGACGGTTCTTCCTCCAGCCAACCATCCACGAATTTTTCACGAATACTCGAATGCAGAGCCGTCCATTCGCGCATTCGTGGTCTCATTCGTGGACGGTTCTTTCTACCAGCCAACCATCCACGAACACTCAAATTCACGCCGTCCATTCGTGCATTCGTGGTTCCATTCGTGGACGGTTTTCCCGCGCGGACGGTTCTCTCTACCAGCCAACCACCCACGAATACTCGAATGCAGAGCCGTCCATTCGCGCATTCGTGGTCTCATTCGTGGACGGTTTTCCCGCGTGGACGGTTCTTTCTACCAGCCAACCATCCACGAACACTCGAATGCAGAGCCGTCCATTCGTGAATTCGTGGTTCCATTCGTGGACGGTTTTCCCGCGTGGACGGTTCTTTCTACCAGCCAACCATCCACGAACACTCGAATGCAGAGCCGTCCATTCGCGCATTCGTGGTTCCATTCGTGGACGGTTCTTCCCGCATGGACGGTCTCACTTCACCGTCACATCCAAAATCTTCATCGTATCGTTGCCGAAAATATCCACCACCTTCACGGCGATTTTGCGCCTGCCAGCGGAGACTTCGTGCGGCGGCGTGACAAGTTCGAGCGTGCGGTCTTTCTTCGTGCGGAAGGATTGCCATTCGTTTTCAAAGATAAAGTCGCCCGTCCAGATTTCTTCCCATTCGGGGTTAAGACCTGACGGGTTTTCAAAACCCGTCAGGTCTGATTTAACCCTGACAATCTCGCGCTTGTTCTCGAAGTCGAAGTCCACCGCCCAGTAATCGATCCAGTCCGTCCATTTTTTGGTGAGGACTTCGCGGGTGACGATGCCCGCCTTGTCCTTCGAGACTTTGATAATTTTTCCGTTCTCGACCACGATTTTATTCCCGCCGTCTTTCAGCGAGGCGGAAACGCTCTCGACCGAATCCTGCGAGTAGAAAACCGAGAAGTCGGTGAGTTCAACGGCGACGGTGTTCTTTTTCACGATGGGTTTCACTTCGATGTAAGAAACATCGTGAAAGACGACTTGATTCTTCTCGACGGCGCGTTTATCGAACACTTCGCGCGGAATATATTTGAGCGCCAGATCAATGCCCTTGGACTTGGCTTCCTCCTGCACGTTGGGGAACAAGCCCATCTCGAACTCGAAGGCGAGGATATCCACGCGGGAGACGCGCTTCTCGCGGCACTCCAAGATGATCTCTTCGACGAATAGCCTTGTGACTGGCAAGTTGACGGGTCCCACCGCCACCATGCGCCCCGCCTTTTTACCGTGAAAGGTTTTGAAATTTTCCACCGCTTCGGCGCGATAGGCTTTCAGGATGAGCGCAATAAAATCCTGCTCTTTTTGTTCGAGGATTTTTCTTTTCATTTCATCCCTGTCATTGCGAGACCCCGCAGGGGTCGAAGCAATCTCCGCGTTGTTGGGGATTGCTTCGCTCGCTGAAGAGCGCTCGCTCGCAATGACGGAATAGTAGCCGATGTAATGCGCCCGTTCATACTTGCCGAGGTTGAGAATCTCAAAGGCACGAAAATCCTTGCCTTCTTTTTTCAACTCGCGCTGGACGCCGATCATGCGCTTGCGCGTCGTGTGGATGGCGAACTTGCCCAAATCAGAGCCAATCCATTTACGGTTGAGTTTTTCGGCGACGGCGAGCGTGGTGCCAGAGCCGCAGAAGAAATCAGCAACAATATCATTTTCGTTTGAACTTGTATTGATAATGCGTTCCAGCAGGGCTTCGGGTTTTTGAGTTGGATAGCCTAATAATTCATTTGCTTGACCAGCAATAACATTTATATCTGTCCAAATATCCTGCAACGGTTTTCCTTCCATTTCGTCCAAGTAAACTTTTTTCTTTGGAAATCCAGAACTCGTGTAATAGAGCAATCCACTATCATGCAATTTTTGCATAGTTTCTTTTGAGTATCGCCAAGTCTTTACAACGCCGTTCCATTCATATTGACTGCCGCGTCCACCTGGACCAAGTGTGTTTTCAACTTTGTATTTTCGCCCATCGCCATCATCCATTGAGTACATCTTCAAATACTTATCGTCATATTCAGAAAAAATTCGATTGAACGTGTATTTTTCATTCTTTGTAAACAAGAAAATAGTGTCAGTTACTTTTCCGTACTTTGACGAGTCGTTATGTGAGTAAACTCTTTGCCAACTAATTTGGTTCAGGAAACGATTTTTACCAAAAATTTCATCTAAAACTAATCGCAAGTAACCACTCACCCTCGAATCACAATGCACATAAATACTGCCATCCTCCGCCAGCAAGTCGCGCATCAGTATCAGGCGCTCGTAAATCATGGCGATAAAACTGTCCGCGCCTTTGCCCCAGGTGTCGCGGTAGGCGAGTTCTTCCAGCACGTTGGGGCGTTTGGTAAAAGTCTCGGTTCCTGAGCCTGTCGAAGGATCGCCAATTTCAATATCCATTGAAAAATCTGCGCCGACATCGAAAGGCGGGTCAATGTAAATCAGTTTAATTCCGCCGTTCTTTTCAATTTCTTCGCGCATCGCGCCGTTTTTAAGCGAGGAGAGAATCAACTTGTTATCGCCCCAAATCAGTTTATTCGTCCAGCCGCTTTTTTGCCGTCCGCGCGTGTCGAACAAGTCCATTTGCAGGGCGGAGTCCGCCAGCTTCTCGGCGCGCGGCTCGTCCACCTGCTCAATGACCTGAAAAGGCAGGACGATGTTGGTCACTTCGTTGGTCTTGCCGTTCCAAATCAACTCCACTTCGCGCTTGTCGTCAAACAGCAGGAAGCGGTATTTATCGGGCAGGGGCTTGCCCTTTTCGATCAGTTTTATGATCTCGTTCTTTTCGTGGTCAGTGAGGTTCATCATCGGCAACCCGTTTTTTGGAAATCGTCTGTTTTTCCATGAGTAGGCGAATTATAACCGTGTAAATACGCCATTTCCCCCCAACAAAAAAGCCCGCCCCAAAACCGGGACAGGCTTTCCACTTCCCACTCCCAATTTTCATCCTTCATCCCTCCTCCTTCATCCCCGCCCCTACCCCCTCTTCAACATATCATCCGTCACCTGATCGAGTCTCAAACTGATCACCTGGCTGGCCGAGTCGCGTCCCATCGTCACGCCGTAGATCACATCCGCCGCCTGCACGGTGTTGCGATTGTGCGTAATGACGATGAACTGCGTGTGCTTGCTCAAATCCGTCAGCAGATCGCGGAAGCGCCCCACGTTGGCTTCGTCGAGCATCGCATCCACCTCGTCCATCACGCAGACGGGCGTGGGCGACACTTTGAGCAGCGCAAAGACCAGCGCAATCGCCGTCAGACTGCGCTCCCCGCCGGAGAGCAGCGCCAGACCCTGCTCGCGTCGTCCCGGCAGGCGGGCTTCGATCTCGATGCCGGTCTCGACCAGATTTTCAGGGTCAGTCAACGCCAGTCGCGCCGAACCGCCGCCGAACAGACGCACGAACGTCTCGCGGAATTGCTTGTCCACCGCGTCGAACGTCTTCACAAATTCCTGCTTGGTCAACTCGTCCAATTCCGCCACCACCTGCTTCAAATCCGCCTGGGCTTTGTGCAGGTCTTCCACCTGAGTCTTCATAAACTCATAGCGTTCTTTTTCAGTTTCATATTCCGTCTTCGCGTCGGGGTTGATCGCCCCCATGCGCCGCAACTGAGCGCGATTGCGAGCCAGCTGCTCCTCCAAATCCGGCGCGAGATCGGTGACAATGGGCAACTGCTCCACCATGCCTTCGATGGGCAGCGGCACGGGACCCGAAACATCGGCGGCATACTCAAACATCACCAGACCAAAATCGTCGCTGATCTTCTCCCGCAAATTATCCAGCGCCTCCTGCTTGCGGGTCTGCTCCAGTTGCGTCTGCCCCAACAGGCGTTCCGCGTTCGCAAAACCGCGCTGGGCGTTATTCTCCAACTCCTGCAAACGCGCCTCTTCCTGCTCGGCGGCCGCCAGCTCCCTCTCCGCCGGTTCGATCTGAACGCGCCGGGCTTCGATCTGCGCGTTCAACTCCGACTCGCGTTCGCGCAGCGCCGCCTTCTCCGCGTCCAAACTGTGCAAACCGCCGTCCAACTCCGTCAGGCGATTCGCAAACTCCACACGGCGCAGATCGAGGCGCGAAATATCGTCGCCGCGTTCCTTCAATTTATTTTGCGCCGCGTTCAAACCGCCCTCCGCCACCGCCGCGCGCGTCGTCCAATACGAGACCTGTTCCTGCAACTCGCCCGCCTCCAGTTCCGCCAATTTCGCCGCCGCGCCTTTCAATTCATCGTGCGCCCGCGCGGTCTGCGCCTCCACATCCGCCTGCGCTTCGCCGATTTTTTGCTGGAGGGATTTCGACTCCCCGGCCTCCCCCTGCATTTGACTTAACTGACTCTTCTGCCATTCCAACGCCCGAGCCGCCGCTTCAGACTCCAGACCGGCCTGTTGCTCGCTCTCCTGAGCCTCTCCCAGTCTGACGCGGATCTCGCGCGCATCCGACTCGGCTTGCGACAGTTCGCGCCCCGCTTCGGCATATTCGGACGATAGCCGTTCCACCAAATTGTTGGACTCAACCAGGCGGGCGACGAGTCCGCCCAGGGCGGAGTCAAATTCCCGTTTTTGGCGTCCCCGGCTGAGGGTCGAGGAAGAGGCGGTTTTTCCGGCGACGATCAAACCATCGCCGCGGAAGACTTCCCCGCGCAGAGTCACGGCGCGGGCGTGAGTCGGAAGATCGGGCTGCAAGCGGCGGGCTGTGGCGCGGTCGCGGACGATGAGAGTCTGACCGAGCGTTAATCGCACAGCGCCGCGCAGTTCTTCGGGCGCATTGACGAGTTCGGAGGCAATGCCGAGAATGTCGTCCGAAACCTCCGAGGTCTCGCGAAGCGCCCTGTGGGTAAAGACTTCGGAGGTCTGGTTGACAGGCAACAACGCCGCTCTCCCCGCTTCATCAGACTCGAGCAACTGCAAAGCGCTTTCCAATTCATTGGAGTCAATCAACACCGCGTCGAGCGTATCGCCCAGCGCGGCGGCGATGGCGGTTTCAAGTTCGGCTGGCACATCGAGCGCGGACGAGAGCGCGCCGCGCGTCCCGTTCAGGCGCGACTGACGCGCGGCGTCGAGCAGAAAGCGCGCGCCCTCGGCATAACCCGCCAGCGACTGCTCGGACTGTTCAAGCACTTCCAGCTGCGCCTTCAAGCGCGAATGTTCGGATTCTTCCTTCGTGCGGCGTTCGAGCGCGGCGCGGCGTTCCCCGTCGAGACGATCCGCTTCGGCGCGTCTGGCGAGGGCGTTGTCCTCGGCGCGCAACAGCGCCTCTGCAATTTCTTCCCGAATCTTTTTGGCGGAATCATGCTGTGTTTTCGCCTTCGCGCTTTGTGCCTCCGCGTTTGCAATCGCGCTTTGCGTTTGCGCGATCTTCTGAGTCTGCGCTTCGATGCGCGACTTGAGTTCGTCGAGGCGGGCGTTATTCTCGGCGCGCTGCTGGGTCAGTTCTTCAATGCGGTTGCGAATGGATTGAATCTGTTCTTCGATGCCGGAGCGTTCGGATTGACGAGTGGAGAGCGCGTTCTGCGCGTTTTCGTTTTGCGCCCTGGCTTCGTCGAACTCGCTTTGCACGCGGGCAACGTCCGCTTCGGCGGCTTGATAACGCTCGCGCGCCAGATGCAATTCGTTCAGCGCGTTTTCCTGGTCCGAAAGGATCGAAGCCTGTTGCGCGGTGAGCGAGCGGCGGCGTTCCTCCAGCACGGCCAGTTCGCGGCTGAGGGTTTCGCGCTGGGTGTGCAATTCAGCGGCTTTGCGATGCCATTCGTTTAAATGCGCCCGCAAGCCCGCAAGCCTCCCGCGGAAGTTGTTGTATTCGGCTTGCGCCTTCTCGTGATTCTCGCGCGCCTCCGCCAGCCGCGCCTCCTGCAAGCGGACGGATTCGCGCGCGTCGGTCAGGTCGCGCTGCGAGCGATGCCAGTGATAGCCGTACCACTCGCGCAGGATGACTTTCAGATCCGCCTGGGCGCGGGCGTATTCGATGGCGCGTTTTGCCTGCCGCTCCAGACTGCGGATGCGCGGCTCGAGTTCGGACATGATGTCCAGCACGCGTTCGAGGTTGTGTTCGGTGTCGTTCAGGCGTTTGAGCGCGTCGTCGCGGCGGGCGCGGTACAAGCCTACACCCGCGGCTTCTTCAAAGAGGCGGCGGCGGTCATCGGCTTTGAGCGCGAGCGAGGCGTCCACAAGTCCCTGCCCGAGGATGGTGTATGTCCGTTCGCTCAAACCGGCCTGGGCGAGCAGTTCGTTCATTTCGCGCAGGCGCACCTGCTGGTTGTTGATGATGTATTCATTGTGACCGTCGCGGTGGGCAATGCGTCCCATCGAGACTTCGGTGAAGTCGAGCGGAAGCCACTGGTCGGTGTTGTCGAAGTTGATGGTGGCTTGCGCCATGCCCGCCCGGGCGCGATGCTCGGAGCCGGAGAAGATCATGTCTTCGGTCTTTTTTCCGCGCAACAGGGCATAAGACTGTTCGCCCAGCACCCAGCGCAGCGAGTCGGCGATGTTCGATTTGCCGGAGCCGTTCGGCCCGACGATGGCGGTTACGCCCGCGGCAAACTCAAAGGTTGTGCGCGAGGCGAAGGTTTTGTATCCTTGCAGTTCGAGTGATTTGAGGCGGAGGGGCATGGGGGTTTTAGGAATGGGGGGTTAGGGGTTAGGGATTGGGGATTAGAGATTAGGGATTAGAGATTAGGGATTAGAGATTAGGGATTAGAGATTAGGGATTAGAGATTAGAGATTAGGGATTAGAGATTAGGGATTAGGGATTAGAGATTAGGGATTAGAGATTAGAGATTAGAGATTAGGGATTAGAGATTAGGGATTAGAGATTAGGGATTAGAGATTAGAGATTAGGGATTAGAGATTAGAGATTAGAGATTAGAGATTAGGCAAAGATAATTCACTATTCACTATTCACTATTCACTATTCTCTATTCACTATTCACTATTCACTATTCTCTATTCACTATTCTCTATTCTCTATCCTCCAGTTTTCAAATTTTCTTCAACGCTTCCCTTGCGGCTTCGCGTTCGGCGGCGGATTTGCTGGAGCCGCTTCCGCGTCCCATCGCCACGCCGTTGATCTCCACTTCCACTTCGTAGGTTTTGGCGTGGTCGGGCCCGCTGGAGGCGGTGACGCGGTAGATAAGCGCGCCAAGTTTTTCGGCTTGCACCTTCTCCTGCACCTGACTTTTGGGGTCGTTGATCTCGTCGAGGAGCGTGTCGCGCAACGGTTCGATGAACGGCAGGATGAAGGTTCTGGCTTTTTCGTAACCGGCATCAAGGAAAAGAGCGCCGAGCAGGGCTTCAAACGCGGAGCCAAGCATACTCTCGCGGTGATTCCCGCCGGTGGATTTTTCTCCGCGCCCGAGGCGCAACGCTCCGCCGAGGTCAATCTTGCGGGCAAAACCGGCCAGGCGGTGGTTTTGAACCAGATAGGCGCGGATCTTGGTCAATATCCCCTCCGACTGTTCGGGGAAATGGCGATACGACCACTCCGCCACGATGAAATCCAGCACGGCGTCGCCGAGGTATTCGAGGCGTTCGTTATCCTCCGTCCCATCCAAATGCTCATTGGCGTAGGAACGGTGGGTCAGAGCCGCCGTCAGCAGGGAAAAGTTGGAAAAGGACAGACCCAGCCTCTCGTTCAGGCTGGAGGCGGTTTCCACTTCCCGCTTCTTCGATTGTTGGGTCACGGGAGCCTCCCGGAACTCCGGGAGCGATATCCACTTACCGTCTGTCGGGTGAGGGGATATCGTTCCATGAGTTCCCATTGAATTTTGGCGAGCCGAATTGTAACCCGGATTTTTTTAGGAAGCGGTTTTTTAAGATAAAATCACGCAAATCAATCGGAGGGTAGACGATGAACGAAGTCAGCAACGAGACGCGGTTTTTACACGCGGTGGAGATGGGTTTGGGGGCCTGGCAATGGGGCGACCGGATTATATGGGGCTATCAGCCCGGGCAGTCCGACCAGTCTGCGCGGGAGGCGTTTGAAGTTTCGCTGTCCCTGGGCATCCGGTTTGTGGATACGGCGGAAATATACGGCAGCGGGCGTTCGGAACGCTTGTTGGGGGAATTCCTTAAGACTACCGATCAACCGGTTTTAACAGCGACGAAATTCTTCCCATGGCCCTGGCGGCTTGCCAAAGGCGCCCTTCCCCGCGCGCTGAAGGGCAGCCTGGAGCGCATTGGGTTGGAGTCGGTTGACCTGTATCAAATCCACTGGCCCACGCCGTTGATGACTCCCGAAACGATGATGGAAGGCATGGCGGAATGCGTAAAGCAGGGGTTGGCGCGCACGGTGGGCGTTTCGAATTTTTGGGAAAAGAACATGATCCGCGCCTATTCGGCGCTGGCGCGGCGCGGGGTTCCGCTGGCGTCCAATCAACTGCCCTTCAGCCTGCTCAATCGCGCGGCGGAAAAGAACGGGACGCTGGCGCGCTGCAAGGAGTTGGGCGCGCGTTTCATCGCCTATTCCCCGTTAGCCCAGGGCTTGTTGACAGGAAAATATTCCATCGAAAACCCGCCCCCGGGACTGCGCGGCTCGACCTATGGAGAAACGCTGAAAAAACTCCCGCCGGTCATTCAGGCGTTACGGGAGATCGCCCAGGCGCACGGAAAAACCATTTCCCAGACGGCGCTCAATTGGATCATCTGCAAAGGGGCGTTACCCATCCCCGGAGCGAAGAACGCCAAACAAGCGGAGGATAACGCGGGCGGCGCGGGCTGGCGCATGACCGACGATGAGGTTGCCAAATTAGATGAAGTCACCAACCAGTTCACAGGATGAGGAATCGTATTCATGACCGAACGTTCAAGGATTCAGACTCTCATCCAAGTGTTCGTCTCCGCACAGACCTTTGCCGCCATGGAAACCGAATCAAGGACATGGAAGGTGAAATGCCCCAACTGCAACCACGAACGTTCCATTTGGGAGATGGGCGGCATCCGTTACAAGGCGGCCTCCGTGAACAAAAAAATGTACCGCGCCTGCCCGAACTGCGGTCAACGCGGCTGGCATACGGTTTATAAAAACGCTTAACGTAATCTGCGCTCTCTGGCGCAGATTCGCGAAAGACAACAAAACGCCCCCGCACCCGGAGGCGTTTTGTTCTATTCACCCGACTTTATCGGAAATTATTTTTGGGCGCGGACAGGCGCAAAAAACGCGGATTTTTTAAATCTTTTATCAGCGTAAATCCGCGTTCATCTGCGCCCGGTAAAAGAACTGCGGCTTATTTTCGATATCGTCTAAATGTTGGGTTACGCTTCGACCGTCTCGACAATCATATCCTTGAGCAGGATCTCGAGCGCCATCGAATGCCCGCAGCGTTTATGGGTCAGGAAGAACTCGCAGTCGCACTGAAACATGCCATCCTCATACATGACGTGATGGTCGTTATTATCTCCATGAAAGGTCAGGTCAAACTTGTTGAAGCGGAATCGCGTGCGATCCTCCGCATAGCGTTTTGCCTTCTCGAGCTTGCCGATCATTCCGTAGTCCATGGCAGAAGCCTCCTTTAGTGAAATGAAACAAAAAAGACACGCGGCAATATTCGCGTGTCTTTACTCCGAACCAGCGTATGTAAGCGATATAAGCGCATGGCGGCGATACCTCTTATATCGGCAGTATAGCCTTTTTCAAATCGCGAGTCAATGTGCTTTTCGTCATCGTAATGCAATCGTACGGCGATTGTAGGGTGGGATGATCTATCAACAGATTGACTCGCCAATAACCCAGCCCTTCTCTGCAAACCTGACTACGCGCATCATTCCCGGACTTTGAGTTGATTCAACTTAAAAGGGTTTTTTCCCAGCCCAAACGGAATCAGCGCTTCCCTCCGTTCAAACGTCAGCCAGGGGAATTTCCATGCCGTTCACAAAAACCGCCCCGCCCTTCCATTCGACATCGTCGTCCCCGAAGCCGAAAAACGTCCAAAAGCGGGCAATGGGTTGATTCGCTTCGAGCAACAGCGAGATCGCCGGTTCCTTATGACCGTAATACCTCGACCGCCAGCCATACGCGGAATTGGAGTCGGCGCGGAGGGTGGAGAATTTGCCCTCGCCGCTCGACAAGCCCGTTTCGATTTTGTATGTATTCATTCCGTATTTCAAGAGAAGCGAGTTTTTATTTTGTTCTTTATTTGCTCCTGGCGGCATGAGCGTTTCAAATGGGACATCGTTCAAAAGCCAGTGCAATTTGTAACGATGCGGCTCATTTGCTGTGAGATCGTCAACGACCATCCACCTGTCCCCTTCCAGCGCCATAACCGTCCGCTTATGGCGGGCGGGTTTGTAGCCGTCGTGTTCGCCCTGCCAGAGATTCCCGGTTTGCTTGAGGACTTTGCCCTTCGCCCAATTCGTCCATGTAAAGCGGCTGACCAGCGTCATTTGATCTTTGTCGTCCACCGTCACCGTATTGTGCGCGGACGTTCTCGCAAGCCCATTGCGCCAGAGTCCTTCGCCGGAATAAAGATAAGTCCCCGCGTCAATGGCGACGTTGTCACCGCCCATCCATAGATCAACATGCAACTGATCCGCATGAGATGGGCGCGACTGGAAATCCGTGCAGCGAATCACGGCTCTGCTGTTCATCCCGCGAAGGAAATAAACTCCTCCATTGGGAAAGGCATCGCCAACCGGTTTCTTTCTTCTTTCGTCCTTCTTTGCAATCTCCGCGCCGCATAACCAAAAGACATCTTCATCCCATTCGCCGGGTTCAAACATGGATTGACCGGCGATGCTGATTGAACCAAGTTGCAAGAGCGGACGGTAATCCGTGAAGTCGCAGTTATTGAGGGGCAGGACGAGCGCCCCGTCGTTGGAGCCGTAGACGGGCATTTGTCCGGTAGAGGGGTGGATGAGATGGGAGAGGTAGTGAATGGAATTGGCAATCTGTTTTTTCAATTCTTCTGAAAACTCAACTTCGTCATTGCGAGCCGCGCTCTTGCCTTTTGCGGCGAAGCAATCCCCTAGCCAGTTCATGAGATTGCTTCGGGCGGAGGAACGCCGCCCTCGCAATGACGGAGTATCGCGGTTTAGTTTGCCAAGTTGGATGGCGTAGAGATAGAGGTGCAGGACAAAACGATGATAGTTGAGGGAGTACATGGCGTACCCCCCGTCGGGGAAGATTTGTTTGGCGGCTTCTTCCTCGAGCAGGCGTTTGCCGAGGTTGAAATATTTTTCCGCGTCTTTGAGTTCGGGGAAGAGCAAGCCGACCATCCACAGCCCGAAGGCTTCGCTGACGGTGTGATTGCTGCGGGTGGAGATGGCGTAGCCGATGTTTTGGTAGATGCGTTCGGCCTGGGCGGCGAGGAGTTGGGTAAATTGGGAGATTTGGAGATTGGTGGTGGATGGCGCGCCGATGAAGGCGTAGAAGCCGAAGGTCCATGCCATGAGGCGCAGGGCGATCTCTTGTCCGTCTTTCCAGTTGGGTCCCGTGTTGGGTGGGTTGTGCTCCGCCCAGTCTCGGATGAGAGTCCAGAAGGCTTGGGGGTATTTTTCGTCATTTGTGGCGGCATAGGCGCGGACGAGGGCGTAGGCGAAGGCGAAGCGGTTCGGTTCCCAGACATACTTAATATCCGCATGTCCTTGCGAGGAGGGCTCTTGCTCTTCCCGACGAAGCAATCCCCTGTCATGAGGAGGCTGCTTCGGCAAAGACCAAGAGCGCCTCGCAGCGACATAATCATCGGAGATTTGAGACCAGTGTAAGTTAGTTGGTAATTGGTGATTGGTAATTGGGTCTTTGTGCCAATTGGGTGGAAAGCCGGTTTGATGGTATGTGTGGGAGAAGAATTTGAGTTCGCCGTTGAGGAGGCGGTCGGCTTCTTCGATGGCTTGGTTGGTGTCCCCGCGCCCTTCGACTGAATTGCCATTGCTTCGCTCAGGACGAAGTGAATCGAAGAAAAACCTGGGGGCGTTTTGTTTGCGCCATTGGGCGTAAGAATCTGAGTCGGAGGGGATGGATGGGTGGAGCCAATGTTTGAGCGAACGGGCATCCCATGCGTATTGCGGAGTCTGCAAGCGGATCAGTCCGCTGCGGAGGCGAAAAGCATAGGCGAGGCGAAAGGCCAACCAGCGCGGACCCAGTTCGAGGTAGAGAGAGGCGGGGGTTTTTATCCGATTGAGCATGAGTTTATCGGACGCGGACGAACGCGAAAAACGCGGATAAAAAATCAGCGTCCGTCCGCGTTTATCCGCGTCCTATTTTAGTTGTATAACGAGAAAGGGCAAACCAAAGCAGCGGAAGTCCGATGATGATTAGGGGCGGGGCGTAGGGCTGTCCCCAGGACCAGGCGTAGGCGAGGGCGGCGGCAAGGAGGGTGAGCAGAATGTAAAGGGCGCTGACGTGGGCATGTTTGTAACCGCCGATGACGAGGCGTTGATAAAGGTGCGCGCGGTGCGCGGCGAAGACGTTCTCGCGTTTGAGGGCGCGGCGGATGAAGGTGACGCCCGCGTCCATGATGAAGGTCCACATCAGGAGCGTGCCGAGCATGAGGGCGTCGCCGCTTTCGTCGGCGGAGAGGAGCGGCAGGACGGCGAAGGTGTAACCGAGGAAGGTGCTGCCCGCGTCGCCCATGAAAATTTTGGCGGGCGACCAGTTGTGCAGGAGAAAGCCCAATCCCCCCGCGCCGACAGCGAGCGCGATCCAAAAAACGAAATTGTGATCCGCGCGCGTGGCGAGGAACATCCAACCGAGGGCGGCGGCGAGAGCGACCCCGCCCGCAATGCCGTCTATGCCGTCCATGAAGTTGTAGGCGTTGGTGAGTCCGACGATCCACAGGATGGTGATGATGAAGCCGACGACGCCGAGTTGTAATTGCCCGAAGAGCGGAATGGTGACGGATTTGAAATAGCCCATGCCCAGCACGGACGCAAGCGCGACCAGCCCCTGCACCGCAAAGCGGACTCGCGGGCTGAGCGATTGGACGTCATCCTGCCAGCCGAGGCAGGCAATGACCGCGCCGCAGACAAGGTAGATGAGGCTATGAGTGAGATTTGAGTTTATCGCCGCGACACATCCCGCCGCGAGGACGACGACAACGATAGCCAGTCCCCCGCCGCGCGGAGTGGGCGCAGAATGCGAACTGCGTTCGTTGGGATGATCGAGTAGATAACGTTCGGCGTACTGACGAATGATCCACACCCCGAGGGCGGAGAGGATGGCGAGGAGTGCGAAGATGAGGATGGAGGTCACAGGGGTGATTCTAAACGAGAATTCGGCTCGCGCTTAACTGTGAGTTGATTCTGTTTCAATGGGCATTTCCTCCCCCGCTACCCCGCCCGACGATTAACCGTCGGGCTATTCGTACGAAGCCCGCTAAAGCGGACTGCGCGAAAAAATAATTTTATCGCGGACCCAAAAACCTATCCCCATTGAGGTGAATCATGTGAGAGGGCATTTCTGCTATCCAGACCTCGGTTTCCCAGGCAATATCGTTTGCGTATTTCTTGTAGGCGGCAAAATCCAAGAAGGCGGTCACATAGATTTTGCCAGCCTTGCAGTTCTCGAAAAGTTTTTCAAGTTCAACGTGCCTTTTAGGCGAGACTGGACCATGAGCTGTTACTGCTTCAATTAAAAACAGCCATTTACGCTTTGTGTCATACAAAATCACATCAGGAAATTTTCCATGTCCAGAAACAGAAACGCCTAATTTCTTAAAGACAGCTTCATCGAGAATGAGGGTTTTCTTTGCAGTATCGCCAAGGTAAATCAGCTTTGCTCCCGGGGCAAAGCGCGGTCCAAATTCTTCGACAATGGCTGCTTCCAGTTTGTTATGCTTTCCGGGGGAAAGTTTGTATTCAATCCCTTCCGCAACTTGCAGGGGAATTTTAGCTTGTTCTTTGGCTTTTCGATAAACATCCAATAATTTTCCCTGGCGGTCAATAAAGCGTTTGAGCTGGGTCTGCCATTTAGGGCTGCCGTAAGAACGAATCGCTGCCAATGCAGATTCGGACAATTTATAGTTCGTTAATCCGCTGTTAGTCGGACGAAAAGGATCGTCTTCGTTTCGAAGCGCGATGCCAGCCTGTTCAAACTGATGCAACACCTTACGACGTATGGTTTCGCGGCTGTTTTCTGCATATTCACGTCCATATCTCTGTTTTATTTCAACCAAAATGTCATGAACTCGAAGCATGGGATTTGTTGCCTCCCGCCATTGCGTTCGTTCAGATAATTGCGCCAAAGACAACAGCGTCAAAGCAGATACTTCATTCTGTTGAGCGGAGGGCAGCCCAAGCGCTTCCAAAATTTCTTGAGCCTGTTCGATTTTTCCCATAGTGATTCTTGTCTCCTGTATCATTGGAAAATCTTCTGTAAGTAATTTTGACGCAGAGAGTATAGAGAAAATAATATTCTCGATTTTTTCGGGTGTATCTGCCCGGGTTTTTTGAATTTTCTCACCAATGTCCTTTACTACTTCCAACGGGGGAACGGGCAATATCCTTAGTTCCGCCGCATTGACCTGGGTATTCCCATTCACAATCCGAAAATAACGATCAATGATTGCGCTATTCAAGACGGCGGAAAGACCGATGGTTTCAGAGTTAGAAAGAGTCCCTGTTTTTCTAAATATCACATTCAAATGGTTCTCAAAGCCGATTTGTTCAAATTCAAAATCTTCTCGAATAAATGGGGCGGAAATCAGGCGACGGCGATCTTCCTTTGCGCTAAAACGCCTCAATAAAACATAATTTGCATTTGGCACAAGCAAAGAAGGGTCGTTTACTGAAATCGCTTGCGGCTTATCGAAGCCTTCAAGCGGATATTCAACCTGATAAGATTTAACATTCTGCATCCACAGCAAAGGGGCGATTCCATTCCCTGCCTTAACTTTTTCTTTCAGTAGTTGCTTTGCTCGAAAAGGCACAACCCGCCCCGTTGAAACCCGGAAATCAAGTTTTTCGAGCGTATCTTTCCACTTATCAACAGTATCCAGGATTTGCTCATCAAGCATTCCTGTCGGCAATCGAAATTGGAGAAGCCCCTTGTGGTCGCTCAAAAAATGTTTATAAGAAACCTGGCGGGAAATAATTCCTTCTTCCAAATTTTTATCGTCATTAGACGATGAAATATTTATACAACCAGCCCAATATCTATTCTCCCGCCGCTGGGATAATTTCTCAAAAGAAAAAATTACGTTTTCCTGAAGAACTGCGTCATTTTTGAAAACATCATTGCGCGATTGAAAAACATGAAGCGAGAATGGAGCGACATCTTTAAGTAAGTCACGGCGAAATTCTGAAAAATAAACCCCTGAGCAAAAACTACGCGGAACAATAAAAGTCGCTTTCCCTTCCGGCAAAAGTAACTTTGCAGAAAGAGCCATAAACAATGTGTAGATATTTGTATGTCCGTTTATTTTTCCGTAAACGGCTTTTACACGTTTGTCTTCTGCATTGAGTTTGAAATAAGGCGGATTACTAATGATATGAGTAAAAGTCTTTTTACTTGATTTACTCGAATCAAATAAAGAGGGCTGATCGTCAGGAAGGCAAGCAAGCACAAAATCTTCCTGAAGCGCCTGCCAATTAATTTTTATTCCAATCTTATTGGCTTCCCCGCTGGCAATTTTCAAGATTTCCCGGCTTAATTCACACAATTCTTTATCTGTTTCATAAGCGGTAATTGATATTTCCAGCGGGCGTCTTTCAGCAATCAACCGTTCAATTACCGCACAAGCCAATACACCAGAGCCAATTGCAGGTTCAAGTAACGCCGCCCCATTCTGAATTTGACCCAACTGCCTTGCCATATGACGAGCAACAGACGGGGGCGTAAAAAATTGCCCGTTTTCCTTGAAAATATCAGCGTTGCGCTTTTCAAGGATACGTTTTCCCCGTTCATAGCTGAGAGAAACTAAATCAATAAAGTCCATTGATTGAATTATACCTTCCCTCAAAGTTGCGCGAACTGAAACCGAAGACTTTTTCTACCCCACAACCTCCCTCACCTGCAAATCGGAGTAGGCGACGCCTAAATTCGTCTCGCCGTTGGGTTCGGCGACGAGGTGTAATTTGCCCATCTTGTAGCGGTTGTCTTTGAGGGAGGTCGCCAGCGCTCCGTTGAGGTACACGCGCATTTTTTCGCCATCCATGATGACGCGCAGGCGGTTGGGCACGTCCCTGCCTTTGCGGAGGGAGGCGTGAGAGGTCCAGTCTACAAGAGTGTTCCACTTGAGGTCGGCGCTGTTCGGCTGGGTCGTAAAGTAGCCGATGTTGTAAGACCCAAGCGGGGAAATGTAGACCGCATACCCTCCATCATTGGTCATACGGGGATAAAACCCGGCTGTGATCAACTTCTCGTCGCCTTCGGTGAATTTGATGCTGACGCTGGCGTCGAAGTCGTCTAAAAAGCCGGAGGAGATCAAAACGTAATAGGAATTGAGGCGCGGTTTATAACGTCCGCGCAGTTCGGGGGGATGGCCTTTGTGGAATGAAATATCGCCGTCGCGGACAATCTCCCAGCCGGGCAGGACTTCGTTTGTAAAATCCGCGCCGAGGATGAGATCGCCCATGTCCGGTTCGGGCGTGGCAGTCTTTGGCGCGCGAAAGGTCGTGCCGCAATATTCGCAGGCGACGAGGTCGTTTTTTAGGGCGCGGGCGGGGAGAGCCGCTCCACAGTTGGGACAGGCGAAAGGTTTCATGGTTGATGGGATTATACGTCATACCGTCCGACATTAAAAACCGCCTACAACCGAAATCCCTTTGAATTTGCGCCCGCGCGCCGCTCAGATATAATCTCCCACATGCGCAAGGGACTTTTACTCTACAACCCGGCTGCCGGGCGGTTTCCCGTCCGCAGGTTCGTGCGCGGGACGATCAAGCCGCTGGAAGAGGCAGGCTGGAAGATGGACATCGCCGAAACGTTGAGCGGCACACACGCCATCCAGACCGCGCACCAAGCCGCGCAAGAGAAATACGACGCAGTCTTTGCCATCGGCGGCGATGGGACGGTGGGTCAGGTCGCCAGCGGATTGGTCCATACCGAGACAGCGCTCGCGGTCCTCCCCGCCGGGACGGTAAACGTCTGGGCGATCGAGCAGGGACAAAAACCCTTCAGCTGGTTCCAGTGGTGGAATTTGCGCGAGAACGCGAAACGACTCGCAAACGTCGAGCCGCAATATGTGGACGTGGGCGATTGCAACGACCGTCCGTTTTTGTTGTGGGCGGGCGTCGGTCTGGACGCGCACGCCATCAGCAAGATCGAGCCGCGCCCGCGCATCTTCAAGCACTTTGCCTTTCCGCATTATTTCGTCACCACAGTTTGGGAGGCGACCTTCTGGCACGGTCTCGACCTGCGCATTTACGCCGAGGATAAACTCGTCGAAGGGCATTATCTCGTGGCGGTCGCGACCAACATCCGTCATTACGCGGGCGGGCAGTCGCTCATCTCTCCAAACGCCCTGCTCGACGACGGCGAAATGGATCTGTGGCTGCTCAGCGGCAACAACGTCGCCGACGCCTTGCGCCATTATTTCGATCTTGTCGCCGGGCGGCATCTCACGTCGGACGAAGCGCGCCGCATTCCGTTTCAAAACCTGCGCATCGAATCGGACGCGAACTTTTCCATTCAGGTGGACGGCGACCCGATGCTCGGCGGCCGCAAGGCGAAGATAAAGGTCAAACACCGCGCGCTCAAAGTATTGATGCCCGAAAACGCTTTATACTTGTTGAAAAACCCGAACAAATAATTGCTCTGCCGCCGTCCCCGGCGGCGAGGACGCCGCCAGGAGCATCCTCGATAACATGGACTTACGCCCTTACTTAAACCGATTCGTCGTCTTCGGCGCCTTGATCACCGCCGGGGCTTTGATCCTGATCGCGCTCATCCTGATCGGGTGGACATCTCCGCGCCTCTCTCCCGAAGTTGGGTTTGCGCCGGCGGACCTGACCATGATCCCCGCCCCGACTCATACTCCCGCCGCGTCCGCCACGCCGACCTTCGACCCGCTCGCCTCCCCCACCGTGGATGCGAACATGATTCACATCAACGGTTATGTGCAAATCATCGAAGTCGGAACAGACGGCTTGCGCATCCGCTCTGCGCCGGGACTCAATACAGAGACCGTTTTTCTCGGCGAAGAAGCGGAGGTGTTCCTCGTCAAAGACGGACCGCAGGAAGCGGACGGTTATACCTGGTGGCATCTCGTCGCTTCGTACGACGACACCCGCGCAGGCTGGGCGGCGGCGGATTTTCTATCCGTGGTGCCAGAGCCATGATGGCAGCGTAATAGGCGTTCTTCAACGCCGGTGAATGAGCGAAACCAAACGCTGATGGCGCGTTAGACGCTTCGCGCGCGCCCTACGCATACAGAGGAGACATGACCGAAAAACCGACCGGAATTACAGCCAACAAGAGCAAAAAAGAATTTACGATCAATTGGGACAGCGGACACGTCAGCGTGTATCCCTTTGAGTTGTTGCGCGCGGCTTGTCCTTGCGCGTCCTGCCGGGGCGGGCACGAGAACATGAAACCCGAGCCGGATGAGGATGTGTTTACAAAAGCAATGGAGGATAATGCGTCCACGCGATTGTCGAACGTGGTCGCCGTCGGTTCGTACGCGCTGACCATCGTCTGGGAGGACGGGCACGATTACGGGATTTACAACTGGCATTATTTGAGGAAGTTATGTCCGTGCGGGGAGTGTCGGAGGTAGGTGGGTGGTCGGTTAGTCGGGTGGTCGGTTAGTCGGTTAGTCGGGTGGTCGGTTAGTCGGGTGGTCGGGTGGTCGGGTGGTTGG
>WBZR01001143.1_pt1 | contig 35421 bp, 30 predicted proteins | sample 5204231 | NCBI WGS metagenome assembly WBZR01 (sample SAMN12412403, study PRJNA552823) | activated sludge metagenome | isolation source: activated sludge from anammox sidestream of wastewater treatment plant... | place: USA: Virginia | collected 2017-08 | reverse complement strand
CAGTTCGCCCGCTACCTCGAGGAGGCGCCCCCGCACCCGGTCTACCTGGTGGTGGACGTCGTCGAGGAGGAATACCGGCAGGACGCGATTCCGCACGCGCGCGGCGGGGATCGCCGCGCCCTCATCGATCGCAAGCTGGCGCGCCTGTTTCGCAACACGCCCTATCAGTACGCCAAGGTTCAGGGGCGCGAGAAGGAGGGGCGCAAGGACGATCGCCTGCTGCTTACGGCGCTGACCAATCCGGACCAGCTCGACCCGATCATCCGGCTGTTCACCGAAAACAAGGTGCCGCTGGCGGGGATCTATTCGCTGCCGATGCTGAGCGAACGGCTGCTCGCGGCCATCGACGCCAAGGCCTCGAACGCCCTGCTCGTCACCCTGCACGGCGCGAGCGGATTGCGGCAGACGTTCCTGCACGGCAGCGAGCTGAAGGTCAGCCGTCTGGCCAAGATGCCACGCTACGGGTCGGTCTCCTACGGGCCGCACATCATCGGCGAGCTCGACAAGTTCCGGCGCTACCTCGTCAGCCTGCGGCTCGCCAGTCCGGAGCTGCCGATCGACGTCTTCATCGTCACCGGCGGCAACCTGATCGGCGAGTTGCGGCACCAGGCCAAGCCGCAGGACCTCGTGCGCTACCACCTGGTCAACGTCGCCGATCTCGGCCAGCGTCTCGGCATCAGCGGCGCGCTCACGACTCCTTACAGCGACGTCGTATTCGCGCACCTGCTGCTCGCGAACCAGCCGAGGAACCAGTACGCGCCGCGGCACCAGACGCGTTATTACCGCATGCATCGCACGCGCCTCGGTATGCTGGCGGCTGCGGCGCTCACGCTCTTCGGCGCCACCGTATGGAGCGGCGTGAACTTCATCCAGGGCCTGTCGATGCGCCAGCAGTCCATCGAGGCGGGCAGGAAGGCCGAGTTCTACCGTGCCCGTTACGATGTCGCCCACAAGCGCCTGCCGCCCACGGCGGTGGGCCCTCGCGATATCGAGGCCGCGGTCAATGCCGTCGACCTGCTGGAGAAGTACAAGACCAGTCCGCTGGAGAGCATGCGTCTCATCAGCCATGCGCTGGACCAGTTCCCCGCGCTGCAGTTGGACAAGTTCGACTGGCACACGGCGGCGGATCCGAATTCGACGGTGGGTCCGGGCGCCCCCGCGGCGCCGGCCGAGTCGATGCCGCCGCCGGCGGCGCCCGGGGAGAAGAGCTACCTCTATTATCAGATCGCCGACATCGAGGGCCATATCGCGCCCTTCGACGGCGATTTTCGCGAGGCCCTGGCGCTGATCGACGGCTTCGCCGAGGCGCTGCGCAAGTCCGCGCGGGCCTACAAGGTGGACGTCATCAGGCGCCCGCTGAATGTCGATTCCAGCGGCAGCCTGCAGGGCGCCGCCGAGGACCGACTCGACGCGACCAACTCGGGTTTCGCGGTACGTCTCGTTCTGGGTATGGAAGGCAATGGCAATCAAGAAGGCTGACGTCGATTGGCGGTTCCTGGGCGACGCCCTGCTGGCGCTGCTGGCCTGCGGCGTGGTGGGCGCGCTCATGGTCTGGTACAGCCTGCACTTCAAGCAGAGCTACGCGCAGGCCTTCAAGTCCAGCCATGCGGAATTTCGCCAGACCAGCGAGCGGTACCTGTCGATCGACGACGAGGCGCGCATCATTCGCGACATGTACCCGCGCTTCATGGAGTTGCACGACCGCGGCGTCCTGGGCAAGGAAAATCGCCTGAACTGGCTCGAAACCCTGCGCGCGGCGGGCGCGACGATCCGGATGCCGGGCCTGCGCTACCAGATCAACTCCCAGGAACCGGTCGGTCCCTCGTATCTGTCGACGGTCGACAAGGGCAGCTTCACGGTGTACACGACCGAGATGCAGCTCGACCTCGGCCTGCTGCACGAGTATGACCTCGCGGCCCTGTTCGACGATCTGAACAGGAACGCCACGGGCCTCTACAGCGTGAGCCAGTGCATGATGTCGCGCACCAACGCCGAGATCCGGATGGACCCCAAGGCGGACAACATCAAGGCAGTGTGCAATCTCGACTGGTATACGCTGAATCTGCCCGGCGAGGGGCTGGTCCTGAAGCAATGACGCGACTGGACGGAATTTCGATGAGATGCATCAATGCCAGGGGCGCGAGGATGCTCATCGCGTTGTCGATGATCGCGGCGGGCGCGTGGAACCCGGCCGCCGCCGCGGAGCAGCTTGGGAGGTTCTTCCTCACACCGGAGCAACGGGTCGAGCTCGAGCGCCTGCGTCACGCACCGCCGGCTCCCGTCGTGCCGCCCGCGCCGCCGCCGGTGGTCGAGGCCGATCTGCCGCCGCCGGTGACCGAACTGTCGCGCGAGCAGATGCTGCCGCCCGCGCCGCCGCCGGATGTTCCGCCGATCACCGTCAACGGCGTTGTGATCCGCTCCAATGGCGAGAGCACCGCGTGGGTGAACGGCCAGAACACCCTCGAGGGCGATTTCAGCAGCGACAACATCCGCGTCGAGCGCCCGCGCGGCGAGTCGGTGCGCATCATCACCCCCGAGCACCTGCCCGACGTTACCCTGAAGCCCGGGCAGACTTACGATCCCGGCACCAACACCATCATCGACGCCGATGGAATTGGACACTGAGGAGCACGCGTCTGAGCAGGCTGCATAATGAACGAAGCTGTTCTGACTGCGACGCGAAATCGAGAAGCCGGTGCGGCGCTGCTCGCCGCGATGTTGCTGTTGGTAGTGGTATCGGCGTACGCGCTCTTGAGCAGGCTCAATGCAGCCGCCTCTATCTCTTATCAGCATCAGCGTAGCGTGAGGGCACTAGCCGAAGCCAAGGATGCGCTTATTGGCTACGCCTTGACCTACGCGGAGAATCACACTGGGCAACCGCAGGGATACCTTCCATGCCCGGACGCCGATGGTGACGGTTCGGCCGATCCGCCCTGCAATGCACCCGGTTTAAGCGTTTTGGGGCGTCTCCCGTGGCGCACTCTCGGTATTGAACCTGTGCGTGACGGCAGCGGCGAATGCCTCTGGTATGCAGTTTCGGGTCCGTACAAGGCGTTGACGAACAATAAGGCTGCATTGACCAGTGACACCGATGGACTTTTCGAGATACAGGACGCCGCTGGAAATGTGATCATCGGAGGAGCGTCCAATACGCGTGCTGCCGCCGTAATCTTCGCGCCGGGGCTTGCCTTGGGAAATCAGGATCGGAGAAGTACCCCCGCCAGTCGCACCGAATGCGGTAGTACTAATGCGGCAGATCCGATCAATAGCCCGACGAACTATCTTGAGGCGATCGGTGGCGCGAACAATGCGACAGGATTAGGCAACGGCGGCTCAGCGATGCCAACGCCGAATTGGTCGAGATTTGTAATGTCCCCGGTTGCAGGCGGAGCCGGTGCGGGCTCTTTCAATGACGTTGTATTACCAGTCACGCCAAGCGACTTCGCACCCGCGTACAGGCGAATGGATCAATGGGTGGCGGAACGAGTGAGGAGCTGTCTGCAAGCCTATGCCGCAGCTCCCGGCGCTGGCGGTCTATACCCTTGGGCATCGGTACTCAATCCCTTAGCAGCTCCGGATTACGGTGATGATACTGGAGAGCGATTTGGCCGTATTCCCGATTCACCGCTCAATAATACAGTCGCGTCGGCTCTCGCCGCCGGAAACGCGATGTCATTGACATGGGCAGCGGATCCAAACGCGGCGGCACAGACATGCTTCGATGATTCCGCACCGCAGATCGCGTGGTCATGGTGGTGGTGGGCGGCATGGAAGCAAATGGTTATGTATGCCGTCGACAGCGACTTCTCCCCGACTGGCACTGGCTTTGCACCGGCCGCGCTCGAGGTGGATGGTGTACAGGCCAGAGAGGCAGTATTGGTGGCAGGACGTACGTTAAGCAGTCAGGCACGGAACTCGGATCTCCTGCGCGGCAACATCGTGCAATACCTTGAGAACGACGGCGTCTACAATAACATTCCAGCCGTGGGGACAGGTGCGATTCCACCGGCAAGCGAGACTTTTGGCAATGCAAATGTGTCCTCGACATTCAACGACGTTGTGTGTAATGAAATGAATTGCTGACCGGTATTGTGAGAATCAATAATCACCCTGCAATGCCCATTCAAGCGCGCGTCGTAGCAAGCGGACAAGTACGCGGTTTCACCCTCGTGGAAATTGCCGTTGTGCTCGTCATCGTCGCGCTACTGCTTGCAAGTGTTCTCGGTCCGCTCGCCACCCGGCTTGAGGCCGGCGAGCGTCAGAAGGCGCAAGACGAACTCTCCGAGATCAAGGAATCAATCTACGGGTTTGCCTTGGCCAACGGCAGGCTGCCTTGCCCGGACACCGATCCGATCCCTGACGGTGACGAGAATAGAAATGCCGGCGGCGTGTGCGCTGCTGCAGAAGGAACCCTCCCGTGGCTGGTGCTTGAAGCACCTCAGCAGGATCCGTGGGGAAATCCCTATATTTATCGGGTGACCCTGATTTTTGCGGATAATCCCCCGTCGGGGACTAGCGGTATCTGTACCATAGCAGCAGCGCAGTCATCCTTTAATCTCTGCGATGCTGGCAACATCGACGTGAATGACGCAAGTGGTGCACTGCTTGCCACGGTGCCCGCGGTCATCCTTTCTGCGGGTAAGAACGAGAATGACCCAAACCTTGCGGTTGGCGGCGCATTGTCCGTTCACGAGGCCGAGAATTCCAACGGCGACCCCACATTCATTTCAAAGACGTTCAGTCGCGATCCGGCGCAGGAGTTCGATGACGTGGTCGTCTGGATTTCGACGAACGTTCTGAAGAACAGAATGGTCGCTGGTGGTCGGCTGCCATGAAAGTTCCGTGGTGGCTGCCGCGCATCTACGCTGATGATTGCGAGTATCCTGCAGTATTCCTTTATCTACTGGCGCAGCTACCCAGGAATCGTGAAGGAGTTTACGTCCTTGTCGAGATGTCGCTGCCGCAGTCGGGGTCGCCCTTGCGATCTTCTCCACCAAACAGACTGTACTGATCGGTCGCCGAGAAGTCCGTCCGCCGGCGAAGCTCGAAGCTGACGAATCCATTCTCGTTGTGCGCCAGTGAGAGCGCGTAGCCGAGCATCTCGGCCTGCCTGGCGGACTGGTACAACCCTATCCCCAGGCCGGTGCGCGAGGGCACCGGCCGGCGCAGCAGTCCTTGCGCGATATCATGAGGCACGCGCTCGCCGCTGTCCGTCACCGTCACCCGCAGGTCCGACTCGCTGCTCTCGACCATCACGCTCAACTCGACGCCCGGCTCGAGCAGGCGCTTCTGGCGCGCGTTCTCCAGCAGGTTTTCGACCACGCTGTCGAACAGATCCACGGGCACGAGCGGGTCGCGGGTGATGCGTCCCTGCAGCTCCACGCCGGTGCCCTGGTGTCGCGCCTGCAGGGCGTCCCACCACGCGCTCAGGGGCTGCTGTTCCAGGCCCACCCTGGTGGGCGATTGCAGCTTGTCCAGAGCGAGCTGCAGGCGCTGCGTCACCACCGGCAGTTGCTGCTCGATGAAATGCTGCGTGCGTGCCGAGCGCCTGCGCTCGCCATCCTTCAGGCTCGCCTGCTCCTGGCTGATGACCAGCGTCATCGTCTGCAGCGACTGCAGCAGGTTCTTGATGTCGTGCGTGACGCGTGCGCCGGTCTCGTAGATGGCCTGCAGATGCGCCTGCCGGGAGAGTTCCTGCTCGCGCTGCTTGGCGATGTGGAAGTGTCCCAGCAACTGCACCAGCAGCTTGCCGTGCAGCAGCAGCGTCGGGCTGGGTTCGCGCTGCACGTACAGCCGCATCGAGATCCCGGGGGTGTTCAGGTCCATGGCGTGGCGCGTGCGCTGGCCGGCCAGGCCCTCGCTCTCCTCGGCCTCCCACTCCACGCCGCTCACCCACGGCAGCCCGACCAGCGCGCGCATCGCCGCCGTGAGGAACTGCGCGGGGGTGCGTTGCTCGTCGGCGATGTCGGCCAGATCCGTGAGCCACTCCTCGAACGGCGTGCCGATGTTCAGCAGCGACCGCTCCCAGAGGGCGGCCAGCCCGCCCGCGCCGGTGCCAGGGGTGAGCAGCCAGCTGATCGCGAACAGGAAGGCGCCCAGTGCCAGGCTGGCCGCTATCAGGGCGTCGGCGTAATCGGCGTCGTTGCGATACATCGTGACGACGCTGCCGAGCGCGACCAGCGCCGCCATCAGCGAGGCCGTCACGCCGCGGAAGAGATCCACGGAGTGCGAGCTGCGCATTCTGGCCGGCCCCGACGGCACGGCGGCGATCACCAGAGGCAGGGCGAGCAGTCCGTAGAGGAATATCGAGATGACGGTCTCCGGCATGCTGCGCGCGGGGAACAGCAGCGGCACCACGACGACCAGCAGCTTGGAGATGAGGAACAGCAGCGTCAGCATGTAGACGATGCGTTCGGATTGCGAGGTGAGCGTGCGGCCGCCGACCAGTCCGATGATGAGGATCAGCCAGCAGGCCAGCAGCCAGCCGTTCAACAGTACGACGAAGCCCATGGTAAAGGCCATGAACACGGCCGCGTCCATGACGTCGAGCCGGCGATCTCCCCGCCAGATGGGCTGCCACAACATGAACAGCCCGAGATGCACCAGCATCAGGGAGCGTGACAGCGGACTGGCAAAGCCCCAGGAGGTGGCGGCGTGCAGGAACAGCAGCATCGCCCCGAGCAGCACGTTCTCGTACCGGGCGACGAAGCGCAGCACCAGGCTGGTGGCCGGACGCTGCCGTTTACGCCAGTGCGATTCCCGGGCCGATTCCATGAGCCTGGTGACGATGCGGACGCGCGGGCCGCGCGTCCCGGGGGCGGGTTGCGCGTCCGGCGCTACGGCGCGTATGCGCCGTGAACGGCGACCGGCGGCCGGAATGAATTGCGGTATGATTCATTGCAGAGGCCAGCCTACCGTATGTGGAGACAAACCAAAACCATCGCCTGGTTCACGGCGCTGGAGGCCCGCCGCGGCCGCCTGCTGCGCCTGGTGGCGGCAACCCTTCTCGCCGCCTTTCTGCTCAGCGAGATCGCGGCCGCGGCCGCGGTCACCGAGAGCAACGCCATCAGGCTGGCGTTCCTCGCCGCGACACTGCGCGTGGCGGCGGTGTTCGTGATCGCGTCGTTCATCGCCGGGAGCATCGCCAGGGAGCAGGCCGACAAGGGCAGCGAGATGGTCCTCTCCCTGCCGCTGCCGCGCTACGTGTACTACCTGGGCAAGCTCGCCGGCTTCGCCGTCATCGCGCTCGTCATCGTCGTCCTGTACGCGGCCTTGGTGGCGCTGCATTCGCCGTTCATGCAGACGTTGCTGTGGGCATCCTCCCTGCTGTGCGAGCTGCTCATCATCGTTGCGCTCACGCTGCTGTGCAGCTTCACCTTCGCGCAGGTGCCGGTGGTCCTGAGCGCCGTCGCCGCGTTCTACCTTCTCTCGCGGACCATGGAGGCGATCCGCCTGATGAGCCGCGGCCCGCTGGTGGATACCACGGAACCGTCGTCCCGGTTGATAGCAGGCATCGTCGACGGGATCGCCTACGTTCTGCCCGATATCGGCAGTTTCACGCCCACCGACTGGCTGATCTACCATTCCGGCGGCATCGGCGAGCTCGCCGGCATCGCGGCGCAGACCGTCATCTACATCGCGCTGCTCATCGCCGCAGGCCTGTTCGACCTTTACCGGCGCAACTTCTGATGGGCGCGCGGGAGCGGTCAATCGCGGCCGTGCCTTTATCCGCGCTGGTGCTGCTGCCGCTGGCATTGGCGGCGCAACTCTACTGGCATCACGGGCTGCCGCCGCCCGGCGCCTCCGCGATCGGGCTCGCGGCACCGCCGCCGCAGCCGGTGCTCGAGGTCGCCGCCGCCGGCGACCCGACTTCATTCGCGAAGGTGCTGATGCTGCGCCTGCAGGCCTTCGACAATCAGCCGGGCATCAGCATTCCGTTCCGCGCCCTCGACTACGGCCGTGTCATCGCATGGCTGAGCGCGATACTGCGGCTCGACGAGCGGGCCTCCTACCCGTTGCTCGCAGCCGCCCGACTTTATGGCGAAGTGTCCGATCCCGCGCGACAGCGCCTGATGCTGGAGTTCGTGCGCGAGGAGTTCCTGAAGGATCCGAACCGGCGCTGGCCGTGGATGGCGCATGCGGTATTCGTTGCCCGCCACCGGCTCCATGACATGCCGCTGGCATTGCGATACGCCGATGCACTGGCTACGCACGTGACCGACCCGGGCGTTCCACCCTGGGTGACGCAGATGAACATCTTCGTGCGGGTCGATATGGGTGAGACCGAGGCCGCGAAGGTCCTGCTCGGCGGGCTGCTCGAGAGCGGCCGGGTCACCGACCCCGCCGAGCGGCGTTTCCTGATGCGTCGTCTGGAGGAGCTGGAAAAATCCCGCGGGAAATGAACGCGCTCAGACCTCGTAATCGACCACGCGGCGCTCCACGCGCACCTCCTTCACGAATTCCGCCACACGCTCGTGCTCCGGGTGTTTCAGGTAGGCGGCGAGCCCCTCCCGGTCGGCGAATTCGGAATAAAGCACCACGTCGCTGGCCTCAGCGCCGGGGATGGCGTTGATGCCGACCTCGATGGCGAGCAGCCCCGGTATGCGGCCGCGCAGCGCCTCCAGGGCGCGCTTCATCCCGGCGGCGTTCTCCGCCTGGGTTCGTTCCGCGGTGGCACGCACGCGCCACATGACGATGTGTTTGAGCATGTCCAGATCTCCGGATCGGTGTTCTTGTCGAGCAGATCGGCCAGCCGCCGGAAATCCTCATGCGGCGTCAATTCGTCGTTGTGACAATGCCCGCTGCGCCAGTAGACGCGATACGCCCGCGCGCCGCGCCTCGAGGCGAGGATGCGGTATCGATCATCCACGATCTCGATCGCCGCGCAATCCTCCAGGGCAACGGCCACGCCCGCGGCGGTCCGCATCATGGCCTTCAGCGCTGCGCGCCGGTGATGCTCCGAGTCGTAATGGGGGCAGGCCGTGGCGTCGATGAAACCCAGCCCGCGAACCCGGATGAGCGTCTTGTCCCCGGGATTGCTGAACCTGCGCGCATCGCTGTTGCCGGCGCGAAACCAGCAGATGGCGCCGGCGCTGAGTCCGCTCAGGACGGCGCCGCGGCGCCGTGCCGCGTCGAGCAGGCGGTCGACGCCGAGCTGCCGCCACAATCGCATCATCCGCAGCGTGTTGCCGCCGCCGACGTAGACGACATCGGCCGCGGCGATGCGCGCGGCGAGCTCGCGCGGTCCCGGGCGATCACGGTAAAGCAGCAGGGGGTCCACGCGGCAGCCCAGCGTGCCGCCGAAATGCCGGATAATGGCCTCGCAGTAGTCGGCGGCGTCCAGACTGGCCGTCGGCAGGAACAGCAGGCGCGGCCGCCGCCGGCCGGCGAGCCGGACTATTTCCCGGTCGATCCCGGTGGTCTGCGGTGTCGCGGTGCGCACGCGACCGCCACCGATGGCGACAACGCGACGTATGGAGCCTTTGACCGGCATGAGCTGGAGAGACGATTTGGTTATGAGTTGTACGAAGGAGCGCGGCGAACCGCGCGCATTCTGCCATGAATGAGGGCGTGTCGGACGCGCTGGCGGGTATCCCGCCGATCCTGCGCGCCGAGGTCGAGGGAAATTGGCAGGAGATTGCCCGCCGGGGCCTGCCGCCCGGCGCCCCCTCCGCCGCGATCATGGCGTTGCCGAGAGTCCTGGGCGCGAGCCTGTACGTCGCCGGACAGTGCCTGCGGGATCCGCAGTTGATTCACGAGCTGACCGGCAGCGGCGACATCGAGCGCGCCTACGGGGAAGGCGAGCTGCGGGAGCGAATACGGGCCGCGCTCGCCGCCGTCGAGGAGGAGCGCACGCTCGCCATCGCTCTGCGGCGGTTCCGGCACCGGGAGATGGTGCGGATCGCATGGCGGGACATCGCCGGCCTGGCCGATCTCGACGCGACCCTGCGCGAAACGTCCTGGCTGGCGGACGCGCTCACGGACGCGACGCTCGACTGGCTGTATCGCGAGCAGGCGGCGAGCCATGGCGACCCGCGCGACGATCGGGGCGTGCCGCAGCGGCTGTTCGTCATCGCGATGGGCAAGCTCGGCGGGGAGGAGCTGAATTTCTCCTCCGACATCGATCTCATCTACGGCTACCCGCGCGGCGGCGAGACCAGCGGCGGCGCGCGCAGCGTCTCCAACCAGGAGTTCTTCGATCGGCTGGGACGCCGGCTGGGCAGGCTGCTGCAGGAGCCGGGCGAGGAGGGTTTCGTGTTTCGGGTCGACATGCGCCTGCGTCCGTTCGGCGACAGCGGCGCCCTCACCCAGAGCGTGGCGGCGATGGAGAGCTATTACACCACCCACGCGCGCGACTGGGAGCGCTACGCGATGATCAAGGCGCGCATCTGCGCCGGCGACCGCGACGCCGGCGAGGCGTTCCTGAAGGGCCTGCGTCCGTTCGTCTACCGGCGCTACATCGATTTCGGGGCGTTGCAGTCCCTGCGTGAAATGAAGGCGCTGATTGACACCGAGGTTGCGCGCGCGGATCTGCACGACGACGTGAAGCGCGGTCACGGCGGCATACGCGAGATCGAATTCATCGCCCAGATGTTCCAGTTGATCCGCGGCGGCCGCGAGCCGGCGCTGCGGGTACGGCCGACCTGCGGGGCCCTTCTTGCCCTCGAGGGCCTGAACGAGTTGCCGGCGCAGACGGTGGCAGAGCTCCTCGATGCCTACCGTTTCCTGCGCAACACCGAGCACCGGCTGCAGCAGATCGACGACCGGCAGACGCAGACTCTGCCGGAGACGGAGGTGGATCGGGCGCGCGTCGCCCTGGGCATGGGGTTTGACTCCTGGCAGGTCTTCGCAGGCGAGCTTGCGCGGCATCGCGCCAACGTGCAGAACCACTTCTCGCGGCTGCTGGAGGTGCCGGAATCGGCAACGGGCGCGAGCGCGTCGTCGGCCGAAGACAGCGGCGTGGATGCGATCTGGTCCGGGCAGTTGAGCGGAGCTGAGGCCGGGAGGGTGCTCGCCGCCATCGGCTTCAGCGATCCCTCCGGGGTGCTGCAGGACATCGACGGATTGCGCGCCGCGCCCGATATCGGCCGACTGAGCAGGCATGGCCAGGAGCGGCTGCAGCGTCTGCTGCCCCTGATCCTGAAGACCGTTGCCGGGCATGCCGGCGAGCGGCTCGCGCTCCAGCGCATCTTTCAACTGCTCGAGACGGTCGCCCGCCGCAGTGTCTACCTCGCGCTGCTGGCCGAACAGCCGCAGGCGTTGCGGCAGTTGGCGCGGCTGGTGGCCGCCAGCCCGTGGATAGCCGGCTGCATAGTCCGCCAGCCGGTACTGCTCGATGAGCTGCTCGATCCGCGCGCGCTCTATGCGCCGCCGTCCGCAGCCCAGCTCGAACAGACGCTGCGCAACGAGATCGCCAAGCATCCGCCGGGGGATCTGGAGCGCCAGATGGAGGTGCTGCGGCATTTCCGGCAGGCGGAGGTCCTGCGCGTGGCGGCCTCCGACCTGACCGGGCATCTGCCGCTGCCGGAGGTCAGCAACCACCTCTCGTGGATCGCCGAGACGGTGCTGCGCGTGGCCCTGGAGCTGGCCTGGAGGTATCTCGTCGATCGCCACGGGCAGCCGCTCTGCGGCCCGCCCGAGGCGCGGCGAGCGGCCGGTTTCGCCATCGTCGCCTACGGCAAGCTGGGGGGGCTGGAGCTCGGTTACGGGTCGGACCTCGACCTGGTCTTCCTGCACGACAGCGCCGGTGAAGATCAGAGTACCGATGGCGAGCGTCCGCTCGACAACGCCACCTTTTTCACCCGCCTGGGACAGCGCATCATCCACCTCATCTCGACGCTGACGCCGGCCGGCGTCGCCTACGAGGTCGACACCCGCCTGCGGCCGAGCGGCGCGGCCGGCCTGCTCGTGAGCAGCATCGAGGCCTACGGCAAGTACCAGCGCGAACAGGCGTGGACGTGGGAGCACCAGGCCCTCGTAAGGGCGCGTTTCGTGGGCGGACACGCGGCGGTGGGCGATCAGTTCGAGGCGGTTCGGCGCGAGGTGCTCGGTCGACGCCGCGAACGCGCAGCCCTGAGGCAGGAGATCATCGAGATGCGCGCGCGCATGCGCGATGAACACGCCTCGACGGAGGCGGATGTGTTCGACCTGAAGCAGGACCCGGGCGGTATCACGGATATCGAATTTATGGTGCAATATGGCGTGCTCGCCCACGCGGCGGATCATCCCGCCCTGCTCACGTGGACCGACAACAAGCGGCTGCTCGAGGTCTTCAGCGATTGTGGAGTACTGCCGGCGACGGCCTGTGCGGAACTGCGCGAGGCCTATTTCGCGATGCGCCACCGCATCCACCGCTGCGCGCTGCAGGAACAGCCGGCCCGCGTGCCCGATAGCGAGTTCCGGGAGCAGCGTTGCCTGGTGAGCGGGCTTTGGCGCGGATTTCTTCTGGATGACGTTTCGAAAGGTTCCGAAGATGGGGATGGATGATCGTGACGGCGTGATCTGGCTCGACGGCAAGCTGGTGCCGTGGCGCGAGGCCAAGACGCATGTGTTGACGCATACGCTGCATTACGGACTGGGGGTGTTCGAGGGCATACGCGCCTACAAGACCGATCGCGGCGCGGCCATCTTCCGTCTTCCGGAGCATGTGCAGCGCCTGTTCAATTCCGCCCACATACTGCGCATGGAGATGCCCTACGACCAGGCACAGATCACCGAGGCGTGCCGGGCCGCGGTGCGGGAGAACGAGCTTCAGTCCGCCTACATCCGCCCGATGTGCTTCCTCGGCTCCGAAGGCATGGGTCTGCGCGCCGACAATCTCAGGACGCACGTGATGGTCGCGGCGTGGTCGTGGGGATCGTATCTGGGGGAGGACGGCATGCAACAGGGCATACGCATCCGCACCTCCTCGTACACGCGTCACCACGCCAACATCACCATGTGCAAGGCCAAGGCCAACGGCAACTACATGAACTCCATGCTGGCGCTGCGCGAGGCGATCGAATGCGGCTACGACGAGTCGTTGTTGCTTGATACGGAGGGCTACGTCTCCGAAGGCAGCGGCGAGAACATTTTCATCGTTCGCAACGGCGAGCTGCGGACGCCGGATGCGACCTCCGCGCTGGAAGGCATCACGCGCGAGACGATCATGACGCTGGCCGCCGACACGGGCCTCGGCGTCAGGGAACGCCGCATCACCCGCGACGAGGTATACATCGCCGACGAGGCGTTCTTCACCGGCACCGCGGCGGAGGTGACACCGATCCGCGAGCTCGACGGGCGGCGTATCGGCAGCGGCACGCGCGGGCCGGTAACCGCCAGGCTGCAGTCGCTGTACTTCGACGTGGTGCACGGCCGGCGCGCGGATCGACAATCCTGGCTCACCTACGTCTAGTGCCGGGCGGCCGGTGCAGCCCGAGAAACGGAACGTAATCCACCACCGGGCGCGCGACCTGCCCGACAGCGGGAGAGATATTCATATGGCGAAGCAGGCATCCGACACGGCACTACCCAACGCGCAGACCGTCCAGGAGGTGACGCGCAAGGATCTGCCCCTGCACTGCCCGATGTCCGGCACCTCGCTGTGGAATTCGCACCCGCGCGTGTTTCTGCCGATCGAGGAGACCGGCAAGGCCATGTGCCCGTATTGCGGCACCGAGTTCCTGCTTGTCGAATAGCGATCCCGCATCGCCCGTCGTCGTCTGGCGTTTCAGCGACGGCAGGCAAGGTCACGACAATCAATCGCTGGGCCTGGCCGACGCGCTCGCGCGGCGCGTGGCGTTGCAGCTTCACACCCTGGGGGTCCCGTCCGGTGCAGCGCTGGTCCGCGCCCTGCTGAGGAGACGATACGCGGCGGGCGCGACGTTGCCGCGGCCGACGCTGCTCATGGGGGCGGGCCATGCTACGCATTGGCCCATGCTGGCCGCGCGGCGCGCCTGCGGCGGCCGCGTCATCGTGCTGATGAAACCCAGCCTGCCGCGCCAATGGTTCGATCTCTGCATCATCCCGCAGCACGACGCGGTCCCGCCCGCTGACGGCGTGATCCTCACGCAGGGCGCGCTGAATCGCGTGGTGCGCTCGAGGACGCTCGATGCCGGGCGCGGCCTGATGCTCATCGGCGGAGAATCCGCTCACTATCGATGGAATGATGCCGAGGTGCTGCGACAGCTCACCGACGTGGTGGGCCGGTGCCCGGAGATCGGCTGGCAGATCGCCGATTCGCGGCGCACGCCGGCCACCATGCAGGACGCATTACGCGCGCTGAAACTGCGCAACGCGGAATTCACGCATCATGAGGACGTCGCCGGGGACTGGCTGCGCACGGCCCTGTCACGGAGTGCCACGGTGTGGGTCACGCCGGACAGCGTGTCCATGCTCTACGAGGCGCTGACCGCGGGCGCCGCAGTCGGTCTGCTGGAACTGCCGGCGCGCGGGCAGCCGCGGATAGACCGCGGTCTCGTTCCGCTCATCGAGCGCGGCGATATCCGGCGTTACTCGCAATGGCGCGTGGATCGGAAACTGCAGCCGGCACGCACGCCCCTGGACGAGGCGTCACGCTGCGCGACGTGGATCCTGGAGCACTGGTTGTCGCGATAGCGGCGCGGGAAGCGCAACGAACCCCCCGCTGCGTCAGCGACCGCCGGCCTCGTCGACGATCTCGCCCATGCGTTTGCCCGGGCGCACCTGGCCCTGGTAGATGAGGAAGCGGCCCGCGGCTCCGCTCGAGGAGGCGCCGACCTCCATCCACGTCCACATCTGCCCGCTCTGCGTGTCGAGGATGAAGATCTTGCTCGATCCGTCGGTGGGGTTGTAGATGGGCACGGCCTGGTAACGCCCCTCGGCGACGGCCAATGGCGCGATCAGGGTCAGGCAGAGTGCGAGGATCTTGCGCGACGACATCGTGAACTCCTTTCGCATGGAAGTGGCAGCCCGCCGGCCGCGACAGCACGGAAGTGTAAGGCCGGCCGGCACGGACTTGGAAGAGACGGCGGCGGGGAGCTGATGCGTCGGTATGCCGGGCGACGGCGCTGCGCTCAAACCGCGGCCATCTCGCGCGCCGCGGCGACCAGCGCCAGGCGCGCCACCACACCGTAGGTATAGAAGCGATTCGGGTGCGCGTCAGGTTCGAGCCTGCGATCCGGGGAGATGCAGCAATCCGCGAATGCCAGCGGTTCGAACCGCATGCCGGGCGCGTTGAGGTTCTCCGCGGCGGACCGTTCCGTGTGCACCCGGTAGAAGCCGCCGACGACGTGCCTGTCGATCATGTAGACGACCGGCTCGGCCACGGCCGGGGGCATGCCCCAGGTCTCGTGCGTGTAGACGCCCTCCTGCACGATGACGTTGCGTATGGCCATGCCTCCCTTGGACGTGGACATCCGCGTGCGTTCCTTGCGGCTCAGGCTCATCACCTCTTCCGGGTCGAAGACCGTCATCACGCCCATGCCGTAGGTCCCGGAGTCGGCCTTGACGATGACGAACGGCTTGCAGGTGATGCCGTGCTCGGCGTATTTCTTACGGATCGCCTCGAGCAGCTCGCCGGTGTTCTTGCGCAGGCAGTTCATGCCGCTGCCGTCCATGAAATTCACCTCGCCGCAGTTCCGGAACAGCGGATCGAAACACCACGGATCGAGATCGACGTAACGGCTGAACTCCTCGGCCACGGCCTTGTAATGCCGGAAGTGCGAGGATTTCAGGCGCGATGACCATCCCAGCGCCGGCGGCGGCACCACCGGTTGCGCGATCTCCTGCAGGATCTCCGGCTGCCCGCCGGAGAGGTCGTTGTTGAGCAGGACCAGATCCGGCACGAAATCCCCGATGTGCACGCGATCGCCGGCGCGCTGCAGCGGTTCGAGCACGATGTTGCGGCCCGAGGGCAGATCCACCGTCATCGCTTCGCGCAGATCCGGGATGAGCGAGCCGATGCGTACCTCGAACCCGGCCTTCTCGGTGATCGTGCGCAACACCGCCAGGCTCTCGAGATAGAAGAGATTGCGGGTGTGGCTCTCCGGGACGATGACGATCCGGCTGATATCGCCTTCGAAGCGTTCCACCGCGCCCTGCAGGGCCTGTATGCAAAGCGGCATGAAGGCGGGGTTGAGATTGTTGAACCCGGCCGGGAACAGGTTGGTGTCGACGGGCGCGATCTTGTAGCCGGCGTGGCGCAGGTCGACCGAGGCATAGAACGGCGCCGGCGCGTGGCGCCATTGGCCGCGGAACCACGTCTCGATCGAGGACTGGTGATCGAGCAGGTGGCGCTCGATGTTGTCGAGCGGACGGCTCGAGGCGGTCGTCAGGTTGGGGACCGGGCTGATCTGGGCGGCCATGGTCAGCGGATTCTACACCATGGACCCTGAGCCCATGGACCCTGACCGGCGACGTGGGGTCCGGGGGCTACCAGTCCCCGTGGCCGGACTGCAGGGCGGCGATGGCGGCCAGCGCCGCGGTCTCGGTACGAAGTATGCGAGGGCCCATGCGTACCGCGGTATATCCGGCCGCCTCGGCGCGGGCGGCCTCGGTCGGCGCCAGTCCGCCCTCCGGGCCGATGAGCAGGGTCACGCGCGACTGTGGTTGGATCGTCGACCACCGACGCCCGGCGTCGCCACGCAGCAGCAGCCTGGCGCCCTCGTGCGCCTGCGGCAGCCAGTCGGTGAATTCCATGACCGGCAACAGGGCCGGCAGCCGGTTGCGTCCGCACTGCTCGCAGGCATTGACGATCACACGGTGCCAATGCTCCGTCCGCCTTGTGGCCCGGGCATCGTCCAGTCTCACGGTGGTGCGTTCGGTGATGAGCGGAGCGATGGCGGCGACGCCCAGTTCGACGGCCTTCTGTATGGTGTAGTCCATGCGATCGCCGCGCGAGATGCCCTGCGCCAGCGTGATGACGAGCGGCGACTCGCGACTGACGGACCGGCAGTCGCCGAGCCGCACGGTCACCGACCGCCTGCCGACGCTCTCGATCAGCCCCTGACACTCCACACCGTCATGGAACAGACAGACCGGGTCGTCCGCGCGCAGACGCAGAACCGCCGTCACGTGGTGCGCCGCCTCCGCGTCCAGTGTCGTCGCTGCGCCGGCGGCGGGAGGGCTGGCGACGTAGACGCGGGGGATGCGCATGCCTTCAGTCCGCCACGGCGATGTCGATACCTTCGCCAGCCACCGATCCCAGGAAATCGATCTCCTCCGGGGCAATGACGTACGGAGGCATGAAGTAGACGACGTTGCCCAACGGGCGCAGCAGCGCGCCTCGCCCCAGCCCGTGACGGTAGACCTTCAGTCCGCGCCGTTCCTGCCAGGGGAACGGCGTACGCGTCGCCTTGTCGCGGACCATCTCGATGGCGAGGATCATGCCAGTCTGGCGCACCTCGGCTACATGCGGGTGATCGGCAAGGTACGCGACCGCCTCGCCCATGCGGATGGCGAGCTGCCGATTGCGCTCGATCACCGGTTCCTCCTCGAAGATGTCGAGCGTGGCGAGCGCGGCGGCGCAGGCCAGCGGGTTGCCGGTATAGCTGTGGGAATGCAGGAACGCCTTGAGCGTGGCGTACTCGTCGTAGAACGCCGAGTAGACGTTCTCGGTGGTAAGCACGGCGGACAGCGGCAGGTAGCCGCCGGTCAGACCCTTGCCGAGACAAAGGAAATCCGGCGAGATCCCGGCCTGTTCGCACGCGAACAACGTGCCGGTGCGGCCGAATCCGACGGCGACCTCATCGGCGATCAGATGGACCTGGTGCCGGTCGCAATGCTCGCGCAGCAGGCGCAGGTAAACGGGGTGGTACATGCGCATGCCGCCCGCGCATTGCACCAGCGGCTCGAGGATGACGGCGCAGGTCTCCGGCGCGTGCGCGGCGATGAGCTGCGCCATGGCCTCGAAGCTGCGGCGCGAATAGTCCATCGACGTCTCGCCGGCCGCACGCGGGTAGCAGTCCGGTGAGGGCGCAACGAGCGCATGCATGAGCAGAGGCCCGTACACCTCCTTGTAGAGCGGCACGTTGCCGACGGCCAGCGCGCCCAGGGTTTCGCCGTGATAGCTGTTCTCGAGGCAGATGAATCGCGTCTTTGCAGTGCGGCCGCTGTTGCGCCAGTAGTGAAAGCTCATCTTCAGGGCGACTTCCACGGCCGAGGAACCGTTGTCGGCGTAGAAGCAGCGGCTGAGTCCCGGCGGCGCGAGCGCGGTGAGGCGTTCGGCAAGCTCGATCGCAGGCTCGTGGGTGAACCCGGCGAGGAGCACGTGTTCCAGGCGTCGCGCCTGCTCGGCGACGGCCGCGCCGATGCGTGGATTGGCGTGTCCGAACAGGTTCACCCACCACGAGCTGATGGCGTCGAGATAGCGCCGTCCGTCGTGGTCTTCGAGCCATACGCCCTCGCCGCGCCGTATGGGCACGAGCGGCAGCCACTCGTGGTCCTGCATCTGTGTGCACGGATGCCACAGCACCGCGCGATCGCGGTCCGCGAGCAGCTGATTGATGGAACTCATGTCAGGAACGCGCCGGGAGAAGGGACGGATCGCGGCTTGCCGGGTTGCTGCCGAGGGTACGCGAAAACAACGCCTGCGGAAAGACCGCGGCGGCCGGGGGATGCGACGATGAAGCGGGTTATTTCGCCTGGGCGCGGATCCGCGGTGCGGGCGCGGCCTGCCGCAGTACGTCCTCGCCGAGCATCGCGGCGATGACGCGATCCTCGAGTTCGATGCGGGTGGCGAGTTTCTCGCCGAGCTTCGAAAGATCGTCGGCGAGCGTGTCCATGAAGTGGAAGTTCCACTCGCCACCGTACTTGTCGTTGAAATCCACGGCGGCGTCGGTGGAGGCGGCGATGCGCGGGTACGCCTTGCTGGCGGTGGCGACGACTGCCTGACGGCGTTCCGTACCCTCGATGATGCGGTGGTACAGTCCGAAGTGACCCGCCGCGATGTAGTCGACCAGTACCGAGTTGAATTCCCCGAGCAGGTCCTTCACCGGCTTGTCGGCGGTGAATGGCTTCAGGCCCAGGACCTCGCACATCAGCACCAGCACGCGCTGCCTTTCCGCAAGCAGCTTGTCGATGAGCTGGCGGGAACCTTTGCGGCGGCGCAGGGCTTCGTTTTTCTCTTTCATGATGTCTTGTCCTTGTAGGTCGACCCGGGGCAGGTCGGGTCAGTCTCCCGCTGCTGGCCACATTCGGCCACGATCTCGTCGAGACGCAGTGCAATTCTAGTGCCTGCCACGAACGGGGTCATCCGCACGAACGCGAACTGGTGCACGGGCCGCAACAGGCGGGAAGAACGGGGGCGGAATCTCTCGCGACCGTGTACCGGCCGGGGCCGCTCACAGTCCCGGGGCACGCCAGCCCCGCCACCATTCCGACATCGGCACGATATAGGGCGGCTCTCCGTTCGCCAGGAACCAGGAGTCCACCGCGTATTCCGTGCCGGACTGCGTGTCCCGTATGACGGAGGTCGAATGCGGCCACTGTGTCAGCAGTCCGGTGAACGGTCCGCGGGTGGCCTGTCCCCCGACGCTGTGAAACCGGAGCAGACCGTCGTTCTGCAGCATGGTAAGGTAAACTGTCGTGTTGACTGACTCATCGATACAATCCAGTTGCCCCGGGCTACCCATGCCGTCGTCCTTGCCCAGGTCGACATCGGTTCCGGTCATCAATCCGACCATGCTCTCGAGCAGGGCGACGGCTGCGGCGATGTTCGTCCGCTCCATATTGGCGTCGGGGGCCGGGTCCCTCAGGATCGCGCGGACTTGCTCCCAATCGGATTCAGAAAGGCTTATTCTGGCACGCTTCGCGCACGTGTTACCGTGACAGATGGAGAAATCGCCCGGTCTCGGGCGTTCGACGAAGGCAGGAAGCTGAATCTGGAAGCCCGCTCCGCCCGTCAGGTTATTGGTTGCCGAGACGGGGGGCGGCGCTTCTCCCGCCGTCCGCACGCCGCTGCAGGCATGCAACGTGACAAGCAACGCCAAGGCGGTCACACCGACGGGGCCACGCCCGTAGCTACGATGTTTCATTCAGCGCAATTATATCGACCGTCCATGCAGGAGAGCAGCCCCGCCGGACGGCCCGGCTGCCCCGGGGGCGCGAGCAGGGCGCCGCTATAATCAAGAACATGGATATCCCAGGATACGAAATCATTCGTGCGATCGGCGTCGGCGGGATGGCCACTGCCTATCTCGCCACCCAGGCGTCGCTGGGCAGACAGGTCGTCCTGAAGGTGCTGGACACGACGAATGACGTCACCTCGAAGAACGTCGAGCGCTTCATGAACGAGGCGCGCATCGTCGCCTCCCTGCGCCACCCCAACATCATCACCATCTATGACGTCGGCCGACACGGCGACCTCATCTACATCTCGATGGAATACATCGAGGGTGGCGACCTGAAGGCCCGCATGGCCGATGGCGTCGCGCCGCAGGAGGCCCTCGATATCGTCGCGCGGGTCGCCAGCGCGCTCGACTGCGCGCACAAGAGCGGCGTCATACACCGCGACGTGAAACCGGCCAACATCCTCTTCCGCAAGGACGGCACGCCGCTGCTGACGGATTTCGGCATCGCCAAGAAGCTCACCATCGATCACGACCTGACGTCGACGGGGATCTTTCTCGGCAGTCCCAATTACATGGCGCCGGAGCAGGCCGAGGACGTACCCATCGACGGCCGTGCCGACATCTATTCCCTCGGCATCATCCTTTACGAGATGCTGACGGGGAACAAGCCGTACCAGGCCGATTCGGTGGTGGACATCATCCTGAAGCATCGCCAGGGGGCGTTGCCGCGGCTTCCGAATGACCTGCGCATGTTCGAGCCGCTGTTGTACCTGATGATCGCGAAGAAATCGAAGGATCGGTTTCGCGATGCCGAAAGCCTGCTGCATTACATCCGCGACATGGAACAGCGTGCTGTGTTGCGCCCCGCGGGGCCGGGCAGGGCCGCGGCGATCGGCGAGACCACCGGCAGTACAACGCGCATGCCGACGTGGACCAGCGCCCGGCCGCACGCGCCCAGGAAGACACGCATACACTCCGCGCTGCTGCTGCTGTTGGTGGTCGCGGCCACCGGCTTCGGCATGCTGCAGTACTACGCGCGGCGTCTGGCCGATGCGCCGATACGTCCTGTGGAGGGTCTGCTGCCGCGGGTGTACGTCGATGCGACGCTCGATGCGCAGGCAGGCACGCGCGGTGCGGCGCCGTTGACGCCGGCCAGTGACGACGTGCGCAAGGCGCTCATCTGGCTCGCGCAGAAGAGTCTGGATGACTATCGGCTGGTCGCGCCGCCGAACGACAATGCTTACTTCTACTACTCCCGGCTGCGGGACATCGATCCGGAGAGCAGGCTCGCGGAGGACGGTTTCAAGCGTATCGCCGAGCGCTTTGCCGTCCTCGCCGAGAAGGAGATGGCCCGCAGCGACGAGCGCGCGGCGAGCAACTACGTGACGATCGGTCTGCAGCTCGATCCGAACAACGAGGCGCTACGGGAGCTGCGCGAGCTCACCAGGCCGCGCGTAGAGGGTTTGCTCGATACCATCATTCGCGCACTGGTGAGGAACGAAAAGGGCACCTCCTAGCATGCCACGCTGCACCCCCGCCCTGGCCGTCGCGGCCGTCGCGCGCGGGGGGCTATCGGGGCGCCGTGGCGGGCGCCGGCGCGGTGCCTTCTTCCGTGGCGGCGGTACCGGCCGCAGGCGGCGCGATCGGGGCGACGACGGATTTCTGCTCGAGCAGGCGCCTGGCCTCGGCGGTCTGCTGCTGCTCCCATGCATCGATGATGCTCTTCAGCCTGGCGATCGTGGCATCCGGCGGTTCCGCCGGGGCGGTCGACGCGGCGGTTTCGGACTCGCCGAAGCCGCGCTCCAGTACGCTCGTGCCCGGTTTGGCCTCTGTGGTCCCGGGCGTTGCCGGTTCGCCCGCGGGTGCCTCGGTCTGCGGACCTGAGGGGGCCGGCGTCTCGGCGAATGCGGTCGCGCGCAGGGCCGCGCGCTCCTCGATCGCCACCGCCCGGGCGGTGTCGTCGATCAGGCGGCCGTTCTCGAAGACGAAGACGCGTGGGCCGGGTTTATCGCTGCGGTACCAGGCGGGCGGCTTGCCGGACATCTGCGTGCGTCCGGTCTGCGGATTGACCCACTGGTACATGCGCGCCTGCGCAGGCAGGGCGGCGCACGCGGCCACGAGCAACACCAGGATCGGGTATCGTGATCTCATCACACTGAACATCCGTAGGGCCGAGTATAGCATCAACGTCCTCGGCGCCGCCGGGGCGAAACGTGCGTCCTCTTCGGCGTTGCACACGATTCACCCCGGCTGCATTGCAGTCGCGGCCGGGAGGACTATTCCACCCGCCGTCCGAGGAGGGCCATGCCGATCATGGCCGAGCCCAGCATCAGCACCGGCGCCGGCAGCGGGACGGGAGCCGTCGCGATACTGACGTTGTCCAGGCCGACGGCCGACTGGGTGCCTTCACCGCCCTCCAGCAGTTCGAATTCCAGCCACCAGATCGTGCCGGTTTGTTCCGCGGTGGGAGACCAGACGGGCAGGTCACCCGCTAGAAACCGCCGCGACCGGAATCCCGAGTCGCTGCCCAGCGAGGCGAGCTGCAGGGGAGACACGGTACCGGCGGCGTTGGTCAGCTTCACGTTGACGACGTCCTGCGCCGCGCCGCTGGTATCGCTGCCGTTGAAGGCCATGTCGAAGGCGAACCGGACCGTCGTGGTCCCGCCCGGAACGGGAAACGGCAGGCGCAGGAAGGACTGCCCGGTTCCGGGCGAGACGGTGCCGGTGCCGAAGATGGGACCATCGTTGTCGCCGAGGACGAGAAAATTGTTCGGCAGGGGAGCGCTCGGTGCGCCGAAATGGCCATTGAACGTCGCGTCGTCCGCGACCGCCTCGCTGCCGTTGATCGGATTGGCCGCGTTGCGCACGTTGACGCGCGCGGCGGCGGTGGAGCCGGAACTGGCGCGCACGCCGTCGTCACCGCCGGGAAGCCCGGCGACAACGTCGAGCGGACAGCCCGGCTGGCAGACATCGATGGTATCGCTCGCGCCCGGGACGCCGACCGAGTCGAAATCATAGGTAATCGACGCGGCGTGGGCGTCGGTGCTCGTGACCGATGCTGCCACGATGCAAATGCCGGCCAGCGCCGAGCGACCACCGTGGCCGCGGCGCGAGTGCTGATTGCTGGAAAACCAAGCGCAGGGAAGTGACATGGCGGACCTCCTTTGTCCGAGAGTTTGAAACGCTGTCCTTGCTGCCGTCCCGGATGGATTCCGCCTTCAGGCAGGACCGGTGCCGGCGTGGCGAAGTTTACAACGATCACACCCGTCGATGGCAAGCCATGCGGAACGCCGCGAATCGATCGCGCCGTTGCCGAGCGGGACGCATCGGCCAGCGCCGATCGACATTTTTTTGACGCTCGGTGCTCTGGCTGTGATATACGTCTCATCACGGGTGTGGCATTGCCGGCCCCTGTTGTGGAGAAATTCACGTTGCTCAGCGGATTGGGGCGGATCGCCGGCTGGCCTCGGGGGAAGGGCCCGGCTCGGCTTCAGGGGAAGGGAGAGACTGAACGCGATCAGGGGCGCGTGCCGACCATGCCATTCACCGCAGCACAACTCGTCGACGGGGTCGAAACCCTGAAGTCGCTGCCCGCCGCCTATCTGCACATCAAGCGCGTGATTGACGATCCGCGTTCCTCCACCAGCGATCTCGCCAACGCCATCAGCTCCGATCCCGCATTGACGGCCCGGGTGCTGCGGCTGGTGAACAGCCCGCTCTACGGCTTCAACTCGAAGATCGAAACCGTCTCACGGGCGCTCGTGATCCTCGGGATCCAGCAGATCCACGATCTCGCGCTGGCGACATCTGTGGCCGCTGTTTTCAAGTCCGTCCGTCCACGGCAGCTGGACATGGCGCAGTTCTGGCGCGAGAGCGTCTACTGCGCGCTGGCGGCGCGCTCCGTGGCCAAGCTCTGCAATGTCCTGGACAGCGAACGGTTGTTCGTGGCGGGACTGCTGCACGGGCTGGGCACGCTGGTCATGTTCGATCGGGCGCCCCAGGAAGCGGCCGAGGCGGCGCGTCAGGCGGCGCCGGGCGAGCGGTCCATCGTCGACGCACAACGCGCGCTGGTGGGTTGCGATTACGCGGAGGTTGGCGCCCTGCTTGCGCGTCGATGGAACCTGCCCGTGAACCTGTGCTCGGCGATCGCCCATCACCTGCAGCCCGAGGCGGCCGAGCAGCCGGCGGTGATCGAGTCGATCGTGCATATCGGATACTGGGTGATGCGCGCAGTGCAGGACGCGCTCGCGCAGGATTCCTGGGCGAGCCGCCTCAGCCCAGCCGCGTGGAAGGCCACCGGTCTGACGGCGGAGTGCTTCTCGCTGGTGCGCATGCAGGCCGACGCACAGTTCGCCGAGACCCTCGCGATGCTCGCCGACGGGGCATCCAGGGCCGCCTGAGACGCTCCTCAGGCCTTCAGCACTTCGTTGAGCCGATCGTAGAGCTCGGGCAGCGCAATCCCCAGGCCGTCGCGCAAGGCGTCCCGCAGCACGTCGGCATTGGGCTTGTTCGGCCAGATCGAGGTCAGCAGGTCGAAGACGACGCGGCAGACGTTCTCGGCGCTCAGGGGGTTGTTCTGGTGACTGACCCTGCGGCCGAGCAATTGCGCCAACGCGCCTTCGAGCGTCACCGACCGGTACTGAAGCTTTACCTCGAGGTGCGCGATGACCTCGCCCAGGGCGAGAAAGACGCTCAAGTCGGCCGCCTCCGGGCTTCCCGCATCGCCGCCCTCGACGGCAAGTGCCGCGCCGTTCGGCTCCGCCGCGGCCTGTGTGAACGTGAAGAACTCCCCGAGCAACAGCACCTGCAGCTGGGTCGCCACATTCGCGCGCGACTGCTTCAGCGCGCTGATGGCGAGCACGTGCTGATTGCGGTCGAAGGCGCGGTCGGTGCGACCCAGTGCGTCGGCCATCTTCTCGTCGAGCACGTTGAGCAGCGTATTGGCCAGCGCCCCGGCCTCGCGGTCGAGCGTCTCGCTGCACAACGACAGCCGCCGTTCATATTCGTTCTTCGCTGCGCTGGAGAGGGTGCGCACCGGCTCCGTGCCCACGCGCAGGCGCTGCTCGGCGATCGCTGAAAGCACGATGGTGCGCAACGCGGCAATCACCTTCGGCGTGACGTCGAGCAGTTCCACGCCCAAGCCGTTGCTGAACACGCGCGCGATCCGGCCATGCAGATCGATATGCCTCATCTTCTCGTCGACGGGCACCAGGAAATGCACGCCGACGCGGATGTCGTGTTCGAGCTCGGCGGGACGGGAGTCGAGCATGGAAGGACCGAAGGCCAGGCGCAGCCCGCGGCTGCAGCAGTCGCGTATCGTGCATGCATAGGCGCGCTGACCCAGGCCGGTCAGCAGGGCGTCGACGTGTATTGCGTGCCGGCGGCGGGCGCGCCGATCGCTCTGTGCCGTCTGCTCGTCGCGGGTGATCTCGTGCGGGCTCATGGGGTTGTGGAGTCGCTCCTCCAGACCGTGGTATCGGCGGGAGATGGGACGGACTTGAGCGGGGCGGGCAGGCGGTGACCGGAATCGCGGCGCGGGGCCTGGAACCAGGCGGCACGGCGCACACCGTGCCGCGGGGCCAGTGCCCGGCGGCGCGTCGCGCCCTACTGGCGATGTTCGCTGGCCGGAGCGGCCGGATGCCTCATTGCCGCGGTGCTAGCAGTCGATCGAGCGCCAGGCGCGCATCGCGATGGCGAGGCTGCCAGCGTGTGCGCGCACAGGTCGGATCGATGCGGCACGCGCGTGATCTGCTGCGCCGTCCCGCGATTGCGGCCATATCGTCGGCCCGCCCGAACCGGCACGGGACGCCAAGACGCGCCGCGAGGTGTTCGTAGTAATCCCGCCGTCGCAGAGGGAGACCGTCGGCGCCCAGCTCGATGGTGGCGGCGCCATCCACTTCCGCCACCGCCTGCAGCAGGGCGGCGGCGTCCTCCACGTGAATGAGGTTCAGGAGATCCTCGGGGTCGCCGCACACGCGCTGCGCGTGCAGCAGTGTGGTCATGCCGACGATGCGTCCGGGTCCGTAGAGGCCGGCCAGCCGCACGATGCGGGCGCTCCCGCCCAGCGACAGCCAGGCGTCCTCGATGTGCTTCAGGCGCTGACCGCGCCCGTCGGTCGGCGCCGCCGGGCTGTCGGCATCCACCGAATCACCGTCCTGATCGCCGTACACGGCCATCGAGGAGGCCAGCACCGCGCGCATCGGGCCGTGCTCCGCCAGCACGGCGGCGAGCCGCGCGACGTCGTCCGGCGGGTCCAGCCCGGTGCCGGGCGGCACACAGTAATACAGACGCCAGGGCCCGTGCCCGTGTAGCGTAGCGCGCAGCGGGCCGTAGCCGTGCGGATCGTCCACCTGCAGCGTGAGCGGTGATACGCCCAGCGCGCGCAGGCGCTCGAAGCCGGCCGCCTCGCGCACGGTCCCGTGCACCGGGTAGCCGGCCGCCAGCAACCGTGCCGCCAGGGCCCGGCCGAGATAGCCACAGCCGATGATCAAGGTGTTCATGGCCGCTGCGCGGGGGGTTTCACCCTGCGCGTGGCGACGGCGGTGAGCGGGTCCTCGGGCCAGTAGTGCTTGGGGTAGCGTCCCTTGAGTTCCTTGCGGACCTCCTGGTAACCGGATGCCCAGAAACTGGCCAGGTCGCGGGTCACCTGCGCGGGCCGGCCGGCGGGCGACAACAGGTGTATGACGAGCGCTGCGCGGCCGCGGGCGAGGCGTGGGGTCTCGCGCAGTCCGAACATCTCCTGCAGCCGCGCCGCGAGCACCGGCGCCTCGCCGGCGCTGTAGTCGAGCGTGACGCGCGAGCCGCTCGGGACGACGATGTGCGTCGGGGCCTGCTCATCGAGGTCGCGTTGCTGCTGCCAGGTCAGCAGGGCGCGAAGGGCGGCAGGCAGATCCAGGCGGACGAGGTGTTCGCGGCGGGTCATCCCGGCGAGGAACGGTGCGAGCCAGTGCTCGACAGTGGCGAAGAGGTGATGGTCGGAGACATCCGGCCAGGCCCCGGGTTCGTGCCGGCGCATGAACATCACGCGCGCCTGCCAGGCGCGGGCCGCGTCGTTCCACGGCAGCGCGCCGATCCCGAGGGCGCGAATGCCCTCCAGCATGGCATCGCCGGCGACCCGGGCATCCACCGAATCCAGCGCCGACTCGGCGATGACGAGGTTGCCGAGGCGCTGCTCGCGGCGGGCGACCACCGCCTCGGCGCGCCGGTCCCACGCGACGGTGTCGTTCGTGGCGATCTGTCCGGCGAATACGCTCTGCACCTGCGCGAGTTCGAGCGGTGCGGCCAGGAATACACGGGCCTCGCGTTCGCCGGCGTCGAGATCCGGGATTGCGAGAAAATCCGCACGCGCGAGCAGATCCGTCGCCGCGAATGCCGCCCCGCGGCCGTTGCTCAGCTGAAAGCGTCCCGCCTGGCTGCCCCGCCGGCGGGCGATGCGGTCCGGATAGGCCAGTGCGAGCAGGATCCCGGTGTGCGAGTCGATGGAGTCGCTCCTTCCGTCGCCGCGCCCCACGCCCAACTGTGCGCGCCAGCCGTCGGCCAGCCTGCGAACGCGCTCGCGCACTGCCCGGTCGACCTCCGCTGTCGCGGGCAGGTGCTCCCGGATGCCGCGCAGCGCCTCCACGCGCATGCGCATGTCGACCTCGCGGGCCGGCACGGTCCAGCGCAACAGGTCGCGCTCGCCGAGCAGTGCCGCCAGCTCGCAGGCCAGCGCCATCGCACCGAGGTCGCGCGCGCGCAGCAGCATGTGCGCAAGCCTGGGGTGCGTGCCCAGCTCGCTCATGGCGCGGCCGTGAGCGGTGATGAGGCCCGAGCCGTCGAGCGCGCCGAGCCCCTGCAGCAGTGCTCCCGCCTGCGCGTGGGCCGCGGGCGGGGGCGAGGACAGCCAGCGCAGTTGCGAGGGAACGCGCACCCCCCAGCGCGCGAGTTCCAGGGCAAGCGGACACAAGTCCGCCTCCAGGATCTCGGGCGGCGTGTAGGCGTCGAGCGACCTGCCCGCCGCCTCGCTCCACAGCCGGTAGCAGACACCGGGCGCCACGCGGCCGGCGCGGCCGCGTCTCTGGTCCGCGGCCGCCCGCGAGACGCGCATCGTCACCAGCCGGGTCATCCCGCTGCGCGGATCGAAGCGCGCGCGGCGCGCGAGACCGCTGTCGACGACGATGCGCACCCCTTCGATGGTGAGGCTGGTCTCGGCGATCGAGGTGGCCAGCACGACCCTGCGCTGGCCGGGCCTGCCCGGGGCGATCGCCCGCTCCTGCTCCGCCGGCGGCAGGTCGCCGAACAGGGGCAGCACCTCGGCGTCGACGCCGGGCTGTTCCTCCAGCAATTGCTTCACCCTGCGGATCTCTCCGGCGCCCGGGAGGAACACCAGCATGTCGCCCGCCTCCGCGCGCAAGGCGCGCCGCACCGTCTCGGCAATCTCGGCCTCGATACGGATCTCGGCGCGGCGCGCGAGGTGGCGGGTCTCGACCGGGAAACTGCGCCCCGGCGCGGTGATGATCGGTGCGCCGCCCAGCCACGCCGCGATCGGCTCGGCGTCCAGGGTCGCCGACATCACCACGAGGCGCAGGTCGTCGCGCAACTGCGCCTGTGCGTCCAGGCAGAGGGCCAGGCCCAGGTCCGCGTGCAGGCTGCGCTCATGAAACTCATCGAAGATGACGCAGGCGCTGTCCTCGAGCGCGGGGTCGTTCTGCAGCATGCGCGTCAGCACGCCCTCGGTGACCACCTCGATACGCGTGGCCGCGCTGACGCGATTCTCCAGCCGCATGCGGTAGCCGACGGTCTGGCCGACCTCTTCGCCCAGCAGTCGTGCCATCCAGAAGGCCACCGATCGCGCAGCCAGTCGCCGTGGCTCCAGCATCAGGATCTTCCGATCCTTGCGCCACGGCGCCGCGCGCAGCGCAAGCGGAATGCGTGTGCTCTTGCCGGCGCCCGGAGGCGCCTGCACCACGGCGATACGCGCCCGTGACAAGGCCTCCAGCAGTGCCGGCAGCGCGGCATCGATGGGCAGCGCAGGCGCGGAGGTCGTCAAGATCGCGAGGCGGTGGAACCGGGTCGAAGGATGCGTGGATCTTAACGCATAGGCCCGGACGGGCTCTGCGCGGGCGTCAGGCCGGCCCGGTGCCGGTTATGAGTGCGGTCGTGGCGCATGACGCACGCCGGCGGAAAAAAACGGCCGGCGCGATGGCCGGCCGTTCACTGCTGGAGAGAAGGCACTGCTACTGCTTACTCGTCGCCGCCGAAGAAGCCGAACAGGTGCAACAGGCTGGTGAACATGTTGTAGAGGGCCACGTACAGGCTCACCGTGGCCATGATGTAGTTGGTCTCGCCGCCGTGCACGATGGCGCTGGTCTCGAAGAGGATGAGACCGGCCATCAGCATCACGAACAGCGCGGAGATCGCCAGCGACAGGCCCGGCATCTCGAAGAAATACGCGGCCAGACCGGCGAGGAAGGCAACGAGTATGCCCGCGAACAGCATGCCGCCCATGAAGCTGAAGTCACGGCGGGTCGTCAGGGCGTAGGCCGAAAGGCCGACAAACACCGCGGCGGTGCCGCCGAAGGCGATAGCGACCAGCTGCGGGCCGTTGGCGAACGCGCCCATGTACGCGTTGAGCAGCGGGCCCAGGGTCAGTCCCATGAAGCCCGTCAGGGCGAACACGGCCAGCAGTCCCCAGGCGCTGTTGCGCAGGTACTGGGTGAGGAACAGCAGGCCGAAATAGCCGATCAGTGTGGGCAGCAGGCCGAACGACGCCATGTTGGTCGATACGGCCACCCCGGCGGTCACGGCGCTGAAGCCGAGCGTCAGTGCCAGCAGCAGGTAGGTGTTGCGCAGCACCCGGTTGGTGCTGAGGACGGATGGCGCCGGGGCGGCAATGACCCGCTCGGTCGTGCGATAAGGCGTTGCCATGGATGCTGGCCTCCTTGAAGTGGACTATGCGGAGTATGACCGTCATGGACGCCGCCTGCCATTGCCGCGAGCCTCGAAATCGGCTCCCGGGATTTCGAAAATTTCGATGAATAATGCGGTGAGCATTCGGAATCGATGGATCTTCAGGCCGCCTGCCGGCCGCGGTCCCCCCGCCTTTCCGGCCGGCAATCAATGAGTCGCGCAGAAAATATTGTGGAACTGCGCTGTCAAGTGGTGTATCTTTTTTCCAGCAGTGCGTCCTTGCGGTCATGTTCGGAAGTCCCTCCGTTGTAACGGCAGTCACTCCCGGTCATTGCTCTAGTCAGGTACGACCTGCCGTTTCAGTTCAGTTCAACAACGTGAGGTAAGTTTCATGCTGACAGGCACCGTGAAGTGGTTCAATGACGCAAAGGGCTTCGGCTTCATCACGCCGTCCAATGGTGGCAAGGATGTGTTCGTGCATCACACCGCCATCAAGGGCACCGGATTCCGGACGTTGAGTGAGGGCCAGCAGGTCACTTTCGAACTCAAGCAAACCCCGAAGGGTCCCTCTGCCGAGAACGTCCAAGCTGCCTAACACAGAAAATCAGCGCAAACAGGTTCGAACGCAGAGAGTCAAGTTAAGACCCCGCCTCATGGCGGGGTTTTTGTTTGTGCCGGCGGAGGCCGCGGGTTCGCAGCTCGCGCCTCGGTCAGGATTGCGAGTGCTGGCCGTGGCACCGGCAGCGCATAACCCCACCCGGAGAGTCGCGGTATGAATCAGGATTTCTGGCTGGAGCGATGGGAGCGCGACGAGCTCGGCTTCCATCAACAGGCGGTGCATCGCTATCTTCCCCGTCATTGGCCGTCGCTGGCCTTGCCCGCGGGCGCGCGCGTCTTCGTTCCGCTCTGCGGCAAGAGCCGCGACATGCTCTGGCTGCGTGATGCCGGTTTCGAGGTCATCGGCGTCGAAATCTCCCTCAAGGCTGCGCATTCCTTCTTCGGGGAGAACGAACTCTCGATGTCGCATCGGCGCGACGGTCCCTTCGAGTGTTTCTTCGGCGGCGGGATCTCGCTGCTCGTCGGCGACTTCTTCGATCTGCGGCCGGGCCGCATCGACGGCGTGGCGGCGGCGTTCGATCGCGCCGCCCTGGTCGCGTTGCCGCCGTCCACGCGAACCCGCTACGCGGAGCACATGGCGGCATTGCTGCCGGCGGGCACGCAGACCCTGCTGGTGACACTCGAGTACGACCAGGGGCAGATGGACGGACCACCCTACTCGGTCACCCCCGAGGAGGTGCGCGGACTGTATGCCGGCTCGAACCGGATGGAGTCGCTGCAGAGCGAGGAGGTCATCCAGGACGAACCGAAATTTCGCAGCCGCGGCCTGACCGCACTCGCCGAGACCGCGTGGCGGCTCGTCCGCGTGTGAATCCCCGCCGTCGCCCGCCGGCCGGTTGCACGGCGCGCTGGAAGAGCCCGGGCGGCGCCCCGCCGGGCCCTGGTGCCGTGGGTTACACTCCGGCCCGCAACAACGGGAAAGCCGCATGCTCCGCGCAGCATACCACTGGATAGACCGCAACATACTTTCCCTCGGGCGCGACCTGCGCCTGTCGTATTTGCCACCGTTGATGGTCTACATGGCGGCAGGCGTGTCGGGGCTGACCGGTATCGTCACCGGATTCTTCGTCAAGGACTACCTGAGTCTGTCGGCGGAATTCCTGGCGGCGCTGGGGTTCTGGGCCGGCATTCCCTGGGCGCTGAAGATGCCGCTCGGGCACCTGGTCGATCTCATCTGGCGCTGGAAGAGTCTGCTCGTCTACCTCGGGGCGAGCCTCATCGCCTGCAGCCTGCTCGTCATGGTGGGGCTGATCGGCCACCGCGAGGCCATGACGGCCGTCCTCCCTGCCGACGTCTGGTACGTCATCGGCGCGCTGCTCTCGCCGGTCGGCTACGTGATCCAGGACGCCGTGGCAGATGCGATGACGGTCGAGGCGGTACCGTTCGTCGACGAGCAGGGGCGTCCGGTGGAGGCGGGGGCACGCAGACTCATGCATACCACCATGCAGACGCTGGGTCGCGTCGCCATCATCGGCGGCAGCGTGCTGGTGTCGTTCATCAACTTGTGGATGTTCTCCGGGGTTACCGAGAAGCCCGTCGGGGAGGTCGTGAAGATCTACGAGCGCGTGTACTGGATGGCGATGGTGATCCCGCTCATCTCGGTGCTCGGCGTCCTCACCGCCAGCGTGCTGAAACGGCGCCAACGGGCGCGGCTGCGGACATTGGGATTCGACGAGCGGCAGGTGGAGGCGAGACTGAGCGACCGCGGCGAACCCACCAGGCCCAACTGGATGATCCTCGGCGGCAGCCTCGTGTTCGTGGTCTTCACGCTGGTGACCGGCCTCGGCGGCAACGCCTACAAGGAGGAGATCGTGTTCGTCGGTTCGCTCGCGATCGTGATGTTTCTCATCGTTCGGCTCACCAGCGCGCTCGCGCCCGCGGCGCGGGCCACGCTCATCGGCACCGCTGTGGTCATTTTCATGTTCCGCGCCACGCCGGGGGTCGGTCCGGGAGTGAGCTGGTGGATGATCGACAAGCTGAAGTTTGACCAGCACTTCTTCTCGGTGCTCGATCTCATAGGCAGCACGTTGACGCTCGCGGGCATGTTCATCTTCCGCCGCTTCATGGCCGAGCGCTCCATCGCCTACGTCGTCGGCTTTCTCACGCTGCTGGGCTTCCTGCTCTCGCTGCCCATGGTGGCCATGTATTACGGCCTGCACGAGTGGACTGCCGCCCACACCGGCGGGGTGGTGGACGCGAGGTTCATCGCGCTGGTGAACACGGCGCTGGAATCGCCGCTTGGTCAGATCTCCATGATCCCGATGCTGGCCTGGATTGCCAACTCCGCGCCCGCCAATCTCAAGGCGACCTACTTCGCGGTGATGGCATCGTTTACCAACCTCGCGCTTTCGGCGAGCCAGCTCGGCACCAAGTACCTCAACCAGATCTTCGTCGTCACCCGCGAGATCGCCGATCCGGCGACCGGCGCCGTGCAGGTGCCGGTGGACTACAGCCGGCTCGGGGAGCTGATGCTGGTGCAGATGGGGATCTATCTGCTGGTGCCGTTCGCCGCGATCCTGTTCTCGCGCGTCACGCGCTTCCGCAGCGCCTGAGGAAGGCCGGGGTTCGATCGCCCGCAGCTCAGGCGAGCGCGCGTGTAACGACCTCCTCGACGTCGCGAGACAGGCCGGGGACGGCGCGGATGCGCTCGAGCTGCGCGCGCGCGGCGGCCTGGCGTGCGCCATCGAAGCGCTTCCAGCGATCGAAGCAGCGCGCGATGCGTGCGGCCACCTGGGGGTTGATCGGGTCCAGGGCGATGATCTGGTCGGCGGCGAAGGCGTAACCGCGGCCGTTGCGGGCATGAAACCGCACGTGATTTGCGCCGGTGAAGCCGCGGATCAGGGAGTAGACCTTGTTGGGATTGCGCAGATCGAAGGCCGGATGCGACAGCAGCTGCCTGACCCGATCGATCGTGTCGGGCAGCCGCGAGGTCGCCTGCACCGACAGCCACTTGTCCACGATCAGCGCCTCATCCTTCCAGCGTTCATGGAATGCGCCCAGCGCGTGGACGCGCTCGGTACAGTCATGGTTGGCGAGGATCGACAGCGCCGCCATCGTGTCGGTCATGTTGTCGGCCTCGTTGAACTGTTTCAGGCAGAGCGCGTAGATCGACGGATCGTGAAGCTCCGCCAGATAGCCGAGGCAGGTGTTGCGCAGGGCACGACGCCCGGCCGACGCGGCGTCCGGACTGTACGCGCCCGTGAGCCTGCAGGTTTCGTAGGTCGCCAGCCACTCTGCGCGCAGCGAACGCGCGAGCGCCTCGCGCACCTGGTTGCGCGCCGCGTGCAGCGCATCCGGATCGACCGCCTGCATCTGTTCGGCGAGCACGCTCTCGGCCGGCAACGAGATCGCCTCGGCGGCGAACGCGGGATCGGCCTCGCAGTCGGCGAGCACCCGTCGGAAGGCGTCGATGACCCGATCCGGCACCACGACCTCGGCGCCGTCGCGCACGGAATCCGCGCCGCGCAACAGCATGCCGGCGGCGAGCCGCTGCCCGGCCTCCCAGCGGTTGAACGGGTCGCTGTCGCGACCCATCAGCACCGTGAGCTGTCCGTCGGTGTATTCGTACTCGAGCTTGACCGGCGCCGAGAAGCGCCGCAGCAGCGACGGCACCGGCCGTTCCGGGACATTCTCGAATACGAAGGCCTGCTCGGCCTGGGTCACCGAGAACACCCGCTCCCGCTCCGTGGCAGGCGATTCGCCAGCAAGCTGCAGTGGCAGCAGCGCGCCATTGCCGCCCAGCAGCGCGACGGTGAAGGGGATGTGGAACGGGAGCGTGTCGGTCTGACCCGCCGTGGGCGCGCAGGACTGCCGCACCCGCAGCGCGTAGCGCCGGGCTACCGGGTCGTACTCGTCGGTCACGCGCAGCGTCGGCGTGCCGGCCCGGTCGTACCAGCGCATGAACTGCGTCAGATCCACGCCCGAGGCATCCTGCATCGCGCGCACGAACTCGTCGCAGGTGACGGCCTGGCCGTCGTGACGCCGGAAATACAGGTCCATGCCGCCGCGGAAGCGCGCCGCTCCGATGAGCGTGTGGATCATGCGGACCAGCTCCGCGCCCTTCTCGTAGACGGTCGGCGTATAGAAATTGTTGATCTCCATGTAGGAGGCCGGCCGCACCGGGTGCGCCATCGTGCCGGCGTCCTCCGGGAACTGCACCGCGCGCAGTCCACGCACCTGCTGGATGCGGGCCACGCCGCGCGAATACAGATCGGCACCGAACTCCTGGTCGCGAAACACGGTCAGACCTTCCTTCAGCGAGAGCTGGAACCAGTCGCGGCAGGTGACGCGGTTTCCGGTCCAGTTGTGGAAGTACTCGTGCCCCACCACGCGGTCGATCTTGTGGTAGTCGAGATCCGTGGCGACGTCGGGCCGGGCCAGCACGTACCTGGTGTTGAAGATGTTGAGTCCCTTGTTCTCCATCGCCCCCATGTTGAAGTCGTCGACGGCCACGATCATGTACTGGTCGAGATCGACCTCCAGGCCGAAGACCTGCTCGTCCCACTTCATCGCCTTCTTCAGGGCCTGCATCGCCCAACCGCATTGATCGAGCTTGCCGGGCTCCACGTATATGGCCAGTCGCACCGTGCGTCCGGAGACGGTGCGGTAGGTGTCCTCCAGCACCTCGAGGTTCGCCGCCACCATCGCGAACAGGTAGCTCGGCTTCGGATGCGGATCGACCCAGCGCGCCCAGTGCCGGCCCGTGCTCTCCTCGCCGCTGTCGACGAGGTTGCCGTTGGAAAGCAGCAGCGGATAGCGGCGTCGATCGGCGTGGATGGTGGTCGTGTAGCGGGCCATCACGTCCGGGCGATCGACGAAATAGGTGATCCGGCGGAAGCCCTCGGCCTCGCACTGCGTGAAGTAGCCGTCTTTCGAGCAGTACAGGCCG
>WBZR01001142.1_pt1 | contig 35425 bp, 34 predicted proteins | sample 5204231 | NCBI WGS metagenome assembly WBZR01 (sample SAMN12412403, study PRJNA552823) | activated sludge metagenome | isolation source: activated sludge from anammox sidestream of wastewater treatment plant... | place: USA: Virginia | collected 2017-08 | reverse complement strand
GTCGAAGCGACACAAAGGCAAAAAAAGAGCCTAGATTCCTTGGGTTTTCCTTTGTGACCGTCGTGTCCTTTGTGTTTGAAAAAAAGGTTTCCCGTTAAAAACGGTAGAGCCATTTTTAATCGGCGCTAGCTCGCGCTTGAGGCTGGTCTTGCGCAAGGGCGACATGAATGTCGCATTACGAGGACCAAATCGACATCAACGGCGTAACATCAGTTCACAACCCCGCGGTGAGAAAGAATCGAATCCTTCGATGAGATCGCGCGCAAGCATAAACGATACTCGCCCACCGCGGGTTGGAGGACGTATTGCGGCAGTGTGCCTGGTCCGCAACTGGCGTTGCCCAGACCCGCATGGCGGAAATCAAGAGTGAGAAAAACCTCAGGGCGGCGAACCAAGTCCACGGGATGACGAGCCGACTCCAAATCCTGCGCGGTGTAATGGAGCGCGCCCGCGTTGAGCGGTTCGGGGCTGTACGCCAGCAAGCCATACCCATCCCGATTCACACACGCCGCCCAACGCGCGGACGATTTGTTGCCCGTCTCCTGTGGACGACCATACGGGATGAACTGTTCATCCACTTTTCCATGAAAGACGCCCATTCTCATTCCCTGTTGTCGGTCGGGGTAGGTCTCCAGCGGACCGCGCCCATACCACCAGAACTCGTCGTATTCGGCGGGCAGGGCAAGCAGGTAGCCAATGCGCGGCAGGGCGGCGACCTCGCCCACAGGCGCGATGCGCGTCGTGATCTGAATTTCGGAATCGGCGCTTACTGCGTATCCGGTTTCGCAGTCAAAATGAAAATCGTCGCGCAGGCGGAACTCATGCTCGAACTGCTTTTCATCCAGCGAACGCAAACGCGTCAGGCGATGCTTGACCGACTCGAAGACATCGGGGTCGGTCTGGTCGAGCCAGCGCCCGATCACTTGCAGGGATCGATAGCCGTTTCCGCTTTTGTCGCATACCTCCAGCAATTCTTTCACCCGTTGCCATTTCTTCACGCCTGCCAGTTCGGAATACTTCACGCCGAGTTCATCCGCGATCCGACTCAACTCCTGCTCGTTCCACGTCTGTGTGAGGACGAGCGCGAGTTGATTGAGAAGCCAGTTCCACCACAGCGAGCGCCCTTCGGCGCGGCGCGGCGCGATGCTGGATTGAACGCGAACGCGCATCTGACTCGCCTCAGTCTGTTCCCAGCGCACAGCTTGAATCTTCTCTTCCAGCCGATTCAAGCCCGCATCTTTCCACGTGAACATCATGCGCTCGCGCCCGTATGTGCCGATGTCGTTATCCGTCGGCGCGCGCCAGAAATTCAAACGCGGCGGCATGGAAATGAATTCACGCCCGTCTTGTTGAAGCGAAGTGAGTCTGCCGCTCTCACGATGGAAAACAATTTGCGCGTCGAGTGTCGAAACAATGATTTGATCCTGGATTTCAGATACTTTGACCGTGGATGATAAACCGCCCCCCGCTTTCCACTTTCCACTCTCTAATCTCCAATCTCTCCCTTTCACACCTTCCACCTCCACCTGCTCCCACCCCACTTCATGCCCCGCCTTCGCCCAGAGCGTATCCCGCGCCAGCATCAAACGAATCTCCAGCCGCGCAGACGATACCTCATTCACCAACGCAAACGGGACTTTCACATCCATGCTCGATTGCGGTTCGATGGACGCTATATCCAACCCGCCAGATTGAATCGCAGCGCCGCCTGTCGTCAACGTCCACTCGCAGCGCAGATGTTCAAACGATGAAAAGAAATAGCGGTTGTGGATTCGAATCAAGCCTTGCGCCTCATCCAGTAATTCAACCCGCGCAGGCTGAAGAATCTTCTTGTATTCCCATAAGGCGGGTTTCGGCTCGCGGTTCGCAAAGACCAAGCCGTTCAAACAGAACGCGCCGTCGTTCGGCTCGTCGCCGAAATCGCCGCCATAGGCAAACCAACTCCGCCCGTCGTCCGTGACGCGCTGAAAGCCCTGGTCGACCCAGTCCCAAATGAATCCGCCCTGCAAACGCTGATGCGCGTCGATCGCATCCCAGTACTCTTTTAAATTTCCAACCGCGTTGCCCATCGAATGCGCGTACTCGCACATAATGATGGGTCGCGCGTCGTCCTTTTGCGCCAGCGCAACAATGTCGTCCACGCTGGGGTACATCGGCGCGAGAATGTCCACCGCCGCGTCGGAGCCGGCAGGGTGATAATGCACAGGGCGCGACGGATCGAACGCGCGAATCCATTCCGCCATGGCGCGGTGATGTTCGCCAAAGCCCGACTCATTCCCCAACGACCACACGATCACCGAGGGATGGTTGCGATAATTGCGCGCCATGCGTTCGAGCCGCGCCAAAAACGCCTCGCGCCATTCGGGCGCTTTGGAAAGATACGAAAGCGCGCCGTCACATTCGATGTTCGCTTCGGCAAACAGCAGAATGCCATACTCATCGCACAATTCATACCAGCGCGGCGCGTTCGGGTAGTGGGATGTCCGCGCGGCGTTGATATTGAAGCGCTTCATCAATTCCAGATCGCGCCGCATGGATTCCTCGGTCACAACATGTCCCGTCGTCATATCATGCTCGTGGCGGTTCACGCCTTTGATCAAAACGGGTTTGCCGTTCAACAACAAATGCCCGCCGCGAATTTCGACTTTACGAAACCCAACGCGGCACGATTGAACTTCCAGCAGTTCGCCGTCTTTGAATACCTGGAAAAGCGCGGTATACAAACTGGGGCTTTCATCCGACCACAACTGCGGATTCGCCACCCGCGCCTGAATCGTCATCCCAGACTCCGCGCCCGCTTCGACCCCCGCCGATGCCTGATTCTGCGCAACCGACCTTCCCTGCGCGTCGAGCAGTTCAAACCTGCATTCCACCCCCCCAGCCCGACTCTGACCGTGATTCTTGATCCACGCCTCCACCGTGAGCAAGCCGTCGGTGTACGTCGAATCCAAATCGGCAATCACGCTCACATCCCGCATACGGATGTTCGGCGCCGACCATAGATACACATCGCGGAAGATGCCGCTCAGCCGCCACATATCCTGATTCTCAAGATACGTCCCATCCGACCAGCGATAGACGCGCACAGCCAACGTGTTTTCGCCTGCGCGAAGATACGCGGTGATGTTGAACTCGGCGGGCGAGCGGCTGTCTTTGCTGAATCCCGCTGCGACCCCGTTCACCCAGACATGAAACGCGGAGTCGACTCCATCGAAGCGCAAAAAGATTTGGCGGTTATGCCACTCTTCGGGAATTGCGAACGAGCGGCGATAACATCCCGTCGGGTTATCGTCCCTTGGCACGCGCGGCACGTCGTCGGGCGGGAAGGGCAATTGCACATCGGTATAGTAGGGGATGTCGTAGCCCTGCAATTGCCAGTTGCCAGGGACTTGGATCGAGTCCCATTCGTCCACAGAGGAATCGGGGAGGTGAAAATCTTTCGGAGCCGAATCAGGATTCGGGGCGAAGGCGAAGCGCCACGTCCCGTTGAGCGAACGAGTAAACGCGGAGCGAGTCCACAGTCCGCGAATCGCTTCCTCCCGCGTCTCATACGGAATCGAATTCGCATGAGCGGGTTCGCGCCCGCGTCCTTGCAGTTGAGGGTTTTCCCAGTCGTTTATCATGTGTCATTTACCAAGACCCAATTCGAACCGCCAGGCGCGCGTAGAACGCAAAGAAAATATTTTGAACATCTTCGGTTTCGGATGGTTCGAAGTAGAGCCGTTTAATCCCTATGCCGTGCCGCCGCCATCCACCGCCAGCACCGCGCCTGTGACGTAACTCGCCTCGTCGCTGGCGAGATACAAGACCGACTGCGCGATCTCGATGGGCTGGGCATAACGGTTGAGCGGACGTTCCTTTGCCTCCGCCAGAAATGCGTCCTCCGCCTGACCGAGTTGTTGCGCCTCATTGCGAAGCATGGGCGTGTCGGTGTCACCCGGGCAGACGCAGTTGACGCGGATGTTTTGCGGACCGTGGTCAATGGCGAGCGCGCGCGTCATGTTGACCACCGCGCCCTTCGACGCGCAATATGAAATGGCGTTGCGTCCGCCTTTGATGCCCCAACCCGAGCCCGTGTTGATGATGGAACCGCCCTGTCTGGCGAGATGCGGCACGGCGTATTTGCACATCAGAAAAATGGATTTGACGTTGATCGCCATGACCAGATCCCAATCTTCTTCGGAGATATTGGTTACGCTCGCGCGGCGGATGATGCCCGCGTTGTTGAAGAGGATGTTGAGACTGCCGAAGTTTTCGACGGCGGTCTGCACGACGCGCTCGCAATCCTCCGCTTTGGAGACGTTGCAGGGAACGAAGAGCGCTCGTCCGCCGGCGGAGTTGATTTCCTCCTCCGTCTGTTTGCCCTGCTGTTGATTGATGTCGGCAATCACCACCGCCGCGCCTTCCTGCGCGAGCAATAACGCGGTGGCTTTGCCAATGCCCGACGCGCCGCCGGTGACGATGGCGCATTTGTTTTCGAGTCGTTTCATGGGGTCTCCTTTTGAAAATCTTGCGCTGTCCCGAAGGTTGGTTTCAAGGTACTTTGGCGGTTGACGAAAACCTTCGGGACGTTTTTCTTTTACGCGCTTCTCTACCGTACATGATAGATTTTTACCGCAAAGCGCGCCAAGGTCGCCAAGTTAAGAAGGTTTTCTTTGCGTTCTTTGCGGGTTTAGCGGCGCAAATGTATGGTAGAGAGTTACGCGCTAACCTTGCACATCATCTGCTCGTTGTAGCCCGTGATCACAGGGAAATATCCCGCGAGCAGTTGGTCAACTATTTCATCGCCTGTATCCACCAGTAACGGTTGAAAGCGCAGGGCATTCAATTTGCTGGAGGCGCTGACGACGATGATATTCTCGCGCCCGACCTTGCGAATCACTTCGGGACTAATCTGCTGGTCCCCGCGCCCGAACAAAAAACCCTGCCCGCCGATGGGGGTGACAATGATTCGCGCCGGCGTTCCATTCACAAGGTCGAGCAGTTGCGCCTGAGTCGCGTCTTGCAAAATGAGTTTGCCGTTGCAGACCACATCCACGCCGACCAGAGTCTTCTCCACATTCAACGCTTGCGCGATGGCGCGGATGGTTGTGCCAGGCGCAAGGATGTACGCGACGTCTGTTTGCATGTGTTCGATGACGTTTGCCGCAATCGCCTGTAGTTGACGCGCCTCGGACGCGGGGCTGGCGATCTTTTGATTCTGCAACAACAGCGGACGATACGGCACATGCAGAGTCCCAAACAGCCGCGGAATCATTTTGCCCGCGCGGTAGGACTCTTCGTCCAAATCCAGCACTTCCGATTCGCGCAGGCGGGCTTTGCCATCGAAAAAGAGTTGCGCCAGTTCGCCCGCGTGACGCGGATTGACGGCATACACCGCCGAATGAATCTTCACGCCCGCAGGGATGCCCAGACATGGAAAGCCCGCTGGAACGGAAGCGCAAATATCCCGCGCTGTGCCGTCGCCGCCCGCGAAGAGGAGCAAGTCCACACCGAGAGTTGTCATCTCGCGCGCGATACGTTGCGTGTCTGCGGAGGTGGTCGCGCCCGAATGAATCTCGCCGACGATGCGCGGGGCGAAGCCTGCCTCGCTGGCAGAGGTCTCGCCCATTTCGCGCGGAGCGGTGAAAACCTTCAGCGGAGAATCAGGCTTGAGGAGGGCAAGCAGGCTCAACGTGGCGCGATGAGGCGCGCGCGGGACTGCGCCAAGTTCCAACGCGCGGCGCTGAGTCTCGATCCCGTCACTGCCTTTGAGCCCCACGCGCCCGCCGATTCCAGCGAGAGGGTTGACGATGAGTCCGATGCGGTGCATGTCTGTGAATCGCTCTCTCACCCTAGCCCTCTCCCAAAGGGAGAGGGAACTCCCTTCCCCTTTGGGGGAAGGGTTGGGGATGAGGGTATTTACTTTTTGTATTTCCGTTTATACGCCCGCCAGGTGACCGCCCACGCCTTGGGGTCGTCGAACGATTCCTGGTCGATCCTGTGGATCGTGCTGTTGTGCGGCGCGGCGCGGATGACTTCGGGGTTGGTGTATGCCTCCTCGGAGATCTGGTTGAGGATGCGGGCGTATTCGTCGAGGTCTTCGCGCGAATAGGACTCGGTGGGTTCGAGCGTCATCGGCTCAGGCACAACGAAGGGATGATGACTCGTCCAGTAGTGCGTGCCAAAGTCCACCACGCGGCAACCGATATCGTCGGTGTGAATGCCCGTATCGTCGGCGAGTTGCTCCCACGAATAGCGGACTTGTTCGATGCGGCGTTTGCCTTTGGCGTAGGGCGCGCTCACCCCGCGGATCTTCAATACCTGATGAAGCAGATAATTGTTGTTGAGCACGGCGATCTCCGCCGCTTCGCGCAGACCGTCGGCGCCGAGACTCATGATCCACGCGTAGGCTTTGAGCAGGTTGGGCGCAACGCCATACCACGGACGAATCTTGCCGATGCTTTGCGGGCGGTTGTAATCGAGAACATAGTTCTCGCCGTCGAACTCAACGGTCGGCGTGGGCAGGAACGGCGCGACTTCTTTCGTCACCCCGCACGCGCCCGCGGCTGGACCTCCGCAAGCATGAGGCGTGGAAAACGTCTTGTGCAAATTGAAATGGCAGACATCGAAGCCCGCGTCGCGGGCGCGCGTGATTCCCAAAATGCCGTTGGCGTTCGCCTGGTCGTACGAACACAGCCCGCCGACAGAATGAACCAATCGCACAAACTCTTCGATGCGCGGGTTGAAGATGCCCGTATCTTCGGGATTGGTGATCAGCAAAGCGGCGGTATGTTCGGAGACGGCGGCTTTCAGCGCCTCAAAATCGGGATAGCCGTCGGCGTCGGGCGGCAGGGTGATGATTTTGTAGCCCGCCACTTTTGCCGCCGCCGCGTTGGAAGGATGCGAGAACGATGTGGTGATGACTTCCATGCGCTGCGCCGCTTCACCGCGCGCTTCGTGATAGGCGCGGATCATCGAGATGTTGGCGTAGATCGCCGCCGACCCCGCCCCAGGTTGAAGCGTGACGCGCTCCATGCCTGAGATTTCCTTCAACATGCCTTCGAGTTTATACATCGCTTCAAGAATGCCCTGCGCGCTTTCCAGCGGCTGCAGCGGATGCAGTTCAGTCAACTTGTGCGAACGCGCCAACTGGTCGTTGACCTTCGGGCTGTATTTCATCGTGCAGGTTCCCTGACCCACATCCACGTTCAAATCCACGCCGAGATTTTCCTGCGAGAGGCGCAGGTAATGTCTCAGCACATGCAACTGCGACATCTCTGGCAGTTCGGGCGCGCGCTTGCGCTTCAAACTTGCAGGAAGATTATCGAACACATCGCCAGCGGCTTCCACAACCGCGGCTTCGGGTTCGGGCGGCAGAACTCCGCGCTGACCCGCCGCGCTCAACTCAAAGATAATCGGCTCATCCCAACGCGCCTGATGAAATCGCCGCAGGGCGGGCTTGGGCGCAACGGCTCTCGCCGCGCTATGAGTCTTTGTTTCGTGTTTCATTTCGTTGCCTCCGCAATCGCATCTGCCAGCGTGTCCATATCGGCTTGCGTGTGAACTTCAGTCACGCAATACAACGCGCACTGCCCCAGCGACGGAAACTCCGCGCTCAGATCTTTGCCGCCGAAGATTCCCTTTTTATACAACGCCTGATTGATTTGCTCGACGGTTTTTCCAGTCCCGTTGAAGTCCGCCACAAATTCTTTGAAATGCGGCGTGACGGAAAAGCGCGTCTTCACGCCCGACACCTGATTCAGTTTCCTCATGGCATATCTCAGCCTCTGCATGATTCCGCGCCCCAACTCCTCCATGCCCTGCGGACCCATCAACGCCAGATACACGCCCGCCGTAATACCCCACAACGCCGCCGCCGTGCCGACCCATTCCTTGCCTTCTTCGCGCGCCGCAAACGACGTGCGCTCATAAGCCACATCGCCAAAACCATACTCACCTTCCACGCTGGTCGTGGCGACTCCGAACAATCGCGATGGAAACTCCATCACATATTGTTCTTCGTCCCGTGAAGCAATGAAGCCCGCATGACCGCCGCCGTAATTCATATGGATGCCCAGCGGCTGAATGTCGCCGCAGACGATATCGCCTCCATACTCGACGGGCGGGCTGATCACGCCCAGTGAAATCGGATCCGCGCCGACGACAAAAATCGCGCCGCCCGCGTGAGCGATCTTCCCAATCTCTTCGGCTTGCGTTTCAAAGAATCCCAAATACGATGGATTCTCGATGAACACCGCCGCTGTCTGCGCGTTGACCTGCTTCTTCAACGCCGACACATCCATCAAGCCCGTCGCCTCGTCGAACGGAATCAATTCCACCCGCATATCGGGCTTGAGGTAATCGCGGATCTTCGAGAGGTTGTCGGGCATCACCGTCGCGGGCAACAGCGCGATCGTCCGCCCTGTGATCCGTCCCGCCATACGGAGCGCGGTGGCTGTGGCTTGAAAGCCGTCATAAACCGGCACATTGACCACATCCATGTCCAGCAGTTCGCCCATCAGGCTTTCGTACTCGAACAACGCCTGAAAACGCCCGTGATCTTCATATGGGTCGCCCGCGTAGGCGGTGAGGAATTCACTGCGCGAGTTTACTTCGTCGCACACGGCGGGGACGTGATGTTGGGCGCACCCCGCGCCGAGAAAGCTCAACACATCCCGCGTGGACTGATTCTTCGCCAGCAAGCCCTCCACGTGCCGCGCCAGCGCCGCCTCCGAAAGGAACGGCTCAGGCAAATTCAACCGGCCCTTGAAGCGAATCGACTCGGGGATATCCGCGTAGAAATCCTCCACGCTTGCGGCATTCACCGCCTTCAGCATCGCCTCCTTCACGGCAGGGACCGAGTTGGGAATGTAGGGGTGAACAAACGGTTTTTTTGTCATGGTGTTCTCCTATAGTTAAAGCGTTGGTCGAGCCGCCTCGAATGGCTCTTGAGGAGCGCATCGAGACCAACGATTTCAAAAGCGCTTTGCATTTTAATGGTCTGAATTCTCGCATTGCAAAATTTGTGTTGTCGCGCGTTGCAAGATACATCTTGCGTTACGGAAGCCCATGCGCGAGAATCAACCAGATCCCCGCCGTCCATGAAAAATGGAAATCGTGATAGCCCTGCCCGGTCTGCGCGTCGAAGTTTTCGGCAAAACCGTTTCGCGCGACCAAATCCACAAAACGCTGGCAGATCTCGTTGGCGAATTCGATCTCATCGCACGCCATCAGCGCGTCGAACAGAATCAACGTCGGCGCGCCCCAGATGGGTCCGCGCCAGTAGCCGCGTGAACGATAGAACGGACTGTTCATGTTTTCGGTGGCGAACCCATGCGGGGAGAGAAACTCGCCGGAAACTTTGAGCCGCGCGATCATCTTCTCACGAACATCTTGCGGCAGGCGCTTCCCGAGCAGGAGCGGCATAAACAACAGCAGGCTTTGCGATTCAATTTCAACATGCCCGCTCACCTGCGCGGCGATGAAACGATCCTCCCGCCAGAAATGATCCAACAATTTCCCGGTCAGTTCCCCAGCGCGGGCAAGCCATTGCGCCGACTCATCCGCCTTGCCAAGTTTCCGCGCCGCGTCGGCAAGAAACTCCATTTGCAAAACGAGATACGCCGAAATCTCCGGCGACTCGATCGGCGGCGAGGCGGCGAATACCGTGCTGTTATCCCAGCCGCCGTCGTTACCGTGATTGCATTGCGGTATGCCGTCGTGGTCGTCGTCGCGCTGGGTAAACCACCAATTCGTCCAGAACGAAAGCGGCTCGTAAATCTCAGCCAAGCGCTCATGCGTCAAAATGGAACTGGTCTGCGCCATGCGATTCAAAATCCAACCGTGGACGGGCGGCTTGCAAAAACTCCACGAGATCAGTCGGTCGTTGATCAGGTCGGGCAATGCGCCGCTTTCATCCTGCTGGTCGAAGAGCGCCATCATCTGATCCCACGCCAACTGGGGGTGACTCTCCGCCAACGCCAGAGCGTGAAAACAATGATCCCAACTCCAACTGCCGATCATCCCGTTCTTGGAGGCGAAAATACTTGGGCGGGTAAGATGCCCTTCAGGCGCGACCACGCACGACCACAAAATATATCCCGCCAGCCGCCGCGCCTGCTCGTACTGTGCCGGCACAGCGGGAAGTTTTTCAATGAAGCCCTCGAGTTCGTTTGCAACCCGCGCAACGCACTCGTCGAACGCAAGCGAATGTTCGCGCATCCGCCAATTGACGGTGGATTCATCAACGGCGAATTCGCCCTCATGGTTAGAATCAGGCTTGAGCGTGATAGAGATGCGCTCCGAGTGTTCCGCGTCCCAGGGCGCGTCCACTTCCAACGTCCCTTTCAGCGCGGTGAATCCCAGTTTGGTCTCCAACATGGTATGGACGGTCAGCCGCCAATGATTTTCATCCGTCGAGATAATGTTATCGTACGCGCCCGCCGGCATCGAAAAGCGGATCGAAATGCCGCGCAAACGAAAGCGGATGGAATCCGCCGCTTCAAAACAAGCCTCAGCCTGTTTGCCGTTCCCCGCGCTTAATCCCAGCCGATGCGACTCCGCTGACGCCTCAAACGGAATCGGTTGCCCATCCGCGAGCAGTTCCATCCGCAAAAGTTCCTGCATAGGTCGCCCGCCGGTGGCGGGTCCGCGCACGGAACGCAGATAAAGCCCCGCTTTGCGCTCGGAGGTTTCGGAGAGAATCGAAAACGCAAGATACGAACCGTAATGCGTGAAGGGGATTTTTGCGATGTCAATATTCATGAAAGCAAACGTCCCGAAGGCTGATACTCTCTTTTGACTTGCTGGAAAAAAGCCTTCGGGACAGTGATTTCCAATTCTCTACCAAAAACCTTTTGGACGCTGAAAAACGCTGATCTTCGCTGATAAAAGAAAAAATCTCCGTTTTCTGCGCGCTTCGCGGTCAGCGTCCTAATCCGAAAAATGTACGGTAGAGAAATTTCCAATAATGTCTATTCCTTCAACCCCGTCATCGAAATGCCTTCGATGAACACGCGCTGACCGAAGAAGAAGATGATGAGGATGGGCAAGACCACCAGCGTGCTGACCGCCATCAGATAAGGATAGGCATTGGCAATGGTGCTGTTGAAGGAAAAGGTGCGTTGCAGATTTTCCACGCCAAGCGCCAGCACGAATTTGCTCTGGTCGTGGACGTAGATCAACGGACCGAGATAATCGTTCCACGCGCCGATAAAGGAGAGCAATGCCACCACCGTCAGCGCGGGGCGCGAGAGCGGGAGCATGATGCGGAAGAGAATGTCGAACTCGCTCGCGCCGTCAATCCGCGCCGCGTCCGAAAGTTCGGAGGGGATGGTGCGGAAGAACTGCCTGAGCATAAAAATGTAGTAGGGGCTTCCGCAAAAGGCGGGGACGATCAGCGGCAGGAAGGAATTGATCCAGCCAAGTTGTTTGAAGATCATGAACAACGGAACCATCTGCACTTGAAACGGAACCATCATCGTGGCAAGGCATAGATAAAAAAGCGTATCGCGCCACTTCCATTGGATGCGCGAAAAGCCGTATGCCACGATCGCGGAAGACAACACCACGCCAATGGTATAAGGGACGGCGTAGAGGAACAACGTGTTCATCATGTATTGCGTGAACGGCTGGCTATTCCAGGCGTCGGGGAAGTTGTTCCAAAAGGCGGGGCTGGGGAACCAGATGGGCGGCGCGACATACACCTGCGCGTCGTTCTTCAACGCCGAAGAGAACATCCAGTAAAACGGCATGACAAATGTGATCGCGAGCAGGATCAAAACCGCGTACTTGACGATTTCAGCGATCCATTCGCCAACGCCCAGGCGCTTGCGTTTGTTCGCTTTGGGTTGGGGCTGTTGGGAGGTTGGCAGGATTGCGGGTTGCATGTTCATGGAATCCTCCTATTTCTCGCTACCGTAGTACACCCAGCGGGCGGATGTTCGGAACAGGATAAAGGTAAAGATCACGATCACAATGAACAACATCCACGCCAGCGCGGCGGCTTTGCCCATGCGCAGGTATTCAAAGGCGTTGCGATAGAGGTACAAGCCGTACAACTCGGTGGACTTGCTCGGTCCGCCGCCCGTGATTAACCAGGGGAGCGTGAAAGACTGGAAGCCGTCAATGAAGCCCATGATGAGGTTGAACAGGATCACGGGCGTGCACATCGGGATGGTGATATGCCAGAACTTGTGGAAGATATTCGCGCCGTCCAGCTCGGCGGCCTCGTACAGGCTACGCGGCACATCCTGCAAGGTCGCCAAAAAGATGATGATGGCGTTGCCCTGCGCCCACATGTAAATCATAATGAGCGACGGTTTCGCCAAATCGGGGCTGGAAAGGAAGGGAATGACGGGCAGTCCCAATCCCTGCATGAGCGCGTTGACCAAGCCGAATTGCGTGTTCAACAAAAACTGCCAAACCATCGCTACCACAATCGTCGGCACAATGGCGGGGAAGAAAAAGATGGCGCGGAAGAACGGTCGCGCCGCGATTTTTGTATTCAGCAGGGAAGCCATGAGGAACGCTGAAATCACTCCCAGCGGCGCGCTGAGCAAGACATAATATAGCGTGTTGCCGATCACTTTGATAAAGGTGGCGTCTTCGGTGAAAAGTTCGATGTAATTTCCAGGCCCGATCCACACGGCGGGGCGCAGAAGATCGTAGCGCGTAAAACTGTAATACAACGAGGCGATCAGCGGATACAGCGTCCAGAGCAGAAAGCCGATCAACCAGGGTGAAACAAATAGAACTCCAAGCAGGGTATCGCGTTGACTGCGGGTTTTCAGAAAGGGGAGATTCATGGCGGTCTATCCCTTTAATCAGGACTTACGCAACTGGCGGGCAGTTCGATTTGCCAAGCAAATCGTGCCGCCGCCGCAGCGCAACTATGGCGCAACAGGTTCAACTGCGTAAGTCCTATTAATAATACATGCAAGGGGCTTCCACAGAAACCCCTTGCATGAACAGATTTATTTGAAGCCGGCGTTCTTGTATTCGGTGTCGCAACGCTTCTGGAATTCCGCGGCGGCGTCGGCGCCCGTCATCGTGTCGCGGTAGACCGCTTCGCGCAGTTCGCCATAAGCGGTTTCCACAAACGATTGGATCGGGCAGGCGATCGCGTTCTCGATCTCGGTCGCTTCGTTGACGGAGTCGAAGTAGAACTTCAAGCCAGGATAGGCGTTCGGGTCGGCTTTGGCAAGGAAAGGTTTGTAGGCGGGAAGCCAGCCCAAATCCTTGAACATCTTTTCGCAGACTTCATCCGAGTTGAGGAACTCGGCGAACTTGAACGCTTCTTCGGATTTCTTCGCGTCTTTGAAGAAGACGTTGAAGTGACCGCCTGTGCCTTGCACTTTCGCGCCGCGCCGGCTCTCAGGGACGGGAACCCAGGTGGCGCGGTTATTTTTCGCCACTTCGGGCATTTGCGCCTGAGTCTCGCCAGGGTGCCAATAGCCTTCGATGATCATGGCTTGCACTTCGGCATTGAACGATCCGCCCCAGGTTTCGTTCGCGGCGACAGAGCGCATACCCGCCATCTGGTCGGGACCGACGATGCGATAGAACTCGCCCATCACGTCAAAGGCTTCCGCCATACCGTCGTTGGCAAGGTCGAATGTGCCAGTGGCGGGATCGAACCACTTGAAACCCCAGGAGCGGGCGGCAAAGAATCCGTCGCCAAAACCGCCGCCTTCCGCATCATAGGGGTCGAGACCGATGGTCAACAGGTTGCCAGCGGAATCGAACTTGGTCAACTTGCGATGCCATTCGAGCGCCTCATCCCATGTAACAGGGGGAGCATCTGGATCCAAGCCCGCTTCTTCCACCATTTTGGCGTTGTAGTCCATGCCGAAGCGGACGAAACATTCCAGCGTGGGAACGCCGTATTGTTTGCCGTTATAGAAGCCGGCATCCCAGTTGCCGCTGATGTAGTCTTCCTTTTTGACGATGGAGCTCTTGCTGACCCAATCGCTCACGTCAACGCAGACGTCGCGGGTGAACAGGTCGGGGTACGGCACGTTGGAAGCGGCATCGGGAGGAGAGCCAGCCGCAAGGGCGGTGAAGAGCGCCTCATTCGCAACACTGGGTTTCATCTCGACATCCGTCGACCCGAGTAATTCTTTGTACTTCGCCATTTCCTTGAACGAGGCAAAGATGGGAACCAGTTCGCCCCAGCCTACCCACCATTGCACGGCATCGGGGTTGGCCGGAGCGAGTTCATCGGTAGGCTGGGGTTCGCTTCCCGTATCTTCAGGCGTCAAGGTGATGCGCGGTCCGCAGGCGGCAAGCGCCGTTCCCAATGCGCCGAGAGACGCCAGTTTGAGAAACTCTCTGCGGCTGATATAAACCTTCATTTTCTCCGTCATATCTTTTCTCCTTTAATTGATAGAGTAACACGCTGGTTCGCAATGTTTCATGGTCGGTAAACCGATGCGCCTCCTTTCGCCTAAGAGAGTTGACAAGTAAAAAGTCCCGTTATAACATGTTTATAACATATTATAATGACTATCAGGCAAATGTCAATCTGTTCATTAGGGCAGTCGCATTAGAATAGGACTTACGCAGTTGTACTGCCGCCGTAGTTGCACTGCGGCGGCAGTACAACTGCCCGCCAACTGCGTAAGTCCTGAAACAAAAAACCAAATGCGATCACCCCACTCTATTCATGGAACGTTCTACCAAACATTCTGTATAATAGACTCTGTCGGAAATAATTTTCAGGACACGGATGAACGCTGATGCAAAGAGAGAAAAAATCCGCGTTTTCTGCTCGCTTCGCGGTCAGCGCCCAACTAAGACACTGTTTCTTAAGTACACGGAGTTGACGGATTACACGGTCAAACACGGATTTTAAAATGGTTTTCTCCGTGACATCCGTGTGATCTGTGTCCAAAAAAGACTTAAGAAGCGCTCTCTAAGGATTTTGTCTTATTCCCGATAAAGCCGAATGGATGAAAACGCACAGGAAAACGAGCATGGGCAAAGCAGGCACCAAGAAATCCTTCATCTACGAACAGTTGAAACGCAAGATCATTTCGAGCGAATTAACGGCAGGCACGGTCTTGAACGAAGCGGATCTGGCGCTGGAATTCAATATTGGAAAGACCCCCACCCGCGAGGCGTTGATCATGCTTGTGCATGAAGGTTTTGTAGAGGCGTTGCCGCGCGTTGGGTACGTCGTGACCCGGCTGACCCTGGAGGATATGCTCGAAATCTTTTCCCTGCGCACCGTGGTGGAAGTGGAAGCCATCGGCATCGCTTCGGAGCGCATTTCAGAAGCCAATATCGACAAATTGATAGACAATAACAAACAGGAAAGCGCGCTCGCCAAACAAAAAGTGGACGCATCCTTGCGCGCGCAGGCTTATCAACTTAACCGTGAGTTTCACCTGATCATTGCCCAGGCGACAGGCAACAATCGCCTCGCCCGCCTCGTCCAAAGCCTGATCGACGATCTCGAGCGAGCGCTATCCATCGACCCGTATATTGCCGACTCCAGCCAGCACGATGAGATCATCCTGCATTTGAAGAACCGTGATAGAGCCGGGGCGCAAGCCGCCATGCGCAGGCATATCGAAGACACCCGCGCGCGAATCGTCAATCGGTTTTGAGCGAGGTTTCTTTATCATTCCCCCGCGCTCTGGGGCGGCATGGTTGAGCCGAGGCGTTTCATGATCATAAGCAAGGATCGCATCCGCATGTTGCGAGGATCGTTTCATGGGGGTTTGGGATAACGCGGGAGCGCCGGAAAGGAAAAAAAGAGATTGGATTCTTCTTGCTCTTCCTTTGTGACCGTCGTGTCCTTTGTGTTTGAGAAAAGAAGTCCCGTTAAAAACGGTAGAGCCATTTTTTCTCAACGAACTCTTCCTTCTCGGTGGCAAAGAATGGTTGTTACCTTCCCAATTGGACGCCCCCACGGGAAAATAAAAGCGGCAAGCGCTTCAGAATGTTGTACAATCACGGGGAATATCGAGTCTTCCATGTGGACAACGCCAACATGAATGCCACCGCCGTCAGTCACCCCAATATCGCCTTTATCAAATATTGGGGGAATCGCGATAACGCCCTGCGTATCCCTATGAACGGGTCGATCTCGATGAACCTCGATGGCTTGACAACGCGCACCACGGTCAGTTTTCAGCCATCGCTCCCATTCGATGAACTGATCATCAACGGCCACGAAGTCATGGGCGCAGGCTTAAAACGGGTTTCAGAAATTTTAGACCTGATTCGAGAAAAAGCGCAGATCAACGCCCGCGCCGAAGCGGTGACCGAAAACAACTTTCCCTCCGGCGCTGGCATCGCATCCTCCGCTTCGGCGTTTGCCGCGCTGGCATTGGCGGGAAGCGCCGCCGCAGGACTCAACCTCGGCGAACGCGAACTTTCGCGTCTTGCGCGACGGGGATCCGGGTCGGCTTCACGCTCCATCCCCGGCGGATTCGTCGAGTGGCAGGCTGGCGCAAGCGATGAAGAGTCGTTCGCGTTCTCGATTGCGCCGCCAAATCACTGGGAACTTGTAGACCTTGTAGCCATCGTCAGCGCGGCGCATAAAAAAACGGGCTCCACCGAAGGGCATGCGATCGCCCCCACAAGCCCGCTTCAGACCGCCCGTGTGCTTGACGCGCCGCGTCGGCTTGAGAAGTGCCGCCAGGCGATCCTCGCTAAGGATTTCAACGCGTTCGCCGCCATCGTCGAATTAGATTCGGATATGATGCACGCCGTGATGATGACATCCACGCCGGCGCTCCAGTATTGGAAACCCGCATCGCTCGCCGTAATGGAGGCTGTTCGCATGTGGCGGGCGGACGGACTCCCCGCCTGCTACACCATGGACGCCGGCGCGAACGTGCACGTGCTCACGCTGGAATCGGAAGCGCAAGGCATCGAGAAAAAATTGCGCGAGATCGATGGAGTGCAAAATATCCTTGTCGCCCGCCCCGGCGGCGCGGCGAAGATCGTATGACCGTTTTCAGATCGCCAGCCATGTTCGCCGCAGGAAAATCGTCAATCGGAAATCAAAAATCGCCATGACTCGCATCTACACCCTCGTCAACCAAAAAGGCGGAGTGGGCAAGACCACCACCGCCATCAATCTCGGCGCATATCTTGCGAAACTCGACCAGCGCGTCCTCATCGTGGATATTGATCCGCAAGCCAACGCCACCTCCAGCCTCGGCGTGGATAAGAACAACGTATCCATCAGCACCTACGACGCGTTGCTTTCGGGCGATGTGCCTGCCTCTTCGATCCTCTTCAACGAGCGGCTTCAACTTTCGCTGTTGCCGTCTTCGCCATCCCTCGCGGGCGCGGAAGTGGAGTTGGTCGAAGAAGACGGCAGGGAATTTCGTTTGCGAGACGCGCTCGAATCGTTCAAAGGCAAATACGATTATATTTTGATTGACTGCCCTCCCTCGCTGGGACTGCTCACCGTCAACGGACTCGTCGCGGCGAAGGACGGCGTGCTTGTGCCTGTGCAATGCGAATACCTCGCGCTGGAGGGACTCGGTCAGATCACGCAGACCATCGAGCGAGTCCAATCTTCGCTCTTCCCCAAATTGCGCGTGCGCGGCGTGATCCTGACAATGTTCGACTCCCGCACCAATCTCGCTTCCGATGTGGTGAAAGAAGTCAACAACCATTTTCCGGGACAGGTCTTCAAGAGCGTAGTGCCGCGCAGTATCCGTCTCGCCGAAGCGCCCTCGTATGGACTTCCCATTTCGGCATACGCGCCGTCATCCGTTGGCGCGGGGGCGTATGAGTCATTGGCGAAAGAATTGTTGAAAGGCGATGGAATAAAGGCAAATTAAACACGAAGGACACAACGGTCACAAAGGTTTGGCGTCTTAAAAACTTTGTGTTCTTCGTGTCACTTCGACAGGCTCAGTGCAAGCCTTTGTAGTGGAAAAGAAAAAGGAGTAAGGCATGGCAAAACGTACCGGTCTCGGCAAAGGACTCGACGCGCTCATCCCCGGCGGAAAAGTATCCACAGGCGGCGAGGCGGGCGGAGTCACGCAAGTCTCCATTGATTCGATCCAGCGCAACCCGCGTCAACCGCGCGAAAAATTCGACACGGCGGAGTTGGAGAATCTCGCCGCGTCCATCCGCGAGCATGGAGTGATCCAGCCTCTCATCGTCTCGCCGGGGCGCGGCGGTATGTACACGTTGATCGCCGGTGAGCGGCGTTTGCAAGCCTCGCGCAAAGCCGGATTGAAAACGGTGCCGGTCGTCATCCGCTCGGCGACGGATCAGCAATTGCTCGAACTCGCGCTCATCGAAAACGTCCAACGGGCGGACTTGAATCCGATTGAAGAAGCCGAGGCATACCAGAACCTCGCCAAAGAATTCAAGATGTCGCATGAGACCATCGCCTCACGTGTGGGAAAAAGCCGGGTCGCGGTAACCAACACGATGCGTCTGCTTGACGCGTCGGCGGCGGTGAAGCAAGCGCTCGTAGACGGGCGCATCACCGAAGGTCACGCGCGCGCGATGTTGTCGTTATCCGCCAAAGCGCAGGAACATTTGTTGAATCAGATTTTCAATCTCGATCTGAGCGTGCGGTCAACTGAAATGTTGGCGCGAAAACTTTCAGGGCAGAGACCCGTCGTGAAAAAGAAATCAGGTCGAAGCCCGAACGTGAACGACGTGGAAAAGAAATTGCAATCCAGCCTCGGCACCAAGGTCGCGCTCAAGCACGGCAAGCGCGGCGGCACGGTGACGATTTATTATTATTCCGATGAGGAATTGGATTCGCTGTTGGAAAAATTGACGTAATTTAATCCGCAGATTGAATAGATTACGCAGATTTAAAATCTGTTTCTCTACCGTACATGAGAAGATTTTTACCGCAAAGCACGCTAAAGCCGCTAAGTGAAAAAGGTTTTCTTTGCGGGCTTAGCAGTGCAAATGTACGGTAGAAAGAAATCTGTGAAATCCGCGTAATCTGCGGATAGGTAGGTTTTATGATCCTCCTCCACAACGCCATCATCCATACGCAAGACAAATCACAACCGAAAGCCTCCGCCCTCGTAATTGACCGCGACCGAATCATCGCTGTGGGTGAAACGAATTATCTGTTCAACCACTTCCCCCGCGCCAAAGGACAGGACATGCGCGGGCGCGTCATCGTCCCCGGGCTGACCGACGCGCATCTGCATTTGCATCAATATTCGCTCACGTTGCAAAAGATCGATTGCGAAGTGGACACCAAAGAGGAATGCCTGCGCCGCGTGTCAGAACGCGCGAACAAAGCCAAACCCGGCGAATGGATTCTTGGTCACGGCTGGAATCAAAACGAGTGGCAGAGTCCCCCTCTCCCTGAGGGAGAGGGGTTAGGGGTGAGGGAGAGCGCGTGGCCCCACGCGAATGATCTCGACAAAATAGCTCCAAACAACCCGGTCTATCTCACAGTCAAATCGCTTCACGCCGCGTGGGTCAACACCAAAGCCATGCAACTGGCAAATATCACCGCGTCGACTCCCGATCCGCACAACGGACAGATCCAACGCGATGCAAGCGGCAACGCGACAGGCATCTTGCTCGAAACGGCGATGGGGCTTGTGGGGAAAGTTATTCCCGAACCAACGATCCAAGAAATTACAGATGCCATCGAAAAGGCGCAACACAATTTATGGAGGATGGGACTCACCGGCGTCCACGATTTTGACCGCCGCGAATCGTTCATGGCATTGCAAACGCTTCACGCGGAAAAGAAATTAAAACTGCGCGTGCTGAAAAATCTGCCCGTCGAACTGCTCGACGAAATTCACGCCATCGGTCTGCGCGGCGGATTCGGCGATGATATGCTTCGCATCGGCAACATCAAAGTATTCATGGACGGCGCGCTCGGTCCGCACACAGCGGCGATGTTCCAGCCATACAGCGGCGAAGAATCCAATCGCGGCATCCTCAACATGGATGGCGAAGAACTTTTTGAGCATGGGCGCAAAGCCGCGCAGGTTGGACTCGGCATGACCGTCCACGCAATCGGCGACCGCGCCAATCACGAAGCGCTTAACGCGTACGAGCAACTCCGCAGTTACGAAAAAGAAAATCATTTGCCCGCGCGGCGTCATCGCATCGAACACGTGCAGGTGATCCATCCCGACGACGCGCCGCGCCTCGCCAAACTCAACGTGATCGCATCCATGCAACCGATCCACGCGACCTCCGACATGTTGATGGCGGATCAATTCTGGGGCGAGCGGGCGAGACTTGCCTACGCCTGGAAAACCCAACTCGACTTTGGCGCGACGCTCGCGCTGGGGTCCGACGCGCCGGTCGAATCGCCGAATCCGTTTTGGGGATTGCGCGCCGCCGTCACCCGCCGTCGCGCCGACGGTTCTCCCTCTGTGGAGGGCTGGTACCCGGAACAGAAATTGTCCACGCCTGAGGCGTTCGCGGGCTACACCCTCGGCGCCGCCTACGCCGCGCACATGGAAGACCGCCTCGGCAAACTCGCGCCCGGCTTCCTCGCCGATCTCATCGTCCTCGACATAGACCCGTTCACTTGCAATCCAACTGAACTGCTCGCGCTGGAATCCTCGGCTACAATGGTCGGCGGAGAATGGGTATACTCTTCGTTGTAAGTGAAGGTTTCAAGTTTCACGTTTCATGCTTTAAAACCTGGAACCTGATACTTGAAACATGGAACCTATCATGGCAGACCAACCTCAACTCACGCCCGAAATGCTTGTGCCTCGCATGGGAGAATATTTGATTCAAAAGGGACTCATCACCCCTGAAAACCTGCAACGCGCGCTCGATTATCAACAGGAAGAAGTGGCAAAGGGGAACCGCCCCATCTTGGGCGAGGCGCTCGTGGCGTTGAATTTGGTCGAGCGCTCGCAACTCGATCAGGCGGTGACGGAACAGATCATCCAACTGCGCTCCGCTCTGCAAGCCGCCAACCGCACACTCGAGCGCCGCGTGGAAGAACGCACCGCCGAACTGCAAAACGCGCTGGCGCGGGTTTCGGAACTGAGTCAGTTGAAATCGAATTTTGTTTCGAACATTTCACACGAACTGCGCACGCCGCTCACGCACATCAAAGGATATCTCGAATTACTCGTCAGCGAATCGCTTGGCAAAATCAGCGAGGAGCAGCGTCACGCTTTGCAGGTCAGCCAAAATTCGGCAGGCAGGCTTGAAACGCTTATCGAAGACCTCATCATGGTCTCGCTTGCCTCGCGCGGCGAAATGAGTATCAGTCTTGGCGTTGTGGATATCCACCGTGTGGCGAGTTTGGTGGTGAAATCGGCCGCGGAAAAAGCCGAAAAACGCGGCGTTACCCTGAATTCGATGATCGACGACAATGCGCCTGCCGTGCAAGCCGATTCGCAAAAGATCGCCTGGGTGTTGAATCACTTGATCGATAACGGGATCAAGTTCACCCCGTCGGGTGGACGCGTGATCGTGAGCGTCAAGCGCGAAGGCGAGAACCTGGTTGTCGTCTCCGTCACCGATACGGGCATTGGGATTCCGACAGAACGGCAAAAGGATATCTTCGAGCCATTTCATCAGTTGGATGGTTCCTCCACGCGGCACCACGGCGGCACCGGGCTGGGTCTTTCGCTCGTGCGCGAGATCATTGAAGCGCATGGCTCGATGATCGAAGTCCAGTCCCTCGAGGGGCGCGGTTCATCGTTCCGATTCCCCCTGCTGGCGGTTGTAAAATAAAATGGATCGTCCAACCCTGGACTTTCTGAACGAACTCATCCGCATCGCCGCATTGGCGGGTAATTCGCGCGGCACCATCGAAAAATTTCTGGCTTCTTTACGGTCGCAATTTGTGTTCGACAACGTGGCGGTCTACCTCTTCGACGAACGGACCGCTTCGCTCGAAATTATGTATGCGCGCGCCATCGGACGCGCTCGCAACGCCGAAGCGGACGCGGCATGGGGTGAAACCTTCGCCAACCAGGTATTCGCGCAGAAAGAAACGCTCAAGCAAGATCCGAAACCGGACGCCCCCACCAACAACCGTTTAGATCAGGCTTACATGCTCGGCATACCCATCGGCGCGGATGGGTTCCGGAAGGGCGCGCTGGTCTTTGTGCGCTTTGGCGGCCCCGTCTACGTAGACGAGCACATTCAAATCGCATCCGCCGCCGCCGACCTGTTGACTATATTATTCGAGCGCGCCGAATGGCGCGATACGAACAGCGAACTGCGCGAGTTGAAACGTCAGATGCAACTGCAGGATGATTTCGTCAGCACCATCTCGCACGAACTGCGCACGCCGCTGGGCTTCATCAAAGGGTACAGCACCAGCCTGCTCCGGCAGGATACGAACTGGGATGCGGAAACCCAAAAGGAATTTCTCACCATCATCGACGAGGAGGCTGATCGCCTCTCCTTGTTGATCGAAAATGTGCTCGAATCGGCGCGGTTGCAAAGCAAGACTCTTCCTCTCCGCTTCCAGCCTATGCGGCTCGACGCCGTTCTGCGCGATGTGGTCATGCGCATCCGCTCGCGCTACAAAGACCTGCAAGTGAATATGGATGTGGCGCTTGCGCCTCCCATTCAAGGCGACGGCGTGCGTATCGCGCAGGTATTCGAGAACCTGTTCACCAACGCCATCAAGTATGCGGCCGGCGCGCCCATTACCATTTCACTCTCGTTCAATAACGATACCGCTACGGTGCTCTTCAAGGATGGCGGGCCCGGCATCCCGCCCGAATCGCTTCCGCTCATCTTCGAACGTTTTTTCCGCGCGCGCAGTGAGAAGACCGTGACCGGTTCCGGACTTGGACTTTACATTTGCAAGCAGATTATTCAAGCACATCGTGGTAAGATTTGGGCAGAATCTGCCCCCGGCGAGGGCGCCACGTTCTTCATCCAACTACCCATCAACCCGGCGAATTGACAGGAGGTCTGTAATGGCAAAACGAATTTTGATCGTAGACGACGAGCCTCGATATTTGCGCCTGCTGGAGGCAAACCTGCGAACGGAAGGCTACGAAGTCGTCACAGCCCAGGATGGACTGCAAGCGGTCAGCGTTTTTTCAGACCAGCCGGTGGATCTTGTGTTGATGGATGTGATGATGCCCAAGCTAGACGGTTTCGGCGCCACACAGCGCATCCGCGAATTCTCCAGCGTTCCCATCATCATTCTGACCGCCAAAGGCGATGAACAAGACCGCGTGCGCGGGCTTGATCTCGGCGCCGACGATTACCTCGTCAAACCATTTTCCGCCACCGAATTGCTGGCTCGCGTGCGCGCGGTGTTACGGCGCGCCCAGCCGCCCAGCGAGGCTGGACAGTCCCGCTTCTTTACGCATGACAACTTGAAGATCGATTTTGCCCGCGCCGAAGTATGGAGGGGCGAATCGCCCGTTTCACTTTCCGCCACAGAATACCGGCTCCTCCTTCAATTTGCCCATCATGTGGGCAAGATCATGACCTCGGAAGAATTGCTGACCAGTGTGTGGGGACCCGAATACCGCTCTGATAAAGAAATCCTCTGGGTGAGCATCGCCCGCTTGAGGCAAAAACTCGAGGATGACGCGCACAGCCCCAAACATATCGTGACACGTTCCGGGCTGGGGTATCTGATGCCTCCCATCGAGGAATAACCCATTTTCTTGCCTCTTGTTCATCAGCTATAAAGACAAAGAGCATCTCTCAAAAGTTACCGAATCGAACATGGCTTTCGCAAAAGATTTACTAACAAGATAGTTAACTCCCGGCAAAGAAGGTGCAAGGCGCGTTCCCGCATACTTCGGCTACACTTTGAGGCGCAGGTTTTGCGCCCACCCTACAGCGACAACCAGCAGGTTGTCGCTGTTTATTCTCGAAAGAGAAAATAACCAGCGAGGGAACATGCTTACACAATACGATGAAAAAGGAAAGATCTTTACCGAGGTCGTTACGAAAATTCCTGTTCGCGCGACCATCCAAACCGTCAAGCACCAGATCCGAGGCATGGTTCATGTCCGGCGCGAGGAACGCATCAAGGATGAACTCAACCGCGGCGAGGGCTTCATCGCGCTCACCGATGCGACTGTGCTCAACGAAGATGGAACCGTCATGTACAAAACGCCCTTCCTGGCGGTGAAACGCGAACATATCATTTGGGTGCTTCCCGAACCTGTCGAAGAGGGAGAGGCATAATGGCAACGCCCATCGCGACAAACTTTACGCAACTTACCTCCTCCGACCTGCTCAAGTTCAAACGCTATCTGGTCGATGCGGTCAGCCGTTCGTTGGAAGGCGAATCGCTGATGGACAGCAATCGCGCAGAATTCATTTCTTCGCGGTTAAGCGAGGCATATGTTCAAACCAGAGTGAACCTGCCCAAAGACCTGCGCGCGCAAATCTTCAACGATATCATCGACGAACTGAGCGGATTGGGACCGATCCAGCCGCTGCTCGACGACCCGGATATCAGCGAGGTCATGGTCAACGGACCGAAAAAAGTGTTCGTGGAAAAGAACGGCAAATTAGCCAAAAGCCCGGTGGCGTTCGACGATGACAATCACGTTCTGCGGATCATCGACCGCATTGTCCTGCCGTTGGGCCGCCGCGTAGACGCAGACAGCCCCACTGTGGATGCCCGCCTGCCGGACGGTTCGCGCGTCAATGCCGTCATTCCACCGGTTGCCATCGACGGACCATCCATCACCATCCGCAAATTCAAAAAAGACAAACTCACCATCCAACAATTGATCAATTTCGAGTCGCTCACGTCGCATATGGCAGAATTCATCCGCGCCTGTGTTGTCGCGCGGCTCAATGTGGTCATCTCCGGCGGCACAGGCTCCGGCAAGACCACGCTCCTCAATGTGCTTTCCAGTTACATCCCGGAAGGGGAGCGCATCATCACCATCGAAGACGCGGCGGAACTGCAACTCCAGCAGGATCACGTCATGCGCATGGAAACGAAAACAGCCGACACCGACGGCAAAGGCGCGGTTACCATCCGCGACCTTGTGCGCAATTCGCTCCGCATGAGGCCCGACCGCATTGTGGTGGGCGAAGTGCGCGCGGGAGAGGCGCTGGATATGTTGCAAGCTATGAACACAGGTCACGACGGCTCGCTGACCACCGTCCACGCCAATTCGCCGCGCGACGCGATCTCGCGCATCGAAACGCTCGTGTTGATGGCTGGCATGGACCTGCCGCTGAAAGTGGTGCGCCAGCAGATCTCCTCGGCAGTGGATCTGATCATTCAACAAACGCGTTTGAAAGACGGAGCGCGCAAAGTGACCGCGATCACCGAAGTGGTTGGCATGGAAGGCGATACTGTCGTGCTGACCGATATTTTCAAGTTCGAACAAACCGGCATGGGACCCGATAATAAAATCATCGGCGAGCTCAAACCCACCGGCATTCGTCCGATCTTTTCCCCGCGCCTCGAGGTGGCTGGCTTCAAACTCGGCGCCGAAATCTTCATGCCCGGTACTCCCGGGCGAAACCAACGGCGGTAAATCGGCGCATACCTCTGCTATAATCGTGGCAGTACAGTTGAGGAGCCATGGATAGCAAAACCCAGATCACGATTCGTACGAAAAAAATCGGCGTGTTGATGCGCGACGCGCGGCTTGCCGCGCGCCGCTCGATTCCGGAATGCGCGCAAGCCATCGGCGTAAAAGCCGGCGCGTTCCGCGCGTATGAAGACGGGCGAAAATCGCCTTCTTTACCGGAACTGGAAGCGCTCGTTTTCTTTTTGGATTTGCCCATCCATCACTTTTGGGGGAAGGAGATTCGTTCGGAAGTTGCGGCTCCGCACGAAAAGATCGATCTTTCCAAACTTCTGGCTGTTCGCCAGCGGAAAATTGGCGCGCTCCTCCGGCAGGAACGAAACAACACCTCCATATCCATTCGAACGCTTGCGCAAGAAACGGGGATCTCCAGCGCGCGCATCAAAGCCTACGAGTTGGGCGAACGCCCCATCCCGTTGCCCGAACTCGAAGTATTACTCCAAGCCCTGCATGGGCGGGTCGAATCGTTCTTCGACCGCAGTGGACCCATCGGGCAATGGATGATGAACGAGGAGGCGATCCAGACCTTCCTCGAACTCCCGGAAGAACTGCGCCAGTTCGTCTCCATGCCGGTCAACCGCCCGTACATCGAACTGGCGATGAAACTCAGCAACATGTCGCGCGATAAATTGCGTTCGGTTGCCGAGGATATTCTCGATATCACCCTCTAAACACTGTGAACGACATTACTGCTTCCTCATTAAACGAACAGGGAAAGAAAGAATACGAAAAGGGGGCTTACCTCGCCGCGGCAAAATTGTTTGCCCAAGCCGCGCAGGCGTACGAAAGCGCGAACGATCGGCTCAATGCGGCGGAGGCGAAGAATAATCAAAGCGTGGCGCTCCTACAGGGGGGCAAAGCCAACGATGCACTGAAAGCGACTGAGGGCACGGAAGAAATTTTCGCCGACGCCGGCGATTTGAAACGACAGGGCATCGCCATCGCCAACCGCGCCGCGGCGTTGGAAGGACTCAAACAGTGGCAGGAAGCGCTGACGGAATATGACCGCGCCTCCGCGCTATTCGAACAGGCGGGCGAAGGCGATATGCACTCGATCGCGCGAAAAGCATCGGCGAACATTCACCTGAAATTCGGGCATGTGCACAGCACGCAAATGGATGTGTACGATTCACTGCGGCTGGTCGAAAACCCCACCTTTGCCCAACGGATCATGCGCTTCCTCCAAAGAACTGGGTTTATCAAGTAACGAAAACACGCGCAACGACAAGACATTTGGAATGTTTTCGCATCGCAAAGGATGTCCGTGATCAACACTCTCGTGCGCCCAGCGGATTCAAACGACCACAGACAACTCTCCAACCTGATCTTTCACGAGACTCGCCTGCACCGTCACCTGGATTGGCGTTCGCCCCTCGATTGGCTGGGAGGTCCGTTTTATTGGGCGCTCGACGACAGAGGTAGGATCGACGCCGCGCTGGCTTGCCCGCCGGAAGCGCCCGGCGCGCATTGGATCCGTTTTTTTGCGCATAACGGCAGTTGGAGCGCCGATAACGCCTGGTCGTTATTGTGGCATGAGGCGCGCAAGACCGTGGCGCGCACCGGCGGAGGCGCTGTCGCCGCCATCGTCATGCAACCCTGGTTCGAACAACTCCTCGCCCACAGCGGATTCGAAACGCGTCAGGGGATTGTGATGCTCGAGTGGGCGTATCAGCCGTGGGCGCGGAAAGAAGCGGCGGGGGTTCAAATCCGAAAGATGACCGAGGCTGACTTGCCTTGCATTGAAAAAATAGACCTCTCCGCATTCGGAGTGTTATGGCATAACCCGATCGATACCTTACGCGCCGCTTTTTCCAAGGCGTTGTTCGCCTCAATTGCCGAGGGTGATCGGGGGATCATTGGGTATCAGATCACTACAGGAGAAAGGCAACGCGCGCATCTCGCGCGTTTGGCAGTGACTCCCGCCGCGCAGGGACACGGCATCGGCAGGTTTCTGGTCGGCGATCTGTTGACGAGGCTCCTCGATCATGGGATCGGCAAACTCAGCGTGAACACGCAAAGCGACAACGGTTCGTCGCTGGCGTTGTATAAAAAACTGGGCTTCATCCGCACGGGCGAGCAATATCCGGTGTATGTGTTCGATGTGAGCTCGATGGAGGCATCATGGCAGAACGAATCGATTCGATGATCGTCAACGCGCTGGTGAGGCAGGCGCTCGCCTCGGCGCAGGAGGTGATGGGCGAGAATGGGTTGAACGCGGTGCTGCGCTCGAGCGGGTTGGAACGTTTCGTCGGCAATTTTCCACCGGATAATTTAGAGCCAGCCATTCAAGCATCGCAGTACGCAAAACTCAATGAAGCCATCGAGCAATTCTATGGGCGCGGCGGGCGCGGTATGTTACGGCGCATCGGCAAGGCGTCGTTTCAATATGCGGTGCGCGAGCAAGCCGCGTTGCTGGGTCTCGCCGGTGTGGCGTTGAAATTACTCCCGGAAAAACAACGGATCAAATTTATTTTGAACAGCATGGCTAGCGCGCTCAGAAAGAGCAACCCGCAGGTAGACGCCTCGCTGGACGACAGCGGCGGGCGAATTGCATATACGGAATCTACCTGCGCGATCTGCCAGGGGCGTCATAGCGAGGCGCCAATCTGTCACCTTTACGCCGGCTCCATTGGCGAAGCCGTGCAGTGGGCAACAGGCAAAGAGTTTGAGATCGTCGAAACTCATTGTTGCGCAAAAGGCGACCCGTATTGCCGGTTCGAAGTGGGAGCGGCTCGTGAGTGAATTGAAATTTTCAAACCGTATTCTGCGGCGCTTTACAGAAACTGTGGCGCTCGAATTAGGCGCGGATCAGTTCCGCGTGATGGTGACGCTGGCAAAACTGCCCGTCGAGTGGACGAAGCCAGATACGTTCAACAAGATGAGCGGGGTCGAATCGGCGCGGGCGTACGCGCAACTCCAAGCGGCGATGCGCTCTCACTTCGGACGCGGTGCGCGCGGCGTGTTGTTGCGAGTCGGCGCGCGCTTGTGGAATCACCTGCTGGAAGATGCCGCGCTCGGCGGAAAAGCCCAGGCGGCGGTGATCAAGCGGCTTCCGTTGGCGGCGCGTCGTAAACAGACGTTGGAACTGCTCGCCAAATTCATCGCCGGCGCGTCGGGCGATATGACGGTTCACAGCCTCGACCTCGACTTGCTCCTCGTGGACCATGCCTCTCCCGCCGCGGATGGGCAACGCGAGGCGGCGCCTATTTGCTTTATTACACAAGGGTTGATCCGCGAGAGTTTATATTGGGCAACCGGCGCAAGTTACGATATAGAAGAGAGCGCCTGCAAGGCGCAGGGACATCGCGCGTGCGAATTCAAGATCGCCGCCGGTAAATAAGCGTCTACTCACCTGTTCCTAGACAAATCCCGGCGCACATGGGAAAATCTGCGCCGAAATCATATTCCTCAAGGAGTTTTCATGAACGCCGACAAGAAAAGCAAACGCCAACTGCGACGCGAGCAAATGAACAAACAAAGCGCGCGCAACCGCCTGGTCGTTGGCGGCATCATCACCCTCATCGCGGCATTTTTTCTCTATGCCATTCTTAGGCCCATTCTGGCGCCGATTGCGGATGTGGTAGCCGTTGAATCCCATGAACGTTACATGGCAGACGGTAATTCCATGGGCGACCCGAATGCAAAGATCCAAATCACCGAATATTCCGATTTCCAATGCCCGTTCTGCAAACGTCATTATTTGGAAGTGGAACCGCTTCTCGAACAATATTACATTGATACCGGCAAGGTGTTTTTCACCTATCGTTCGGCGGGGAACTTTGTCAGCCAGGGTGGCGGCGGAGGCAATACCGAATCGGAGGACGCCGCGGAAGCCGCCTACTGCGCCGCCGACCAGGGCAAGTTCTGGCAAATGCACGACGCGTTGTTCCAAAATAACCGCGATGTGGAAAACCAGGGGTCGTTCTTCCCGCGCCGGCTTTCGGAGATCGCCGCTGTGGCTGGGCTGGATGTCAATCAATATCAAGAATGTTTCGACAGCGGACAATACAAGGACCGCGTCCGGCAAGATCAGACTGACGCCACCGCGGCAGGTTTGCAGGGCACGCCATATTTCGTGGTCACGTACACCGTCAACGGCGAGACAAAATCCAGCGTGGTGAACGGCGCTCAACCGTTCAGTGAATTTCAGGTCACTCTGGAAGCCATACTCAACGAGATCGGCGCGCAGTAAAGTAGATCACAAAAAGACACGAGAGTTTCCTCGTGTCTTTTTGATTCTCAATCTAGCCAGCCTACCTGTAGATCGTTGCTAAGATTTCCCCACCCGGTTGTTTGTACCGCCGACCCCATTCAGACCTCCCGGCTTAGAGAGCGTTTCTTGAGTCTTTTTTGGACACGGATAACACAGATTTCACGGAGAAAACCATTTCAAAATCCGTGGTTGACCGTGTCATCCGTCAAACTTGTACTGCGACTGAAAGGAGTGTCGAAGTATCCGTGTACTTAAGAAAATTACCGAAGAAGCCCCCATACCGCCAACGCGCCGAAGATGACCGTGGTCACGATCGCGCCGGTGAACACACTGCGCGACTCGCGTTGGTCTACCAATTGCAGCATGGGCGGAGTCCCTTCCACATCCCATAACGGACCGGCGAACGAGGCGAACATCACGCCGCCAAAGAGTCCGCCAATGTGGCCCCAATTGTCGATGCTGGGGGCGAGACCCATAAATAAATTGACAAAAATGATAAAGATCACATTGCCGATCGCGCTTCGGAATTGATGCGAGAATATTTTTCGATTCTGGATAAGAAACACCAACTCTGCGCCGATCAACCCGAAGATCGCGGTAGACGCGCCGACCGACACCCCGGTTGTGAAAAGGAACGACATCACATTCCCCGCAAACGCGCCGAGCACATACAGCAGAAAGAAGCGCCCATGTCCGAAGGCGCGTTCCAGCCCGACGCCGAAGATGAACAGGGCATACATGTTAAAGCCGATGTGCGCGAACCCTCCGTGCACGAGCGCAGGCGTGAACAACCGCCAGAGTTGACCATCGCGGATCAAGTCGTTGGATTTTGCCAACATGCCGACGGGGAAATCGAAGTTCAGAAAAGCCTGACTCGCCAGTTGGAGCAAGTACACGAACACCGTCACGCCGATCAGGGCATACGTGACATACGGCGCGGACTGAGGCAGGGCGATGCGAACCATTTGGGGAGCGGGAGCAGGTTCAATGGGACGAAGAGGCGTTTCCTGATTCACAATGTCACCTTTCGGGGTTTGACGCGATGGTGTTCCGCGTCGATGATGGCGCGGATGGTATCCACCGTTTTGTCCAGTTGAAAATCACGGTTGACGATCACGTAATCGAACGCTTCCAGACGATTGAGTTCTTTGCGCGCCGTGGCAATGCGAATGGCGAGCGAATCGGCGGTTTCAGTCTTGCGCGTTTCGAGGCGATGGACAAGCTCATCTTCATTCTGCGTGGTGATAAAGATCATCAACGCTTCGGGCGCCATTTTGCGCACCGTTTCCGCGCCTTGCACATCAAGCCGCATGATGACATCCTTACCGCTGGCAAGCGCCTCGCGCACCTGCTGTTTTGGGATACCCTTGTAATCGCCATAGACAATGGCATGTTCGAACAACTCGTCTTCAGTGATCATGCGCGCGAACTCATCGTTCGACACGAACAGATAGTCGCGCCCGTGCAATTCGCCGGTGCGTTTGTGCCTCGTGGTGGCAGTGACCACAAAATGAAACGGCAATCCGCGCTCTTGCATACGCTGCATCACCGTATCTTTACCCGCGCCCGAGGGGCCCGAGATCACAATGAGGAGTGGTTGTGGAGATTGAAAATCGAATTCGGACATGGAGGAATTTTACCAGAGGGGCATCATCACCTTAGCCACAGAGCGCCCAGAGATCGTTGAGATTTCTTCTCGAAAAAATAATCGCACCTCCCCACACCTTTGGCTGATTCCGTATAAAATAGCGGCATGCCCACCTACGATTTTGTCTGCAACACCTGCAACCAACGCTTCGACGTGTTCATGTCGTTTGCCGAATACGGCAAAAAGCCGGTGACCTGCGCTCACTGCAACAGCAAAGACGTGCGCCGCCGCATGACGAAGGTCCGCATTGCGAAATCGGACGACAGCCGCATGGACTCGATAGCGGACGATTTCAGCGGATTCGAGGGACTCGAAGACGATCCCAAAGCGATGGGGCACATGATGCGAAAGATGGGAAAGGAAATGGGCGAAGACCTGCCCGCCGAATTTGACGAAGTGGTTGACAGGCTTGAATCAGGTCAAAGTCCCGAAGAGATCGAGAAGGCTGTCCCCGATCTCGGCGCGGGCGGTGATGACGAATAAGGAAAATCGTGGAGCGGGATTTTCATCCAGCAAATAAAAAATGACTGTCACTTTGAAAGTGACAGTCATTTTGTTTATTGACGATCTTTTATCCAACCGGAGCAGTCCCGCTACCGCCGCTTCCGCCGCCACCGCCACCGTCGCCGCCGCCGCCGATAACCTTTCCGGCTTGCTCTGTAAGATTTTTGAGGTTTCGCACACGCCCCAGCATATCGTGCCAGAACGAACTGCCCGCGCTGGCGGCGAGACCCGTGGCAATGATCCCGCCGAAATGACCGATCGGCGTATCCAGGCTGGCAATCACATCATTCGGGAAAAGCACGCCAAGAAGTTGGAATGTGTTGATCTGCATAACGTACGCAATAATAACGCCGATCACCGCGGAAAGCACGCGCAGCCACGTGATGCGGCTCTTTTCCGTGCTGGCATATTTCTGCCGCAGGGTCGCGAGTTTCAAGGCGATGTCCTTTTGCACCGTGTCAACCTGAGCCTCCAGCCCCATTTCTGTGAGCGCTTTCACGGCATCCTCGCGCAGTGCGTCTACGGTCCTATCCAACTCTTGCAGATTCGTCTTGGTCTGTGAAGTGAAAGTCTGGATCGCAATCACCTTCTTGGCATCGTCAGAACCTTCCGGCAACCACTCCTGCACCGATTTCAACACATCATCGGGGCTGGCTTGCTTGCGCAACCCGCGAAACCACGTGAATGGCTCGAGCAATGTTTCCACGCTCACTGAGAGAACAAGCAGGATCGCGAAATACGCGCCCAGCACACCCAACACGATCGTAAAACCATCGAGACTCATGGCTAACTCCTCCTGTGCAAGATTTTCAACAGTATAGCACCAACTGCAAACTACAACATCTTCTCGATCGTCGCGCGGTGTTCCGCAAAATGTTCCGCCGAATCGCCCAACACCCACAACAGCAAAGGTCGTTTCTCAGGGTCGTCCGCGCGGCGAGGCTTCATCAACTCTTCGAACGGCAGGGTATCCAACTTCCTCGCCAACTCCGCATACACGCGCCGCAATTCATCCAACACGTCATCTAACGAACGGTTGCGGTTTCTTTCAAACAACACAGGGTTGATCACTTCCATGTCCCAGCCTCGCACCACCTCAGGCTCCACCCGCATCACCTCGTGCGCGGGGCGTTTATCCATGTGATAGCCCATCAAAATATTCATCCACTCGGTCAGATGCGCCAGATTATCTTTCGGACTCCACCCGCCCGCGTCCGGCGTTGTCAATTTATTCGCCTTTTGGAGTCTTTCCACCACCTCCATGAGGGATTTCCACTCACGCTCGATCACGCCCATCAACTCGGATGTACTGCCGGGGATGAATTGCTCGCCGCTCATGCTCACCTCTTTCTACGGGACGATTGATTCGCCCTCGTCAACTTTTATCTTCTCTTCGTCTTTTCTCAACACCCACGCCCCGCCGCGGACGAGGGTCGTCTTCTTCCCATCCACTTTCACATATGCCCCGTCGCTGAGCATCATCACGGGGTTATCGTGAAATGAATGATACTCTGAAAGCCAATCATCTTGGTGAATATCGTCTTCGTAGTGCGGATAAAAATTGAACGGCGAAACAGCCAGCCCGTCGAACCGACTCGTCTCCACCGAGTTCATGTCGCTGGCGGTGAGGATGTTCGGTCCGCACACGATCATCCCCGCGCTGAATCCGACAACGGGCAAACCCGATTGCACTTTTTTGCGGAGGTACGGCATCAATCCGCTGATGTGCAGACGATGATTCAACAAAAACGTGTTGCCGCCCGAAATGTAAACCACATGCGCTTTGCGGAGAATGGATTCCATCTTCGGCAGTTCCATCCGATCGGTATCAATCAACTCGACGCTCGCAAGTTTCTCAAATGAACGGACAGTGTAATCCAGCCAGCGATTGACATTCAACGAAGCCAGCGGCATGAACGCAACCGTCGGCTCATCTTTATCTTGCAAATGAGGCTTGCACGCATCAACCACCCAACGAATGTCGCGGTCGCCTGGCGTGGAGAGGAGATGAAGAGTAGGCATGGGAATACTTTAACGTGTTGCCTTGAGCAATGGCGGAAAACTCCGCGCAGGTACATTCAATGACTTTTAAGTTTTTAGGTGTTGGAGGTTTTCCGTTGAGTCAACGGTCATGTATTACGAATTTACCGTTTCTTCCATCCATGCAGGTTTTAAATCGTAATACAAAACATCGGGGTCAATATCTGCGCCGTTGTCCCAACCGATTGTTCCCCCAACGACTTTGACAGCGCGAAACATCTCGGGGTTATTGCGAATCGGCTCGAAGATTTCGCCGCGCAGGAATTTTTCAAGGTCAATTTCTTTTTGAACTTCGTTTTGAAATATGACGCGAACCCGAAAATTTTCAAGGGGCTCGACCGATTTAACGCGAACCAGCGGACCAGGTGTATTCATCTTCTTACTCCTACTCTAATCCTTCGATCTTTTCCAAAGGTTTCTCCAATCGAGCACGCTCCCAATCATCTTTCAATTCTGCACGATGTTGGGAAGCCCATTCAATCACCAAAGCATGAGCGCGACGCGGAAGACCGCCGCGCGAAACATCCAGAGTTTCAATTTCGTAAATCGCCTCGTGCTCGCCATATTCTGCATGAAAATGAGGCGGCATATGATCGTTGTAATACATATAAATCACGATCCCAAAGAATTCACTAACGCGCGGCATGAAAGTATTATACAGCAAGAGCGAACAACGACATCAGAATCATTACCATTCATTATTCTTCAACGATTTGGATGATTTACGTTGGATTCCACGAAGTTCATCCTTCTCCTGCTTATCAAGGGGTGTCAGTGTACGATTAATTTCATCTATCTTCAACCTCCCCACGATCACCTTCCTCAACCCCTCCTGCACGGACTCCCACTTCTGCCCCGCGTCCACCACCGCCCAGCGACTTGGTTCCGCTTTCACCATCTCCAAATACCCCGCGCGGACGCGTTGATGGAATTCGACGGTGTACGCGTCCATGCGATTCCATTCGTCGTCTTTCTTCTTGCGCCTGAGCCCTTCTTCCACATCCACATCCAGCAAAACAGTCAGATCAGGGACAAGTCCTCCCGTCGCGTACTTCACCAACCCGCGGACTTGCTCCAAGTCTTGTTGATGCCCGTAGCCTTGATAGGCAATCGTCGAATCGTAGTAACGGTCGGAGATGACAATTTCCCCGTCGGCGAGACGCGGCTTGATGACCTGCTCCACAATTTGGGCGCGCGCGGCTTGGTAGAGGAGAGTCTCGGCGCGCGGATGCATCTCCACGTTTTTCAGATCATGGATCACTTCGCGTATCTGCTCGCCAATGGACGTGCCGCCTGGCTCGCGCGTGGGGAATACGACATGTCCCTTTTCGCGGAGGTATTCCACAAGATATGGGATGTGCGATGTCTTGCCTGAGCCTTCGGGTCCTTCGAGGGTGATGAACATGGGGGAAGTTAGAGATTAGAGACTGGGTAACTGCTCAGGGTAGCGGAGCAACAAAATCGGGCAAAAAAGGAGAGCCAGCAAAAGCAAGGCTCAAAGCGGCAAGAGCCTTGACGCCATTTTTGCGGGCAGTAGAAAGATAGGCGCGAATCTGG